>JAABUL010003602.1_pt1 | contig 22629 bp, 18 predicted proteins | sample 5559151 | NCBI WGS metagenome assembly JAABUL01 (sample SAMN10711876, study PRJNA513368) | rock metagenome | isolation source: Antarctica rocks | place: Antarctica: Victoria Land, Pudding Butte sud | reverse complement strand
GGTGTGGAGGGAGGGGGAGGAGAGGGGGAGGGAGGTGGAGGGGGAGATTGAGAAATTGAGGGGGGAGAGGGAGATTGAGAGGAGGGTTTGGGAGAGGGTTATGATGGGGGGGAAGGGGTAGGGTGGTGAGGTGATTATTGGGAGGGGACAGTGAGGGTGGCGATGGGGGAGAGAGGAGGGGGAGGGATGAGGATGCTGCTTTGGATTGATGGTGGGCTTGTGAGGGGGTGCTGTGCACGAGGCTTGGGTTCCGTTTCGAGTTCTTGAGATGTACAAGTGCTTTGGAAGCAGGTATAGTCTTTTCGCACCGAACCTGGGAAAGCTGTGAGCTAAATTGGTGCTGGTTGCCATAGAGTTGCGCTCTTTGCACTGCGGATTATCAAGCCTAGGGATATCGACACGCTTGACTACGACTTCTGGGAAGTTTCCTAAGCAAGACAGGGGACGTCGCATGGAATAGTACCGCAGAAGGGTCCGTTTGGCTCTCGGATTGAGCTGCGGCGTTTATAGGATTCGCATCGACGCTGCTTCTTTGTTATGCCGGTGGAGGTTGATGGAGAAGGTGTAGGAGGTATTTGTCCTGCGATGAGTCTGTACGTCTTGGCTTGGACGTGCTGACGAGAGCCGAAAGGCAGACTGGTCTTGGGATCAAGACTGACCTGAGGTTGATGCTGTTTCATGCGTGGGTTGAAAAGAGGTGGTTAGGTGGTGTCCTTGAAGGTAGTTAGAATGGATCGGGAATGTCAATATCAGGTAACTTTTGAACATTACAGCTCCCATGCAACTTTTTATTGTTATGTTGTTTTGGGCGGTCTTCTCGTATTCCTGCACTCTATCAACGGTGCGACGATTTCGGACATTGGACTTGAATCGCTGCTGGAATTGTTTATGAATCTAAATAAAGGCAGGAATTCTGGAGAATATTTCGGGAAACTCTCTACGATTGACCTTTATTCCATTCGGTTGACGAGGGTGAGCAGTTCTCCCTCTTGAACAAATCTCCCCCCAAGCAAAATCTGTCTCCCATTTCCAACCACACTCAAACCGAATCATGAAGCCCTGTTCCAGATACCCTATTTGGGCTCTGTTCTTGGTCCTTTGTATTTATTCAGCTGCGTCTCGTCTAGGCCTTGGCAGAAACATTGAATCCAACAGCTAGCTGTGTCTCGCACGATCACCAATACAGCTTCACGTACCCTGTCAATAACCATACTGAAGATATCATGCTGTTTTACACGAACTACCAATGTCCCTTGAACATCATTAGAGACAAGCCACGATCCATAGACTGCTATTGGCCGTTCTACCTTGGATTCCACAAGGGTTACGACACTTGCTATCTCATTCTGCTCAACTACCAATCTTGGACTGCGGATAATATACAAAAGATACTAGTGGCAAAATCAACATTATAAGCAACAATTCAAATGGTAACGGGCAAATTTGGAGTGTGGGACATCCTGCACCGGTTTGATTATCAATTGTGGAAAGTAGTGTGAGGCACTGTTGTAATGGAAGCATTCTAATCTGGGCGATGTGTCTTCGCAAGGTAGATAGCAGTGATGCTAGGAAAGCATGGATAATAGAGCTGCTAGGGGGTGTCCATAATATAGACAATAGCTGACTGAATATATGAAAGAATGACAAGTTAATCAGATCAACGAAGCAATGATGACACCAACCAACCATGCACGAGACCAATAGGAAACACGCTCACAATATGAGCTGCGGTGAACTTCCTTGTTTACCTACACTATGAATATATGATGCTTTCTAAGATTCAGTCGATGTCAATACCACATGACGTGCAATGTAGGGATGTTTGATGTGTACCACTAGGACTGACTTGCGTAATATTACAATTAGATCATGTATTGAAACGTATTCAATGACATGCATAACTTCCCTTTCAAAGCCAGCGACAAAATAAGAAATCTAGTCCTGCTCCAGGGTCCTACGTATGCCATATGGCAAGTCCACAGCTTTCTCGAGCCCATGTGATCCTGGAAGCAGTCCGCCATGCTTCTAATGGCGATATACCAGTCCTCCGCCAGCTTACAGCTGCTCGACCGGATGCGTTGAAGCTCGATGTCAGTCTGAGAATCCTTTTGACATATCTACCCACGGGGACAGAACCCGAGCTCTATATCGATTTCCTCCGCGATCTTTCTGCCACTCCTTTCGACTCTCCGTCTCAAGTAGCCTCTCTTCCATCCGCGTCCACTGAGCAAGACATTTCGGACGAAGAAGCGCGCATTCGCGTTAGAAGGCTACGTCTAGCTCCTCTTGTCAAACAGTCTGCACAATTCGACCAAGCGACCGACCCTCTCACTCTTTTCCTCCTACATCAAGCGCACAGGATTGACGCCGAAACGGGCTCCTTAGAGCTTGTGTCACAGCTTCTGGAACCCTTCATTGACCATTCGGAAACTCTACGCTCATGGATGATATCCAATCTCTTACCTCTTCTGAGACTGGACTACGAATATTACCCCCATTCAACATCAATCTACAGTCTCGAGGACTTTGAGAAGCTTGATGGAAGCATCGCTGTTCAGTCGCTTCTTTCCAAGGCAGCACAACGCAGTGATCCTGGCGACACACAGAAGATTGGCAGGGACCTGAGAGGCCTGGTGGGACCATGGATGTATGGAGAAAGTACAAGGAAGCGTCGGAAGCTTGGTCAAAGGAGTAGACGAAAAAGCTCCATAGCTGGAAGTCGTGCTGAAATTGCTACGGAAGACAGCAGCGAGTGGTCTCATGTAAACGATTGGCTCCGAGACCTTTCAATACGTGATTTCCAAAGGGCTGTAGACGCTGCAGTGCAGTGGGATGGTCCAAGCGATGTCGACTATGGAGGTTGGGCAGAAGGGCGTCAAACGTCGGACGAGGAAAAGCTACAGATAGCTACTCGCCGATATGCACAAGCAGCTATTGCATTGCTCTATGCTACGAATGACTCCTCTCTTGAGACCATTATAGGCTCACACCGTACTCTTGTACAGGCAGCGAGACTTGCGGGCAATGAGGAGCCACCAGATCTCAAGAGGACCGACACGCCCATTGTCAGTGGTCTCACTCGTGACTATTTGAACAGTCTTTCTCCAGCTCATCTTCTTCATAACTCACTTCTACTACCACAGAACCCATTCACTTCACCTACGGACCAGTCAATGAAACTTTTCAATCTAATTCTTTCGTCGTGCTACAAGCTCTTCAATTTGGGGAATATGAAGACATGTCGCAGTGTTGCAGAATTGTTCCTCTTTGGCAGTGAAGCAGATCAGATGGCGGAGATCCGCAAGACCTTGCACAAGTTAAAGGCAGAGAAGATGGATGACGGGGTCTGGGCTACGATCCGGAGACAATTTCTTTGGCTATGGAATTGGGAGCAACAATCAGATGGAATAGCAGAGTCCAGGGGTATTTTCAGTAAAGTAGCAAGGGCTGACTTGGAGAACGAGATTCTCCGGGCCATGCTGGACGGAGGCTGCTACGATCTCGCGGCGGCAATCTACTGCAGGCAAGAGAGCCCGCCACTACCTGTCGATACCCTGGAAAGCACAATATTGAATGCAGCGCTGTCGTCGTACGATGCGGCTAGCAACGGCAATCGAACAAGAGGTGGTGTTCGCAAAGCTTCAGAGATCGTATCGACATTTCGTAGTCACTTCCCTAATTCGAAATCATTCACGCAGACAAGTGCACTGATATCTGCAACCCACTCCATGTCGTTCTACTCCTTGACCCTTCAGCACGGAGTCCCCTTTCAACCAGTCAACATGCGTGCTCACAAAGATCCTATGTCCTTGATTGGAAAAATTCTGAGCCAGAACCCCCGAAGTTATACGCATTTAGATGACTTGCTCGAAATTGGTCAGAATCTGGTGGCAGCTGGCCTTTCCCAGAAGACAGGGGATCTATCCAGTACCGCTACCAATGAGTTGGACTCCGAGCATTTGACTATCATAGCACGTCGAAGGATTACTCGCATGGCTATCGAAGCCGCGCTGGAAGAAGACGACTTTGAGACCGCCTATTCATATGTGGTTAATCGATTGTCATTAGTCGACCAGCCAAAGCCCGATGCCTCGGACGAGTCCCAACAATTCTTTACGAAGCAGGATGACATCTCCTGGCGAGCAGCGTACCAAGCTGGACGATTTTCTACTAGTAGCCCCGAAGGCTCGGTGCTACGAAGGCTGGAACAACGCATGGAGCTTCTGTCGCAAGCATTGCTTCTAGCACCGCCTTCAGCCCTATCCGAGGTGTTGACCGCATGGCAGAAATGCGAGCAGGAAGTGACAATTCAGACTACTCGTGAAGCAGAAGAGGACCAGAAATGGGATGAGAAGGGAGAGCGGAAGGTTCCAGGTGGGTTTACAGCGGACGCAAGCCCAGTCATGCAGAAAGCTCGTGACCCAACTCGGGGCGCCCTTACTGAAGAAGCACCGATGGGCCTGTTCGACGTTGCTAAGGGAGCGGCTGCTGCATTAAGCAAGAGTACGTTCCCTTTGCGAAGTACACGAGTAGCGGGGCTCGAGTCTCCTACAAAAGCGTCGCATGGAAGGCCTCTCAGTACGGTGAGTGTTGACAGTAGTGACGAGGGAAGCATCAATGGAGCAGGAGGGCCTGGTCGTGTGAGGAAGCGAGATATGGTCAGCAGTATGGTAACTGGGGGTCTGGCTTCTGGGATTGGATGGGTCATTGGTGAGTCACAATATCTCCCTAATTATCTGTACTCACGGACCATATAGGTGCTCCTCCAGTGAGGCAAGAATGAACCACAAACGTAGGATAGATTGATGGTTGTGGGTAGATTAGCACAATGCTGTGAGCGCGGACGAGATGTACGATAGGGCGACCACTTCGGTTTAATGGCTGTTGGGTCTTGACAATCATCATGTTGCTACAGCGTTTTGCATAAGCCATCAAGGTTTGAAGCAGGCTGATTATCGAAAGGATATGTAGCTAATATTGTAAGATTCATAAGAATATCGAACAATACAGCTCCCAGCAGCATGACTTCAACTACTGCTTCATGAAATCCAGTGAGGGTGCAACAAGAAATGCTTCGACACCACATAAGAAATCCCATTCACACGGCTACATCAGCTTTAAAATCCTTCGAAATTGGGGAATGTCACTCCTATCGCTGTGACTTCCTCCGAGGGTTAGTGAGGCACAAGCCTTCTTTATTCACTACCACATCAGACCGACTCTTAGGTGACATATGGCCAAGGGCAAACTTGAGACTCACTCTGAAATACCATGACTCAAGGCCATCAGCTTCTTGGCACGCTAGCGAATTTAGCGCCCAAAGCCGCACTGTGAAAAACTGCTCACTCGCACTGACTTTTCTCTCTTCTTTCTTTTTTGAAATTGTCCGTCCATTACCGAATCTCTGAGCAGATCAACCTGGACAGTGAGCGTCAAGTCCTCACTATCAAGCCATGCATACTGATAGCAACTTTAGCTCCCTAATCTCTTCAATCCGCACATCACAAACCAGCACTCAATCCGACACAAAACAATACCGGCAAGATGGGGTACGCATTCCATGTTCTAATGCCATTTCCGCTGCTTCACTACATGCCATCTCTCATCGAGCTTTTGCTGACCTTTCTTCTCACTGCAGTAAAGAAAAGATGCACATCAACGTGGTCGTCATCGGCCACGTCGACTCCGGAAAGTCCACGACCACTGGTACGGCCTCGACGATCCGTCCATCACTTTTACGCATGCTCATACACTCCAGGCCATTTGATCTACAAATGCGGTGGTATCGACAAGCGTACCATTGAAAAATTCGAGAAGGTACGTCTACTGGGTGTTTGGATCCTCTGCGCAAATTTCGAGTCATACTTGGTGGGGTGGCGGCTGCCCCACCATCGCAATTTGCGCCGACACATAATATCATATACCGCATGCTGACGACCACCACAGGAAGCCGCTGAGTTGGGCAAAGGCTCCTTCAAGTACGCGTGGGTCTTGGACAAGCTAAAGGCCGAGCGTGAGCGTGGTATCACCATCGACATTGCGCTATGGAAATTCGAGACACCCAAATACTATGTCACAGTCATCGGTGAGTATTGCTCCCTTCAATCGTGGAAAGATAATGACACCTCGCTACAGACGCTCCCGGCCATCGTGACTTTATCAAGAACATGATCACAGGTACCTCCCAGGCCGACTGCGCTATCCTCATCATCGCCGCCGGTACCGGTGAATTCGAAGCTGGTATTTCCAAGGATGGCCAGACTCGTGAGCACGCTCTGCTTGCCTACACCTTGGGTGTCAAGCAGCTCATCGTGGCCATCAACAAGATGGATACTGCCAAGTGGTCAGGTGATCGTTACCAGGAGATCATCAAGGAGACCTCCAACTTCATCAAGAAGGTTGGGTACAACCCCAAGACCGTTCCCTTCGTCCCAATCTCTGGCTTCAACGGTGATAACATGATCGACGAGTCCCCCAACTGCCCATGGTACAAAGGTTGGGAGAAGGAAACTAAGACCAAGACCACCGGCAAGACTCTTTTGGAGGCTATTGATGCTATCGACCCTCCCTCACGTCCTACTGACAAGCCCCTTCGTCTGCCCCTCCAGGATGTATACAAGATCGGTGGTATTGGCACGGTTCCCGTCGGACGTGTTGAGACTGGTATCATCAAATCCGGCATGGTAAGCACATATCGAGAGCTTAAGGCAGGAACTTCATATTAATACAATCGCTCCTCAGGTCGTCACTTTTGCTCCCGCCAACGTTACAACTGAAGTCAAGTCAGTCGAGATGCACCACGAGCAGCTTGTCGAGGGTGTCCCAGGAGACAACGTTGGTTTCAACGTCAAGAACGTCTCCGTCAAGGAAATCCGTCGTGGCAACGTTGCCGGTGACTCCAAGAACGACCCTCCCAAGGGTGCCGACTCCTTTAACGCCCAGGTCATTGTTCTCAACCACCCTGGTCAGGTCGGCGCTGGTTACGCACCGGTTCTCGACTGCCACACTGCCCATATCGCCTGCAAGTTCTCTGAGCTTTTGGAGAAGATCGATCGTCGTACTGGTAAATCTATCGAAGATGCTCCTAAGTTCATCAAGTCTGGTGATGCCGCCATCGTCAAGATGGTTCCCTCCAAGCCGATGTGTGTTGAGGCTTTTACCGACTACCCACCCTTGGGACGTTTCGCCGTCCGTGACATGAGACAAGTATGTTTGCTCCTGCTCCGTTGTATGAAATTTGGCTAATCTCGATGATCAGACCGTGGCTGTGGGCGTCATCAAGAGTGTGTCCAAGACCGAGAAATCCGGCGGTAAGGTCACCAAGGCTGCCCAGAAGGCCACTGGTAAGAAGTAGAGGATTGTATGACATCAAAGCGGAAAAGCGAGAGGTGTTTGTTGTGGGCGATGGTACAATATGACTGATCGTGATCAGGCATTTGGCATCGTGGTTCATTCTAGCGCTGTCTTCACTACACTTTTGTCATACCCATCCTTTCTACGTTTTACTATGGCGTCTTCATTATCATGCGTGTAGCAACGGTCCTATGAGCTCCGACGACGATCAGATGAGCTCTCAATTCTTTGGTCTACAGAGAACGAGAAGAAGAAAGGGAAGCTTTTGCTAGAAGGGCTGGTTAGATAGATCTCTGTCTGCTAGAACAATCCGAGCTCTTCGATGCACTTTCCTCGTCTCTTGATGCCTCCCGCAGCTGAATGTAACCAGCTATCGAATTCCTATCAAACGTCCCGCTCGAACCCAAAGCATCGAGACTATGACGCGGGATAAGGGGACGCGGATATTTTGTGTGCAGGTGAGAACGCGCCCGATCTGCGATGGTCTCGACGCCGTTTTACGAGAACTTCTTCAAGTGCCTGATATGGCGAAATCGAGCTAACGATATCCCTCGCGTTTTCAGTGTGCGCGCCAATGGCAAATATATTACTTTCAGCGACACATTCTCTCTATTCTTCAGCTCCCACTTCCACCGCGGGCAGATTCTCGCTGGATTTATAAGCTTTTCGTCTCAAGCTTTGCTGGTTACGTATATTCTTATATCGTATATGAGATATAAACGCGGAGAATCCGAGTACTTAAATCATGCTCGAGGTTGGCCAAGGGAATATTATCGATACGTATACTTTACGGCTCATTTGGTAATGTTCTTAAGCTAGTGAACCTTGATTCATGTAGCTAGCTTTCACATAGAATTTTGCTTAGAAACAGCTTTCATTGTATTTGGAATACATAGTCTGTTGATCAAATCAATTAGAGGATTCCCTGACTGGATCGACACGCAAGGCCGCCAGACGAATGTTGTAACGAGCTAGCAATCTTCGCAATCAAACCACAAAGCGCTAAATGTCACATGCAGAACTAGCTTCAACCCACTCCTTCTCTTGTACGAGTAAATCGTAAGAAAATAAGGACCACAGAACCACGTCGAACCAAAAACTCCTTGCTCGGAGCTAAGAGATTGGCGGTGACAAAGGCTCGGCGGGCCGCTTTTTCTGCAGCTGTTTCTTTCTCATCTCTTCCGTCAAAATCACGTCCAAAGCAGCCCTAATCTTTTCCAGCCTTGAGCCAACACCCCAGTCCACTATATTCTTGGTATGCAATTGGAATTTCTGGATATCCTCGGGCCGATTCAGGTCGTAGTGATGAATTCTCTCGAGACAGTACGTCTCGTCCCCGGCGTCGTACCAATGAACCTGTAAGTTTGCGGCCGCTCCATCAATTGCCGCGGAGTATGCGACGGAGTTTGTTGGATCGGCAGAGTCATTGGCTTGCGACGCTATGGAATGTAGGGTTTGGGAGGCTAGGAGAGATGCTGAACCCCCGCCTGCACACTGGTTTTCTGCAACGTATATGTTTCCGCCTACCGCAGGAGCCTGGATCTCAACAACGAGGAAGGGCCAATAGAGATCCTTCGCAAGTCGAGAGAATTTCGAGAGGTTCACTCCGTTGACTGTGCCTCTTTGGGTAATTTGTTGAGAAGGGGTAAACCCCTGAAGTGTATAGCCATACGCGACGTCGGGTTTTGGTTGGCATATGGTTTGAATGGCCACCGATAGACCATCTGGTATCATGACCCTTGGTAGAATTGCGTTTGTGAATGGCATCTGTTGTACGCGCTTCAATGTTTTTTCCGCCGCTTTAGAGGGTAAGATATCCATAGTCATAAACCCATGACTAAGTTCGGCTCCTGCGTCTTCTCCCAGCTGAATGATTTTGTCACGGTTTTCCGTGGCAGTCGTGTCATCCATCTCGGAGGAACCCTGTTCGAAAACGAACTTATTTACTACCGCAGCAACATTTACTGGCAAAGGAGTAATTGCACTTTTGAAGGTGACTTTATTTAACGCAAGGACATCGCTCCGGTAATTTATATTCGTGGCATCGATACAGGTTTGCTCTGATCCAGTGGAGTTCTTAGAGCCAGTATCAGTGGCCCGGACGGTCGGCGGCGGCTCTGAAGTACCGTCAATGGAGGCGACCGATCCAGGGGGAGATTGCTTAAGGCTTCGAGGCATGTAATCTGCCTGCACTATAGCTGAGGTCTCACAACCTTTACAGTCTATAAGACAACTGTCTGATTTGCTTCTGCGGAGCCTTGAGTTGATCGGATCAAGTGTATGCCGAGAATATAAACCTGGATCCTTCTGCGCTTGATGCCGTGCACTTTCTATATATCGACTCTGCCAGTGTCTATGGACAGCTAGACGACTGTAGCTATGCACCTCCTCGTCATGAATTTGGTTCCAACGTACGTATGTGACGGATCTAGACGCTTGCCTGTAGTCGTCCGAATGTGCTTTTGGTGCAATTAACGGCAACAGGGGCTTTAAAGTCGCTTCCTCTTCACTAGGGTGATCGATCCGTCGCCTTTTCGAAGGTCTTTCGAGCGTAGGGTATTCGAGATCTATGGTATCTAACCACTGTTTTAATAGATCTTGCTTCATGGTCGTAGCAGGAAGAAGCATCTTCATAAGCGCAAGGGTATCATATCTTTCTAAGGAGATGCAGAGTCCCGACCTGAGACAAGTCTTCACGTATGAACAAGAGCAAATCAAACAATCACTCGTAGACGCCTTTTCCTCCGAGACATTTAGCGCCCCTCGACAAGGAATTGAATAATCTGATTGGAGTATAGAATGACTAAGGAATGCACGGAAACATCAAGCAATCATTCCACCTTCTGATGAAAAGACTGCTCTCTTGTTAAAGCGATCGCTCATCTGCACGTGAAAGGAAAAGCGTTAAATATCCCGATGTGAACAGAAATCAATGCTGCAGCTCACCCAGGAGTAAAATCACCCCTGCTCGCACGACCTTTATTCACGTCGCTGCGACCTTCAAAGCGGCATTCACCGTAGGCTTGAAAGGAAGATGAGGCTGGGGCAATATCCACGGGCAGCAGGAAGTACTCTAGAGGGCGGCGAGGGGTACCCTAGCCGGATGCGGCACGCTTTACCGCAAGCAGTAAATTACCTGGACACATACGAGTATGCCCGGTATCCGGTGTTATGACCAATAGAGCCCCTGCCACGCTATCATTTATCTACCTGTAATGCAAGCTCTAATTCCACCAGAAATTCGACTAGCTCAATCGTCAATGTGAGTGTAATTGGGCCTTGGTGGACTGTGATGCTTCATTGCCCAATTCATCACGGCTTTCGGATCCTCACACTCACTGATGGAAAACTCCCACCCTTCGATTTGGAATCGGCGTCCCTCGGTCGCAACACGTGCCCATGCGATAGTCAGGTCCGCGCTGCATTGCATCGATTGTGCAATGTATGCAGAGCAATGATGTGGATGATCGTCGTGCAGCTGCTGTCTAACCATCTGTTGTCTGGCATCTTCGTGCCAGCTGTTGCTGATAGCGTCGATGAGATGGTAGTAATACCGACGGAGAAGGCGTTCTGAATGTTATCGAAAGTGTTCAAATCCGCGAAGGGTAAATCTTACGAGGCAATGAAGCTGACGATACCTGGCTACCGAGAATCGTTGAGTCCCCGTTTGGATAAGCATCCCAGGCAAGAGGTCGTAGTCTTCCGGGTTTTCGATTTGTACAAATCATTTCCCAGCTATGCGATATTGGGTTCAGCATCTATTCCCCGGTCCCTTTTGGTCTGGACTCACGAGGTGCCATGCCATCCCAGTATTTCTGATTTTCCTCCGTTGGAGAGTCGCATAGCTCTGGAATCTCTTCGAAGACGACCGTTTCAAAGGCACTGAATCAAATACCAGTTGGTGATATACCAAGATGGCACTTACTCTGAGGTGCGAATTCTTTTACTCTGGGTACAGGAGACATTGGTCCCGTTTTCAGAACTTATAGCCCCACAGAGCCAACCGGGAGCCCAATGATCATCCCACTTAAGATGAACAGGCCACCACGAAGTCCGTTACCACTATGGTGACGAGGGGACTCCGCTGGCTCTTGATTCAAATCGTCAACATCAGGGGGATTTATGGAGGTGTCTTGAGGTGAGGTATACTCGCACGCTAGCCATATTTTCTGCGGCCTTTACAACCAAGAGTAATCAATTATGGGCGAGCGAGTCAGCCCCATCTTGCCCTTGAATCTGGCTTCCATATTTGCTGCGGTTGACAATCTACAATAAAGTGCTGGAGGCTTTCAAGACCGGGTATCACAGGACGTGAGCGGGTGGAATTGGGGTGGGATTGGGAACTCGAAAGTGCCCTGGATAAATCTATGGTGCAACAGAAGATCAGAGGCAAGAGCCCTTGGGACCACAATTTCTCCGATTGAAGATTGAGAAATGCTAATACTGGCACAGATCCCCACTTCTTCTATAATTTTTACCAATATCTGCGCTGTATCTTCCCAATCCTAGTCTCGACCGTGATTGCATGACCTCGGTCCAGCTCCGTCTCTACTGTTACGAACACTTGATCCGCATACCCACTTGATGCGCCGTTGATTATTCCATCCTGATTGGAGAAAACGGGTCACATCAGGTGAGCCTCGTGGCATGCTGTGCACCGCAGGATCCATAAATCAACTCTTGAAATTACACACTGATATAGTGAGTCAAATTGATTATCTTCTAGGCACTAAGACGTGATTGCAGACCGATTGATACAGGTATACGAACCCAAAGCACCGCTTCAACCCAAAAAGTCCCGATTTCCATTCATTCCGTCACTTGCAGGTTGTGCTACGGCCTGTCTACACCCAAAGATCATTTCCACAAATCCCCTCAGCAACACACAAACACCACCACCACTATTTTACCCATTCCCAATCCACGCGCAAGACTTCTTCACCTTCGACAATGGAAAAGAAAACTCTAAAGACTCAATTTCCCCACTTATACACCACAGCAATTACAAAAAGTATCATCACTCCCCCCGCCGGTCCCAAATGGCAACCGGCCCTGCCCACTTGCTCTTCCTTCTATCATACACAATCATCGTCATAGGCATCAACAGACGCTTCTCTCCACAGCAAGAATATCGCCATCGACCTTTCGCCTCCTGTATACTCCTCAGAATCCCACCGCTGTCACCAATCATTCGAACCCAGCCCCAGCGATAAAGGCCCTACGCTACGAAAGAGTTGCATTCAACAAGAGCTCAAAGCGCCAAATCGATACATCTTCACAAGAGCTGGATGAAGCATGGCATCAATTAATGGAAGATTCGAATATTCGAATATTCCGATCGACAAAAAGATTTTAGATCTATTGAATTGCTCTTCGATCAAGCTGCCTAATGGGTCTGGGTGTTTTGGAGCTTTGAATGTGCAGCACCACTTCCACCACTTTGTACGTGTCTTCCTCTGCCCCCATTTCATACTCGGCGAGACCGAAAAATTGATGTCTTCAAGAGGCCAATGTCTTCATCTACACTATCATGGCGTCGAACCTGAGCCCAATCTTGAAGAGTACGTTGGTAGGTGTTTGTTCGCTACAGTAGTAGTAGTGAAAACACTCCTCATCTTACAAGTCAAGAAACTTTTGGCTAGAAATGTCGAGAGCTCTAATCTACATGAAAGGTGGACTGGCTTGAATATGATGAAAGCATTGGCGTACAAATTGACGGATTCAAGCTCTAACAAAGAATGACTGGAGCTCTAGCAGGTAAGTCAAAAAAAAACCAAAAACATCAAAAAATTGGTATGAAAGCATAGTTTTCCACATAGCCCCCGGGCCGCTCTCCCTCTGCTGCGTGCATGCAGCCGCCTAGCAGGTGAATCCCGTATCACCCGACCTACTCCCATCAGAGTACGGTCCAAAATTGCTATGATGCGGCTGATCGTTGCTGCCCCAGAATTGATCGGCATACGCAAAGAGAACGGCATCGGAATCGACAGCGCCACACGTAATCTCCATTCCATATGGTAGACTGCTTTCAATATAGGCGGCTTTTCCGTTTGGCGCGACCGTGGACGCCGTGTTGCCGCAGCCATTGCAGTTTTTGAGGGGGATGGGTTTTTGTTTGGCGTCGAAGAGGGAGACGTCGATGACGTATTCGGGGTTCGAAGGGTGAGCCGGGTCGCCTTGTTCGTTCTTTTGGTATTGCACGATGTGCATGCCGCACCAGCCTGTAGCATAGGAGGGTGGAGCGGCGGCCGGGGTGCTTGGTGCCAGGTCCAGTGTCTGGTCGACGGCTGGATCAACAGGGTCGAGAGGGTCGTTGTTCTGGCCGTCGCAGCTCACGCTTGGCTGGTCCGGATTAGAGACGTCCACGGAGCATTGCGCGATGTCAACTGGCGCTGGAAGGGTGAAGTCGGCGGCATTGACTTGGTACGATTGGTCATCTGGGTCGTCGTCGTAGGCGATACCGCTGTTCGGATTCGCAGAGTCGTCGCCAGACATGTCTCCAGTGGTGTCTGCACGTATGCGGAGCTTACTGGGTACGATGCCGTACGCTTTTGCAAAATACATACCGGATGCCCACCAGGCGTAATTGTCAGCTATTGCGGGGTTAGCAAAATGTTAAATGGAGTGCGTTCGCTCCTTTGGAGTACTAACCATTGGCGGTCACTTTGGTGTTGGGAATACCATCGCCGAGAAGATGAGCAAACTCTTGGCAGCGTGAGAGGCCATAGACATCGCCGACACCCCCCTGCAGGGTCGGAAAGGACGATTTCAAGTCGACGATCTTCTCGCAGTGACCAAATGTCTGAACATGCTGCCTGGAGTCAGTATCACAGAGATTCAGAAACATCTGGAACTACCCCGAAGCTCATGCTTGACTTTCCATGAATTCGTGCAGCACGATCTGAGCTGTAGTGACCAGGCTAGCAAGATCTTTTGTGGGAGCCGCACGATGGAGGGCGTTCAAATCTTTGGGTGCTCCTCGCCAAGTGGGATCGAAGAAGTCGGGGCAGAACGACACTTGAGGTCCTGTCTCGCCGCTGCCTTGAATAACATAGGCAAGCACCCTTCGCCCAGATATTCCGCAGTGTGGTCTTGATACCGTCTCCTTGCATCGGATCGATAGCTGATATGCTTGTCTGAAGCGACCCTTGGGGTCACCCACTCTCGGATATGTGAAGGATGCATTCATGTTTTGCCAGATGTCCTCGACGTAACCCTGGGTTTCCTGTGAAGCGGCATACGTTAGCTTCCCCCAACCAAAATTGTTTGAAGGCCTCATGAATAACGCACAGTAGTCCTTCCCCACCCCGACTTGAAGAGCTGCTCGAAGGGCCCATTCCACGAGATGTGGGAATTGTAAGCCGCTCTGCCCAGGCTGACAGCTCCATACATCGCCGTCTGAAGCTTTTGCATCTGGCCTGCGCTACATTCATCGTGGGCGGTCTGCCAGTTTAGTCCCGGCCAGAGGTCGGCTAGATCACGAGCCAGCAGTTTATGGGTATGTTCGGAGGGATAGTCGTCGGCATATGCAACTTTTAGTGGGGTTGCGTTGACCGATTGGTAGGAAAGGACTGCAGTAAGCAGGATACTGCTCCAGCTCCGCATGTTGGTGGATGGGATCAACCTGGCGGAATATGTATCTAAGAGAATACGAGATTGACGGACGGATGCCGAAAAGCAGAAGAGAGATGTGCAAAGGAAGTGTGAGTGTTCGTCAGTCAAGGTAAAAGGAAGACTGAGAAAGCTGAATTGAGATGACAGTCCTGAGTTGAACTGGCAACACCATGAGGAGCATGATGCCTTTTATATGCTCTGGAGAATGTCTACGCGACGGATAGTGCCCAACTATAAGCACTCAACCCTCCAGGAAGCGTAGCTTGGAAGTTATGATAGACTAACACCAATGAGCTTCAAGGCTTGCGCCAACATACCGTAACGTTCAAGGGAAATTTGACTGCGGACGTTTCGCCAGCGGGGGAGCATATGGTAGAAGGGTTGAAGGATTTGAAGGATTCCGCTATCTTCACAAGAATCTGTGGTTTCTGCAGGCTGCCAACTGGGACATTTCACGCGGCGTGCTCTGACTGGTAAGGGGCTAGCGTGCTGAGGTCCCTAGCGCTTGCCCCTGTTGGGGCCAAATTCAATCAAACCTTAACTTTTACCTAATACTTTATTAATACTTTATGTTAGAGCCGCACTGCCGCGACAAGCCTCAGGGGCTGTGACCCCTGAATTAGAGTGCCAATCGACTACCCCTGGCTACTCTCACAGCTTACAGCAGGCACGGAAGCTGATGGGCATGTGAAGCATGTCGGATCGCGCTGTGGACACCAACAGAGACAGGTCATTGCCCCAAAAGCGTGATTGCTCAGCTCGAACCAGATTAGTCTCAGCTCAAAGCCTCGAAGGATCAAAGTATTAGCGTTATGATTTAGTTCCAACTCCAACGTGAACATCCGTTCTCTCAACTTTCTCGAATGTACAGCAGTGCTTGACGTTTACACATATCCAGGCCTTTTCGTTTGGACCGCCTAGAAGGGTCAGTGAAGTCGAATGCATATGAAGATCTCGTATAGTCCATTCAGCAGCGTTATAACATCTCGGTATCATTCATCGCTCACTTCGTTCATCACTACAAGATGATAGCATTATCCTTCCTGCGGGTGCTGTCGACACTTCTAGGAATGACTTCACTATCAGAAGCTCATGGCCCGACGCACAAGAAACATGCTGGCCATCGCGCTCGTTAGTCCTTCCCGACAAACCAGACCGTTTCTCCTTTGGCTAAATTGTATACAGCACTCGGCATAAACCTTGGTCCAGACCAGATGTAAGTCCAGCAAAGCAAAATCCCAAGTCTTTCAATAAGTATTCGAAATCCCTAGTATTCTAACAGCAACTTCCGTTGTAGAACAGCGGCCATCTCCCCAGACGAGGGTACAACGCGAATGCTGGCGCAATACGAGGGTGATCTGGAATACAAATCATTCCTTCGACAGGATCTTTGGCGTGATCCATCACGTGAACCAAGGATCAGCCTACTTCACACAATTTACCAAGAGACTCCCAAACCCAGGAAACTCAAGCCAATTTTCTCAAGGCTAAAGACCGACGTGGTCAAAGCTTTAGGGAGGGACATCAAGACTGCAGTGGTTGGCGTACCTGTCTACACCACCCCAGCCACGCGTCAGAGCCTGAGAGAACAACTTCAAAAGGCCGGATTCAATGTCCTTGCCACAGTGCGGTTACCAGCTCTTTTAATATCTACTCACGGTTTCGATACCGAGGCGAGAAAAAGAGAAGAGCATACGATCCTTGTGGTCGATCTCAACAGAGCATCCCTTGATATAACTATACTGACAACTCAGTATGGGACGGCGGATGTTCTTGGGTTCGAAACATACCCTGCGCTTGGGGAAGAGGCTCTAGATCTGGCCCTGCTCGAATCAGTTGCAGGCGAACATCTGGGCAACGGCGAACCCTCGACTATCGCGGCTGTGCTACCAAAGATACGCCTTTTCCTGGAAACTCAAGGCACAGCGGACGAGCCACAAGACCTCGATGTCTCGCCTCTGGGAAGCACATCTGCGAGCGTTCCACCCATAGCAGTGACCCAACAAGTCCGTAACGGTGTTGCTAACGCGGAGGAGGAGCATTTCCAGAACATACGGAGCGGCCTCGAAGCTTTCATCTCCAATCACACACGCAAGACCGACCCTCGCGATGGTTCGCACTGGATACCATTATTATCGGAACTCACAGCCATCTCCTTATCCGGGGATGCCTCCAGTCGAAGTTTTGCAAGCCTGCGGCGTGTGATTGCCTCGTCTGCCACGGTATCGAAGCTTGAGGACTTGGCGGCTGACGGGCCACCACCGGTGGAGATTGGAGCGAGGGGTGCAGCGCTGAATGCGGATCTGAGGGTGCTACATGATCATGATTTGGATGCTCCGCCGAACTACGTGGTGCATGAGGAGTTGTGAAGGTTGCACCTGCTAGAACGCGATCCCACGTGACTAAGGTAGCGCTGTGATTTCGCTCGCTAGCAGTCCGGTGGAAACAACTTGATTCGATACGCCTACAATGGTATGTCAATAGACTATACGCCGCTGCTGAGACTCGACTACAACGCCCTCTTTGGCCCTGGTTAAGCGTGTAGTAGGAGTAGTCTCTCCTGTAACTAGAGTAATCAGATATGGTGTGTAAGATAATATAAGAAGACTTGCATCGCGACTAATAATTGCCCCGTCCCGCAGTGTGACTGGGCGCAGAAATCAGTACGTAGGGGACTGTGGGAAGGGGACTGTCTGGAATCAAGTTGAAGCGGCACTGCTCCCTCCCGAGGGCATGCAGTTGGATAGCTATATTAGAGCTTATGCGGATACCGAGCAATGCGAGATGATGCTCACCATGGCGGATCAAGATTTCGCTGCGATCAATACGACTATTGTCACGGTTATTAGAGATCGTGCAATTGACTTCAAACTGAGGTGGATTTCAGCAAATACAGCCCATGGGCAAATTTCTGGCGCCTTAAGCTGTCGATACGGCGTTTTATACGTACGGTGGTATTTCTATACTGTCCCACCCTCGCGGTGGAAACAAGGATCCGAATTCTCAGCCACAGATTTTGGTGTGGCTCTCTGCGCTTGGCGCTAGTTGAACGGATAGATTGCCGTAGTTCTATGCCAAGCCTCCCGGGCAAAGGTGATGTGCTGACTGAGAGATATCCACCTCCTCGAGCCCACGCTCCAATCTTTCTGCCAGTACATAGGGCCTTGCGACGTTTTTGTGCTCTGTGTCACCACCGCATACTCATTTCAGTTACCTCGGGGCTGCGAAGCCGCTTTGTTTACGCTGATGATTCCATGTGTCGGCCATTGCAGCCTAGGTCTTCGTAATGAACGCAATTCGCCAGAAGTGCCGACCGAAGCACCAGGTCCTCATCTTAAAATGCTACCCGACATTCCAAAAAAACGTCCAGGCCGTGAAGCCAAATTCTAGTGAGCTTAGCTACCTCCTGTACTATGCCAGCACGAGACGCAGTAAGCTCCAGAAAGTTGGGGCTTTCTTGGAGAAGAAGGCCGCAAGTGATGTGTACAAAGGAAGGATTGGGTACGCTGCTTTTCATGCTGAGCGATAGGGTAAGATCTTACTAATTTCTGGGGTGCAGGAACGTGCAGGTCACCTTACAGATCATCAAAGCGCTCATCGAGAAGCTCCCTCGCGACCTGCCTCTCTACGCGCCTTACGTCCTTCGAATATTAGGAAATGTCCTCCGCTCGAAAGATCTGTCGATGGTAGAGGAGTCCATACCGACCTTCGAGGCATTCTGCGAACACCATGATGTTGCAACGCTTGCGGCTGATCAAGAGCATATCGGCCACTATGAAGAAATCGTACAGACCTATGCCAGTTATGCGGCGTTGAAAACGCCTATACAGCCTAAAGGTGGCCTCAGTGCCCCGATCGCAATACGATGGAGGAGCGCTGGCTTGCGCGCACTGAAAAGCATAACATCCTCCGAGGCAGTGGGCGCGGACGGTGGACGACAGATCAATATCATCATACCAGTCATATTGCAGAACCTGCACTCGGTAGATAGCGAACGCCTGCGCCAACTACAGCTTCTTGCTGAAGCCGTTGAAGGCGCTGAAGAGAAACAGGCGTCAAGAAGACGGATGAGCATTGCTACGGTTCGAACGACTGAGGACAACTCTAGACCAAACACCGCTGCCGTTGCAGGAACAGCAGATGATGCAGATCGCTTGGCCGAAGAGGAGGTCGGAGTGGAGGCTGTCAGATGTTTAAGGCAGATCTTTGTGTCTGACAATCGAGGGCAAATCCGAATGGCTACGGGTGCGATATTGAAATTTGTGTGTACAATGTCAAATGCCCCGTCTAGAACAAGCAGAAGTTCCAAGGCAGGCAACACAGGGACGTGGACCACTACACTTGTAGAGATGGTGACCAGATGGACTCCCGTACAGGATCGTTTTGTAATTCTGGTGACGATTATGGAGACCCTTATCAGGAGTCCTGTGGCGGAAGAGAACCTGGAGCAGCAGCTGTTGTGGGTGTCCCTGGTTGGATGGCTTCTGAAGTCAACCATCAATATGATCGGGCTAAGTGTTATGGATGTGTTACTTGGCCTTGTCCAGCACATCCTACTTCTACTTCAACTCGGAGGTAAAGGATCAAATGTTCTCCCTCATCACCAACAAACAGATGCAATTGATCTGTTCAAGGGGACCGAGGATCTCATGGATGCGCCGACATCACCTCGCAATGAGAAGAATGGTCACAAGACCGAGGAAGCGTTACCCTCATCGAACAGACAAGAATTGCTCAACAAATTGCAAAGATGCATTGGTGATTTAGCAACGCACATATACTATTCAGATCAGATCTCGGACATGATCACAGCAATTCTCCTACGACTTAAACCTTCTCCCATGTCAGCAGTAAAATCGGACGCTGCTGCTATCGAAGATCCACAGGCTGCTGCTCAAGCAATTCTTTCATCAGTCCGGCTGCAAGAAAATCCCGAGACTGATGAGTTTTTCTCCTTCGGCACCGCTCGCGTCACGGCGCTAAAAGCGATCAAGGAGGTGTTGATCGTAGCGAATCTGAAGAGTGCTGTGAGTGGTGGCGCTGCTATTGGTCGCAATCGAGTTGGTGTTCAGGTCTGGGAAGGTACTCAGTGGCTTCTGAGAGACGAGGACAGAAGAGTCAGAAGAGCTTACGTGGATGCATTGTTGACTTGGCTAAAGCTGGAGATGAGCTCAAACGATCTGCGAGTCCTAGAAGATAAGCGCCAATTGCTGAGATCAGCCTCGAGAACAGATGTCGCTAGCAGCAGGAGAGACACCATGACGAAGAGAGCTGTGTCCAATGCTTCTAGGAGCGGAAAGGCTGATCAGCCGTCGAAATCAACATTCATACAGCTTCTCCACCTCGCTATCTACGACAATGCTATTGAGGCACCAGAGTCCGAGTCTGACGTGCTTCTGGTCCACCTCCTACTTGTTAACCTTGTTGACAAGCTCGGCGTCAACGCCGCTAAAACGGGACTACCGATGATCATGCGCTTGCAAGAAGATATCAACGTCGACAGCTTAATCTCGACTCCTGTCGCCAAGATAAATATTGGAAGCCTTGTCCATGGGTACTTGTGGAAGTTGTGTGAAAAGTTTGACGTCGATACTACGGCAGTAGGCTTCATGGTCCAGAGTGAGATATCAAGAAGAAGACAGCATGGCTTGTGGCTGGATACAATAAAAATCCCGCCGCTACCACTAGACTCGATCATGTCAGCTGTATCACGACCTCTGAACGAGAAGCTGGCCTTGCCTCTCGTGCTGACCGAATCACTCAAGCCTTTTGACGCTCGTCCTGCAATGGTGGACCGGATAGCCGATTCCTATGTCAATGCAGTGGCATCACCACCCACTAGCCCTTCAGCTTCGCCTGGCCGTGTCTTCAGTATGCCAGTACTATCTCCGCAAGGCCAGTCCTCATTCACATCTAGCAATGAGCTCCCTCGTAAGATTGTAGATGCAATGCTCGCAGAGTGGTCCAAAGATATATGTATCTCAACTGTCGAAAAAGAATCAGCTCGCACCGTTTCCCTCAACGGATCCAGGAAGGGTACAAATCTCTCACAGTATCTCGGCGTCAATGGGATTGGCAGCCGGAATGCTTCGCCAAATGGTCTCTATACCCCCGTACAACGATCTCCTCCCAATGAGAGCGAGACCAGTCAACCACAAGCGTTGAATTTCGCTTTCCAGAACGAGCATCGCCGTTCCAGCGCCCAAGATACGGGTTCTGCGACGCCCATGACCAGCTCAGATCAGAATCCAACACTCCGAGTCGATGACCTCAAGCGGGTTCTCGCTGGTGGTACAGTGAATACGCGAGGTGCAAGTCCTCTTCGTCACAATACCGCGCACCACGACTTCATCATTGACGACGAACAAGGAAGCGGCGTCAGCACAGGTAGCGAGAGTGTGGCCAGTGCCAGTGGTTTTGAATCGGCCAGCGAAGCCGACCTTTCTCGTACCCTGCCACCCACAGGATCAGATCCTCTGAACGAATCTAGCAAAACCTGGATCCCGACCTCGAACGATACAGCTTCAAGCACGCACTCTCGCACCACATCACAAAGCCATCCACGATCTCGCCCTCAATCAGGAATGACAGACCCAGACAAGGCCCCATCCACGCCCCGCTCAATCCGCCGCCCATCCACATCCAGCTCCGGCGAAGACCCCACCGCCAACGCCGCAGCGCTGAGAGGCGAGATCGTCCACCCCAGACTCTCGGGCGAAGTGACGCAAGACGAGGTCCCGCCCGTCCCACCGCTGCCCGCGGGCGTCACTCCCTCACCTCGACCGCTGAGCACGGGTCAGCCACCTCAGCAACCGGAGCCGATGCCTGTGACGCAGGCGAACAGGGCGAGTACGGGCAGGAAGAGGGGGGTGGATGTTATGGCGCTGTTGGGCAGCATTGATGCTGTGGCTGGGAAGGGTGGGGTCGCAAGGCCGCCTTATTGAGCGTGTTTTTCGTTCCGAGTGTTGAGCTCACTGGTCGTGTTTGTATAGAAAGCCGTTGGACAGGTTTATTATACGGTATCATGAAGACACTTTGTTCATGTTATGCCATGCTATGTATCAAAGAAGGAAGGAATGGTAATGGCACAAGTGTATCTTGAATGATTGATGAATGCATGTCTAATATATTCTATTCCAATTCACAAAATCTAATCTTCTGTATCGCATCATGCCAGCAATGACTATGTACACGCCTTTCTATATATCCACGAAGCAATGAAAAAATGTCAACGACACAAGTGTATCTCTCATGCATATCTAATACATTCCAACTCTAGCCCCATGCCACAAAAATCGAACCTGCACTACTCCATCATGCCAGCACCATAATACAACATAAACATCAAATTATACTTTCCACCCCCTCAACCCCGCATTCCTCTGCCATGCGTAAAGAAAAGCGTATATACGCATACACTATCTATAGTATCCCCCCGTTTCGAAAATGTGCATGTGTTTGTTTACAGTCTTGCGATGTTGGATTGGAAAGTGGTCTAGGTATAGTGGGATGGTGTAATCGCAATGTACTTGGATGAGAGTTTTGGGAGGGGGTATGGTTTTTGGTTCGGTTTTTAGGTGTGGTGTGCGGTTGTTTCGTGGGATGAGTGTTGGATGGGGCTTTGGGGATGTCGGAATTACTTGGTGGATGGGGGGTGGGGGA
>JAABUL010003601.1_pt1 | contig 22631 bp, 20 predicted proteins | sample 5559151 | NCBI WGS metagenome assembly JAABUL01 (sample SAMN10711876, study PRJNA513368) | rock metagenome | isolation source: Antarctica rocks | place: Antarctica: Victoria Land, Pudding Butte sud | reverse complement strand
CGCTGCGTCGTGCTGCTGATCGTGCTGGCCGCTGTCGGCGATCTTGCCCGACCTCATAGTCGGTCAGGAATGCCTGACCTGGCTTCCCACAACCTGCGGGAGAGCCCAGTTTCAGGCGCCGTAAACAACTGTGCCCCCAACCGATGCCGCTGACTTAGCCCGCCATCGTGGCTAACTCTCGCCGCCCCAACTCTGTGAGAACCGCTCTAATCCCGGATGGCGCAAACCAATACATGGCCTGAGGCCAGCAGGGGGTTGGCCCAGGTACGGCTGGTCAAATCCTCGGTTGGTAGCAAGAAAATTCTTGTTGCCCATCCCGCAAGAGTCGCGTATGAATCAAACACGCTATACGAATACGCAAGGCCATCTCCTTCCGAGACCGAATACCCCTTCCCGCGCGTCTTGACCAGGTCGATCAGGGGCCACACCCCGAGCTTATAACTCAGCAGCTTCACGACCCGAGCAAGAAACGAACCTTGACCGAACCTGTTGCTGTCCGAGAGGACCACACATCTTCGGGAAGCACGAATCATCTCTCAAATCACGAGCTCGGGCTGCGGCACATGATGCAGGATGCCGAACTCGCATGCAGCATCAAACGAATTATCAGCAAAGGGGAGATGTTCTCCCACACCTACCCTGAGCGACGTTCGGGGGATTCCACGATCGGCCGCCTTATCCAGCAACGCCGGTACAGGATCCAGTCCCATGAGCGTCATGGCCGGACGGCACTGTCTCAGGTAGTGAACCGCGCGGCCCGTGCTCGTTCCCACGTCGAGCATGCTCGTGACGTCGAGATGGTCGAGGAGGGGGTGCAGGATGCTCAGAGCAGCCGTGTGAGCATCCTGGATATTCTCATGCATGTCGCTATAGTGATCTGCCGTCGCGCTGTAATAGTCACGTAGGATTCTCCCTTCAGCATCGAGATTCCTCTGTCCCGTGACGCTCCATTTACTCAACGTCCGCACCTATCTCGATCATCGGTTTCATCCGTACGGTGAGCAGATCACCGCGCCAGCAATATAATCTACCACCACTCCACGCTAGGAATGACCCATGACGCTTGCTCCATTTTCACGAACACGACAGATGGGCCGAGCCGTGTACGACGGGCTGTATTGCCGTCGCGTGGCCGGCAAACAGCCCGTCGCCGGGGCCGCTCTCTGACGTGCCTATCCAGAAGTCTGCCCCACACCCCAGCACCCTGCCGGGGTGACCGCGCTCTGGACACGAGGGACGGTACACTAGAGCACAACTGACATAAGGAATGGGGAGTGTGACATGGCCGAGGCAGTCGTTCGTGGCGCCGCCGCGGGAACACGGGCCAGGCGACGAACAAAAAAGGAGTCCCCCAGGCTGATTGCCAGTATTGCTCTACCGACAGCCGGGTTAATCATAACGCTTCTCGCGCTGTACAATCCCTCTCCGGAAGAGGGGATCTTCATTGGCCTGTCTCTTCTCCTGGTCGCCGTCCTGGTGGTCGGCGTGTGGCTCGATACTCGGCTCCGTGGCAGCTTGGATCCGTTTTCGCCGCCTGCGGTTCTCACCTTTGCGTCTCTGATCTCGTTCAGCATTCCGGGGCTGGGATTGTACAGCGATCCGCGCGGTATCGTGCCCAGATTGGGCAGCTATTACTGGCTCAACATTTCCATGGCCGTGGCCGTGACCGGTATTGTGTGCCTGTGGGTCGGGTATCTGTTTTCTAGCCGGTTTCACCGCTCGCTGCGCGCCCGAGCCGAGGCGGCGGTCCAGCACCATCCTGCACACTTCCGTCTACGGGTGGCAGCCCTCTTGCTCGTGGTGTCCGTCGCGGCTCAGTTGTACAGTATTGCCACCGGGCAGTTCGCCTATCTCCGAACCAATCGGATACAGGGCGATCTCTCGGGCTTTGGCCAGTTGACCAGCTATGCCATAGCGCTGGAGTACTATGTGATCCTGGTGACCGGCTGGTTCGTGTTTTCCGGCAAAACAAACAACCTCACTCGGTATCTATTCGCGCTCGCATGTCTGGTTGGCCTCGGCAGCGCCCTCCTATCCGGCATGAAATCCGGCGTCGTCGAGCTACTCGTTGCCGTGACGTTACCATACTTTTATGCCAGACGACGCATTCCCACTCGGCTGTTTGTCGCTGGGTTTGCCCTCTTTGTGTTTTTCTACCCGGTCAATCTTGTCTACCGAGGCATGATTAACAGCGGCCATCTGAACACTACTTCTTTTGTGGATGTAGCGGGCGCTATGGGCACTGCCGTCGCGGACACCTGGAGCAACAATTCGGTGACTGACACTCTCAGCTTCACTGGACAGCAGGCGAAACGTCGACAGGCCGATGTGCTGCAGGATATCGGCTTGATTGTTCGTTATACCCCGAATCCGTTTCCCTATCGGATGGGCGCCGCCTACCTACGGCTGCCAGCCACCGTCTTAATCCCCAGGATTGTGTGGCCAGGTAAGCCCGTCGACGACTTGGGATACATCATGACTCGCGATTACGTCGGCTTGAATGCGTATGCGGCGCAGTTTAGCTCGTCGGCTCCTACCATCTTCGGTGATCTCTACATGAATTTCGGCGTCGCGGGAGTGGCGGTCGGGATGGCTCTCTTGGGTCTCCTGGCTGGACTCCTCTTCTCCGCAATTTCACCGAATCTATCGCCGGGCAGGCTGCTCTACTATTATGTCGTGTTTCTGGTCCTCACCAATCTAGAGGCAGATCTCAATGGCACGATACAAACCATCGGCGAGGCGTTGTTCGTCATCTGGATACTGAACTGGCTGATGGGGCTGACCCATGGCAGCATGCTGCCTCAGCGTTTGAAGCTTTCCCAATTCAGCACCAAACGAGCGTAAACTCAACTCCTTTCAGCTATGGCCCTTGGCTGTCATGACTATTGGGAGCAGGGGAATCGTGGAAGCCGCCGTTTACTATTCTGGCCACTTCCACGCACAGAGCGGCATATTCGAACTCCGCCTTATGACTACCGGTCCGCTGCGAATCAGCAACGCCCGCAACCAACTCGGATAATTGACACATTCGTCACCACGCGATAGGAACCACAGTACAGCCTCGAACGGGTCCATAGAATTTACCGCGTCGCTATCTGCGGTCCAGTAGATTTCGTAGTTGGGAACTAACGGCCGGAAGGAAAAGTGCGTCGGTGCCCGGGACATAAGGAACTCCGTTAAGCTAACCAGGCGCCGAGGAAGCATAGTTGCGGCACGGATCACCAATGAGTCGCGGATCGGAATTGTCGCCTTTACAATCTTTCCGCGAAGAACGAGGTCGCTATATTTGCGCACCGCGTACCCCTCGGCGGCCCAGGGGCGACAGTGCCAAGCCGGGGCCAAGAACAGCAAACCACCCGGCTTGATGACGCGTCGCATCTCCTCAAAGGCGCGCTCCGGATTAGGCACATGCTCCAGTACGTCCCAGGACCAGATCGCATCGAACGATGAGTCCTCAAACGGCAAGGAGGTAGCTGAAGCGCAATAAAAGGGTTTATGAAGAAACTTCTCTGCCTCTTGAGTGACATCCACACCGACATAGTCGGGTACTACGTCTTGCAGGACGCCACGTCCACAGCCGACTTCCAAGCACTTTGCTGTGTGCAGCCCATACTCATAAACGAATTCACGTGTCGGCCCCAAAGCTGCATGGTCCTCACCTTCCTCCGTCGTCGCATACCCTGTAGTGTCCGAGAGGGCATACATGCGATGGTAAAATTTCGCCGCCTGGGTTTCCGCGTCTATGTCGTCCACGCTTTCCTCCTGCCGGTGTTCCTTGGCGACCTCGTGGCGCCGGGGGTGGGGCTGATCATCGCAGGGGCATCCATGGATGGCTCTTGGCTGGAGAGATCAGAGTACTACTATGAGTAGGCTATCTCATATCCGCTCCCAAGGACGAAATGGATCGAACTGGAACAAGCATTGGTGGACGAGTGTGAGTGAGCAGGCGACCGAGGCGGAGATCGAGCGCCCGACCCGAGTGAGTACCCGCGTGCGAATCGCGGTGTCATCGCTGCTCCACACGGCGTTGCGGGGGCAGGTGGGTTTTACCATGGGAACCAACCTGCTGCTCATGGGGGCGAGTTTGCTGTCCGGCAGCCTGGCTGCCCACCTGCTTGGTCCCACCGGCCGCGGGCAGCTGGCTGCCATTCAGCTCTGGCCCCTGGTGACCATGACCATCGGAAGTGGGGGAATCGTGGAAGCCGCGAGCTACTTTTCCGGCCGCTTCCGCGAACAGAGCGGGGTGTTCGGGATCACGGCCACGGTGATGCTGGCGGTCATGGCCGTACCACTGGTGCTGATCGGTATCGTGGCCATGCCGCACCTGCTGGCCGCCGAACCCAGCCGTATTGTCGCCGAGTCACGGATCTACATGTTTATCGTGCCGATCCTCTTCTTTATCAACACTTTTCCGGCGGTGCTGCGGGGACGCGGCGACATGCGCGTGTGGAACGTGCTGCGTCTTACCCAACCACTCGGATACGTTGTTATCCTCTTGGTGGCGGCCTTCCTACCCGTCGATCGCGTCACCTTTGTCGCCTTCGCCATGTTCGGCTGGATCGCGGCCCACGTGGTGCTGTCGTTGGCGCTGTTGCGCTGGTATCTCCCGGGGCCTCATCGCTTTGAAGGCGAGCAGGTTGGCCCGATGCTGCGTTACGGCGCGAAGTCGATCAGTGCGACCACGCCCTCCTTGCTCAATGGACGCATGGATCAACTGGTGATGGGAGCGTTTCTCTCTCCGCATCTACTGGGTCTGTACGCCGTTGCTGTATCGTGGAGCCTGGCGGTGACCCCAGTGTCCAACGCCTTCGGCCAGGTTATTCTGCCTCGTCTGGCCGGCGCGCAGGGCAGTGAGGATGCGGCGGAACGGTTGTGCGCCACCAGCCGCATCGCATCGGGAATGAACGCGTTGATGGGCCTGGGGTTCCTACTGATCAGCCCGCTGGCCGTGTACATCGTGTTTGGCGCGTCATTTGCGCCGGCTATCCCCGCCACGATGGTGCTGGTGGTGGCCGCGGTCTGTCTTGGGATGAATCAGTTTCTCGAGGAAGCGGTGCGGGGTCTGGGCCGGCCAGGGTTGGCTACCGTGGCAGAGCTCTGTGGTTTCGTGGTGACTGCTGTCGGGCTCGCTGTACTGCTCCCTCGATTCGGCATTCTCGGCGCTGCTCTGGCCTCGTTGCTGTCCTATACCACGGTGCTCATCATGCTGGTGGTCATTTTGCACCGCCGCCTCGGGCTGCGACCCAGGGACCTGTTGCTGCCTCGTCCAGCCGATGTGCGCTCCCTGCTGGACCGATTCCGTCCGGCGCGGATCGAACCGGTCCGTGGCTAGAGGCCATGGGTGGACAGGGCGTCCCCGGAGACTCACCCTGCAAACCTGTACGCCGGGAACAGATTGGCTAGCATGGAACAACGATGGCGATGCCAATTACCCGTGATATTCCACTCCGTGTGCTCTTTTCGATCGTGGCGGGAGCATGCTGCGTTGGGGCGCTGATCGCACTGGTCGCCATCGGAGTTCAGGCAGCGCAGCAGAGCACGCTGCGACATGGCCTCTATGTAGGCGGCGTTACCGGACTGCTCGTGCTCCTGCTGGGCGCCGTGGGAGGCTGGTTGGTGGCGACGTCGTACTGGAGCCGTCTGTTCGCACACCTGGCGGATGCCGCGGACCTGGGAGGGCATGGATCTGGAGGGCGTGGTCGGAGTGCTGTGTCAGCCGCCGCACTTGGCGTGGGCATCGTGGCGCTAACCGCGGTAATCGCTCACCTGGTGTTTTACGATCGAGTTACACCCTCTGCCTGGCTGCGCATCACAGCGATTGCACTGGTGTTGCTGGGTGCGGGGTTGCTGGAGATCATACGTCGCATGCGGCGCGTAGAACGGCAGTTGCAGGTGGTGTATTACTACCTCGGCGTACACCGCGTCGGATTTCTGTCCACACGGCTGGCCCCCGAGGGACAGGCGCGCTAAACCAGCAATACCACCTTGCCCGTCGTGCGGCGAGCCGCGATCGCGCGGTGTGCATCAGCCGCCCTGGCCAGCGGAAAGGTTTCGTCGACGATCACTTCGAGTTGCCGCTGGGCGATGTATCCCAGCAGTTGCTGGATGGCATGCGCCACCCGCTCCGGGCGACTCATCCAGGCGGTGAGCCAGTAGCCGGTAATCGTTTGGTTTTTCGCCATCAACCGAGTAGGCGCCATGGTCGAAGGCTGGCCGCTGGCGGCGCCAAAGACCACCATCCGGCCAAATGGCGCCAGGCACTGCAGATTGCGCTCGATATTCTCGCCGCCCACCATCTCCAGAATGACATCTGCCCCCAGCCCGCCGCTGGCCTCGCGCACCTGCCGGGGCCAGGAATCGTCCGTGTAGTTGATGCCCAGATTTGCACCCAGCCGGCGAGCCAGATCGAGCTTGTCCTCGCTGCTGGCAGTACCGATAACCGTGCCGGCGCCCAGTAGCCGAGCCAGTTGCACGGCCAGCGTTCCCACGCCGCCGGCGGCAGCGTGCACCAGCACGCTCTCGCCAGGCTGAAGCTGGGCCGAATCGTGCAGCAATTGGTACGCGGTTACGCCCTGCACCAGCAGGGCAGCCGCTCGATTGAAATCCAACTCATCGGGGATGGGGACGGTAGTTGCCGCAGCTCCCACGGCGTACTCCGCATACGCGCCCGCGACAAAGGCGGCAACCCGAGTGCCCACGACGGGTGAGGTGACATCCGACCCGAGTTGTTCCACCGTGCCGGCGGCTTCGAATCCCATGGTCATGGGCAAGCGCGTTGCGGTGAGATACTGCCCCTGGCGCTGCGACAGGTCGGCATAGTTAATACCCGCCGCCGCGATCTTGATCAGCACCTGACCGCGTCTCGGCACAGGTCGCTCAATCTCCTCCAGGTGCATGACGTCGGGGTCACCGGTTTCGTTGATTCGGATGGCCTTCATGGCACGGGCTCTCCTCTTCCACTGCGTATGACCGTCACCACTCAAGCCTATGCCAAACAGCAGTCGAACGTAGGCCCTGGGAAGGGCGTTGTTTCGTATGGATATCTACCACCGCTCGGTGGCTGTGGTGCCAGCCTGCGGGCCGGTCCCGGCCACGGGGGACCGGGCTACCACCGTCCTTGGTACCGTTCACTTTGCCCTTCAATTCTGTACACCATATCCTGACGCATTACACGGCGGGTGAGTCATCGTACCTTCGCCCACCGGCTGCATGGTGTGGCTAATGGTCGTGCCGATCGGCCGCCGCCAGCTGACCCGTGCGCTCGTGCAGTTCGGCCGCCGAGACCAATCCCTGGTCTTCCAGTGTGCTCTCTAGAAGGTCGAGCCATCGCTCGAAATCTGCCGGTTGGTCATCGGAACCGAGGAGCGGCTCCAGCCGGCTCCAGTCGCAGATGCCGGCGCCGGCCAGGGTGCCGGCCATCGCGAACACCCGAGCTTGCCATGGCTCGGCGAAGACCGGTTCACCGTTGCTGCGTGGCAGGGCGGTCTGGGAGAGGAGCCGCTGGGCTAGGTCGGTGCTCTGGTTCTGGGTCACGCGGCGCTGCTCTAGCCCACCTGGACCGGCTCGGCTACCCGCGCCACGCCGACCATGGCATCGCGGCTTACCAACTGCGCCAGTTCGTCCTCCGACCGGCCGTCCGTCCCCGCCGGGCGTTCCGGCAGCACCATATAGCGGCACTCCGAACTGCTATCCCAGACCCGAATCTCCACCTCGTCGGCCACCTGCAGGCCAAATTCGGCCAGAACTCGGCGCGGCTCTATCACAATTCGCGAGCGGTAGGCGGTGCTCTTGTACCAGGTGGGAGGCAGGCCCAGCAGCTTCCAGGGATAACAGGAGCATAGCGTACAGCAGACCACGTTGTGCGTGTCGGCTGTGTTCTCAACCACCACCATACGGACGCTGTTATCCAGCCCCAACTCCGACATGGCGGAGCGGCCATCTATGAGCAAGCGCTGTTTGAAGGCCGGATCAACCCAGGCCCGCACCACGACTCGCGCGCCATGCATAGGGCCGATATCCTGCTCAAGATAGCGCAGATAACGGTCGATCTCGGTGGAACTCACGATGCCTTTTTCCGTCAGCAGAGCCTCCAGCGCGCGCGTACGCTGTTCGATCTCCTCGGTGTGGTGGTCGTGCTGATGGTGATGATCGCTCACAGCGTTGCTTCCCCTCTGGCCGGCAGTTGCGGCTCAATGTAGCTTTCCCACAGATCGACGCACACGCTGTCGCGCTCAGACGCGGCATCGCCCCATAGTTCCCGGGCGGAAAAGCGTACGGCGTACACTGGTTGAAAGACCCCTGGGAGACCCAGCGCAGTGGTATCCGGCAGAGCAAAGACGCCAAGAATGCGGTCGATGACACCTCGTTTGCCACGCACATAGCGCGGCAAGCGGGTATGGCCGCGGGGATGAAGGTTCCGTGCTCGTACCGCGTCGCCGGGGCCAAAACGCGGCTCTGGGTTTGCCCGCGGTGCTCTCGCCTGAGGACCCGATCGGCGGGGAAGCGGCAGCGTTCCGGGTTGGGGAGCGGCCCCGTCGGTTCGGGCGCGGAGTTCCGTTTCGGCGATCAGGCCCTTCTCGATCGCATAGCGTTCCAGGGCGGTAAGCCAACGTTCATAGTACGAGGACGAGAGATAGACGACCGGATCGACCCGCTCAATGGCATAGCGGAACTCATCCCAGTTGTACCGCCCGTCGACCACCGCGTATACCATGCCCCGAACTCGGGCTTCCCACGCGGCATGGAAGAGCGGCTCGTGCTGCTCAATCTCCACCGGCCCAAAGCCTGCCATGCCGCCCATGTCATGCACACCGTTCATAACATGGGTATCATGGCGATCAAAATCTTGATGATCCGCCTCTTACCAGGTGAGCCGTCATTGACGGAGGATTGCTAACTAGACGTGGCAGGCGGCCATTCCGCGCTTCGCCAGATACTGCTGGTGGTAGTCCTCGGCAGGGTAGAAGGTGGGAGCCGCGGTGATTTCGGTCACGATCGGCTTGCGGAAGGCGCTCGTTCGCTCCAACTCGTCCTTCGATGCCCTGGCCGCGGCCTCCTGCTCTGGTGAGTGAAAAAACACTGCAGAGCGGTACTGCGAGCCCACATCGGGTCCCTGCCGGTTCTGGGTGGTGGGGTTGTGGTTGGTCCAGAATACCCGCAGCAACTCGTCGTAGGAGACCTGTGACGGATCGTAGGTCACCTGGACGACCTCGGCATGGCCGGTTCGATCGGTGCAGACCTCACGATAGGTCGGGTTTGCTTTGGCGCCGCCCATGTACCCCACGGCGGTGTCGATAACGCCGGGGATGTTTCGGTAGGTCTCCTCGATTCCCCAGAAGCATCCCGCGCCGAATGTTGCAATCTGTGTGGTGCCCGTTGTTGTTTCATTCATACGCGATTGTACCACTACGTCAACGGTGGGAGGGCTGTCATGTAGTCGGACCGAAACTGTCTCTTTGGGCAACAGCCCGGTTTTCTTATCAATCCCAAACATGGTTCTCATGCTCATCTAATGTCCAACTCGTACGATGGAGTTGCTTCCTTCCTCCACTCAAGGCCGGCCGAGGGTTCGCAGGACTCCTCCTCTTGACACACGCAGAATTACCTCCCCTCGGCCGGCCCTCTGATATCAGCTCTCCCAGTTACCGTGCAGCAGCGAAGGATCCCCTGGCTGCGAGCAACGCGAGCAGCATCTTCAGGTCCTCGGGCCGAGCGCGACGCGCCAGCACCAGCATCCCCTCTGGGTTACCGTCCCAAACGCGCCAGTAAGCGGCAATATGCTCGCTGGCCCCGCTCGAAGCTACTGAGGCGGAAAAACTCGTTGGGCGCGTGAAACTGCTCGTCGTTCAGGCCAAAGGCAAAGGTAATGGTGTAGGCGTCGAGGTACCGCAGGAAGATGGCGGTGACCGGTACGCTGCCCCCCGTGCGGGTTCGAATCGGTTGGACCTGGTATACGTCCGTGAGCACCTCCGCCGCCGCGTCCGTGGCCCAGTGTTCGCTCGGCAGCAGATAGGGATCAGCTGTGGCGGGCAATGGCGTCACGCTTACCCTCAGGCCGGGTGGCGTGTGTGCTTCGACGTGGCGGACCAGCGCTTCGACGATCTTTGCCGGGTTCTGATGGGCAACCAATCGGCACGTGATCTTGGCGTGGGCCTCCTTTGGGATCACGGTCTTCACACCCTCACCCTGGAAGCCACCCCAGATGCCGTTGATTTCCAGCGTGGGGCGTGCGCCCATCCGCTCGGCCGGAGTGTAACCCGGCTCGCCGAAGAACCCACTCACACCCAACCTTTCTTTCACCTGGGCTTCATTGAACGGCACGGCCGCGATGTCGGCGCGGTCGCCCTCGGTCAGCGGCGCCACGTCGTCGAAGAACCCTTCGACCAGAATAGTCCCATCCTCGGCGCGCAGTGAGGCCAGGAGGTGGGCCAAAGCTTCAATTGGGTTCTGCAGGGTACCGCCGTATATCCCGGAGTGCAGATCGGTTTGCGCGCCGTGGACGTCTATCTGTATGCCGCACAGGCCCTTCAGGCTCACCAGGAGAGAGGGGCGATCTTCCAGTAGCTGGGCGCCGTCGGCGCTGATCACGACATCACAGGCGAACAGCTCGGCGTTGGATTGGACGAAGGCCGGTAGATCGGGGCTGCCGATTTCCTCTTCGCCCTCAAAAAAGAACTTCAGGTTGAGCGGCAGAGAGCCGCTGGACTGCAGCAGGGCCTCGACCGCCAGAATCGGGATCAGCATATTCCCTTTGTCGTCCGACGCGCCGCGGGCATAGATTCGCCCGTCGCGGATGGTGGGCTCGAAGGGCGGCGCCGTCCAGAGCTCGACCGGGTCGACCGGTTGGGTGTCAAAGTGGCCATATATAAGGACAGTTGGCTTACTGGGTGCATGCAGCCAATCGCCGTACACCACAGGGTGGCCGGCTGTGGGCATAACCCGCACGTTCTCGATTCCCGCGGTGGTCAGACGCGCGGCCACCCACTCTGCCGCATCTCGCACGTCGCCGGCATGCTCCGGCAGCGAGGAGATGCTAGGAATACGAAGCAACTCGAGCAGCTCTCCGAGATATCGGGTCTGGTTGGCATCAAGATACGATTCACACGCGGTCATGTCATTTCTCCTCATCTTTCGGTCTACTGGCAACACGCTACTCTATGCCATCTACAGGAGTCACCCACAGCCTCGCGCTGCCTGGAACGGATCAGACGTCGGGGCGCCATGGTATGGTCGGAAGGCTACGTGCGGCGCATTGACCGTCGAGCGAGATGAAGGAGAAGACATGGACTATACCCATTTGGGACGTACCGGATTGCTGGTCAGCCCGCTCTGTCTGGGCACGATGAACTTCGGGCAGCAGACCAGCGAGGAAGACAGCCATCGAGTCATGGACCGGGCACTGGAGCACGGCATCAATTTTTTCGACACGGCAAACGTCTATGGCGGCAAGACCGGTGAGGGCGTCACTGAACGCATTATCGGCAACTGGTTCGCCCAGGGGAACGGCCGACGCGAGAAGGTGGTCCTGGCCACCAAGCTCTACGGCGGCATGGGCAGCTGGCCAAATATGAACAAGTTGTCGGCGCTAAACATCCGGAGGGCCTGCGAGGCGAGTTTAATGCGCCTGAAGACGGACTATATCGACCTCTATCAGATGCACCATGTTGATCGGGAGACCTCGTGGGAAGAGATCTGGCAGGCAATGGAGCAACTGGTTCGCGAAGGAAAGATTCTCTACGCGGGCAGCAGCAACTTCGCCGGATGGCACATCGTGCAGGCGAACGAGGCGGCTCGACGACGCAACTTCATGGGACTGGTAGCGGAACAGAGCCTGTATAACCTGATGGCCCGCACGGTCGAACTTGAGGTGCTGCCGGCCTGCCGAGCGTACGGGCTGGGAGTGATTCCCTGGAGCCCTCTGGGCGGCGGCCTACTTGGCGGCGCGCTGCAAAAGGTCGCCGGAGGGCGGCGCTCCAGTCCCGATATGCAGGAGCGCATTGAGAGCAATCGCGGGCAGCTCCAGGCCTACGAGGGCTTTTGTCAGGAATTGGGCGAACAACCGGCCGATGTGGCATTGGCCTGGCTAATCGCCAACCCCGTGGTCACGGCTCCCATCATCGGCCCGCGCACCGTGGAGCAATTGGACGGCTCCCTGCGTGCGCTGCAGATCGATCTGTCAGACGATGCGCTGGCGCGGCTGGATGAGATCTTCCCGGGACCGGGTGGTCCCGCACCGGAGGCGTACGCCTGGTAGCGACCACACCTCTTGTCCCCCGCCCCTCTACCGGCGATGGTAGAGGGGCGGGATGACGGTTCTTCTCCCTACCTCACGCACTTCCCATACACTCGGTGCTTGCCCTTCTTACATTTCTTGTGGAGCGGGGCATAGGTTGGGCCGGACTTCGAGATGAAGGCTGTGAGCTGGCCGGATCCGTCGGTGATGTAGAGCACGCCGTTGGCCACGATTGGGCTCTGCCAATGGATGCTGCCGATGGTGGTATTTTTCCAGAGCTGGCTGCCGGTGGTGGGATCGAGTGCCTGGATCAGTTGACCGGTCACGCAGTACAGAATGTTGGCTGCGATGATGGGCGAGGTGCAGCGCGTACTCACGGTCCAGTGGGATCCGAAGACCGGTGCGCCGCTGGAATTGCTCACCACCTTGAGTCCTGAGATCCCGGAGTCGTTGGCCACGAAGACCCACACGGTGTTGGTGCTTGGGTCGGTCCAGGTCGCCGGCTGGGTCAGGACTTCACCTCCCTGGGGCACGTTGGCGTCGCCGCTCAACTCGCCGCCGGTCTTGCCCACGGCGCCCTGGCCGCTGAGGTTGTCCAGATTCAGGAGGCGAAGTTCGCCGTCCTTGCCGGCCTGCACCGCGACGTTGCTGTAGCTGCTGCCTGAGATGGGGGGCAAAATCGCGGGATCGGTGCTGCCCAGGTCGGCATCGCTGTTTTGCAGGCTCTGAAAATCGGCCGGGGTGTAGGAATCGAGGGGGTTGCCATTCCCAGCGCCGCTGCCATCCGGGTTCAGTGCAAGCACGGAGTCGCCCCAGTTAAAAGCGCTGGGGCTGTATGGTCCGTTTCCGGTGGAGACATAGAGGCGGTTGTTGGCCGGATCATAGATGGCGCCGGCCCGCGTCCAGATAGCGGTCTGCTGGGCCTGGCAACTGGGAGCGGTGGGGTAGTAGACAAAGTGGACGTTGATCTGATTGCTGCAGTTCGCGTTGTAGACCTGTTGCGCACCGCTGCTCAGGTTGATGGCGGTGATGTGGCCCTGATAGTCGCCGTTGTCGCCGGGATAACCGCCAGTGGCAACGTAGAGATAGCTCTGACCATTGGATGCGGTGGCGATGGATAGAGCGGAGGAGCCCTTTTCATCTTGCGGCTTGTTGGTCGCCAGTTCTGGCCATCCGCCGGTCGTTACCTCACTCCCACTTCCCACCGCGTACTTATCAGCGTACCCATCCAGCCCATAACTGTAGACGTACTGCCGGTTGGGATCGATGGCGGGTGAGGAGGTGGTGTAGCAGGTGTTGCCGCCGCCGTTGATCTTGCAATTTCCCGGGCCGTTCTGGTGTGCCCAGATCTGTGCGCCGGTGCGCGCGTTCAACGCGACGATATACCCCAGTCGGGTGGTGACGAAGACCAGGTCGATGGTCCCCTTCGGCGTGCTTACCGATCGCAGGTAGACCGGCGAGCTATCCGCCGTGTCCGGCAGCGGCACCCGAAACAGTTGAGAGAGCGTGCCGGCGTTCGAGGCGATGATGCTGGTTTCCTGCGCGTTGTCGCCGGTGTGCGATGGGTTGCCGTCGAACTGCAGCCAATCGTAGGTCGTCGCCGCGGCGGCCTGGCCACCGCCGGAAAGCACCGGTATGGCCAGGAGACTCGCGCCCAGCACCAGCCGTCGTAGCAGCGTCGTGCGTCTCGCCCTTGACTTCATGGTCGATGCCCTTTCTCATTTCATGCGCTGTCTCCGGCCCGGTGGTATGCACACCACGTGTTGGGGGGACAGGACAGCCTGTTGAGCGTTGCATTCGCCGTGGCGCATGACGCGCCACCATGCCAATAGTCTACTCGGTTGAGGAGATTCAAGAGTTGACATGCTTCCCATCCGGCACAGTCTGGTGTATAGTGTCCCTAATGCATCCGCGCGCAGACAGCCCCCATCGAGCGAGACCCTGCCATTTCATTCACTCGCCCCCAGGAAAGCATCGTGTCGACAAGACTGAGGCTGCAACCATATCTGCTAGTCGCGCTGACGCTCGCAGTGCTGCTGGTCGTGCTGTCGTTCCTCTCTTCGAGTTTTCCGCTGGCTCGTGGAGCGACACTGATCGCGGCGGTGGCCGTGGTACTCGTCCTAGCCGTGGCGCTCTATACTCACCTACGCGATTCCCATAGGCGGGCCTCACTGTTCGAGGACCAGCAGTACTTTGATGCACTCTTTGCGGATGCGCCGCTCGGGGTAGCTCTGTCGAGCCAGGAAGGGCGCATTGTCCGTGCTAACTCGGCGTTTCGGGCTATGGTGGGGCCGCAAGGTGGAGACCCGACCGACCATCTCTTCAACGAACTGTTCGTCGCGCGGGACGGAAAGCTCGTTGAAGAGCGACCTCGACGGGGAGTCGGTGGCCCACCATCGGCGGATGTACCAGGTCGCGGCGCGGTCTATGGGGGAGGATGCCGCCGGCTGGGTCGAGATAACGAGATTCACGGCCGGCGGTAGCAACGGGCGACCGGCGTTCCATGTGGCTCTGGTTGAAGCTACGACCGAGCAGGGCAGGACTGACGTGGCACGCGGGAGCACGCAGGCACAGCAAGCGATGCAGCAGGCCGCGTCGAGCGCACTGGCCGATTCCGGTGATCTAGACGACGCGGTGCGTAGGCTGATCGAGGTTATCTGTGGACGCGATGGGTGGGAGCTTGGCGTGTTCTGGGTAGCGGATCGAACCGACGGCATGCTGCGTTGCACACAGCTCTGGCATCCGCCGTCGCTCCATTTCCCACAGTTCACGTCTGCTACCGAGCGGCTCGAATTGCTGGCCGGCGCTGGATTGCCCGGGCGCATCTGGTCGAGCGGGAAGTCCGAGTGGCTTCCCGATGCCGCTCGCGACGATTCCGTTATTCGTACGCTCAAAGCATCCCATGAGGGCTTACGCTCTTCGGTGGCCTTTCCGGTGCTGCTACGCGGACAGGTGCATGGTGTGATGGAGTTCTTCAGCCTCAAGTATCGGGAACGGGACGAGAGCGTGATGCAGCTTATGGCGGGTATTGGTACGCAACTGGGCCGCTTCTTCGAGCGCGAGATCGCGGAAGAGACGCTGCGGGCGAGCGAGGAGCGCTACCGCGCCATCACCGAGATCGCCAATGATGCTGTGATCACCATCGACGAGGCGACGACGATCCTGTCGGTGAACCAGGCGGCGGAGCGTATGTTCGGCTACAGTCGCGACGACCTGGTGGGTCAGTCCCTGGTCATGCTCATGCCGCAGAACCTGCGGGAGGCCCATCTGTCTGCGATGCAACGCTATGTCGCGACCGGGAAGCGGCGCACGCGCTGGGAGATGCTGGAGTTGCCCGGCCTGCACCAGAGCGGGCAGGAGATTCTGCTCGAAGTGTCGCTGACCGAGTTTGTGCAGAACGGCCGGCGAGCCTTCACCGGATTTGTGCGCGATAGTACCGAGCGCAAGCGCCAGGAGTCGGCCCTGGTGTACCAGGCACTGCACGATGCGTTGACTGATTTGCCGAACCGAAGTCTGCTGCGGGAGCGTCTGGAGCGCACAGTCCTGGTGTCGCGCCGGCACGGACTCCCCCTTTGTCTGCTGCTGATGGACCTGGACCGGTTCAAAGAGGTGAACGATATCTTCGGCCACCACTCCGGTGATGTGCTGTTAAAACAGGTGGCTGTACGGCTGCAGGCCACCTTGCGCGACTCCGACACCGTCGCGCGGCTGGGCGGCGATGAGTTTGCAATGGTGTTGCCGGCGACGGGCCTGGAAGGCGCAGCGCAAACAGCGGCGCGCATCATAGACGCTTTCAAACAGCCTTTCACCCTGGAAGGTCAGGCCCTCGATATCGAAACCAGTATCGGTATCGCGCTCTACCCCGACCACGGAGAAGATGCCAGCACGTTGATGCGCCGAGCGGATGTCGCCATGTATGCCGCTAAACGTACCAACACCGGGTACAGCATGTACTCGCCCGATCGCGATGAGAATCAGTCTCAGCGCCTGCTGCTCACCGGGGAGCTGCGCAACGGGATCGAGAAGGAGCAGCTGCTGCTGCATTATCAGCCAAAGGTCATCCTCAAGGACGGTCGCACCGAACATGTGGAAGCGTTGGTACGCTGGATTCACCCGGAACGTGGTTTCACTCCGCCCGATGCGTTTATTCCCCTAGCAGAGGAGACAGGGTTAGTGAAACCGCTGACTGTGTGGGTGCTGCAGGAAGCGCTGCGCCAGCACACCATCTGGCGGGGAATGGGCATCTTCATCCGCGTGGCGGTGAACGTCTCGGCGCGCACCCTGCACGATCCCGATCTGGTGGAGACGGTTACGCAGTTGTTGCAGACCTTTCGGGTCGAGCCTTCCAGCCTGGAGGTAGAGATCACCGAAAGCGCCTATATGGTGGACCCGGATCGCGCTATGCGAAGCTTGACGCAGCTCCACAACGTCGGTGTGTGGACCTCCATCGACGACTTTGGTACCGGCTATTCCTCGCTGGGCTACCTGAAGACCTTGCCGGTGGACGAAATCAAGATCGACCGATCATTTGTGATGGAAATGGCCGCCAATCGCGATGATGCCTCGATCGTGCGCTTGGTGGTGACGCTGGGCCACAATCTGGGTCTACAGGTGGTAGCCGAGGGAGTGGATAACCGGCGTAGCCTGGACATGTTGACCGAGATGGGGTGCGACCTGGCCCAGGGCTACTTCTTGAGCCGGCCGGTTGCCGCGGCTGATCTCACCGCGTGGTTGCAGAGTAGGGAGTCGAGTTCACGGTCCGCTGAGTAGGTGACCGGTTTCGCGCCGATTATCATAGGTACTTCCGAAGAATCTTTCCCGCCGGGCTGCGCGGCAACTCGGAGCGCACCTCGATCAGGTCGGGTAGCTCCACTGGTGAGACGCGTTCGCGCAGGTGGCCTAGAACGACCGCTGCGTCGAGCGACGCCGGCGCCACGACTGCTCGAAGCACTGAGTGTGACCCGCTCCCAGTCGAGAGCACGGCCGCCTCTGCTACGCCGGGCAGCGACTCTAGGACGCGCTCCAGACGATCTGGGTCAATCACTCCACCGGAGACCGGAATCACCGGCCGGAGGCGGCGGATCAGGCGCAAACTTTTCCCGTCGAAGGCTGCAATGTCGCCGGTGTGGAACCAACCGTGCCGGTCGAGCAGCGAAGCCAGTGCGCCGGAGGCGAGGTAGTGGGAGGCCACCGTCGGCGAGCGCACGACCAGTTCTCCGCCTTCCGCCAGACGCCATTCAAGATGGTCGAGCGGCGCTCCCACCGTCGCCGGACTGGCTTTATCGAGTAGGTCGAGCGAGATGGTACCGGTCTCGGTGGTTCCATAGTCCTGGCGGATTGGGATGCCGAGTTCGGCCAGAAATGCATCAAATAATCCGTCGGGAAGTGGCGCCCCGGCACTCAACGCATAGCGCACGGTCGCCAGTGCCGGAACGGTCGCCGTGTCCCGGAGCAGCGCCTGATAGGTGGCGGCCAGTCCGAAGAGCAGGGTGATCGGCAGGCGAGGCGGTGGCTGCGGAGCCGTGCCCAGCGCCACGCTCGCGCCGAACATGAGCGGCGCCAGGAGGCCCCCCACCAGCCCATAGGAATGCGAAATGGAGGAGGTGCACCAGATGATATCGTCCGCATCGAACCTCAGACGCCTGGCTACCGCGTCGATCTCCGCCAGCACGCCGCTACCGCTGCGCACGGCAAAGCGAGAAGGTCCCAGCGAGCCGGAGGTCAGTTGGCCGAAGAGTACCTGGTCCCGCCCGAGGTCGGGCGGGATGCGGTGTACGTCCTCCTTACCACCGCCGCGGTAGGTCCACCCGTGCAGCACGGTGGAGATGTCCGTGGCCTTCCAACCGGGCAGTTGGTTCCATGCGCTCACCGGGCAAAACAACCGACGCAGGCCGGAATCGGTCAGCAGTGCGGTAAATTCCCGCGCCGGCAGAGATGGAGAGAACAGCAAGGCCGGATGGCCCGAGCGCTCCGCGGCGAGGAGCGCTGCTACGGCGCCCATCGTTGCATCCATAACCAGGCCGATCGCTTCGCCGGGCGACAGGAGACCATCAAACTCGCGCGACAAAGCATCGATCATGCCGGCCAGCTGCCCATAGGTCGCTCGCCCCTCGGCCCAGTACAGGGCAGTCCGGTCCGGTGAGCGGCGGGCGTGATGGAGGACGAGCGTTGCAATCACGTAGGAAGACCCTGTAGACGAGAATAGAGCAGCGAAGCCATTTAGGGCTTCAGCATCACCATACTTCCACTGGGCGAATACACCCTCTACATCAGTATTTTTGATACAACGGCCTTGATTTGACGGCCGAACCTATTTATGGCACAGTATGATCGATAGGCATGATGTGAGTGCCATCAAGAAGTGAGAACCCCATGCACGCGGTGTTCGTAGCCTGCCTCTTCGGCGGCGCTGTGGCGACCGCACTCTTTGCCCTCCTCGGTTTTGTCGGCGGCGCGGGCGGTCACGCTCATACCGGACAGCCCGGTCACCTGCATGCCGGCCATGGCTCCTCCCACGCCGGGGCCACGCACAGCACGGCAGATTCATCCACCGGCCATTCAGTGCATGCCGCGTCTACCCATGGGCCACACGCAGCCACGAAGGCGGTGGCGCCACCCCACTCACCACTATCATCCTCGCTGGGATGGGCGCTCTCCTGGCTGAGCCCGCTGTTGCTGGCTGCCGCGGCACTCTGGTTCGGCGCCGCCGGACTGATCGCGGAGGGCAACCGGCTGGCGCTGCTGATCGCCGTGGTCGCGGCTCTGGTTGGCGCCGCCCTGGTGCGTGGCGTTATGAACGCCTTCGTGCGATCAAGCACACCGCCGCTCCAATTGAGCGCCGAAGGCGCCATCGGCGTCGTGAACTCCACCATCCGCCCGGGCGCCTCCGGCGAAGTGCTCTTCACCGTTGAGAATTTGCATCGCAGCATTCCGGCTCGCAGCGAGGAGGGGATAATAATTCCACGCGGCACCGAGGTGGTCATCACCCGGCGCGAAGGCGGCTTCGCCTGGGTCGAACCGCTCCAACCGCTGGAGGATTTCCCCGCCGTACCATACTCGTCAGACTCGAACCCGGCGCCGGGGAGCGGCGCGTAAGCCGGATTGACCGGCATTCATTACCGAAACACAATTTCAAGGAGTACCAGATGAACCCAGAAACAGCCATCATCATTGCGGTAGTGGTGGTCGCCATGATCGCGTTGCTCTCCGTGGTTGGGTCGCTCTACCGCAAAGTCGGTCCCAATCGAGCCTTGATCGTCTACGGTCGCGGGGGTACCAAAGTTGTGGTCGGGGGTGGTACCGTCGTCCTTCCCATGTTCCAGAAGGCGGACATTTTCAACCTGGAGCTGATGAGCTTCGATGTGGCGCCAGACTTCTCCCTCTACACCAATCAGGGTGTTCCGGTCACCATCGAGGCCATCACGCAGCTCAAGGTGGAGAACGACGAAAACATGATCAAGCGGGCCGCCAACCAGTTCCTCAGCCGCACTGAGAGCGAGCGCGAGACCATGGTTCGTCAGGTGATGGAAGGTCATCTGCGCGGAATCGTCGGCCAGCTGACCGTCGAGCAGTTGGTCAAGGACCCGGAGCTGGTGTCCGCCCGGATGCGAGATACCGTGGCGGCGGATCTGGACAAGCTGGGTCTGGAGGTTGTGTCCTTTACGCTCAAGGACGTATCGGACGAGTCCGGCTACATCGCCAATATGAGCCGGCCGGAGATTGCCCGAAATAAGCAGATGGCCGAGATTGCCGAGGCCGAGATGCAGCGCAATGTGGCCATGAAGCAGGCCTCGACCAACCGCGAGTCGGCCGAAGCGCTGGCCGAGGCGGATCAACAGCGCGTGCTCTCGCAGAATCTCTCCAAGGCGGCGCAGGCCGAAGCCCAACGTGACCTGAGTGTGAAAGAGGCGCAAGCCGCCGAGATTGTGGCCCGCCAGAAAGCCCAGGCCGATCGCGCCTACGACATTCAGTCCAGCATCATCCAGCAGAAGGCAGTCGAGGAACAGAGCAAGGTTCAGATCATCCAGAAGCAGCAGCAGGTAAAGGTCGAGCAGGTCGAGGGCGAGCGCCGCGCCGCCGAACTGCTGGCCACAGTCCAGCGTCAGGCGGAGGCGGACAGCGAGCGCATCCGTATTCTGGCCGAGGCCGAACGCCGCCGCATCGAGATCGAAGCCGAGGGGAAGGCTCGCAGCCGCAAGCTGGACAGTGAGGCGGAAGCCGCGGCTATTCTGGCCCGAGCTCAGGCGGATGCATCGGCCATTACCATGCGGGGCCTGGCCGAAGCTGAGACGATCAAGGCCAAAGGACTGGCGGAAGCGGACGCGCTGAAGCACCGCGTTGAGGTGCTGAACGTGCAGAACGACGCCGCGCTGCTGGACAAAGCTCTCAGCGGCCTTCCCGAAATCGCCGGGAAGCTGTTCGAGGCCTACGGCAAGATCGGTAGCGTGACCTACGTCGCCTCTGGTGATGGTGAGGGTGTCACCTCGAAGATCACGCGTGATGTGGTTGGCATGGTGCCCATGCTCGGCGCCGTGTTTGAGTCGACCACGGGGATGAACATTCGAGATCTGTTGAGCCGCAAGCATAGCAACGGCCACGGCTCCGGCAACGGTACGTCAACGCCGATTGAGGGCGACGTGCAGCCGGCGGTGGTGCTCCGGGCGGACAGCGAGACCGCCGCCCCCGAAGCAGTGACGGTGGTTAGTACCGGCTCCGTAAATGGAGCGACCGAGAGGTAGTGGCGATCCACTGACCTACATTCCTTGAGCGCGAAAACGGGGCACACGTCGCTGACGTGTGCCCCGTTCGCTGCTCGCTGGTGAGAGCAGAGCTGCGTTATAGAGCGGTGATCTTGATGCTCGTCCCATTCTTCAGTAGGATGACCAGCATGAACGGTCCGCCCGCCGACCAGGGCGTCCGATAGGTGTACTTCGGGCCGGCATGAACCGGGATCAACTGCGGGTTGAGCTGATGCCCGGCGGCGTAGACCCAGAAGCCGGCAATATTGAGGCGGTTGTATGTTTTCCAGTGAAGCACAACCTCGGTCGCCGTCCATCGCGCTTTGAAGCTGATGACGCGTGCCGCAGTGGGCATACCACAGGTGAAATCACCTGAGGGACTCGGCCCCTTCGGCGTGCCCACGCTTCCCGAGTGGTTGGTGATGGTCACCGTAGCCGTCACATTGTAGTTTCCGCTGGCCGGGGCGCTCAGCGTGAATGGGTACGAGTAACCCTCGCTGGGCGCGAGCACCGGGTGCACGCTCACGTCCACCGTCGACGAGGAAAGCGCCGTGGTCGAGGGCGGCTGCGTCAGCCGGACCGAGATCGTCAGGTTTTGGGTGGCGACGGCGCCGCCGTTACTCACCAGCACGGTGCCATGCAGCCCGCTCGCGGTTGGAGTGCAGGAGCCTGCCGCCGAGACCGAGGCGCTGAGCGTGGTGCCGGCTTGACCGGCGGCGATAGTGTCGGCGTGGACCGCGGCGGGCGTCCCGGGCAGAGCAGCGAACGAGAGCCCGGAAAGCGTGACCAGGAGCAGAGCCGGTCGAAAGAAGCGATTTTTCACGTTACATCCTCCATGAGTCAGAAATAGTGGTACGTCCCCCAGCTGAGTTTCAAATTCTCAGCGGGCCTCACGTCTTCGAGAGGCATAGATGCATCGTAACAGATAAAAGGCCGAATGTCACGCATTTTTTGGGACTTTCGGCCTTTTATCTGAATTTTCCACCAAAGACAACTCCTGCATAGGATTCATCAAAATTAACAAGAGGCGATAGACATCAAAATAACAGGCACTATGTCACTATTTTTGTGCGTACAGTTCATCTCTGGATCACTGCATACAAATTTCCCGCGTCCTCCCTGTGCCGTTCATAGACACTGACGCTCGTCTCGCGCACATTTCTTCCGTATGTTTTGCAATTTCGGCGTGGATGCCAGGAATGAAGGACGAAGCCGACTCTATCCTTGGGTCTGCTGTGGAACGGCGAAAGCCATGCGCCGCAGGCAGGCCTGAATGCGAGAGTGTGCAACAGGGACCCGCCTCACACCGGGTGGGTGACTTCAGGTGCGGACAGTGTGGTGAGGGCATGGCGGCGCCTCGACGCACCCTCACCGCCCAACCCTCTCTCCCCAGCGCCGCAGGAGTGGACAGGCCGCCCGCGGGCGAGGGTGAGCTACTCGGCCGTAGAATCGGTCTTCAGACCAATACGGTTGACGTAAGAGAATCGCGAATGGAGATTCGTCGTGTATCGGCATCACAGTGCTGGCCTGCGGGCCAGTCCCCCGCGCCGTTGGGCGGGACAGGCGGCCAGGACGGCCGGGCTACCGGGGCCGCGGCGTACGTCGGCTCAGGGCCGCGTAGGTCAGGTCGCCCGACGTGGTCTGTACCCCGTCCCCTTGTG
>JAABUL010003600.1_pt1 | contig 22639 bp, 28 predicted proteins | sample 5559151 | NCBI WGS metagenome assembly JAABUL01 (sample SAMN10711876, study PRJNA513368) | rock metagenome | isolation source: Antarctica rocks | place: Antarctica: Victoria Land, Pudding Butte sud | reverse complement strand
GCCCGCCCCCCCCCCCCCCGCCCCCCCCCCCCCCCCCCGCCCGCCGCCCCCCCCCCCCCGCGCCCGGGGAGAGTCGAGGAGAGGCAATCAAGTTGAGGATAGGGGGGAGAGGGGCGGTACGGATGGATAGTGAAGAGGTGGACATACAGACTGGACCCGCTTGACTAGAAATAAAGAATGAGGCTGAGTATTGAGGACAAGGAAGAGGCGAGGAGCTCACAGCATGAGCTCCCATACCAGCGCGTCCGTACATCGCTCGTCGAGGTTTCCCTACAGGAGGATCTGAGCATCGCCGCCCATGCCACAGCTGCGCCATCCAGGAAGCAAGAGCTGACAGCTTTACAACAGAGCGATACTCACCAGGTAGACCGTCGCCTCTTGATTCCTGTCCTGCTCGGGCTTGTTCTGCATCGTGCCTAGCTACTGAACTGCAAAAGCGAAACAGTCTGGATGAGGGACTTCTATGGCTCAGACGATTGCCACCCTTTCGGTGATACCTCGATATAGCCGGGAGTCTCTCATTCTCGCGCCCTCCTCGCTGTCCCTAATGTTTAATCCACATTCTCCCATTCCCCCTTTTACTTGCTTGTCTTATATTGTTACGACTCAATTGGCTTCAGTCAATGTCAGGAGCTCGTCACCTATCACCGACCCGCTTTCTTTCGCTTGAGAACCTTCCTGCGTCTTCCCCATGACTGCCCGTTAAACTTCGCTCAAAAGTGGAGGTGATTCACTATGGATATTGATCCTCCTCGCCTATCTTCCAGATCTGCGAATCACTCCAACCTTCAAGATACTTCTCCTTCGAGTCTCGCCTCCCATCCGACTTCATTCCATGGTTCGGATGGCGCCAAGCAATCAGCCTCGTCGCGGTCTCGTTTACTTCGCACCCGGCCATCGGACCCCTTACCCGGTCCTCCTACTGTCGCGAAGCATACAAGTCCGGTCGCCAGCATCCGCAAACCTTTGCAGAAGGAGCTGAACAATATCCACCGTCGCTTGGACTCCGAATGGGTGAAATCACGGCGTGAAGAGCTATTGAGGGAGAAGGAGAGGCATTTGAAGCGAGTGGTGGACGGCCATGATGATGCTGTGAGGGAGAAGTTCCACCTGGAGAAGTTTGTTAGCTTGCTGGAAGGCTGGGACCCTGGGGTGAGCTTCGATCTCTCTTGGGAGGACGGCTGCGCTAGCTGTCGTACCAATTGAGCAGTACAGCTGATCAGTTTTGCAGGAAGCGAAGAATGATAATTCGCCCGTCTTTCAAGAGGTGGGTCTTCAATCCCGTCGAAAGACTGGGCTCTCACATCCGTACAGTACAGGCGTTCTAGTCATCATGATCTCCTCGATCTCGTGCCGTCTCCGCCCATGGCCTCATCATCTGCCGTGGCTGGCCCGTCGCGACCGAGAGGCTCTCTACCCGCCCGGACTACCCGTCGACAGGCTCATGAGCAGTCTGAGCTACTCGCGAATGTGATCACACCGATGGCCGGGAACGGACACTCCACTCTCAAACGATCTTTTCCTCTCGAGGACATCAAGGCACCTGCCTCCTCGTTACCGACATCCACGAAAGACAAGACTCGTCTAGTAGAGGATGGTCAGCGGCAGGTGTCAAATGGTCGCACCCCTTTGAAGATACGACTTTCGATGGGTAGCAAACCACTTTCGCCCGCGACGGATATGCCACCGCCCCCACTGCCATCGAGCTTCGATTCAGCAGCTAAGCGGAGCCGTCGAGCTACAACGCAAGGGGTGGCCTTATCACCGCTTGATGAGCCTGAGACTGAGGAACCCATGAGCAAGGGCAAGAAGCGGGCTCGGATATCGTTACCTAATCTTTTGGCAGCGAAAAAACTGCGAGGCGCAACAGACCTTGTCGTCGAAGCACAGGGGAGCTCGTCATCTCTCATCGAAGTACCGGTCCAATCCCAAGAACCTTCTCCAGCTCTTACTTCGCTTCCCTCCCTTGCCTATTTCTCCTTCCCTCCGCCACCCCTCCGTCAACGTGAGCGTTCTGCCGGTCTGCGACAAGTGTCCTATACAGATCCAACGCAACGTCTTCCGCCAAACACGCAATACTCCGGAGAGATAGCCCCTATCATGTCTTCCTACATCCATATCGAAGATACAGGTCCTCCTCCCGATCTTCGGGCTCTGGAGCTCCGCGCAGCCCGAGAAGCTTACTACCGCAACCGGGTAAATTACCTGCAACAGAAAGGTCGACTCCTCCGGCTCCTTGATGGTGCCCTGGACGACCCGAAGTCCGCCAAAAAGAGCCACCACAAGGTCATTACCGGGCCGCCGTTACGGCAATCTGACCACCAAGACGCCATGACGTCCCAAATGTTACAGGTGCGCAATGCGATCGTCAACGAGGCGAGGATGAAGCCTCAAGTTTGCAAGCGGGTCTCCCGAATGGTTCAGACGTACTGGGAGCATATTGAGGGCAAGGAGGACCGAGAGAGAAGTGCGGAGGAAAAGGAGAAGAGGCGGAAGGCGAGAGATGTCGCTAGGGCCATGAAAAAGCGGTGGGGTCTTGCTGTGAAGGTAAACTTTCCCCCATTGTCAAAAAATTGATGAAGCGTTCTGATCTTGGTGATCAGGTTGTGCGTGCGAAGGTGTTGGCTGCACAGAAGCTGGAGCAAGATCGGTTAGGCAAGGAGCACCTGCAGAACATGTTGCAGCGGAGTACCGGATTGCTTGAAGCGCAAAGAGACGATATCGCCGGTCCGGGAATCGAGGCCGAAGATGAGGAAGAGGACGAGTCCGACAGCATTTCAGACGTTTCGGCTGCGAATGAGGGTGATCTCGACGAAGGACCTGCCAATGAGGAGGGAGAGGACCACTTTGACGACGGTCTCATTCCGACATCGGATGTAGTTGATTCTGTCGACCCCGGCATGGCCAACGAGGAGGAGGAGGGTGATGGAATAAGCCAAAGTGAGAAGAATGAGGAGAACGAGGGGGAACACTCTGAAGGAGAGGAAGAAGGAGAGGATGAGGGACGGGAGGAGGAAGATGAGGACGGAGAGGGGGAAGAAGACTTTGAGGAAGACGACGACAGCAGCAATGTTCTCGATCTTCGCGCGCTCATTGCCGACGATATCGAGATGCCCGATGACGTCGAGGCAGCGGTCTCTTCCGCCATGAGGGCTTCCGTCGAGGCGACTGAGCCGGACCGACTCCAATTCCCCGTAAAGTTGGATGTCATCCCGGCATCTACCGTCGATGATCAGCGATTCAACCAGCTATCCGATAACGTTCCTGATCAGTCGATCACGTCTGTCGGTATCGAATCAATGCCAGCGATGTCTGTGGGCGTTGATGTGGGGTCTACTCTTGGCGTCATAGCTGAGCAGGCCTCACCACTCACTACACTAGATCCCTTCAACGCGAGTTCATCCACTCATCACACAATTGCAAACGGTCATACGGACAAGGTCAATTCCGTCACTGACTCCGGTGACCCTCTCGCCACTTCTATATCGAACGATCGCATTCAACTCCATCCTGACTCAACAGCGCCCTTTAAGTCCATATTGTCCGACCGATCTCGCCGATCTCGCAAGCATGTTTCCATTGCGCCTGCTACAGCGTCCGAGGATCCTGATGTCAATGATGCCGAGTTTGAGGACGCGACAAGCGATATCGACGAGCAAGACTACGACCTTGACGTGACTATGGAGGTGGAGGACGACTTCACAACGGCAGACAGCGAGGACGAAGGGTTATTGGCAGATGCGGATGTGCCGATCGACGAACTGCTGAAACGATATGGCTATTCGATACCCTCGGAACCGGCAGACATCAAGATCGTCTCTCCGGAAGACGAACCACGTAGGGAGCTCGTTCTGGACGAAAAATCCCTGCTCAATAACGCATTCCCGGCAACACAGATCTCGCCAGCCCTGGTCGTCGAAGGCAAGCGGCAGCGTCGTGTACGTGCTGTATGGACGCCTGAGGATAATCCGCCACCAGCTCTGAAGAAGCATTCAGTAGCGAATGAGGACGAGGAGATCGAGGATATATCACCAGAGCTGTCCAGCGAAGCGGAAGACGAAGATGAATCGGAAGAGGGATCAGTTGCGTCCGTACCTGCGGAAGATGACGGTCGAGTTCGACCGCCGTTCCTGCTTCGAGGAACGCTTCGGCCCTATCAGCAAGGTGGCCTCGAGTGGCTTGCCAGCCTTTACGCGAACAAGATGAACGGGATCTTGGCGGATGAAATGGGACTTGGGTATGTTATTTCGAATGTTACCTCGATCCCCGCTGATATTCATCCAGCAAGACGATCCAGACCATAGCCCTGCTCGGCCATCTCGCATGCGACAAAGGCATCTGGGGACAGCACCTGATTATCGTCCCTACGTCTGTCATCTTGAACTGGGAGATGGAGTTCAAGAAGTTCTTTCCAGGCATGAAGGTCCTGACATACTATGGCAACCAGAAGGAACGGAAAGACAAGCGTGTTGGGTGGCACACCGAGAACGCCTGGCAGGTCTGCATCACATCTTATCAAATCGTCCTTGCCGACCAGCACATATTTCGGCGGAAGAGTTGGGTTTACATGATCCTGGACGAGGCGCATAACATCAAGAACTTCCGATCGCAGCGATGGCAAACTTTACTTGGGTTCAAAGCGGAGCGTCGACTGCTTCTCACTGGGACGCCTCTCCAGAACAATTTGATGGAGCTATGGAGTCTGCTGTACTTCCTTATGCCAAACGGAATAGGGGCAGATGCAACGGCGATTGTGGGATTTGTGAATCACAAGGAGTTCCTGGAATGGTTCTCAAGTAGGTCATCTATATGGAATCTAGGCTGATAGTCAGATCCCATGGACAAGGCGGTCGACTCCGGAGACACCCTCGATGAAGACACTCTGGAAACCGTTTCCAAGCTGCACACTCTACTCCGCCCTTTCATCCTTCGACGCCTCAAATCCGAGGTTGAGACGCAGCTACCTGGGAAGTTCGAGCACGTCGTCTATTGCAGATTATCGAAACGCCAGCGGTTTCTGTATGACGAGTTCATGTCGCGTTCTTCGACCAAGGAAGCCCTTTCGTCTGGTGGATATCTCGGCGTGGTCAACTCCCTCATGCAGCTGCGCAAGGTGTGCAATCACCCGGACCTGTTCGAAGTCCGACCGGTGCGGACGAGTTTTGCGATGGAGCGATCGATACTGGCGGATTTTGAGCCATCCGAGTTGCTAGTGCGGAAAAGACTATTGCAGCGGGAAGACGAGAAGGTCTCGGAAGCGCTGAATCTCCATATCACCGGACGGGAGGACGCATCGGCTTGGGCATGCGCTGCTAGAAGACGTCTTGATGGGAGCTCCCTTCTACCTCATGCCATCGAGCCGATTCGTCGTGGTCGATTACCGAATCAGCCCAAGATGGACGTCCGCACGGTCGACGGTTGGCTCAAGTACCGCTCGCATGTCGAGCAAGAAGCAAGCGTGAGCCGGTGGCGATCGATCCGGGACATCAATCGATTGCGATGTGCCGGCTTCCCTATCTATGGCTCGACCTTCCTCGGATTCCTCTCCGATGTTCCGAACCCACTCGTAAATCAACGCCGCCCCGACCTATACGGCGATCACGTCCCTCCCGCTACTCGTCTGGTTCACTCGTTCATCGACCGGGCCAAGCAGGTCTCGCCGCTCCTTGACCAGTTTGCCGTCATCCCTCCCAATGCGGTTGCGCGAGACGTTGCGAGTTATTCGTTGTCCGGCCTCACCCCGTCATCTCATTCGAGCCTCCTAAATCTCGAGTTTGACTTTCTGCATCAAGCTGCCGTCAAGTTGCAAATCGCCTTCCCCGACGCCAGTCTTCTTCAGTATGACTGCGGCAAGCTGCAAAAGCTGTACGAGATGCTTCGCAATCTCAAAGCCGAAGGGCATCGTGTCCTTATCTTCACCCAAATGACCCGCGTCCTTGACATCCTCGAGATGTTCCTCAGCTACAACGGTCACCGCTACCTCCGCTTGGACGGTTCTACGAAGATTGAGGACCGACAGATCATCACCGAGCGGTTCAACTCGGACGCCCGAGTTTTCTGCTTCATCGCTAGTAGCCGATCAGGCGGTGTCGGTATCAACCTGACCGGTGCGGATACGGTGTTCTTCTATGATTCCGATTGGAACCCTTCGATGGATCGGCAATGTATGGATCGAGCGCATCGTATCGGTCAGACGAGAGAGGTGCATATTTACCGATTCGTGTCGAGTCATACGGTCGAGGAGAACATGCTCAAGAAGGCGAACCAGAAGAGGCTTCTCGATCGGGTCGTCATCCAAGAAGGCGACTTCACAACCGAGTTCTTCGGCCGGATGGATTGGCGCGACATGCTGGATGCGGATACGACGAAAAAGGACGAGGCAGAGGACAAGGTCGTGGATGTGGTTGTCGATGTCGAGGGGACGCCGGAAGCGGTAGATGCGGAAGCGACAACACCGCTATTGAGGGAAGAAGGGGATTATGCGAAGGTGCTGGCTGAGGTGGAGGATGAGGAGGACGCTGCGGCTGCGATGGTGGCGCAGGGCGAGAGGGAAATGGATCTCGCCGAATTCGCAGAGAGGAGTGGCACGACGAGGCCGAAGCAGGCTCTGGTCTCCGAGCCTGTAGCGGACTCGGAACCAAGGCCAGACGGCGAGGGTGGAGCAGGAGATCACGGAGTGATGAACGGTGAAGAAGAAGCAGAAGGCGAAGGGGAGGAGGAGCCAGGAGCGGTGGATGAATATATGCTGAGGATGGTGGAGTGGGATTGGGAATGGTTTACTGGGTTCTAGGCAGGATGATGCATCGAGATGCACTGAGCTTCCCAAACAAAGCACTTGTGCTACCGATCTTTTAAGCGAAAGATCAATGCGAGGTGCTGATTCCGGTCAGTGAGTTGCCGGCATCAGGATGGGACATACAAGGAGAGCGTCCATGGCGGTCGCGGCGAAGGTTGTGTAAAAGACCCTGGTTCGACATAAGTGACAACCGGAGATGGTGACACACGATGTTGAGACGGGCCTTTCCGCTCGCGGCGGATCCAACAATTCGCGCATGTGTATGCCTGTCAAAACTAGCCTCATCCGTTACTGATGGACAAGAGGACGGCTTGGACATACTGCAGGACCCAGACGCCAGAATCACCACCACCACCAGCTGCGACTGCTTCTCGACGGCGGAGAGGCGATCACCGAGAGGACGAGGAGAACGACATGGAGGACGATTGCGGAGATGCACATGGCGAAGGAACGAGAAGCGATCGAGGAGAATGAAAGGGTATTTTGAAGTAAACGGACGGTGCGTACGCGTCAACTCATCGTCTGGCTAGTGCACCTGGCAAGTCTCAATACCCCGAGGTCTATCACCTGAAAACGCGTCAAGGTCTCACCATCAGATCCATACTATGACTCTGAGATCAGTGACAATCAGAGATGACGGGACATCCAGGCGCAGATCTGACATTGATCTCTGTGATCAGCATCATCATCGTCGATACTCATGAGATGGAACAGGATTGTTCCACCATCGCACCGGCAAAGAAAGGGTGCTAGGGAAATATGAAACAAATGAGAGCGGATGAAGTTCGGCCTCACAACAAGGCCTTCAGGTTGTTTGGTCCCGTCGAGCAAGAGCTTGTCAGCCTTCAATCATGGAAGGCGCTCGAAAGGGTCATTGGAGTGTGGCCAAGATCGTCGGAGTTCCAGTAATCTCCGTCAACAGTATTTTGTCATAGCAAAGCCTGATGAGCTAGATTTCTCCCGTGTCAGTTAACTTTGGTCGTGAATGTCTGGTGCCGCCAGTATCTTGCGCTATGATGTGGACTTCAAAAAAGTCGCGGGGACCATCACGCTCACGTCGACGACCATTGCGTGGAACCCCAAGCTGGCCGGTACCATGGACCGACAACGACAGGCCATGAACCGCGCCGTCAGTATGCTTACTCCCACTTGATGTTTTGAGCGCGGACTGAAGATCTGCCCAGATTTGCTGGCGAGTAAAGCTGGATCCGAGAGAATCAGTCTCAAGATCTTGTTCCGCGACGACACACCCGCCAACGGTCTCATGTTCACCTTCACCGACCCCTCTTCCCGCGAAGAAGACCGTCGAGCCGTCCAAGACACCCTCATCCCATTCGTCTCCGCCAATCGTGCGGGTCCGTCAACTCCCGCCGTGGCTAGTCCAGCTCCGGCGGGATCAACACCGGGAACTGCCACTGGAGCGGCGATCGCGTTGAAGGGGAAGCGGAAAGCAAAGCATGTGTCGCCTGAAGTGAGCGGAGCCAGTGGAGGAAAGGTGGAAGGGCCGGCGAGTTATAAGGCGAGATTGAGGGTGTTGAGCAAGAACCCGAATTTGAAGATCTTGTATCGGGAGTTGGTGGTGGGGAAACAAATCACCGAGGAGGAGTTCTGGGAGGGTCGAGAGGCGAGTATACGTACTCATTTCCCGCTCTCAGGCTTGACTGCACACACTCCCCCCGAGCTGATGTCGTCCAGGCTCTGCTCCAAGCCGAAGAGATGGCCTACGCACAACGCCCCGGGCGCGCTTCCCGCCTTCTAGACGATCGCTTCGACCTCGACGTCAACCGTAAATCCCAAGGCATGGTCGGCGGAACCGGAGTGGGCGTGAAGAGCAAAGCGGAAACCGGTCCGATTGTGCTCAACCTCTCCAAGGAGTTGACGAGGGAGATCTTCGAGGAGTTTCCGGTCGTTCAGGACGCTTACGCAAAATTCGTGCCCGGAGTGCGCGAGACTCATCAAGTGGTGAAGCAGTGCTGATTTTGGGACAGATAAACGAAACGGAGTTCTGGTCGCGGTATTTCACGTCGCAGCTTTGGGAAAGACATCGGGCTTCGGTCAGGCAGTCGGCGAATGATGAATTTACGAGGAAGAGGGATGATATCTTTGATCAGTATCTGGAGGAGCCGGACTGGAGTGGGTGATCAACCCCTTCGTCCCATCTCAGCCGGCTGATGATGGACAGATCTACAGCCGCGAAGAGCTCAGCCGGACGATGTGGAGAGGTTCTTGGACCTGGCTGCGACGGAGGAAGATCATGGTGAGGTGGGTATGGGCCATCTGCCAATGCATCGGCGCTGACCTGCTGAAGGCAATCACCGTGCGAGATCATACAATGCAAGCCGGAAGAGAGAGGAGCGCTTTGCCGTTGATACGGCGATTCAACGATCATTCGAACAAGCTTCTGCGCGGCGGAGGGTATCTATCGGGATCAATAGACGCAACCAGCGCTGATCTGACAAGTCATAAGGATGTCGCCGGTCACTATGGAAATAGCCTGTCAAATACCGCTATGCCTGAGGTAGGCGCTGCTTTTACATCTCCATCTAGCTGACTTATCTCCCTCAGGGCATGGATATCTACGATGAGATCGAGTACGACGAGCTCCGCGGTCCCGAAGCGCCTTCCACTATCCCGCTTGACGTCCAGGATGATCAAGACATGATCGACGGGAGCGATGAGGACAACGTTGTTCGAGGTATCATGCCCGGCAAATCCGAGGAGGTACGCCAAGCCGCCAGCTCAATTCTTTAGTTCTACCGCTGACAAGACCTGCAGGAACTCCTGTCCATCGCCGCTGAACAGCATGGCCGGATCAAGAGCTGGCACGTGGACTTCTTGGAGGTTGCCCTCCCTACGCCGCCTGGTGGATGGGAGAAGAATCGGCTCGAATCTGGCAACTCGGCCGACCAGACTCGGGCATACGAGCGGTTCCAACTGCAAAAAGACGCTCAAGCGGCGGCGATGCAGGTGGTCAAGGAGCTGCATCTCGCTTCCAATGCAGAGCACGCTGTCAATGGCACGTCACCTCATCGACCCAGTGGCCGAACGCATCTGACGATCGCAGAACCTTTCCCCGAATCATTGCTGGAGCAGATGCGTTCCTGCCATAATGCGGCCACCGAGTTCCTCCGACAGTACTGGTCGGCCATCCTCCCCACTCCTACCGGTGCAGTCAGTTCTGCCGCGGCAATTAAGACGGCTCGAGCCGGCAAGATGGCGGACTACCTCCGGAGGACAGAGGGAAAGGTCGAGGCTGTGATACATACGGCCACGATCGTCGGTGTGGATCCGGCAAGAGTGCGGGCGGTGAGTCGGATGAATTGGGCGATGCGGGGGACGTGCTGATGAGGGATGTGGGTAGGCTTTGGCACCGACGATGGGAGCGGTAAATATTGCGCTGAACAGGGATAAGCGGCTGGTGGGGAATGGGGTTGCATAGCTTGCAGATGGATTCGTGGGATCACATGTCGGCTCGGTGATACGGTTAAGATTCACTGCGGATCTTCAGACTGTCATCGGACACTGTTGAAACTGTAGGAAGCGTTTGGATCTGGCCTCGGTCATACCCTGAGCCAAGATCAAATGGCGAGCACTGGGAGTCGAGTGGTATTCCTGCCCCATCAATCTCTCCTCGAGTAATAGCTATGGCACAGTCTCATGCCCATCCATCGCATCTCTCGTTGATAGCCCACCTTCACTGCCCACTCTCCACCTCCTTCCTCGACTTCCCACCCTCCATAGTGGCCTCCATCTTCTTCACCGAATCCTGCGTCCCACCGAATCAGTTCCCCCGAGACAATTCCTCTAGGATAGGAAAAAAAAGCATACCTGAGCGCTCTGTAATGATGCCATCAGTACCAGAGTCTAGGAGATTGGATGAGAAGCGAGGACCAACCGTTATAGCATCTCCCGCCGGTCCTTGCTTCTGCCCTGGGGTCTCGGGCGCTTCTTTTCCAGAGATACCTAGATAGCGAGGGAGTTAAGCATCATCAAAATGGCAGGGCAAAGCAAGAACAGCGATGGAATATGCTTTAGATTCAACAAGGAAGCCTCGGGCGAGGCAGCAAAACCCGAACGACCCTACTCACCAGGACGTTGCTCCGCATCGGTATGCTGCTTCGGCGCTCCCTCATCCAACCCCGCCCGGCCAATCATTGGATCTGGTTTGTCGTGCGCGGGAGAGTTCGCCATGGCGGACGCTATGTGCTGCTGCTGCTCAATATAATCCTCAGTCAGGTTAGGTTTCAGTCAACGGGGGAAATGCGCTTTTTGAAAGAGCGGTCCAACATCTATTCAGGTGGCCCGGTTGTCGCCCCCTTTCCCCTTCGAGACTGAATTTGAGTCATCCTATCCTTTCTTTCACCTTCCGTTCGTGACTCCCATCATCCTCATCATCGCGCATAGGACTTGATTCGACCACCACCCGCTTCTATCAGTCACCATATCCCTCGCAGTCTCGTTTCTCCACACCACCGGCCTCCTTCTCGGCTACTTGTCGTCAAACGTCGGAGCCTTCTGTTCAGGCTATGGCTTCCTCCATATCTCGCCACCGCACAGTGGGTCTTGCTTCTCATCTTTGGTAAGCCTCGCTAATTTCAGGTCGTGCTAGCCTACCATTGGTGGGCGAACATCGTCGGTTGCGTGCTGTTCCTGCTTGTGCTGCTGGTACAAATCTTTCTGTGCGTCCACTTCAATGACATCGAGAGGGAGCTGATGAGCAGTACGGGTTGTTGGCTCTCCGGTGAGTAGACCCGAATTCGAGGAAGTAGCTTACTTATTCGTCTGAGAAGTGTGTACCAGGATATCGAGCTGAAGCTGTTGGTACTTCCTCGAGCTGATACGGTTCCATCACCAGCGCCTCACTGACTCCGGATCACCCTGAAGACGTACATCAACTGATGGCGCAAGAAGCAATTCTCATTACGAGCATAAGGTCTATAGAAACGGGCATTGAGGAGGGTGATCACGCAAGATCTACGTGCGTTTGCTTTACCTTCGCGTTTCTCCGGCGAATTTGATGGATGGTGGGACAAGCTTGTTCGAAGTGATCTTATCCGCAAGCGTCGGGGACTTGATTTTGGTGAGTACTCCAGCGACCCCCTCTAGTGGTGTTTGCTGACCTCGAACAGCATTCATCTTCATGTGTCACCCTGACCGGGGGACCGTGCCGTCTCGGCAGTTGTTCACACCCTCGATACCCCCGTACGGCTTCCATCTCGCTCGACGCGATCGAACAAGCAGAGCTCGGCGCCCCTATAACCGGGATCCAAGAGGAAGATGCAGGAGAACAAGGTCGAAGCGCCACGCTGAGTTTCGGCGAGGATGAGGCGAGCCCGTGTCACATTTAACCTTGGAGAGCTTGAGCTCGGTCTCGAAGACCCTAGAGAGTCGACGCAGACGGCAGGGTCGAGTCAGTCCGGGAATGACAATGGATCACACCGAGGAAGGGGATCGGGCGAATGATGTATTGATGTCGGGAAAACGTCTATCCAAGGGGAGCAGGGGCGAACCATGAGGCGGTGTCTGTAGAACAGGTGGAGCGATACATGTTGAACAAGACCTGTAGAAGAACAGCCCGTCGTTATACTTTGACGCAAGAACGCAATGGGGGAAAGCCTGCGCTCGCTGTCAGGACGCATCGCTGGACTGGCGCTATGTCTCATCGTGCATTTACGGGATGCGCTCGGCTTTTCATTGGGGTCGCAAAGTCGCAAAGTATGCAGGGTTTCATACATCATCCATCGAGCACCAGACGTGAAGTTCGGGCAGTATCGTGAGACACACCGGAATTTGCCACCGCTGTCGATCCCCTGAGAGCTCGTACATTTCCTCCTCATACGCCTGTCACAACGAGACCATCGTTCGCCAACCTGATGACATGCTGATCCGCAGAAGACCAAGGCAGCTGAGCGATGTTTTCCCCTGACATCCTCCTGACAAGAGTGTGCGGCTTCTCCATGTGCTCCCGCCTGCGACCGGTCATCCGCAATGTCTCGTTTCAAGCGGAGAACAGCAGGGCCCCTCAACTTCGATCAAACAAAAATCCAGATGGGAAGCTGATCCCTCAGACTGATCAGATTGATTTTTGTTTCTACTGTTGGCTGGACAAGAAGAACAGCTTTCTTCTGACAGTGGTCATTCTTAGGGTATCTCATTCTACAGGAAAGCTTTGAAGTTACCAGCCAGACACACACCGTCTCAAGAGCGGTCCAATATTGGACCTTTACTTTCTGCATAACACATTGACAAAACATACATGGACATACATGACAGCTCATCACACAGATACAGTCTCCTAGGCAAACCTTACGGTGACATCCAAGACATTCTGCACCTTTGGGAACTTAACTTGTGGGCTTTGCGTATGGAAGACAGTGCTTGGCTGACAATAAATAATATAGGTGTCGGTGTGTCATGCTCAGATTGTGTTTTGGCTGCGTCAAAAGGCCTCTTTGCTGGCAAATCCCCTGTTCTTGGGTTGCTCAAGTGTATCCACACTTTGGGAGAAGCTTCTGGACCTTCTTGTTCTACCAGCTCCATTCAAGTTCATCGAAGTAGCTCGATGAGCCCAATCTTGTTGCTTCTTGGACAATTCCGATGAGCTACATCATGCCGAGGATCAGAAGTCCCGCATGTCCTCCAGTCTCAGCTTCATCGGTTCCACGTCTTGACCCCGTCACCACGTCGACGCGAGAGCGACCAAACGCGGACACCCACCCCTCAGTCGCCCCGTCTCGGAATACGCTACATTGTCATGCATCTCCAACATGCAACATGCCATTGAATACGTATCAAATGCGATCAATCTTGCCATGATGCCCCGACCCTCCTCAATGACTTCCTTGGCCTACCTCACTTGCCCGCCCCCCCTCCAGACCAAGCTTACTCCGACTCCTCGTCCTCCCCGGCCCATCCTTCCCTCCCTGACCCGGCGCACTACTCGGGATCGAGACACCCTCCACTTCCGCACGCATCCGCTTCACGCTCGGTCGCTTCGTCAAGCCCGTCGGACCGTGAATCATCATTCCGTCATCACCGCCTGGTCGGAGATCGGTGGGCGAGGCTCGGCGCTTGACGTGGCTCTCATCGTCGGTCCCTTGGATGCTGGAGGGGTTCGTGGATGCCATGGTGAGCGGGGCGGTGGAGCTTCGCGAGCCTGATTCGGCGCCGGCTTCCGATTCGATGGACTCGGATTTGGCGCGTCGGCGATAGCGATCGCGGTCTTCATCGACCATGCCGAGGTAGCTCTGTATGATGGCTGGTCGTCGTGAGCTAAAGGGCCACACGATCGACAAGGAAGACTCACCTCGATGGACGAAGAGATACTGCCGGAGACTCTGCACAAGGGACATGCGCTGCACCCTCATCCCCTCGAGAACAGACGCAATCGGGTTCTCCATCTCGCTGATCGCCGTTGGAGTACGAGGACGGGCTGGAGATTCCGTGATCGATGCGAGACTGGAATTCCGGTGAATTCTAGGGACAGGACCCCATCAGCTTCCCACTACTCGGTCATGGAAAAGGTCGGCTTACGCATCCCCGCTGAGCTTCTCCGAGCTATTGAATGCGCTCGTCAAACTCGGCCGTCTCGTCCATCCTTCCTCGCTCTCGATACTTGCCGCAATGCTTCCTCGATGCTTGGTGAACCGATCATCGACTTCCCGGCTGCCAGGGATATCCCTCATCACTCCCTCACTCAGCTCGGCCGGTGGGTCGAGCTCCATGCTGTTCTCCCGTTGGTCATGGTCGGCGGACCCCCTCGTAGCTTTCGCGTCTAGGTATGACGAGGCTGAAGGATTGCTGGATCCAGGCATGGGCGTAGTGAGCGCTTCGGGAAAGGTGGACATCGCCGCAGGTGAAGTGGAAAAGATAGCAGTCAGGGACTCGGCGGACTTTTGCGATGGGAAGGGACTGAGGAAGGAGACGGATTTGGTGGATTCGCCGGATCCGCTGGGTTTTCGACCTGAACTGATGCTGGATGGGCTGGAGCGACGAGATCGGGGCGCGAGGATTGATCTGCCCGGCGAGGAAGGGAATGATGTGGAAGATCCAGGGATCGACTTTCGCATCTCCTGACGCATATTGTCGACAATCGCATCGACGATAATGAAGCTGCCTGTGCGACCCACACCAGCAGAACCTACGATTATAAGCATTTGCTTTGTCTAAGGTCGAGCACTCACAATGCACAAGGACTGGCGGGTGGTCCGGTTGATCGTCGGCCTCTCCCCCGCAGAGCTCCTCTGTTGCCCCATCCACATCCCTTATCAAGTTCAGCAAGATCTCCGGAGAATCAGGAACATCGAAATCGGGCCAGGCCGTACACTGTATCTGCACGACCTTCCTCCCAGGCCCCGGATGATGATTGTGCGATAGCAGGAATACTCGTCGAATATTGTCGACCTTCTCAGCGTCGGTTGTATGAGGGGGTAGAGCAGCGGCGCCAAAGTTGAATCCGGTCGTGGCTTGCTGCTGCTGCTTGTCATCGCCACCGGTATGCGAAAGGAGCTTGAGATGGAGATGCCCGTAATTTTGATCTTCCCAGTAATTGCCACATTTCGGCAGACCGCCTTCAAACTGCTTTGTCAACCTGTTCAAAATCCAATCAACCTGTCGTGCGATGTATGGGATGTATGTATGCTCACATGGCGATGACTCGCACGTCCTGTTCCCACACCAAAGTCCAGAAGTCACGATATGTCGCGTCCAATGGACCTTGCGTCGCGATGTACCGCCTCGCTGTCCCACGCGGGTATACGAAAGAAGCATTGATGTAATCCGATTCATCATCGCAGAGACTCGTAAGCCGGACCCGGGAGAAGTCATATGGCCAGATATTCTTGTACCTAAGGACCTGGTGAGACATGACCCTCTCATGAGGCAGCAGACGTAAGACGTACCTGTTCTTACTTCCACGCTCGACACCTGCGGTGATCGAAAACGGAAAGTCGTTATCCCGCACGGCGTTGGTGCCCGCTCCCCAAGCAGCAAGCCTCTCTACCTCTGCCACATCTGCAGCCCTTTCCTCGAGCCAAGAATGACGACAATGTGCTTCCGGGTCATGTCCGGCTTTCTCCGCCCACGTCGCTCCTGACCCCTTTGAATGGAAGTCCATAACCGCTTGTAATCGTTTCTGTTCCCCCAGCTCGATGCGGAAGAACTGATCTGCGAGACGGTCCGAGCATTCTTTGTCTGACATTCTGACGAGATCACTCAGGAACGAAGGTAATTCGGCCGCGCGGTGGACGACCTCGGGTCCCAAGGCGAGTGGTATACGCTCGGTGATCCCACCATGCGAGAGCTCGAGGTTCTGTCTAATGTTGTCGAAGAAAGGGTTGGCGGGTTGCAGCTTGATGGCCGGGGAGATCGAGCCATTTGAGGATACCGCAATGGGTCTTGCCCCAATCGAGAGATCAGACATAGGGTTGACCGTGCGGATGGTGGTGGACATGGTGGAAGATGCAGCGAACGGGTCGGCTCGAAACGCAAGACCTGGCGTGGCGGCGAGATTCAGCTTCATCCCGGGTTTGCTCTTCCGCCCGCTGCCCGTAGAGTCTACATGATTGTCAGAACGGGCCAAGGTTCAGGTGAGAGGCAACGCACCGTGGAGGAAAGCGAGTTTACCCAATCGTCCCGCCATCATTCCGCTTGGTGCCGATGTCACCGTGGGCGTCGCTTCATTCTCCTCCGCCCCCTCTCCATCTTCAGACGATAAGTTCATCCCGCTCATTGACTGGACAGCCTTTTGTCCACCCTTGACGAACCAGACACGACCGGTGAAGCCCTCTCGTTCGAATTTGCTAGCTAGGCCTTCTAGTACGCTACCATCCGGCGCTGCAGTGCTATCGAGATCGAGGAGAACGACGTCCTTCTTCTCCCTCCATTTCGCCACTTCCTCGTTGAAGGGCGGAGTGAGCATCCGTGTGAGTTTTTGGAGGGTAAAAGCCGGACGTCGCAAGAGGGTTGACGGGATCGGAAGTGAATGTGACGAGGGAAGGTGGGATGCATGAAAGGCGGAAGGCGGACGGAGATCGAGTATGAGGGTGGATGACTTCGGGATGAGTGAGCGTAATGTGAGTGTGGATAGGGGTTGGAGTTTGGCCGGACCGGGTGAAGGTGTCGATGCGCTCGAGCTGGAAGCAAGTGGACTTGGCGATTTCGCGCTATGCGCTTGAGTTGGACTGAGAGCATTGAGCGAGTTCTTCGGTAGCGAGGCTCTCCTTCGTGCCAAATCCCCGGGAACCTGTATATGCGAGCTTGGCGAAGCAAACGACGTCCTGATCGACTCTACGCCTTCCATGGCGAATCCCTCCTCCCTCTTATGGCTGCCTTTTGGCGAGGACGTCTTGCCCGCCACCGCCCGGTACTTTGCTACGGTCTCCAAACTCAAACCTCCAGACATCGGATGGCTCGTGACTTTCGGACTACCCTTGCTCGGACTCGTTCCTGCATTCTGGCCATGCGTCCCTTCGAGCGAGCCAAGCGAACTTCGCCTGCCCTGTCCACCTTCAGCCCACAAGTTTGCGCCGCTCCAGCTTCCACCGATGTTAAGTCGCTCGAAAGGGTATCCCAAGTGCGGACTACTGTTCCGACCGATCGACGGCTCACTTTCGATCGATGGTGTGGGTGCACCAGAAGTCGCCGCCAGAGTATGCCAGGGAGAAGATACGGCTGTATTGACGGGACCGAAAGGCTGAGGAAGAGCGATTGGGAGGAAAGGCTGTCGAGTTTGAGGAGGAGTAGCTGGTGATCGGAAAGGCGAAAGAGGAGCTATCGAGCGTGATGGCGACAAGGTGAAGGGAGTCTGGGAAGGTGGGTTGCGAGCTTCGTTGGAGGAAGGGAAGTTTGGGATGGTTGAAGGCGCTACTGCTCGCCGGCGAGTCGGCGCGGTATTGCCGCTACCGCTGGGGAACGATGCAGAGGGGAAGGTGAAGGTGAATGGAGTAGAAGGACTTGAATCGCCAAGCGACTGCCGATGCCCAGACTCCTCCTCTGCCGCCCGGTCCTTCCCCTCAGGAGAAAGAGGGTCGGAAACCTCCTTTCTGCCCGAATCCTCTATATCCATCTTCCACCCTGCATGGGGGTATGCGGGCTGATGAGAATGGTCCGTGTCGATTCCCTCGGACCTGCCCATGTCGCGCATACCTCTAGTATCTATCGAGAGACTATCCGAGTCCGATCTGGATTGTCGGTCGAAGGGTGAGAGAAAGTGGTGGTGCATGTAATGCGGGGCCAATCGAGAGGAGTTGAATATTTCATGCCATGACGTGCGTGATGACGTGAGTCGAGCCGACTGTTTTCCTAGAGTCGGACTGCAATGAGGAGTTTCTCTTTGTGATGTATATGGGGGAATCGACCAAAGATCCGGCAGTGGAATGAAGGGTACAGAAGAGCAGGAATCCAAAGACAGGGAGAGTCGACGACGTGCAAAGATCTTGATGAAAAGTTCTGGAATGCGGTTTGTAGAGTGGAGCCCTTCAGGAACAACCAGGTTTTAATTTAGCGTGATTCACAGAATTCCTGCAAATCCCACTTTGGTCGAGACTTCTAGATCATATCTGAATGCACTCTTGAAAATGTACCTTCTCATGAATCTTTCTAGCGTACCCTCTAGCTACAATAACCTGGGGCGGTAATCCTGGTGGGTTCGAACGGCGAGTTCCCCCTTGTACTGGGTGAAAACGCAATCCTGCCCCTGTCGCTCGAGTTGATCATGCAAAGTGTCACGTGTCTGCGAGAAATGTTGAGTTTTTTCAGCCACCTTTGTGTAGGGAGTATGATGCATAGGTTCATAAGAAGGTCCGTGAAGATGGGGAAGCTACCAACTAGGCCTGCTAGCTAGCTAGATAGGCGGTGTACTTGACACGCCTTTCGACAAGAAACGCACTTTACAACACGTCGACTGCTTGCCACTCCATCTGTCGGGCTACGCCCGCTCGCGCAATCATGAAGTTTATCGAGCCAATGTGGTTCTCGTCAACAACACGATGAGATAGAGGCAATGGCGTGGCTCGAACAGCTGTCTCCGCAATCGCGGCGTTTCTAATCATAGTCGATGCATTCGGTGGAGACAACATGGATTAGGCGTGGGGTTGATGGCGCTGTGTCCTGATGAGATACTGTGCCTATGCTTGCCTTGATCAATGGAGAACCAGTCTCTTTTCCGTCCATGATCATCGAAGTTTGCGCGGAGATCATTGTGTACTCGCTTGCTCAGCTTCAATACCTTCACAGATTGACTGGATTGTTCTCAAACAGCATCCAGACTTATCCTTCTTCTGATCGACATCATCGGTTTGGATCATCTGGCTAGTCGTCTTTAGCCTCAGCTGTCTCTTCAACAATGTTCATCATTTTCAGGGGGAGATCCGGCGGATATCTCTAAAAATCATGGCCAAAGCTATCGATCCATAGAAATTCCGGCAGGGACTTTACCGGGGCCGATTTACCGGCTCGCCGCTCTTACCTCCACAACCTCTGATTCCGTTTGAATTACTGCTCTACTAGAACAGCCCCTCGTTGAGGATCGAGAACAGCCGGTACAGCTCACCAGATCAAGAATGGCCGGTAAGCAAGTGGATGGTGCGGAGGTGGCCAAGCATAGCAATCGGGATAATGTATGTGCCTTTCTCATTCTCGCGCCTTTCATTCCCAAATTACAGATGGGGAAGGTTCAACGCTGACCCGTGCATTTTCAGGGTGTTTGGATTGTCGTTCATGGTAGGACAAATGTTCTTCCAGCTCGGTCTAGCTGATGAGTGAATAGGTAAGGTATACGATGTGACCGACTTTCTCGATGAGCATCCAGGTTGGTCCTGATCTCGCTTCGAGAGGAATACGTGCTCTCGCTGACCTACCACTGCAGGCGGTGCAGCCATAATCGAGTACGCCGAGCTCGAAGCATCCTGGTGTATTTATGCTGACGGAATGTCCAGGCGGTATGGAGGCATGGATGCGACCGAGGAGTACGAGGTGAATATCCGTTAATACATGTCAAGTCCGATTCCGCTGACACCAGGAATATAGCCAATACATCCACCTGATGCCATTACAGACAACCTCGGTCCGCCTCTCCTTCTCCTCTGCCTTTCCACTACTTACTCGTATCAGACCCCTCAAAACACCTCGGCACCCTAATCGCCAACTCCCTCCCCAAACCCCAAGCCGTGTCTCCCGCACCTCCACCGGCGGCCGTCCACGTCCCTCAGAGGATGACGGGCGGGAGCAACGAGTCGCAAGCTGAGGAGTACGTCAAGCCGGATATCGAGGAGATCTTGAGTTTGCATGACTTCGAAGCTGTGGCGAGGAGGACTATGAATCGGAGGGGGTGGAACTATTATAGCTCGTACGTGGCATCGCTCATTCTTCCTCCATCGGAATTGACGAGGGTTAGGGGGGCGGATGATGAGATCACTATGGTAAGGCGGGATGCGGTTTCTGGTCAGAATTGCGCTCACAATTGACTTAGCGGGAAAATCACAACGCATACCACCGGTGCGTTCCCAAGCCCTTCCGGCGCAATCGAGACGACTGACGATTCGCAGAGTCTGGTTCCGACCCCGAATCTTGCGGGATGTGTCCAGTATCGATTACTCCACCTCCATCCTCGGCTTCAAGACTAGCATGCCAGTATACATCACCGCGACAGCTCTGGGCGAGTGCAACCTTTACCTTCATATACTAAGCTTACTTCGAAACAGGCAAGCTAGGCCATCCCGAGGGGGAGGTCGCCCTGACCCGTGCCGCTGGGACGCACAACATCATCCAAATGGTGAGTCGCCTCTACCTGCCAATCCAAGCCGGGCTCAGAATCTCCCAGATTCCCACACTGGCATCTTGCTCATTCGACGAGATGGTCGATGCCGCTATTCCAGGTCAGATTCAGTTCATGCAGCTGTCGGTTTACCTCATTTCGCTACGCTGCGATATTGCTGAGACGGCCAAACAGCTACGTCAACTCAGATCGAGCGCGTACAAAGAAGATAGTTGGTCATGCTGCAGACCGAGGCGTGAAGGCGCTCTTCATTACCGTGGACGCTCCCCAACTTGGACGACGGGAAAAGGTGCGCGTTTCCGCTCCCCTAACTATTGACCAAGCTGACGACTCGACAGGACATGCGGACGAAGTTCGAAGGGGCAGCTTCAGCACAGCAGACTCAAGGCAAAGACACTGTCCGGCGGGATCAGGGCGCCGCACGAGCCATCTCGTCCTTCATCGACCCGAGCCTGAACTGGTCGGATCTGAAGGAGTTGATGCAGGCTGCGAAGGGGATGAAAGTGATCTTGAAAGGAGTGCAGTGCTGGGAGGTGCGCTAGGCGGTTTCAGGCAGGATAATTTGCTCATCAAATCTGCAGGACGCGGTCATGGCTGCCGAAGCGGGGTGCGATGGCGTCGTACTCAGGTGAGATAAGCGGGATTGCGGAAAGGTAGCGCTGACGAAGTGTGGTGTAGCAATCATGGTGGACGCCAGCTGGTACGCTGAGAGACTCCATAGTGAATATCGAGGCTGATCTCAACCCCCAGGACTATGCCCCATCACCGCTGGCTCTGCTCCCAGCTGTGGTGTCTGCCCTCACACAGCATGGGTACATGAACAATCCGAGACGTCCCAAGTTCCAAGTATTCGTCGATGGCGGTGTCCGACGAGCTACGGATGTGCTCAAAGCTGTAGCTCTGGGTGCGACTGCCGTGGGCATCGGAAGGCCGATGATCTATGCAATGTCGACGTATGGTGAGGAAGGGGTGTCTCGCCTGCTGCAGATCTTGAAAGTGCGCACATCGCTTTGTACTCGATGCGGGGCTTACGAGGATAGGACGAGTTCGATATGAACATGCGATTGCTGGGCGCGACCACCATCGCGGACGTGGTGCCGAGTATGGTGGACACTTCGGCTCTGGGGTACAGTAACGGGGGATTGACGTTGTATGACGCGAACTGTGAGTGAAACTCCGCTGGATCTGACCACGCTGATTCATGGTCGCAGACGAGCGGATGACTCCGGTTGGCGTGAAGGCGAAGCTGTAAATTTCAGCATCCATAGGATCACTCATCTAGGTATATGCATCGTATACAATCATGCCAAGACCCTCAGCGGATCGTCAGTATCAACTTCACTCCAACATCGGAGAATCGTCCGAGAATCACGTTGTCGTCTGAAGGTCACCATTATCAGAATTCATCCTTTCATCTACCGACTTCCTCCGTTATATGGGTATCAATCCTTTCGCGTACGGCGTCTCCATCGACACTCGCGTCGGTCGTCAATGTCGAACAAGTACTGTCTGCCCGTCTTGCCCCCCGTTTGCCCCCCGTTTGCCCCCCGATCCTCTCCTATCTCTTCCGCCTCACCCCATCGGCTCCGACCCCTCATCCATCCCCCCATCGTCTCCAAGCGCAATCTCCATAACACGCATAAACAAACGTCGTCCCCGTCCCATGCCTATACCCCTCGGACTCATCATCCAGCGCCCTCTGACTAAACCTATAAAGCACCCCGATCCTCTTCTCCACCTGCTCGCTCCCATTCTCCATACCCTCAAACAAGGGCAAATCCTTCAGACACGGTTCCATGTAGTCCCGGATGATACTCGTCAGCTGTATCCCTAGGTCCCGCAGTGCTTGGGCATACTGTCGGGACCGCCTCTCAGGTGGTCCACTACGGTCCAAGTTACCCCTCATTTCCTTGTACGTGAGAAGCTCTTCAAAAGCCCTAGATACAATCTCCTTTTGTCAAGGCAGCAGGTGTCATGTCCACCACGCACACCGAATGACACGTCATGGCGCAGTATCACGGATACTCGTCGTCGACGTCCATTTCCACCACTCGTTCCGCTTTGTTGGT
>JAABUL010003599.1_pt1 | contig 22666 bp, 23 predicted proteins | sample 5559151 | NCBI WGS metagenome assembly JAABUL01 (sample SAMN10711876, study PRJNA513368) | rock metagenome | isolation source: Antarctica rocks | place: Antarctica: Victoria Land, Pudding Butte sud | reverse complement strand
TGAGCTTTGAATAAATCAAAGACAAGCATATCAAGAGCAATTTAAGCAGTATTACTGAATGAATATTGCAAGAACTTGATATTCAAGATCGAGTTATGACTGTAATCTCAGACAACGTCAGCAATAACGACGTCATGATGATTGCATTAGACGAGACTTTGCAAATGTTTTCAGCTACTTCACATTTATCATGTTTAGCACATGTAATTCAGTTAGCTGTTAAACAGTTACTCAAATTGCTGACGTTAAGTCTTGAGAATGAGAATGAGAAAGAGTATTTGTTGAAATTGTGTCTAGAAACTAATCAGAGTGCATGCGTGACTAGAATGTTTGATCTATAAAGATAGCTATAACTAAGACTTTAAGAATACAGAAGAAAAAAGGTACAAAAGACAAGAAGAACACGCTCTATATAGTAGTTACTCAGATTCAACGCTAGTTTCAAAGAAAACGTGTTGAAACATAAGAAAGATGTTTATTTGAAAGATGTTTGCAACACAAAGAAATGTGTTTATCATAGACATCTGTTAACTACTTGTAACACAAAGAAGTGTGTTTGTCTAGAAGGCAATAAAAGTTGATTAGAAGATGCTAAGAAAGAAAAAAGATGTTGAGTCATATCTGAGTCAAATCTGAGTTAGATTTAGATCAGATCTTGACTAGATCGTTGAATAGTTCTAATCAATTCTGACACATTCGTAACATTACTTTTTTTTTTTGAAAATTCATGTTTGCATGAATAAAACAAATGAAACGCAAACTTTCACTGTTTTTCAACTTAGTGTGACTTGTCTGAATAGAGCTTATGAAATTCAACTAGAACTTCTTTCAAGTTCTTGAATTCTTCTTTATCAACATAGTATCATTCGTTGTTTTGATTTAGTTCTGTTCATTTGATTTTGTATTGTATTCGATCTCGATAGCGTCTAGAGTTCAAAATGTCATTTATTTTTCAATGATCATCATCTTCGATTGTCAATGATCTAGAAGATTTCAAATGCTGTTCTGATAATGAGTCTTGAGAATAAGAACGTAATAGCTTCAAGCTGAACATTGAATGCAGCTGCTTCATGCTTACTGATAGATGAAGATGATAAAAGATTTCAACTTTGACAGTGATTTGATAGAGTTTTAGCTGTTTGTCTTTCAAATCTTTACATGATCTAGTTGTCTTTATGTTTCTAAAGAATAATCAAACTCAGTCGTTTACTTCATAGATGACGTTTCGTCTATGTTTATTGATCTGAGCTTCGATAATCTGCTTCGTCTTTTTCAATTGCTGATGATCGAAGATAAGAAGCTCTTTCATTCAAATAATAATATCATCTGCTTTTCTAGCTTCAAGGCGTTTACGAATTGTTTCATAGTCAGTCGTATCTGAATCGAAACTCATTCGAGAATGAAAATTCTTATTGAAGTAGAACGAAGTCATTGAGATGATCGAGAAGATATTGAAATTCTCGCTGAATTTCACTATGAAAAGTCATTTCGCTCAATCGTTCTGCATGTAGTTACAGTAGATTCTTAATTCGCGTTCAACATCTTGATTAGTTCATTTCGATTGATTATTGATCTCAGAATGATAAACTGTTGATAAATTAGCTGTGATTCTTAGTCACTTACAAAGACTTTGTCACATTATTGATATGAATTGAGAGTCTCTGTTCGAAACAATAGAACTAGATAAATCATAAAGTCTAGACTAATTGCATCAAGTCAAGTACTTGAGTTCGAGTCGAGTACTCGACTCGAAAAGTGTCGAGTTGAGTTGAAATTTTTTTGAAAAAGTGTCGAGTCGAGTTGAGAAGTTGAACCTGAGCACTCAAGTTGAGTTGAGAAGCTTGACTCGACAACTCGACTCGAAAACTCGACTCGACTCGACAAGATATTAGATAAATGTAAATAGCTTGGTTGAACAGTCTACATGATTTTTCTTCATGACTTTCTACCATGTTTTTCCGTCATGACTTTCTATCAAAGTCAAACAATCTTCATGTTTTCTCGTCATGTTTCTCGTCATGTTTTTCTTCATGTTTCCCTTCATATTTCTCTTCATGTTTCTCTTCATGTTTCTCTTTATGTTTCTTGTAATGATCTTCTATCAAACGACCTTCATATTTCCTCGTCATAACTCTCTATCAAACGATCTTCATGTTTCTCTTTATGACTTTCTATCAAACAATCTTCATGTTCTTCTTTATGACTTTCTATCAAACGATCTTCATGTTTCCCTTCATGACTCTCTATCAAACGATAATGCAAAAAGGTAATGCAAAAGTCAAAAACCGGAAAAATTTCTATATTTAGTTCTCTTGACGTCAAGCTTGAGTTCTTGACGAGTCAAGTCGAGTTAACTCGATTTCTAGTTGAATCGAGTCGCGTCAAGTTGAAAATATGCTCAACTCGACTTGAGTCAAGTTGAAAATGTGAGCAACTCAACTTCGAATCGAGTTGAATTCAAAATGTCAATTCAAAACTCGACTCGACAATCAGTTTAATGAAGTCAATAAACGTTTCATAGCATGATTCAAACCGTTTCTTCGACTGAGACGTCTTCATCTTCTCAATGACAGAAAACATAGTGATGTTTCTTGATGAGATGACATATGATTGTGCAAATGACATTATAATCTTCTGATAGAAGTAACTCAGTGATGAAGTTTCTAACTATGTCTTTTCAGCGTTTCTGTGAAATTGAAAGAGAATGAAGAAGTTCATTGATGCTATCTTTAAATGTCTTGCTTCGTTGATAGACATGACAGTTTCGAATGTAACGTTTAATCGTTGCTTGATGATCTGATCAATAGTAGAAGCGTTGAACTATATTGACAGTTCTTCTATTGTTGAAGTGAGAGATGAATGATTGATCATGAATTTCCTGCAGCAATTTCGTATGCATATTCTCAGAAACTCATAGTAAGTCTTTTCTAAATAGAACATCATCAACGACCTTGCAGTTCTTCAGTTTAGTGCTATGAAGTTTAAGCTTGTTTTCGCTTATAGCTTGTCTATACTCATCGCAGAACTCATTCATTTGATTGATAATGCATATTCATTGATAGAGATTAGCTTCTGATTCGATAGCTAGAACATTTACTCTATCAGAGATTAGAATAGTCTGATAGCAATCTTTAGTACATTAAGCTGATTCAGAGATATCTGCTATTGACATTCTGATTAAAGCATCGACTTTAGTGTTCATTTTACCTGATCAAAATATGATTTGAAAGTTGAACTCTGATAGAATGTCTAGATAGTTGAATTGACATCGAGTTAACTGTTTGTTTTTCATGAAGATCTTCAAAGTCTGATGATTGATGAATATCTGAATGAGTAGTTCAGTGCATTTAAGCTCAAGTCTTCAGTGTTCAAAACATTGAATAATAACTAACAACTTCTTGTCATAAATGTGATAATTGCATTCAGTGAGAATCATGCTTTTGCTGTAGAATGCTACTGAATGAAGAACATTCTCATCATCGTACTGTGATAGTATTTCACCTTTGACGTAGTCAGATGCATTAATTTTCAGAATAGTCTATCGTTTTGAATCAAAATGTCGTAGAACTGAGATTGAGCTGACTTGTTTCTTTAGATCATCAAAAGCTTGAACACAGACTTTGTTTTAAACAAAAGACGTGTCTTTTCTAGTCAGCTGAGTGAACGGTTTGACTAGCTTCGAGAAGTTCTTAATGAAACGACGATAGAAGTTAACAAATTTCACGAAGCTCTGAATCTCTTTTAGGTTGATTGACGTAGTTCAGTTGACTATGACTTTCACTTTGGTAGAATTCATATGAAGATTTTGTTCTGACACTATGACTTCTAAGAAGATCGTTTCTTCTACATTGAATTCGCACTTTTGAATATCTACTTGTAGATCAGTTTCTTGTAGATGAACTAATATCATCTTGACATGTTGTTGATGTTCTTGTTGAGTTTTGCTGTAGATCAGAATGTCGTCTAGATAGACTTGATAGAAGTCATTTAGAAAGTTTCAAAGAATATCATTCATATACTGCTGAAACGAGACAGAATCATTGATAAGTTCAAAAGATAACATCTTTGATATGTACACTTCTAAAGCGATAATAAAGATAGTGTAGTTCTCACTATCAGAATGCATTCGCAGTTTGTTGAAAGTCGAAATGATATTTAATTAAATCAGATGCTTGCAATCAACTATTTTGCTGATCATCTCATTTATGAGCGATAGAGAATAGCGATTTCTTTTGATAATAGCATTGAGCTTTCAATAGTCAACGCAGAATTGTAGATCTTCATTTGCTTTTAAGATAAACAGAATGAGTGAGAAATACAAAGCTTTGCTAGAGATTATAAATTCTTTGAAAAGATTCTCGTTCAGATATTTCTTTACTTTCTGAAGCTTGTAGAAAGACATTCAATATGCTCGACAGCAAGATGACGTTGCGTCACTAGTAAGCTTTATCTTAGAATCATACAAATGATGAGACGATAGCTTGTCTGCTTGAGCTCGATCAAAGACGTCTAGAAAATTCTGATATTTCAATAATAGCTTGACTTTAATATCTTCTAGATTCTGAGTCATTTCATTGACTGAGAAGACGTTTATGACATCTAGTTTGCATTGAGTATTGTAAATGATTTCTCTATCGATGTCTTTCATGAACATAGCAAAAATCTTTGTCTGATTCTTCTTTTTTTGTTTTACTAGTGCTTGAAAAGAGATGATGTCTATGTTTTGAATTGAGAATGACTCTTTCTGAATGAATGAAACTGAGTGCTTGAGCATCTTAGAGATCTTGCTGTGAGCTGCTGAAGAAATCGAAGTTGATCGCGATCAACTTGAGTGCTTTGTATTTAACGAAACTGAAAAAACCGAAATAGAAATATTTAATTGATCAGAGAATACGATAGTATCATGTCTCATGTTCAATAATATTTCATTTTTGTTCATTCAGAGTTTGCTCAATATAGCTTCATGATGCTCAATATCAGCTATCAGCATTGACACAGTCAATTTCTTATGACTTTCAATCGTGAGATTGAGTAGAATCTTATGAGTAATAGTCTTTCTAGCTAGCTTTTCATCATAGTCTCGTATTAACTTCTCTTTTGCTAGTAATATAGATTGTATTTCAAGTTTCTGACATACTTTATCAACTAGCTTGTCATGTATCAGCGTGTAAATGACAAAATCACTATCTATCAAAGAGCGAAGACTGAAAGAATTGCTCTGAGAGATAAGAGAAGCATTGATCAGAAATGACTTCTCAAAATAGTTTTCTTTCAATAGAACTTCGATTTGACTGCACAAAGATATGATCTCTATCTCTTTGATGACTCTAAAAGAAATAGCTAGTTTTTTGAATCAAAATTAAACTCAGAGTTTGATGTAAATTGATCAAACTCGTCATCTTCTAATGCATTGACTCTCGATCAATCAGAACACTTTTTAGAAGTATGATCTGATTTGTGACAGATGAAACAGATTTCAGCTTGTAGATCAATGTTTTTGACACTAGTTAAAATCACGTTGCACAACTTTGAATGATTGACAAGTGTAGTGACTTCGATCTTTCTATAGAAGTTCAATGAACCTCATTTCTCAGCAAAGATGACTTGCTTTTTGACTTTGCTCAGAGATTTCTTTTCTTTGATGTCACTCATGACTTAATGTTCATTGTTCAAATGAATCAGATAGCTACGAATTTTGTTCAGAGAGTCTGACTGAATCAATTAACTACTTCAAGCTGCATGAAGATGATAAACTATCTTGTCTCGTAGATTGATGATCAATTGCTTTTCGTGATATTCTAGATAGAAGAACAGACGTTGAAACATTGAATAGAAATCACTAAATTTGCTCTTTTCTTGAATGAGATTAGCATATTTTCTTCGAAAGTTTGCCTCTTTGTCGAGATCATCATATAGCTGAGCAAGTTCATCTAACAAATCATTGATTGTTTTATAGAGATTCAATGAATTGTGTTGACGTTAAGCTAGAATAGCTTTGACTGCGTTTTCATTGATTCTGAAGTGAATATAAATCAGTATGACTTTATCAGTATCAAAATGATCGACGTTGATCTTTAACTTATCACGAATCTTTTCTTGTCAATCATCTCAGAAAGATTCTATTTCATCAGTAAATAGAGATGAATTTGAAAGCTTTTGAGATCGCTTGAATAAATTGAACATGATGAAAGAAGTAAAAGTATCTTCTTTAGTCAATTGCAGTCGATGTTGTAGTTTCATCATCTGATCTTGAAGCTTTTTAAGATTTAGATTCAATCATTCTTTTGCTTGATCAATTTCTTCAAAACAAGTCTTTCATATCTGTTCGCTGAGTATTTTATTAAATAACTCACAAGCTTCTACATCTAAATCTTGTTGAGTTCAAAGATTGTTTAAATCTTCTAGAAAAACTTCTAAGTCTTGTTCAATTCAATGTTGTAGCTGCTTTACATTTTTGATATCTCAAAGAATAGAGACTTTTAGAGATTCATCAAGTGTCTGAAAGTGAGACAAGAATTGATGATGTTTTCGTACAAAGTCAGTTTTAAGAAATTTCGATAGACAAGAAGATAACTTGAGGTAGATGATTAAATCAAGACTTTGATTACTCTTGAAGAGATCAAGTTGAATATTCACAGATGATTGAATCATGATGAAAAATTGATGATCGAGCAAAGAATGATGCTCGATAGTATGTAGTGAGATTGTTTGTTAAAGTGTTTAATCTTCAGAGAAAAGTGTTGCTGATTTGAGAAGATTTTTTGTGATTCTCAAGCAATCAACGAAGATTTTTTATCGTTGATTCTATTAATCGATCTGAACTGATGCTACTGACTGAGCGATAGATTCTCTAGCAATTCAATGATTGTATGTTCTCATTGATTCTATTGATTTCTTGATGTTCTTTTGTCTTTCAATGTCATCGATCATCAGATACACAGATTTCTTTATACTCATCTCGTTGTCAGTCAAGTGAATTTGAATGAGTAATGAGATCAGTATCATGTGATTAATGAATTCTTAAAGTAATGTTGAAATCATGTCTAGAAACTAATCAAAGTGCATGCGTGACTAGAATGTTTGATCTATAAAGATAGCTATAACTAAGACTTTAAGAATACAGAAGAAAGAAGATATAAAAGGCAAGAAGAACACGCTCTATATAGTAGTTACTCAGATTCAACGCTAGTCTCAAAGAAAACGTGTTGAAACACAAGAAAGATGTTTATTTGAAAGATGTTTGCAACACAAAGAAATGTGTTTGTCATAGACATCTGTTAACTACTCATAACACAAAGAAGTGTGTTTATCTAGAAGACAATAGAAGCTGATTAGAAGATGCTAAGAAAGAAAAAAGATGTTGAGTCATATCTGAGTCAAATCTGAGTCAGATTTAGATCAGATCTTGACTAGATCATTGACTAGCTTTAATCAATTCTGACACATTCATAACAGTATTAAATACTCAAGATTAGTCTTCAAAGCATGTTTATACAAGAGAGTTTATTTTGAACATTGTTCAAGATAATTAATAATTTTTATTTATTATGTTAGTTTGCTCTGCTATTATTTTTGCAATCGATTTTGCAATCGATTTTGCAATCGATTTTGCAATCGCGATCGAAAACACAAAGTACACTCTTATTCATGACATTATAGTAATGTTTAATTAGATTCGAAAGCTTTCTGTTTATATGAACGAAAGTTCTCAGAGAATAGAGAACTTTCACAAGTCTCAACGCAATTTCGAACTTCATCTTAAGATGATATAAGACATTAAAATTCGCTGAAATTTCATCTGTCTCATGCTTTTGAGAGCACTTCGCCTTCAAGTCTTCATCAAGAGTTATATTTCTACTCACGAAAATGAAAATACTATTCTTCAAAAGTTATCTTTCAATAATGAAGAATGAACACATGTTTAATATCTTGTAGAACTACTCTAATCATTCGCGATATTCACTGATTTACTTGAATGTAATCACGAACTTAGCATCAATGCAATTTACATTGTTTATGATGTTTTGTTCTTTCATATTGAAGATCACATGACAGCTCTGAAGAGAAAGCAGCGTTCTTGAAAGTGTTCGCTTTTGAAAGTCTTAACGCAAGCTTGAATCAAATTATTCAAATATTACGCAGATGTCAGTCATGATCGAAAGCTAATGTACAATCTCAAAAATATTATAGATTCTCATCAGAAACTAAATTTATATGAGTGATCTACATGATAAGACAGCGACTATAAACAAAGATACAAACGAAAGTTTATAGATTATTATGCTAGACACTACGCTCTCAACTCAACTACATTGCAAGATCAACTTCAAGAAAGAATCTTGCAACAATCATCTTTCATTGCAAATATAGTCGCTAGACGAAATTTCAGACATCACAATTCATCATCACTTGTTTCAACAAATGAAGCAAAACAATATTTGAATCAGAATTAGTTTTTCTTCTCTTTGTTTCATTCATTGCACAATTAATGTTGTCTCATAATTTCTTTGCAATTAATTTTGCAATTAATTTTGCAATTGATTTTGCAATTGATTTTGCAATCGATTTCGCAGTCACATAGTTTGAAATATCAAATTCTAATAAGCTTTAAACATTGTTCAAGACATCGATTTCATTAAGTTCTGAAGAAATCATCTCAGAGACTTTGTTCATTTAAGCAGAATGACTCGAGATATTTTAGCAATTTCAGTTATCTCAACAGATGTTGAACGAGTTTTCAATTTGAGACGAGACTTATTATTTTATCATCACAGCTCTCTTGTTGTCAACATCATATTGAATATCATGATGATTAAGCATGCAAATGCTGTGAAGTTGAAAGCAAAATTTGAGTCTCATGAGTTTATCAAAGAGAAAAGAGCTTTCGATGCACAGAAACAAGAAAAGAACAAAGATTTAATCTTCATCATTGACGTTAATGAAGATTTAGAGTATATCAGCGATGCATCATCAGATGATGATGTTGATGATAACGAGCATGATAAGTAATGTTATATTGTTTATCATCAGACATTTAATTAACAATATCAGAGCTGAAGAATAATGATACACTTGATGTTAATTTTTTCATATCATCTTCGCAATCTAAATTCTCAAACTTCAAAGAACTTTCGTTATCTACGTTATTTAATACAGCAAGATCTACGACAGCAAAATCTACAACAACTTCACTTTCGAATGCTCAATTTTCAGCGTCTGCTCATTTTGATCAAGTTACATCACACTTGACTGAGAGAAACAGATTGAAGAAGAATAATCAATCATTACAAAAGATAATGAATCAAAGAAATTTGATGAAATTTGTTGCAATCTCTAAATTGAATGAAAAATCTAAGTCGTCATCTTTAGCAGTGAAAAAAAAACGGCGCAAGATGACTTCTTCTTTGAAGTTGAGTTCTGTTTCAACACGTAAACGTAGCTTTGAAATGACTAATTTCAAGAAGAAATTATCATCTAAGAATAAAGCTAAATTGAATGCATTGTCTGAGCAAAGAAGACAAGAAAACATCAATAGAAAACTCATGTAGATAGTTTTGCAATTTATTTTGCAATCTACTGTTTTCATAAAATTGCTTATGCATTTTTCAAGCAGTTTAGTTAGAGACAGTGACTGAGATCTAAATCAACGATAGAGAAGTTGAAGACATTTCTCTACATACATATAAATTTCTTTTCAACATGTAAATAAAGATCATTCATACACACACATTTTAAAGTTTCATAATATCATTTTACTAGTACTTATTTCAAATAAGTAAAATGTCTAAACATGTCATTGAGTTCAAATCAACTTGTTAAGTTGATTGAGTTGAGTCGAGAGTCTGACTTAATTCAATTGAGTTGAGTTGATTCTTCTCAATTCAACTCAACTCTGAAACTCAACTTAAGTTGAATTGAGCAACTTGAACTTGATGACAGATCTAGACTGAACTGCAGCAATGAGAACATTGCTTGATGAAGAAGAAAAGTAATGTTGCAAGCATGTCTCATTACTCTGAATTAACCTAACATAAATCATGTTAGACTATTATAGACTAGTACAGAGCTGATAGAGCTGATGTTGACACGCTAGTGATTTAGCGCGCCTTTGTGAGTATAAGACTCTTGACGTGTTTCATCTTCTTCTTTCTTTAGCTTTGAACTTCTAGTTAAAATACACTCATATGATTTGTTCTATGCAGACTCATAACAGTAATAAGCTTTTTTGCATAATGATCATCGAATTTTCTTATTGATTTGAACTTGATTAAAGATAAAGATTTAATTTGCAAATGATCACAAACATTCTGCGCGATTAATTCATCAATAAACGAATAGTCAGCTGCTTCAGTGTCAATCAATAACTTTAATGAGTAACTAATTTCATTGCTAAATAATACACATTCAGTAGTCAAAGATTTTGAAGCAAAGAGATCATTTGAGCTGCTCATTGTTAAAGAAATTAACACATCTTTCATCACGTCTTTAATGAAAGTCACTAGTTTTTTGTCTCATTCTTTGATTTCTCTGTAAATAATTTCTTCTCTTCTTTCAAAATGATGATCTCATTGAGACGAGAAATGAATGTATGAGATGTTAAAGTACTAGTCTTCAGCTGAGAGCAGTTCTTTGAAAGATGACTCGATACTTTGCAGTTGAAGCAGATGATTGACATTCTTGATCATTCAGATTCAAGAATGAAAAAAGTAGTGAGTCAAACATAGTTAGTAGTCGAGACTGAAGCTGATGTTAACGAAGAAACAAAACGTTTTTTCAAAGCTGCTATTGATTTAACTGTTCATTGCTCATCACGTAGCTGATAATTAACTCATTGTTTGTTATTCACATCTTGAAGAAAGATCTTGAGCTTATCAAGTGAGCTAAACTTTATGAGACAAACTGACAACACGTTCTGAAGATGATTGTTGATTTTATTCTGAATGTCGTTCATCAGAGTGACATCATCATAGTTCAGAAAGCTGAATATTCTAGTGAATTTTGAATAGAAAGAGCTGAAGAACTTGTTGAGCTGCTTCAGAGCGATGTATTCACGATGATACTTTCAAATCAGATTCTGATTTTTGTAAATTTCTTTCAGATGTTTCAGTAGCTCTGATAGTGATTGATAAAATGAGAAAGCATCAACACAACACTTTGTATAGATTTGCTGATCAGCATCGTCTTTTAGTCTGAAAATTACATAGACGATATGAATCTTTTCAGTAAAGTAATGATTCACGTTGACATTGAGCTTGTCAGCTATTTTGATGTTTCATGTCTCTCAGATAGAATCATCTGTTTCAATGAAAATGAGTGAATTCAAAAGCTTGATGAACTTGTGATGATCATTCTTGTTTTCATTATCAGATAAAGTAAAAGATTCTCATTGAGAGTGAGCTTTAAAAGTTGAGCTTCGTTCAACTTCAGAATGACGAATCAAAACTGAGATTGTAGAAACTTCTTTCTGATTAACTTGTTGCTCAGCTGACTGAGTATTTTGACGAAACATAAATCAATCAGCTTGATGTTGTTTCACTCTGAAGTTCAATCACTCGTCTTGTAACTGATTGATCTTTTTCTCTAGCTCATCATTTTTATCAAAAGTGACTTTTAGTTGTTTCACTCTTTTTTTGTGATTATCTTGTACAAGAAGTCAATGTTCATTGAGTTGTAGAGTCAAGTCTCACTGACTTTGAAACTCATTCAGCATATTAATGACTTCATTGAATTGATTGCTGATTCAATGAAACAGTTGTTCTTCAATATTTATGTTTCATGAGATGATAGCTTTCTCAGCTTTGACTGAAGCATTGATGAATAAAAGTGAAACTCTTCTATTGACAATGCTTCTAAGCAAATGAGTTGTTCAAGACTCAACTGACTTGACATCACATGTCATGATGAGAGAAGATAGAAGTTGTTGAGATAAGAGTAAATGAGAGATTGATGTTTTGAATTGATGTTTTTTGATGAGTGAAAATTCAAAGAATTTCTTGTGAATTTCAGGTAATAATTGAGTGCTTTATTCAAAGAATTTCTTGTGAATAGAATGATGAAAATGAGTGTAGAATCAAAGAATTTCTTGCAATCTAAAATGATGATGCAAATTTGAAGAATCTCTTGCAAATTTTTCTTACTGAATAGATTGTTTCATATCATCTATTCATCGATAGCAGAGTAGTAGATGATGAGCATTTATCTAATGTTAAAGATCTATCTAGAGCGAGTCAGATAGAGATGTCATTTAACTAGAAGATAAATACTAAGAAAGAAAGATAGCTACAGAAAAGAAGCTGACTACATATGTGTGTTTCTCAGTCGACGCTAGGCTCAATAGAAACTAGTCAAGATGACGAAGCGAGAATAAACTTGACAAGGCTAGAAGACTGAGTCTGACAAGGCTAGAATCGTGACAGATTCAGAGTCGTGTGTCATTGTAAGAAAGATAAAGATAGATAGATAGATTTAATTGTGATAAGATTGAGTGATTGATTTAATAAATTTGAATGTGTGTTTTAATGAAAGTAATTCAAAGAATCTCTTGCGAATTTTCTGAATAGAAGTAGATTATTTCGTATCGTCTACACGTTGATAGCAGAGTAGTTGATGAGCATTTATCTAATGTTAGAAGTCAGCATAGAGCGAGTCATATGAGTGTCATTTAACTAATAGATAAATGCTAAGAAAGAAAAGTATCTACAGAATAGAACTCGCAGCTTATATGTGTGTTCCTGACCTCTGCGCTAGGCTCGAAAGGGTTGACGCCTTACACAGATGATGCAGAGACTCGATGACATCATCTCTAGCTCGAATGCTCACTAGGCTCAATTAGAGGTAATCGAGGTCGAGAATAGGGTCGAGAATAGGTCGAGAATAGAGTTAAGATCGTAACACTACTCGTCGAATTACAATCTCATAGAACTCATCTTCAGCGTATTAAAGATCTGAGTTCGTAGACATTTTGACGAGACATGACTTCATTTTGAAGGCATCTTTGATGACTTTCTTCATTACGCTGTTGAACGAAGCGAATGTGATAGATATTCAAGGCAGCACTTCAAGCATTCAGACTATATTTTTGAGGCAGATATCAGAGCTTTGAAACGAGAATTGAAGATAGAAAATCAGAAATTTGACTTTATTTAACGACTCAGTTCTAATAGAGTCTTTCGAATGCTCTAGAGGGAGTGAGAAGGTCATTTAGAGAGAGTGAGAAAATCATATAGAGGTAGATTTTGAATTCGGCTTTGAGGCATTTGGAATAAAAACGGTTACAAGAACGTCCGGAACGTCAACAAACAAAGAGGTCAGCTTCAATTTTGGGCAATTGAGAGGGCGATGTGGTTGAATTTCGAATTCCTCATATAAACGGATCATCGTGGGGCAGAGCGAAAATGAATGCCAAGGATTCTAAACCTTTCTGCATACGCTAATTCCGCGGCTGCACTCACGTACACAAAAAGTGTACCTTGTAGAGTGCTCGACGTCGACGACAGCTAAGGGGACAAAAATCTGGCCCCCTCTTCCAGCCTAGGGTGAGCGTCGCTCTACGCTCGCGCGAGCCTGGGTGATCCTGGGTGATACCAGGGTGATAGCCTATCTATAAAATATAGGGGAGCTACTGCCTGATACCTATCCTTAATAGAGAATTGAAAATTATTATTTATTAATTTTTATATTTTGGGAGAGCGATTTATAAATCTATTAATAGTATTTATATAATAGAGTTAACAGAAGATCTTGTAAAGTCCATAGTTCTATAGGCCGCTCAGCGTACCGCCGTCGGACCACCGTCGAGTCGCCGGCGGGGTTCCGTCGGCCCGCCGCCCACCGGGCATACGCCCACTTAATGGGTGGGACGCGCATTACGCCCCAAGGGGCAGGAATGCGGCCGCCCATCGATATATAAGAAGGGGGAATCCGCAAGACTAGCTTGGTAGTAATTAGTCTCCTAATACACCATCCGTGCGACGGGTCACCACCGTCGCCCCGACTTGTCCTCGCCTGCTCCACGCTGTCACATCCAATCCTACACAGCCACTGGTTTACCTCTGCCCAGCTGATTTGTGACTCTATATTCTACATGGTTAACCAACAATGCTTGGGCCTTTTGACACTTCTGGCTTGCCGCATTGACACCGATCGCCGCTTGGCCGTAGTTAAGTGGCCTGGCACGAGGGGAGCTGAGCTTGAAGCTAGGCGGCAGAAGCTGTCAAGACCTGTCTTCACGACAGGTTCGGAACAAGCAGTGGAGAGCTATAAGATGCGAATATCCAGCAATTGTTCTCCGAGGAGGTGGTGAGGAAGTTGAAGGTGTGTGCTGAGGCTGTTGCTATATGATACAAGTTACACAAGTTCTTCAAGAGGCAGAAGCGCGTCCAGATCGTGTTATAAGTCCCAAGAAGGATTGGAAAAGGATGGGGCTAATCGAAGCGTTTCTCCTAACCTCCTTAGACAAGGCTCGAAGTCTCAGCACCACGAATACGTTACAGCTCCGGCAATTCCGGAATCTGACAGCTACGTACAAAGGAAAGAGGAATACCAGCAGCTAAGCGTCGGCAAGTTCTCCTAAATTCTGGCTGACACCTCGCAATATCAAGCCTCTCGAGCGATGATCATCATCACAGCAACTCTCCGATCACATTGGACATTGGCATTGCTGAACCGCCATGAGAGCAGCCATACAATCACTCGAGCCCCCAGATCGCAGCAGCAGCAATGTCAACAACACCAATACCGCAGGCCATTATCCAGCTTCCTACTCGCAAAATGCCTTGATGCGATGCTGATAATTTCTTTGATGTTATTGTTCTCAGACTGCGGATATCCCATCGCCAGAGCGAAGTTGACCCAATAAACTTGGTCTTCGCCAGTAGTAATGTTTTTAGGAAGGAAAAATTCGTTAGAGAAAAGCCTGGCAGTCATGTCTACGATGCTTATACCATTCGAGCGCTATCGATTCCGCAACGTGAGCGTCATTAATGGGACGTGCACCTGGGCGCTTCAAGCAGCTTCAGGATATTGCAAGACTTGTAGATAGAACAAGCAAGATTCAAGTTTCGGAGTCATGGGTTGAGAGCGCTTTGCTTGTTTCGTATATTCAGGAACTTCTTGTTGCTGCTTGGCCAGTGGGGTATGAAAGGTGGCGTTCTGAGGTTTTATATGTCCTAGATAGCTCTCGTAGATCTGATCTGCATCGATCCCCCTTGCGATATACACAAAGGCTGTAAAGACTATGGAGCTGTCGACTATCCTGTCAGGATTATCTCCTACACTTGAGACAGGGTCAGTTCGGGTTTATCGATGTTATGCCGGTCTCCTTTGTCCTTTTCACTACAAGGTAGCTTAGTAACGTTACAATCTCGTCTTGATTATGACAATGCTAAAGTGTCTAAAATGCAAATTTAAAATGACTGCTTTGAAACTAATTTGGCTGAGTTATCAAAAATTGAGAATAAATTAATATGTATTGGTAGATGGCTTTAATAGAACACAAAGTCCTTGATAGTCTAGTGGTTATGGTAAGAATAATAACACTGAGATTGAAAGCATTAACTAATGCAATCAGATATCCGCTTGTCACGCGGATGGCCGGGGTTCGATTCCCCGTCAGGGAGTTGGTGTTTTTTGATAATCTTTTACGCTCAATATATTGCTCCCCTTCCTTAACAATTGGTAGCAGTGCACGGCGAGATGCTCTTCATGTCGTTATATATGGGGCCTCCGAAATCTCGACGGTGAACGCCTGCCCGACGGCCTGTGCGACGCGAGATCCAGACAGCCTACATCCACCACCAAAGCCTCTCAAAACAGATAGTGTGCCGGATAGCACGTTAGACTCCTAATCCGAAGGAACGAATGAAGGGTTCCGACTCCCCCTCTGGCCATCAGGTTGAGAGCACCGATGGGAAGGAACTGGGGTACATAAAAGGAACGGTCTGCCGCCTTAGGAACGGCCTAGCTCAAGACATGCTTCACCACCAAAAATAAGGGCTTAAATCACCATTGTTACTACTAGATAGCCTGCCAGCCAGCGATGAGAATTCTTCGAAATACACGCCTATTACATCAAAAATGGAGCTCAAACTTATCGATAGAACTAAGTTTTCCACCTGAATATTTCGCAACATGCCAAAATACCAACGCGGCAACAGTCCTGCTCAACCATCAACCACATCACCATTACGCGCTCATTCACTAAAGTGATGTTACTCAAAGCGAAATATGAGCGTCTACAAGCGACGACGTGGTCCTATAACTACCGAGGACGTCATTTTTTGATCTTTTTATAAGCAAATGTTACGTAACAGTTGGGTATGGAGTTTTGCCAAGTCTTTTTCGATGCTCCTCCGCAGGCTCGCAGCTTATGAATCTTCAATGGCCCCCTTTATCGCGACCCTGATCTCCCGCCATTTTGACCCTTCACAGGTTGCGGAGGAATCCAGGGCCCAGTGGATTGCACCCGGCGATGTCTTCAGCGTGGTATCATCAATGTATCAATCCAGAATGGGACCGGATGATAATCCTTCTTGTACAGGCTGTTTGCCAGACCTTGCAGCCTCTCCAACTGGCATCTAGGCAGCTTATTTGCTCGATTGTTCCCTAACCGATCGGCCCAAACATGGCTTATAGCCACCAGATTCCAGCCGGCCATGGGCATCTTTAGCCATCCTGATACTGTTGCCTTCAGATGCGGGAGAAGCACTGTCTCGAGCTTGCCATCCTTGAACATGCATGCTGGGACTTTCTTTGAAAAATACTGGGCTTGCGGCGTTTGAAGCGCCTGAGATTTGAGCCTGGCGACCATGGTAGGCCTAGGCTTGAAGGTATCAGATCCGGAGCTAGACTTCAACTGAAGAGAGTCAGAATCAGCTGTGCTTGCTTTGATAGATTTCTGTTGAAGCGTCTCTAGGTCAGAAATCTCTGAATCCGAGCTTTGCTCACTAGTAAGCTCTGCTTCGAGGGGCCCGGTAACTGGCTTCTGTGGTTCCAGGAGCTCTGATTCATCCATGTCAAGATCCCTTGGGTCCAGCTTCCAAGGATCTGCTTGGGAGGAGGAGACTGCAGCGTCTTCTTCTTCATCAAATGTTGGCACGCTACCTTCTTCGAAACCCACAAAATCATAAGGACAGCTGTCATGAACATGCCGTGTCTCGTAGGTTGTTGTCTCAATTTGATAGGCAACGCATTCGCTTTCTCTGCATTCCAAGTAAGACTGCTCTGGCCTTGAACGCCTCACCTGACTAAAGAATGCTATCTCCGGCAATCTTCCGTCGACCAGCTGGGCTAGAATCCTTCGCTCATGAGGGCACCGTTCTTCATCGTAACGGAAATCAGGTATGCCCCGGAGACGAAAAATGCTGTAATCGACAAACCGATACTCCTGCTTTATATCATTACGGATGGGCCGAAATATGAGATCCTTTGCACGAGCCAGGGTAGCGCCCAAGATGACGATACTATCCCAGATCGATGGTTGGACGTCGTCGGCCTTGACATTCTGTCGTAGCTCATTGTGATGCTTTTGAGGGACGAGGTTTGTGTTAGAAACACGATTACGTGCCCGCTTTATTGCTCCTGATCGAAAAGAGAATCCGTCCATCTCTGCGGTTGTGTCTCTGTCAGCGATAGTCGACTGACCTTCATTGTGCTCGTAAGCTACCAGATACTCCTGTAGGAATTTGCTCGTCACGATGCGACCATTATCAGCAGTGTCTTCCAAGAAGTCGGCTTTGTTCACGGGTATTTTCCACTCGCTGAAGAATGCTTCCAGTAGCCCGAAATAGAGCCAGCTCTGAACGAAGCTTGAATAGATATGACGCCGCTCTGGGCCGTCTTCTGATATTTCCGAACACAGGGCGCGCGAGCCAAAGTTGTCGAATGGCGGGGTGTAGGAGAATCGGCGGTCCTCCAAGTATGGTACACTTGGGAGGGGTGTTGCCTGGCCGCTCACTTTTGGCAGATGATCTATGGTGATACCAGCAAGGTCTAGATACAGGCCAGACTATCACTTACGGGCAATGACTATGAGGGGACTTTTGGATTTTGCTTTTCGGTGGAGCAGTCGCTGTTGTTTTCAGGGTGTTGGAGGGGAACAGAGACATGCTGCAAACATAATTGAGCCATCCATCGAGCTGAAAGACGATAAGGCTGGGGGACATCGTTTCTACAGCCTTTCGGGCTGCGCCCCCTGCATCGCCCCCTATATCGCCCTACCTTATATACTCCCTCCCTTTCCCTGATCGAAAAAAGCAAACACCAATCCTAAATTCGGGTGGTATACAATATCTATATATATTATATATACCCTGAACTTAGGATTAAGAATTGCCGTTTTCGATTGGGAAAGGGAGCAGGGGAGAGCAGCGATAGAGCAAGGGAGAGCAACGAGGGAGCAGGGGGGGAGCAGCGAGGGAGCAGAGGGGAGTAGAGGGGGAGCAAAGCGCCGGCACCTTAGTCAGCTAGCGGTCACGTGTTGGCCTAGGTTCGGGGAAACTATATATATATATATAAATCATATATTGATTACATATATCCTGAACTTAAAATTAAGTATTGCCGTTTTGATTTAAGAAAAAGGAGTAGAGCCGTTTCAAAAGCAGCAGCAAAGGAATATGAAAAAGCACTGAAGGAGCGTAAGAAAGTACTGAGGGAGCACTGCGGAGCTATGCAGAGGCGCACCACATAGGGGCCTAAAATGACTCTTCGACCTCGGTTAAAGATGCCGTTTTCTCGAGCGCTTTAACTTGAATCTACAATGCCACCTCTTATTACTCCCTTCCTTTTTCCCTCCCTCATAGAATCCTAGCCACAATCCAGTAATGGTCGCCAAAGAAAATCAGCCGCCATCCGGGACCGGTCCCCCATCGCCATTTGATAGGCCTATTAAAGAAACTCTTCCACCTCTCTCAGGCTTCGCGCGCGCCTTCTTCAATGCACAGCAATCTCCCGAGGTCAATCCAGCACCATGGCAGCCTCCTCCCTTTCGCAAAGAGCTCTTCTTCTTCTATGGAACCTTGATGGATCCTGCGACGCTAACTAAGGTCTTGAATCTCATTGAGCCACCGATATTGCAGCCGGCTACAATTACTGGATATCATTGCAAACTATGGGGTCCCTACCCTGTGCTCCTGGATGGGCCATGCGGTGCGAAGGTAAAAGGGGTTGCGTTCGAAGTCCAGTCCGCGGAACAGGTCAAGCTTCTGCAGGATTATGAGACAAAGCGCTATAGGAAAGCCTCTTGTCGAATTCATCTGGAGGATGGCTCAAAGATTCGGGGGAAGACGTTCGTATGGCACTCAAGTGTTGAAGAGCTACACGAGGGAGTGTTCGACTTGAAAGACTTCCAGATGAAATCGTTAGAAGACTCAGTCGCAGAGCGTCCGTTAAGCGGGACTTGAGAGTAATTTTCAACATTTAGGAGGATAAAGCAAGGATTCATACTACCGCTTGCGCAAGATAAAACTGACAGCCCGCGAGTTGTTTACTTACGAGTAGCCGAAGATAGGGCGGTAAATGATATATTTTTCCCCTACCACATAGATTACTCCATTATTCCGTAGTATTAATTCAAGTAATTAGTACACCACAATAGTTATCTTACTGATTAGGCTGCACTGCTATAATTTTCAGCTATCAACAGTCTTCCAAGCATCGCTGCAATTGGAATCGAAATTGAGATCCTCCTAAGCTTGAGGGATGAAGAGAGTGGTATTGATGGGACAGCCGACTTGGAGACCTTTGCAGAGTGGCTTGTGGACGAATTCAACTCTGCTACGCGCGGGGAGTTCGCCATGCACTCTGACATAGATGGTGAGTATAATGGAGAAGGGGAAGGAAGAGAGTGGAGTATTACAGACGATGCTACACTTGACCTCACCAGGACCAGCAATCAATGTAGGTCCTTGATTCGCCATCTGCGACTCCCGGAGTAATGATCCATTTAAGCATAATAGTTACTCATGTTCTCCAGGGGCTGTGGAGCTTGTTTCGCCAATTCTCCGATACGAAGACTTAAGTTGGCGTGCCGAGTTGCAAGCAATGTTTGAGAATATCGAGAGTTATTGTTCATTTACAACCAACCGTAGCTGCGGCACGCACGTCCACATATCTCCTGGCGTAGGATTGATGTGGTCAATCGGAGATTTAAAAAAGATTGCATGTGCAATTCTCCACTTTGAAAAAGCGTGGAACGTTATCGTCCCAGTAGCACGGCGATATAACAAGTACGCCAAGAGCAACAGGTTCGACAATCCCAAGCTTGCCATGAAGACAGATGCACAGTGCATTGAAGCAGTCAATGCATGCGAGAGTTCTGTTACAATTGCGGACCTGATGAATAACGATGGGGACCGGTATTTTGGCTGGAATCTCACGAACCTTTATTACGGCCAGAAAATGACCGTGGAGTTCCCGCCGTGGGCCAGGCGTCCAAGACTTCGGTACATGTGAAGCATGGGTCGCGCTGGCTGTAACGTTCATACAAGCCGCACGCCAGGCGGAAACTGTCATGGATGTGATCGGATTCTCTGCAAATGTCGAGGGGTTAAGAGCATTTATTCACGAAGGGCTTGAGGAGATCGGGGAGCAAGTTGGAGGAATAGATAGTTTGTTCGATGGGAAGACCGGTGCCATTCAGGTATCTCCGATCGGTCAGTTAAGCGCTACAGAGCTGGAGAAGTTGCGTCAAAAGAAGGCCAAGGACGACAAGAAGAACTTCATGGTGAAGAAAATACAAAAGACTTCTTGAGGAGGACTATCTTATTATGTATAATATGTACCTTGATATCTCTGGTGATTGATGACTATCCAGAGTGCTGCTGACAGCTCGCTTTCACAATGATTACACGATATGGTAGTAGCGTCCCAGAAACGTACCCTATGAGGGGCCACAGAGTGAATCCGACTATATAGCTACCCGCGCTCAGGCAAACTCATCCCGGGCAAACCTCTGTCAGGTCCGGAGCAGGCTCTCAAAAGTTATAATAGATTGGTGGTGGCTGGCGAAAAACAGGCTTTAAAGCGTCGAAGGAGTACGCTGAAATCAAAGCTTGCTACATGGTGTGAATCGCTGTTCCCTCGATGGCTGGTTTAGCCCGGATGTTCCTTCCGGGTGGAGTGAGGGCTCAATTAGTCAGCTTCCTCCCCCTTCACCAGTTACTATTTAGTTCCGAAGCTCTTCAGCTTAGACAATACCACTTCTTTGCTATCTTCTAGAATTGAGTCTTTAGTGCTGAGTTGTTCTTCTGATGAACGTGCACGAGATTCGAAAGAAGTCTTGCATTCAGAAAGTGTTTTGTTAATGATAGTACCTGTTTCTGTTCGATTTCGTGTCAATTGTCACTGTTCTACTTTGCATCTGATCTCGCTGAAGAGATTTTTTCTACTTTCTCGTTCCCTTCTGATAAATCAGAAGATAATAAGTCTCATCTAGTTTGTTAGGGGCCAGCATAGAGCGAGTCATATGGGTGTCATTTAACTAGAAGATAAATGCTAAGGAAGAAAGGTAGCTACAGGAAAGAAGCTGGCTACATATGTGTGTTCCTCAGCCGACGCTAGGCCCAATAGGGACTAGTCAAGGTGACGGAGCGAGGATAGGCCTGGCAAGGCTAGAAGGCTGAGCCTGGTAAGGCTAGGATCGTGACATTACCCCCCTCCTTCGACGATTCATGTTCGCATGAATGTATTTTCTGCCCGGCTCGGTTGATTGCCCAATCATGATTTCACAGGCTCAGGCCTGTTAAATCGTGATTGATTGAATTGTCGATTAGCGCGGTTTGTTCGAGTATCGAATATGGAAATCGTCAACGACCTTCTGAGCGTTCATAAATTCGTCGCCATCAGCGTTGTACCAATTGAGGTCATTGTCATAGCCATTTCATTTGACTCTATACTGAAGCCGTCTTCGATACCGGCGGGAATTCAATATATCATCGATTTCCCACTCGTCTTCGTCGTTTACCACTATTGAACCTGGGAGTTCGTTCTTTTGACCAGGCAAGGGGTCGTCGGCGACAGGGCGAAGCAGGTCAGAATGAAATACATCATGAACACGCATAGACTCTGATAATTGTTGGGACCGTGCCTAGAATCTAACCACACTGCAGCGAGGTAGTGCGTAGCTGAATAGAATGTTTGATCAATAGAGGTAACTATAACTAGGATATTAAGAATACAGAAGGAATCAAAGAGGGTTTCGAGCTGTATCTATAGTAGGGCAAAACAAAGGGGGCGAAGCAGGTTTGCTCGGGTATCGGAAGCGCTAGGATAGAGTATCGAGGCTGGGGTTTAACATGGGCCAAAACCTTTAGGGCTTATTGGCTAGAAAACCCTATTCAATCCCGACACACTCGTAACAATAATTCCAGTTTATATGAAGAGTCGACAAAACCTAGATTGGTGAAAGAATCGAGCATTTTGTCATCTAGCTTCTTGAAAGATCTCGCTGTAACGATGTTTCTTTCATTCAGAAACATCTTTGATTCGACCTCATAATCAACTTCTTTTCTATGCTTATTGACTTGTTTCATCATTTGTTCCCGTGTTTTGGCTAGCGACTCGCGAGCAAACTTCAGTGTTTTGTTCATATGTTCAGATATATTCTCGACTTTAGTCGTCTGCAAGCGTTCACGAGAACTTTCATATTCGATGACATCGAGTTCAAAGC
>JAABUL010003598.1_pt1 | contig 22673 bp, 2 predicted proteins | sample 5559151 | NCBI WGS metagenome assembly JAABUL01 (sample SAMN10711876, study PRJNA513368) | rock metagenome | isolation source: Antarctica rocks | place: Antarctica: Victoria Land, Pudding Butte sud | reverse complement strand
TTGTTGTTATTATATATAATATTAAATTTCTACTTTCAAAGATATAAAGATTTACGAACAAAATATATAAAATTAAGAGAAATATTTCTACTTTTATTAAAATAAAGAAAGTTTTTTTTTAATAAAAAAAATATTGATTTTTTATATTAATTATTATTGAAGCTAGATACTTTAAAGCGCTAAATATATTAATAAATATTTTTATTACAATTAATAAAAAAGACTTTATTAATTACTATTAAGAAGCAATCTTTATTTGTTATTTAACAAAAGAATTAAATATAATAACAAATTATTTATTGTATCTTTTAACAATTTTAGTATAATTTTATTAATTTAATATGCAACATACTCTTTGCAATTAAATTCTACAAAAAAATATATTTTAAAATAATTATATATATTAACAAATTTACAAAGTTCTAACATTCTTAGATATAAAAATCGTTTATTCGATTAATATCTAAAAATATTTATTATAGTCAAGAGAGTAATCTTCTTATTTTTAAGAATATTGTATATATTATTATATATTCTCTTAAACTAAACTTATATATTATAAGTAAAATAATTTTTATAAATTAAGATTATTACAATAATATAAATATAATAGATAATATTATAATTATTGTACAAATTGTAGTAAACAATTAATATTTAATATTACGAAATCTTAACTTAAATTATATTAAATATAAATTGTTTATTTTTAAAAATATATTTCTTGAAATTAATATAAATTAAATTAATAATTATATTAAATGTTTTCTTAATTATAACTACAACAAAAATAGTTATATATAAAGAAAAGCTACTTTATTTAACAAGTAATTAATATATTATTTACAATTAGATTATTAAATTATTTATATTTTATTCGAGCTAAGCTAAAAATAGTATACTTGAATTGTTAATATATTAAATTTTTTTTGCAATTTCGCATATATCTTTATTGTATCTTTTATTTATTAACAACTTCGATATATATCGAAATATATATTATACATTAAAAGTTTTTTATCTAATTTTAGCGTATTTATTTTATAAGAAGCGACAAAAAATAGCTAATATATTTATTGTTATTTTAAAATTTTATAAAACAAAATTAAAAATTGTTATAAAAGTCTTTTTTAAACTTATTAAGTAATTAAATTGCAATATAATAGATATAAATTAACAAGAAATCTATTTTTATATATATCTTTACTATTAAATTAATTGAAGATATATTTTAATACGAGTTGCAACTTACTCTAAGTGTAGAAATCGCATCTAAGACGAGCTTATTCTAGATAAGAATTTCCACTTAAAGTAAGCTTTATCGATACTTAGCTTATACTTAATATAATTATTTTAAACAATAAAAATTAATTGCGATTTTTGCTTGCGATTAAGATGCAAACTTAATATATATATAGTTTATATAAAGTATAAATCTTTTTATTTAATATTAATTAAAAATTAATTTCTAAAATTTTGTTTCTTCTTAATATATACTAAATATAAATTTAATTTTTTATATTTATAGTATTTTTAAAATTGTATAAAATTTGTAACGCACAATCAATTAAATTTAAAAACAAAATTTACATATTGCAAAATTATATTTTGTTATAATATAAATTACTTCTAGACGTAGTATAAATTTAATATAGTTTTATATTTGCGCAATTCAATTATTTGTCTTATATATATATTATATTTATATTTAATTTATATTTAATTTAAATCTTAATAATAATATATTTTTTAATAGTATTATTAATTTTTTCGTCTTCGAAGTCTTTATATTTTTTAGCAAGAAGAATTCTTTTATATTTGAGAATTTTGCAAATTAAAATTAATAAGCGATTTCGCAATAAATAAATAAAATTAAGATTTACTTTATACTTATTATATATTAGATATTCGCTAAACATATAAGTAAACTTCGAATTTTAATAATATTAATATATTAAATCGAATGCAACATTAAGTAATTAAAATATTAATAAAAATACTTTTATAAACAATTAAGAAAATTAAAATATATTAAACAATTAAAATCTTAATAGTTTTAACAAATTATTGTTTATAAAACTTAAAAAAATAAGTTCTTTTTTATATTTTATATCTATTATATATTAAGCTAATATTTATTATATATAGAGTTTTATTAACGTTAATAAAATTGCAGTTATTTTTAAAAAACGCAATTAAATAATTGTATTAAAAGTACAAAACTATTACAATATTCTAACATATTTATATATATATTCAAAGAAAATTCTTTATTTTATATACAAAAAAAATACAATATTAGTTGAAATTTTAATTAACGTCTTTATTAAAGTGTTAATTGACAAATATATATCTAATATATATTTAACTTAAGTAAGATATAATTTTGACTTATATTAAAATTAGATTTAATTTTTTGTTATTGCAATTAACTTTAAAATTACTTAAATTGTTTTTTTACTTTTAAAAATTAAAAAAAAAAAAAAAAACAAGATTTAACATCAAAATTTCAAATATTTTGAAATTAAATATTGCAAATACGCGCATTTAAATATATTATATATATATTTAATATACAATAAAGTTAAGCATAAAAATATTAATAATTTTCGACAATACTTTACTTAATTAACGTATATAATAAATGTCAATGCGCAATTAAAGTATTATATAGAGACTTAGTATTATAAATTTTTTAAAAAATAGCAAAATCAATATATACGTTATATATATCTTAAATCTATAACTTGTATATGCGAAAATTAAGAGCTTACTATATAAAAGATTTATAAAATAAATTCTTACTTTATCTATATTGTTCGTAAACTAATTTTATAGATTTATTAAATTAAATGTTCTTTATTTTCTAATATAAAATTATAATATACAAATTAAATTATTAACGCAAACTTAGTATATATCGATATTAATTATTTTTGCATCTTAATAAACTACAAATTACAACAACGCACAAAAAATTATATCTTTATTAAATATTTAGCTTTTAAAAGTTTTACTTGTAATCAATTTTATTTTAATACAAGTTTAGTATATACTAAATATATATAATACAAGATTTAATTATTCTTAAAAAAGTAGCAAAATTAAGACTAGTATATGTAATACTTGATTAAATATCTATATTTTTGTTAATTAAGAACAATTTCTATTCTTTATACTAATTGTACGAAAAAATTATACTTATTATTTATTATATTTTATTAAAATGTTTTAAGAAATTGTCGACAATATAATTGCGACAATTAAATAACAAAATTTATTGTTTTTAATAATGCGTAAATTAAGTTTATATCTAGTATATATGTTGTTTGCGCTAAATATTTTGCAAAACATTTTTTTTTTTTTTTTTATATTTGATTTATACACAAAATATAACAAAATTGCTTTGCGTTATATATACAATAATCTTAATATAAAAGATTGCATAACAATATTAATTTAAAAGCAAAAACTTAAGAAATTTTTTGTTAAAATAATTTTAAAAAATTAGTTTATATTTAGTTTAAGCATTGCATAAATCTAGTTTATAATTTATAAAAATTAAACAAAAATTTGTTTTTAATTAATTGCGTTCTTTAAAGAAGTAATAAATTAAAAATATTATTTATTTTAACAAAAATTCTTAACAATATATTGTTATATATTGTACTTATATTTAAATTAAAATCTTTATAAATTAATTATATTTTAAAATAAATTTTGTATTTAAACAAGTTTAAGACAAAACAAACTTATATAGTATTTTAAATTAAAATAAGAATTATTATTGTAAATTTAATATATATATAATATATATTAAGTATACACTTAAATTGCAATAGAAATTAATATCTATTATTACGCATAAATTAATATAAAGATTATCGAAGATTATTATATAATATTTATTAAAATATTTAAAATATTAAAAGAAATTGTTTGTCAAATTATTTAAATTTTTTATATTAATTATAAAAACAAAGAATTGCGAACTTTTATAATAAATATAAACAAAAAACAAATTTAAAATATACTTAATATATATTAGAATTATATAGATATTACTAATATTTTATTTAAGATTTAAGAAATATTCTTATAATTTTAACAATTCTTAAAAGTAATTCGAATATTTTAAGCATATATTAATCTTTTGTTAAATATATTTTAAATATAACTTTTAAAAATATTATTTTAATTATTTAACAATTTATTTTATTAATTAATTTTAAAAGATTAAGATTGTTAACAAACTACTATAGCATATAAACAATATAAATATATTATATTTTAAACTTAAAACATAAATTAAATATTAAAAGACAAAATAAATTTTTGCTAAATTATATAAAGAGAAATTAAAAAAAAATCGTATTAATAAATGCTAATTTACAATTATATTAATATAAAAGAAAGTAATTATTTTTAAAACAATAAGTTTGCAAAACAAAAACTATTATTATTTGCTTTTATATTTAGATAGAATCTATATTTGTTTTAAGCTATATTTATACTAATTATATGCTAAAATAAGAAAATACGCTATTAAGATATTTGAAAAGAACAATTTTAAAATTAAAAAAAATATTCTATTTATTTGATACAATTGTAATAAATTTAATCGTATTGTTGCTCAACTAATTAAAAAAGATATATATAATTAATTTATATTTAATTTGACTTAATAATTAATTAAATTATAAATAAAAAAGATCGAAAAATTACAAAATATTGTTAAAAACATTTATATCTTTCTTTTAATTTAAAAAATTCTTATATAATATTTTTTCTTAATAGACTTGATTTTAAGTATAAATTTAGCACAAATATAATATTTAAATTTAATAGCAAATTTTTTTATATATCTTAAAGTTGCAATTTAAAAACTACTTATTTGATAAAAAATCAATATTAAGTATTAATTCGATATATATTAGATAAAGATTCTAAAACGTCTTTTTTAATATAACAATATACAAAGACACTATTTAGAAAAAACAAATATTAAATATTGACTCGATATATATTAGATAAAGATTCTAAAATATCTTTTTTAATACAACAATATATAAAGATATTATTTTAAAAAAATAAATATTAAATATTAATTCAATATATATCAAATAAAGATTTTAAAATGTTTTCTCTAATATAACAATATATAAAGACATTATTTAAAAAAGACAAATGCTAGATATTAACTTAATATATGTTTGATAAAAATCTTAAAACATTCTTTTTAATACAACAATATATAGAGATATTATTTAGAAAAAATAAACGTTAAATATTAATTCGATATATATTGTTGTTTAGTTTAAATAAATATAAATTAGACTTAAACTTTATAAATAATATATTAAAATTAAGTAGAAAATATAGAGCAATACTATTAAAATATTAAATTAAAAATTAAATACAAAAAACAACGCATACAATATATGCGTCAAAAACGTAACAAACTTCTAAAAAAAAAATTAACAAAAAAAATTAACAAAAAAAATTGTTAAATTAAAGAAATTCGATATTATTAACAACACAAAAAATATTTTAAATATAATTTTATTATAAGCAAATTAACAATATTTATTAAGCAATTAAGACAACAACAAAAATAAATTAGTTTATAAATTTATATTTTTGTTTTACAAATATTGTATAATATTAATAATTTAAGAACTTTTGTTTAGATTCGAAAGACTACGCATAAATTTAATATATATCAAGTTTATATTAAGTATTAATTTAAAAAAAGATTTATTATTTTATTAAAAGATTCGAAATTAAAAAAAAACAATTAAAGACAAAATTATATATAAAATATTTATATTATTTGTAAAATTAACAAATATAATAATATAATAATATAACAAGCTATTATAGTTGTTTGTTTAGCTTTATTTTATAAAGAATAATATTTAAAATAAAAAAAATAAATACAAGATTAAAACAATAAATAAATTAAATATATAGCAAATATAAACAAAAAATAAACTTAATATATATCTAAATATAATTAAAAAAAAATCTTAATTCAAAATTAAAAAAAATATAAAGAAATTTTATATTAAATATAGATTGTACTTTATTTTAAATTAATTTGAAATTTTTTTTTTATTAAAATATAATTGTCGTAGCAATTACGCAAAAGCAAAGTATATAATCAATATTAATTTACTTTGTTAAATTAAAGTCGAAAAGATAAATATTTAATTGTTTATATTGTATATATTAGATATAATTAAAAATATACAATTAGTCGAAACAAATTAAAGCATTATATATAGCATATATTAAATCTAAAATTTAATTAAACAATTTCGAAAGCTTTTTGTTGTTAATTTGTTTTAATTTATGCTTAATATATATATAATATACACAATAAAAAACAATCTAATTTTTGTCTTTTTTAGTTATAAATATAACAATAGTTTTCGTAGCAATTATATTAATTAAATATAGATTTAATATAATTTTAGTATAAATAAAAAAATAATTGCATTAACTTTTGTTATTAATAAAGATAAATTTATTTAAAAAAAAATTAGTTATATATAAACTTAATATAAACGTATTATAAATATAATATAAAATCGCAAATAATATTTTACTCTTTTTTGCTATTAAAATATTAATTAGAACGTAGATATTTATTAAATATAAAATTAGTATAGTTTTAATATAATAAATTAGCAAATAAAACTTATTTTTGTTCGAATTAAGAAAAGCATTATAATTCTTTTCTATATATAGTAAATATAAATATAATATATACAAGTTTTAAACTTTTCTATTAAAATTAATTATTGTATTTAACTTTTTATTATTACAAATAACTTTTTTTTGTTAATTACGCATATATTAAATATAAATAAAATATAAATTTTTAAAGATTTTTAAAATTTTAAGCGCATTATTATTACAAAATTTTTTTGCTTCTTTATATTTCTTTAATATTAATATATGTTTAGTATAAATTAAATCTAAAATATAATTAAATAATTTATTCGAAAATTTAATATTTGTAACAAATATATTAATTTGCGCATAGTTTAAATATATACTAAGTATAAATTAATATAATAAAATATATAAAAAAAAGCTTTTTAATTAAAGTACTAGTATAACGCTAAAAATAAATTAACGTAAACTTAATATATTTTAAAATTAAACTAAAAGTATATTTTTCGCAAATATTCTTTAAATCGAAAAACAAATATTTAAAAAAAGATAATAAACAATAATTAATTAATAATTTTAAAAATTATATTAGTGCAAGTCTAATATTAGTTAAGTCTATACATAATTAATGTGTTGTCAAAGTCTTAAATTACAAAATAAATATTTATATATATAGTATAAAAACAAAGAAAATAAAAAATAAATCAAGTATATAATAAGTATAAAATAAGCTTATTTTGCAATAAAAATATATATCAAAAACAATCGCAAATTCTTGATTATAACAATTGTTTTATATAAGTTTAATATATATTTATTATTAATTTAGCTTACGCAATATACTTTATATTGTTAATATATTAATAAATAATTATATTAATTATATATTTATATTTATACAAAATATAAGTTTAGTTTAAGCAAAATATATAAAAGTTATATTTCGACTTTGTAAAATAATTTGTATTTTATTATTTTTTAAATTTAATTTAAAGTTTTACAATATTAAATTAATATAAATTAGATATATATTAAGTATAAAAAAAATATATATTTCTTTTTAAAATAATATATATTTGAAAAAATATTTTTTGTATTTAGATTTGCAATTGTATATACTTAGTATATATATTATATATAATTAATTAAAATATTTGTTTATTTGTTTTAATATAATACGTTTTTTAGTAACAACGTAATTTAATTTTAATCTTAACTTAATATATATTAAATATAAATAAAACTACAACTATATATATAAATAGCTAGCAATTAAGAACAATAAAAGTTATTTTATACATTTAATTAATTAATATTATTGTACAATTATATTTATTAATGCTTAGTATATATAGAGTTGTAATTAAATTTATACAATTTATATATTTATATTAAAGAAAACAATTCGAATTTTAAAATTTAATATTATTAATAATATTTAATATATATTAAGCTTAGATTAAATCTATATTTAGATTATCTATTATTTTTTAAAAATTTAATAATAAGCATTGCTAATACTTACTATAAATTAAGTTGCAACAAAAAATATCTTTTTACTAAATTTATTATTTATTTAGTTAAATCTTACATACGTTAAATATAAACTTAATATATATTTAATATAAAATTGTATTATAATTGAACGCTTACATTTAATTACAAAATTAAAATTTAAATTAAAAAAAAATTCTTAAATATATAATTAATATATATTAAATAAAAGCGTCGTATATACTATATTTATTATAATAATATTTTAGAGAAAACAAGTTTTGTGCGTTTGTTATACTAAAATTGTTGTAATATGCTCTAAGATTAACAAACTAAATTGCGACAATATTTATGTTAAATATATATTAAAATAATAAAAGCAATAAAATTAAAAAATATGCTAAACTTATGTTATAAATTTATTGATAAAATTAAAAATATATATTACAATAATGCAAATAATTAAAAAAAATAGAAATAGAAAACGCAACAATTGTACTTTAATTTTACAAAATATGCTAAAAACTTAATGCGCAACTTGCGCAACTTTATTTATTTTTGATATACATTATAGCAATACTAAATCTATATTTAAATTGCATCTTATATAGACGCGTCGAAATTGCGCATTTAAAATCAAAATAATAGTTTTTCTTTTAATAATTATAAATTATGTTAAATATATACTTAGCTTATTTTAAATCTAAGAAATCGAACAAAATTATAATTATTTAATATATTAAAATAATTAATTTATATATCTAATATATATTAAATGTATACACATTCTTTTTAATACGTTTTTTAACTTTCAATTTTTTTGCTTAATTTAATACGATATACGTAAAGCATAGATTCGATATAAATAAAGTTTGTCTTAAATGTAAATTTTTGACTTAAGATAAGCTTTGCAATAACGAGATTATAGATTTAATATATGTTTAATATATATAATTTGCAATAAAAGCGACTTTTTAAATTTATAATTTTTGTTTTATTTAGCACGCTCTATGTTGAGCATAAACTAAACATAAATAGAACTCATCTTAAATAGAAATTCTTATCTAAGATAAGTTCGTCCCAAATGGGAAATCTACATTCAAGATAAGCTATATGCTTATTTTAGTAAATTAACAATAATAAATTTGTTTAATATAATATTATTATTAGACTAATCTAGATTAATTGTTAGATCGAATTTCAATATTAGAAATCGACTTAAAACTTGATTCGATTTCTATTATTTTAAAACTAAATCGACTCGATTTAACTTAATTCTCGATTTTAATATTAGAAATTAAATTAAATTGTCAAGAACGTCAAGAATACTAAAAATAGTATAAAATAAGTTTAAATTTAGATTTTTTATTATTTTTTAAATAATGCACAATAGTAATATATAATATAAAAATAATCTACTATATTTATTAATTAAATTAAATAGATTAATTATTTCTATTAAATTATTAATTAATTAATACTAAAAATAAAATAAATTACTAAACATAGTAGTCTTAGCAATTTAAGTCGATTTTTCGCATCGATTTTTGATTCCAAGTTTGCAATTCGAATCGAATAGTTGATTTTAACATTAGGAATTAAATCGACTTTTCGATTCCAACTTTTGGAATCGATCTAACTCGAACTCGATAACCCAATCCGACGCGATTAGTCTAGATTGACTGTCGAATCGAATTTCGATTCTAACTATTGAAATCGACTCGATCCAACAATTTCAATATTAGAAATCGACTCGAAATCCGAATTGTCAAGAAATCGAAAATAACGTTATTATGTCAAGAATTACTAAAAATAGTATAAAATAAGTTTAGATTTAGATTTATTATTATTATAGATAATATATTATAGTAATGCATTATAGTAATACTATTATAGATAGATATTTCTGATATAATTATTAATTAAATGCAATAAATTAACTATTTCTATCAAATTATTACTAAAAATAATAGAATTTATCAAAAATAATAATTCGGGTCGGTTTTTCGGATCGGTTTTTCGGGTCGGTTTTTCGGGTCGGATTTCGATTTTATCTCTAAATCTTAACTCGATCTAAGTCGATTTTCGATTCTAACTTTAGGAATTAATTCGACTTTTCGATTCCAACTTTTGAAATTAACTCGATTTAATTCGATTCGATTAATTGATTCGAACTCGATTAATCAATTCGACGCGATCAGTCTAATTACTATAAGATATTAATTTTGCTTTTATTTTAAATTAAATAGAGACAATTTAAAGTTTAATATTATAAACAAAAACAAATATTACAAAAAGAATATACAAAACAATTTGTAAAAAAGTATTAACAAATTTATTTGCGCAACAAAAGTATTAAGTTTTAATTATTTGCTATTGCTAAACTTTATTTAAATTTAAATCTTATATATAATAAAATATACAATATATTTTATTGTAAATAATGCAATTTAAAACAAATATTGCAAAACTTTTTAATAACAATTATATTTAACAAAAAGAGCAACTCTATATATCTTAGAATCTTTTAAATCTTTTAATATTCTTTAGAATAATCTCGAATTTAAAGTTTTATTTACTATATTTATTTATAATTATTATCGAAATTTAATTAAATATTAATTTTAGTTTCGCTTATATTGCGTATTTATGTTACAATAAATTAGTTTCGACTTAATTATTTGCAATCTATAAAAAGAAAAATAAACAATAAAATCTTTTTACTTCGAACTATTATTAGAGCGTTAAGCATTATTGTTCGCTTTAATATTTTAATTAACAATTAATATTATATTGATTTAGTTAACTTATATACGATAATCTTAAATACTAGAAAGATCTATTAAGATCTAATAGAATGCGCTATTATATTAGAACAAGAAGCGTCGAAGAAAGATCTCTCTAATACGTCTAAGAAAGTTATTTACAACTTCTTAAATAAAAAGAAAGAAGCGCAAATAAAAAACAATGCAATTAAAATTAACAAAAAGAAAGACTTTTACAACAATAAAAAAAAGAATAAAAAAAAGATAAATGCGTTAACTAAAGTTCTCTTTCTTGTTGTCAACTTAAAATCTAAAGTAGAATTAAAATTAAAATTAAAATTAATTTTATTTACATCGATATCAAAGAAAGCGTTAAAAAAGAAAAATCGCAAAATAAAAAAAAGAATTTAAAGTTTTCTTTCTTTTTTTAATATTTATGTTAATCTTTATTTTGCAAATCTTGTTTAAGTCTATTTTAGTATTATAAATGTTAACGTTTTAGCAAAAGAAGTAAAATATATATTGATTTTGATTTGACTTCTTATTAAGATTAATATTAACAAAAAGATTATAAATTGTTAAAAGCAATAATTAACAACGCAAAATTTTTTAATTTTATAAAATATCTTTTTGTTAAAAATATAATAACGCAATTAATAAAATTTAAATTTGCAAAAGTTTAAAATTTTGTATATTTTGCTTTATTAAAGACGTTAAAGATTGTCGAAAACAATCACTTAAATCTTATAAAAAACTTTTTGTTTAACAATAAATACAAAATAGATATAGTAGAGTTACAATTGTACAATATATAAGAAAATTCTTTTTATTAACTTGTTGTGCTTTCTCTTTTTAGATTTGTGCTAAACAATTATTTACAAATAAAATAGTATTTGAAACTAAGTAAGCTTAATTTTTAACACTTATTTTTACAACAATTTTTGTTAATATATAATAAAAATTATAGCTTAAAGATCTTAAACTTCGACGCAAAACGTATTAAATAATATTGTAGATTAACTTATATTAATTAGTAAGTTTTAATTATTTTTTATTGTATTGCAAATTAAGAAAGTCTTTTACAAAAACAATTAACAATATATATACAATATTGAAGATACTATAAGAGTTGACAATATTAAGAGTTGCATTGCTTGATACTTCTTTTATTGCTATTAACGCAAGATTTGTATTTTTTTTGTTATTTAAATGTTAAAGGCAACAAAAGAAGCAATAAATTAAGAGAGAAAATATATAATACTAATAATAAATCTTGTTTTAAAGTTTCTAGTGTTTAAGAAAATTAATACACAAACTATCTACAAATTGTTAGCTCTTTATTACAATTTTCTTTATTTTTTGCTTGCATCTAGTAAGTAAAACTAGCAAGAGAGAACTAAGAAATATTTGCTAGAGTATAATTGGAAAGTGACATATCTATAGACAGTAAAAACTATAATATTGTAATATAAGAAAGACTTTTATATAACAACAATAATAATATTGCTATCTCTATACGATATTTTGTCTATAATACATACTACTATTTGACAATCGCGCAACAACAATAATATTATCGCGAAACAATAATAAGATTATTGCGAAACAATAGTAAGATTACGATAAAATCACGATAAGATTACAATAAAAGTACGAATTTAATAGTAACTATTAAATTTGTTATTTAATTAACTTACTATTGCAACTATAATTATACAACGATATTTAATATTATCTTTTCTTTGTTGTAGTAAGCTAGTATTACTATTAGCTTACTATCGATATAAAACGATCTTGACATTAAGTTATTACTATTGTAATATTGTTGCACAACGATTATCTTATCGATTTGATATTCAAAAAACAAGTTATATCGTAGCATTATCGTAGCATTATCGTAGCACTACAATAATATAATCGTGATTTTACGAATATATAATTGACTCTCTATTGTTGTACTACTAGGTTGCAATCGAGATTTTATCTTAGATAATTTAATCTAGTTAATAATAAAATTTCTATATAGATAGCAAAGCCCTAGCTCCTATATAGTAACTAAACGTTCTATTATCTATTGTTTTGATATAGTTAATCGCTATATAGCAGCTTCATAACCTATAGATGCTAATTTTGAAATTTTGAAAACTTAAAATTTAGAAAAATTTCCAAGTCCTAACGCTAGCTCGATCGAGGTTTCGACTTTCAAATATCGAATAATAAATTATGCGTATTGTTGATTTGTCAATACATAAAGTTGTTAAAGTATTATTCTATTTTTAAATTAAAGTTTTAATCTTAAATTTAAAGTTTAAGAAACTCGAGAAGTCTCTAGCTTCGCGACTATCGACGCTAACAATTATTTGCGTGCAAAATTACGTAATTTAAGAATTTTCTATTCGCGCGTTAGACTTCCTCTACTAGCGTGTATCTACTATATTATTTATATTGCTAATGTTAGTTAATCTACTTCTCTAAATAAATAAATAAAATTAAAAAAATTATTACTAGTAATATTTATGCCCGAAGTTTACCTGGAATTTACCCAAAATTTACCCGAAATATTATTGTTTTAATTATTAACCCGCGTGTGATTTATTTGAAGCAAACCTAGAATTTACCCGGAATTTATCCAGCACTTTCCAATTAAATAACTAATTTTTGCCAATTATCTATCCGTTATTCAACCGCAATATCCTGGCAATATTCTGGCAATATTCCGACAATATTTCGAATAAATATCGGGTAAATAACTATAGTCTTTGGTCGTACAATAGTAATTGTAAGTCTATTGTCAATTTAATTTACTAGTTATGCTTCAAACATTCTAATTAACAAGTAGATAAGTTTTTCGCTCTATTTCAAACTTATAACTTGTCAAAATAATAGATAATAAAATACTTAATTACTATGTAGAAGTTGAAGATAAAGTCTATCTATACATATTGATCGACGCTACTTGAATCGATTACTTAATGTCGAGTCAAATAGTGTCGAATCAAGTAGTGTCGATACTAGACTAGATTGATTATAGTATTTCGATAGAATTTCTAGAATAAAATAAACAAGATTTTTTTCGATTTTATTAACTTTTTTTATTTTAATATTATGTTTTAACTTTATTTTTAGCTTTATCTTTAGATTTTAACAGCTTTTAATAATTAGTTCTTGTTTATTTGTGTCAATAATTATATATTTAAAATCGATAATATTTATTCTAAGAGTAGCAATTTTGCCAGATTACAACTTATCTTAGATATAGATTCTCTATCTAGAACAAGCTTATTCTAGATAGAAATTTCTACTTAAGATAAACTTTGTTTATGCTAAGTCTATATTTAGTATAAATATATTAAATTAAAGAAATTAACAATAATCTTTGCTTGCAATCGAGATATAAGCTTAATATATATATAGCTTATATAAAATATAGGCTTTTATATCTAGTATTTAGACTAATTGTTGAATTGACCTTCGATTTTAACTTTCGAATTAAAACTTAATTTAAATTTTTAGCATAAAATTGAATTGCCAAGATTAATAAATTAAGCTATTTAATTAACTTGCTTAAATTGAATTCTTTCGCTTAATTGCTAAGAATTCAAACTTGGCGTCAAGAAATCGAATTATATAATAAAATCGAATTTTCGCAATTAATCTATTAGTACTAACTAAAAATAAACTTCTAGAATTCTATTTTTTTCTAATATATACTAGATACAAATTTAATTCTTTATATCTATTGTATTTCTAAAGTTGTATAAAGTCTATAATACGCAATTAGTTAAAATTTATAGATTAATTGTTAAGTTAAGTTTCGGTTCCAAATATTAGAATCGACTTTATCTATCGATTTTAACTCTAGAATTCGACTTGAAACTCGAATCGATTTCTAATACTTTAAACACTAATCGACATAATATAACTTGATTTTCGATCCTAATATTAGAAATCGAAAAATCGAAAATTTTATTATTTTGTCAAAAATTTCTATTTTTGGATTTAAAATTTTAAAATTTTAAATAAATTCTATAGATATTATTTAATTATTAATTTATTGTAGAAAACACAAATGTATTACTATAATGCATTATTTAGATTGCAACTTATCTTAAGTGCAGAAATTGCATTCGAGACAAGCTTATTTCGAGTAAAAATTTTTACTTGAAATAAACTTTGTCGATACTTAACTTATGCTTAATATAATTATTTTAAATAATAGAAATTAATTGCAATTTTTGTTTGCAATCAAAATACAAACTTAATATATATATAATTTATATAAAGTATAAATCTTTTTATTTAGTATTAACTAAAAATTAATTTCTAAAATTTTGTTTTTTTTTAATATATATTAAATATAAATTTAATTCTTTATATCTATAATATTCTTAAAGTTGTGTAAAATTTATAATGTACAATTAACTAAATTTAAAAACAAGATTTACGTATTGCAAAATTATATTTTATTATAATATAAATTACTTCTAAATATAATATAAGCTTAATATAGTTTTATATTTGCGCAATTTAATTATTTGTTTTATATATATATTATATTTAAACTTAGTTTATATTTAATTTAAATTTTAATAGCAATATATTTTTTAATAGTATTATTATTTTTTTTGTCTTTAAAGTTTTTATATCTTTTAACAAAAAAAAATCTTTTATATTTAAGAATTTTGCAAATTAAAATTAATAAACAATTTCGCAATAAATAAATAAAATTAAAATTTACTTTATATTTATTATATACTAGATATTTGCTAAATATATAAACAAATTTCGAATCTTAATAATCTTAATATTATTAAATTAAATATATTATTAAATAATTAAAATATTAACAAAAATGCTTTTATAAATAATTAAAAAAATTAAAATATATTAAATAATTAAAATTTTAATAGTTTTAACAAATTATTGTTTATAAAATTTAAAAAAATAGATTCTTTTTTATATTTTATATTTATTATATATTAAGCTAATATTTATTATATATAAAGCTTTATTAATATTAATAAAATTGCAATTATTTTCGAAAAATACAATTAAATAATTATATTAAAAATGCAAAATTATTACAATATTTTAATATATTTATATATATATTTAAAGAAAATTCTTTATTTTATATATAAAAAAAATACAATATTAGTTAAAATTTTAATTAATGTTTCTATTAAAGTATTAATTAACAAATATATATTAAATATATATTTAATTTAAATAAAATATAATTTTGATTTATATTAAGATTAGATTTAATTTTTTGTTATCGTAATTAATTTTAAATTACTTAGATTGCTTTTTTATTTTTAAAAATTAAAAAAAAAAAAAAAAAAATTTAATATTAAAACTTCAAATGTTTTAAAATTAAATATTATAAATATATATATTTAAATATATTATATATATATTGAATATATAATAAAGTTAAACTTAAAAATATTAATAATTTTTAATAATATTTTACTTAATTAATATATATAATAAATATTAATACGCAATTAAAATATTGCACAAAGATTTAATATTATAGATTTCTTAAAAAATAACAAAATTAATATATATATTATATATATTTTAAATCTATAATTTGTATATATAAAAATTAAGAGCTTACTATATAAAAGATTTATAAAATAAATTTTTATTTTATCTATATTGTTTGTAAACTAATTTTATAAATTTATCGAATTAAATATTTTCTACTTTTTAATACAAAATTATAATATATAAATTAAATTATTAATACAAACTTAATATATATTAATATTAATTATTTTTGTATTTTAATAGATTACAAGTTATAATAATATATGAAAAATTATATTTTTATTAAATATTTAATTTTTAAAAACTTTATTTGCAATTAATTTTATTTTAATATAAGTTTAGTATATACTAAATATATATAAAGTTTAATTATTTTTAAAGAAATAATAAAATTAAAACTAATATATATAATATTTAATTAAATATCTATATTTTTATTAATTAAAAACAATTTTTATTTTTTATATTAATTATATATAAAAATTATATTTATTATTTATTATATTTTATTAAAATATTTCGAAAAATTGTTAACAATATAATTGCAATAATTAAACAACAAAATTTATTATTTTTAATAATATATAAATTAAGTTTATATCTAATATATATATTGTTTGCGCTAAATATTTTGTAAAATATTTTATTATTTCTTTTATTATATTTAATTTATATACAAAATATAGCAAGATTGCTTTGTATTATATATACAATAATCTTAATATAAAAGATTGCATAACAATATTAATTTAAAAGCAAAATTTTAAAAAAAAATTTATTAAAATAATTTTAAAAAATTAATTTATATTTAGTTTAAATATTGTATAAATTTAGCTTATAATTTATAGAAATTAAACAAAAATTTGTTTTTAATTAATTGCGTTTTTTAAAAAAACAATAAATTAAAAATATTATTTATTTTAACAAAATTTTTTAACAATATATTGTTATATATTGTATTTATACTTAAATTAAAATCTTTATAAATTAATTATATTTTAAAATAAATTTTGTATTTAAACAAATTTAAGACAAAACAAATCTATATAATATTTTAAATTAAAACAAAAATTATTATTATAAATTTAATATATATATTCAAATTACAATAAAAATTAATATCTATTATTATACGTAAATTAATATAAAAATTATTAAAAATTATTATATAATATTTATTAAAATATTTAAAATATTAAAAGAAATTATTTGTTAAATTATTTAAATTTTTTATATTAATTATAGAAACAAAGAGTTGCGAACTTTTATAATAAATATAAACAAAAATTAAGTTTAAAATATATTTAATATATATTAGAATTATACAAATATTACTAATATTTTATTTAAAATTTAAAAAATATTTTTATAATTTTAATAATTTTTAAAAGTAATTTAAATATTTTAAATATATATTAATCTTTTGTCGAATATATTTTAAATATAATTTTCGAAAATATTATTTTAATTATTTAATAACTTATTTTATTAATTAATTTTAAAAAATTAAAATTGTTAACAAACTACTATAGCGCATAAATAATATAAATATATTATATTTTAAATTTAAAATATAAATTAAATATTAAAAAACAAAATAAATTTTTGTTAAACTATATAAAAAAAAATTAAAAATTTCTTTGTATTAATAAATACTAATTTGCAATTATATTAATATAAAAGAAAGCAATTATTTTTAAAACAATAAATTTGCAAAACAAAAACTATTATTATTTGCTTTTATATTTAAATAAAATTTATATTTGTTTTAAATTGTATTTATATTAATTATATACTAAAATAAGAAAATATACTATTAAGATATTTAAAAAGAACAATTTTAAAATAGAAAAAAATATTTTATTTACTTAATATAATTGTAGTAAATTTAATTGTATTATTGTTTAATTAATTAAAAAAAATATATATAATTAATTTATATTTAATTTAACTTAATAATTAATTAAATTATAAATAAAAAAGATCGAAGAGTTGTAAAGTATTGTTAACAATATTTTTCTTTTTCTTTTAATTTAAAAAATTCTTATATAATATTCTTTTTTAATAGATTTAATTCTAAGCATAAATTTAGCACAAATATAATATCTAAATTTAATAGCAAGATTTTTTATATATTTTAAAATTGCAATTTAAAAACTACTTATTCAATAAAAAATTAATACTAAATATTAATTTAATATATATTAAATAAAGATTCTAAAATATTTTCTTTAATACAACAATATATAAAGATATTATTTAAAAAAAAACAAATATTAAAAATCGATTTAATATATATTAAATAAAGATTCTAAAAAAAAAATTTATTACAACAATATATAAAGATATTATTTAGAAAAAGCAAATATTAAATATTAATTCGATATATATTAAATAAAAATCTTAAAATATTTTTTTAAATACAACAATATATAGAAATATTATTTAAAAAAGACAAATATTAGATATTAATTTAGTATATATTTGATAAAAATTTTAAAACGTTTTTTTTAATACAATAATATATAGAGATATTATTTAGAAAAAATAAATATTAAATATTAATTTAATATATATTGTTATTTAGCTTAAATAAATATAAATTAAACTTAAGCTTTATAAATAATATATTAAAATTAAACAAAAAATATAAAGCAATATTATTAAAATATTAAATTAAAAATTAAGTACAAAAACAATATATACAATATATACGTCAAAAACGTAACAAATTTTTCGAAAAAAAAAAAAATTAACAAAAGAAATTGTTAAATTAAAGAAATTTAATATTATTAGCAATACAAAAAATATTTTAAATATAATTTTATTATAAACAAATTAACAATATTTATTAAGTAATTAAAACAATAATAAAGATAAATTAACTTATAAATTTATATTTTTGTTTTACAAATATTGTATAATATTAATAATTTAAAGACTTTTGTTTAGACTTAAAAGACTACGTATAAATTTAATATATATTAAGTTTATATTAAGTATTAATTTGAAAAAAGATTTATTACTTTATTAAAAAATTTAAAATTAAAAAAAAACAATTAAAGACAAAATTATATATAAGATATTTGTATTATTTGTAAAATTAATAAATACAATAATACAACAAACTATTATAATTGCTTGTTTAATTTTATTTTATAAAAAATAATATCTAAAATAAAAGAAATAAATATAAGATTAAAATAATAAATAAAATAAATAAAATAAATATATAGCAAATATAGACAAAATATAGACTTAATATATATTTAAATATAATTAAAAAAAAATTTAAATTTAAGATTAAAAAAAATATAAAAAGATTTTATATTAAATATAGATTGTACTTTATTTTAAATTAATTTGCAAAAAAAAAAATTTTATTAAAATATAATTGTCGCAATAATTATACAAAAGCAAAGTATATAATAAATATTAATTTATTTCGCTAAATTAAAATTAAAAAGACAAGTATTTAATTGTTTATATTGTATATATTAGATATAATTAAAAGTATATAATTAGTTAAAACAAATTAGAGTATTATATATAATATATATTAAATTTAAAATTTAGTTAAATAACTTCGAAAATTTCTTATTGCTAATTTGTTTTAATTTATACTTAATATATATATAATATATATAATAAGAGACAATTTAATCTTTGTCTTTCTTAGTTGTAAATATAACAATAGTTTTCGCAATAATTATATTAATTAAGTATAAACTTAGTATAATTTTAGTATAAATAAAAAGATAATTATATTAACTTTTGTTATTAACAAAAATAAATTTATTTAAAAAAAAACTAGTTATATATAAACTTAATATAGATATATTATAAATATAATATAAAATTGCAAATAATATTTTAATTTTTTTTTATTATTAAAATATTAGCTAGAATGCAAATATTTATTAAATATAAAATTAATATAGTTTTAATATAGTAAATTAACAAATAAAATTTGTTTTTATTTAAATTAAAAAAAATATTATAATTCTTTTTTATATATATAGTAAATATAAGTATAATATATATAAATTTTAGACTTTTTTACTAGAGTTAATTATTATATTTAACTTTTTATTATTACAAACAACTTTTTTTTGTTAACTATATATATATTAAATATAAATAAAATATAAATTTTTAAAGATTTTCGAAATTTTGAGCGCACTATTATTACAAGATTTTTTTGCTTCTTTATATTTCTTTAATGCTAATATATATATTTAATATAAACTAAATTTAAAATATAATTAAATAATCTATTTAAAGATTTGATATTTGTAATAAATATATTAATTTGCATATAATTTAAGTATATATTAAGTATAAATTAATATAATAAGATATATAAAAAGAAGTTTTTCGATTAAAATATTAGTATAATATTAAAAATAAGTTAATATAAATTTAGTATATTTTAAAATTAAATTAAAAATATATTTTTTGCAAACATTCTTTAAATCGAAAGACAAATATTTGAAAAAAAATAACAAATAATAATTAATTAATAATTTTAAAAATTGTATTAGTACAAATTTAATATTAATTAAATCTATACGTAATTAATATATTATTAAAGTCTTAAATTACAAAATAAACATTTATATATATAGTATAAAGATAAAAAAAATAAAAGATAAATTAAATATATAATAAGCATAAAATAAGTTTATCTTGCAATAAAAATATATATCGAAAACAATTGCAAATTCTTGATTATAACAATTGTTTTATATAAGTTTAATATATATTTAATATTAATTTAGTTTACGCAATATACTTTATATTAAGATATATAGTTTATCTCGAATATAGATTTCTTACTTAGAACAAACTTATCTAAAGTAGAAATTTCTACTTAAGATAAGCTTTGTTTATACTTAGTTTATATCTAATATAAAGCGTACTAAATAAAACAGAAATTATAAATTTAAAAAGTTGCTTTTATTGCAAATTGTATATATTAAATATATATTAAATCTATAATCTTGTTATTGTAGAGCTTATTCTAGATAAGAAATTTATATTTAAGATAAGTTTTATTTATATCGAATCTATGTTTTACGTATATTGTGCTAAATTAAGCAAAAAAATTAAAAGTTTAAAAATATATTAAAGAGAATATATATATATCTAGTATATATTAAGTATATAAATTAATTATTTTAATATATTAAATAATTATAAATTTATTCGATTTCTAAAACTTAGAATAAACTAAATATATACTTAATATAGTTTATAATTGTTAAAAGAAAAACTATTATTTCGATTTTAAATACGCAATTTTAATGCGTTTATACAAAATGCAATTTAAATATAGATTTAGCATTGCTATAATATATATTAAAAATAAATAAAATTGCACAAGTCGCACGTTAAGTCTTTAGTGTATTTTGTAAAATTAAAATATAATTATTGTATTTTTTATCTTTATTTTTTCTAATTATTTGTATTATTGTAATATATACTCTTAATTTTATTAACAAATTTATAATATAAATCTAGTATATTCTTTAATTTTATTGCTTTTATTATTTTAGTATATATTTAATATAAGTGTTGTCGCAATTTAGTTTGCTAATTTTAGAGTATATTATAACAATCTTAATATAACAAATGCGCAAAATTTGTCTTCTTTAAAATATTATTATAGTAAGTATAGTATATGCGACGCTTTTGTCTAGTATATATTGATTATATATTTAAGAATTTTTTTTTAATTTAAATTTAAATTTTGTAACTAAACGTAAACATCTAGTTATAGCACAAATTTAAATTAGATATATATTAAGTTTATATTTAGCATATATAAAATTCAACTAAATAAATAACAAATCTAATAAAAAGATATTTTTTGTTGCAATTTAGTTTATATTAAGTATTAGCAATATTTATTATTAAATTCTTGAAAAATAATAGATAATCTAGATATAGATTTAATTTAAATTTAATATATATTAAATTTTATTAATAATATTAAATTTTAGAATTTAAATTGTCTTCTTTAATACAAATATATAAGTTGTATAAATTTAATTGCAACTCTATATATATTAAGTATTAACAAATATAATTGTACAATAATATTAATTAATTAAATATATAAAATAACTTTTATTATTCTTAATTATTAATTATTTATATATATAATTGTAG
>JAABUL010003597.1_pt1 | contig 22673 bp, 43 predicted proteins | sample 5559151 | NCBI WGS metagenome assembly JAABUL01 (sample SAMN10711876, study PRJNA513368) | rock metagenome | isolation source: Antarctica rocks | place: Antarctica: Victoria Land, Pudding Butte sud | reverse complement strand
CCGGCACCCCCGCCCCCACCACGTAGCTGAAAGTGCGTCACTCCCCGGGGGTACCTTGCATGTGGGGTGGAGGGTAGGGAGGACCCCCCTCCCCCAACCTTGGGACGCCACCGGCCCACCATTTGGCATGAATCATGGTGGCCGAGGCTTGAACATGGCAGAGCGGCGCGCCAATTCTTGCGCAAGAGCCTGACATGTCAATGGCAGCCATGCAGTCATAGCTCTATGGTCTTGTGGTGCAAGAGCTGGTCAATTTTGTCATTTCGGTAACACCTACAAGTACGGCGACCGGCAGCACGGCCCGGTGCCCCCTAGCCTGCTATCGGGCACCTGACCGTGTATGCCTGATGCTCTACAAGTAAACTCTCGCGCTGCCGCAGGCCCACTGCCTGCCGCTCTGCTCGGACGTGTGCTGGACTGGTGCTGCTGCGCCGCGATCGCCTGCACTGCCTTGAGGTATGCATGCCAGTCATATAAAATAGCTTTCGGGGGGCCGTTCGGTGCACAGCCTGATCGCTCAGCTCAAAGAAAGCTTGCCCATATGGCGGAATATCATCATGCATGATGATATTCCGCAGTCCCCTGCTCCCACGGTCAGGTCAGCCCTCTTTCTTTCCAGACTGTTTGGGACAGCCACCGGCCCTACAACACCCTGATCAAGCCTGCTTGAGTGCATAATGCCCGGCTTGCACAGTGATTCACGTTTTCGCTTGTGTAAGGACAGTGTGTCGTTCCTGTAATGGCTTCCGCCAATAAATGCTGTGGTGGTTTGGAAATTGCGCTAGCGGGGCGGGTAGGGGTGAGGGTGGTGGTGGGGGGTGGGTCTTTCTGGGGTGCACCCCCTCCCCCCACCTACATGTACATGTACATGCCGCCGCCATCAGGTGGTGGTAGGGCGGGGGGGGTCCAGGACCCCCTCCCCCACCTACCAAAACCCCCTACCCCCACCCTGGGGTGGTCGGCGCTGGGAAAGTTTCGCGAACGGTCTTGTGAGCCGCTTACTGTTTCGCTCTCTCACACACTGCTTGCGCTCAACATTGTGTGGCCGTGCCAAGCGAGCCAATTCCTCTTTATGTTCTAGCAGACGGACGATGAGAGCTAACGCCTGAGCTGTGTCAAAGTCTCCTCCGCTTGTTGTCCATCTGCCCAGGCGGCATGCCGTGGCTGCCTGGCATGCCTGCTGACAACTGACCACCACCTGCGATCAGAGCGGCCTTTGTGGTCGGTCCTCCGCATGTGCAGGGCGACCATACAGTGTGTCGATTCACATTGCCGTTGACGTCCACACAAGACTGGCAGTGGCAAACAGCAGGACGGCCAGACGACCTGCTGCGACGAGCGCATCATTACGCATTGCACAGCTCTCACCTCCTGAGGTGAAGGGCGACGGTAGGCCCATGCCGGCACCCATGCCGCCTCCGGCTCCGGGCCCCATGCCCATGCCGCCGCCGCCCATGCCACCGCCCATGAATGGCCGCATGCCGCCGCCCCCCATGCCAGGGTTCAGGCCACCACCCATGCCGCCATTCACGCCGCCGTTCATGCCGCCGCTGCCCATGCCGCCGTTCATGCCGCTGCCCATGCCGCCGCCCATCCCGCCGCCCATCATGCCGCCGCCGCCCATGCCCATCATGCCGCGCCCGGGCATGCCCATCCCCATCATGCCAGGCATGCCTCGGCCCGGCATGCCCTGGCTCATGCCGCCGCCCATGCCGCCGCCGGCCCCCATGCCGCCGCCGCTCATTGCTGCGAAGCCGCCGGGCATGCCCGGGCGGAACATGCCGCCGGGGCCAGGGCCGACGCCGCGGCCGGGGAAGCCGCCAGGCGGCGGGCCGCCGCGGCCGGCAACCATCGGCGGCCGTGCGCCTTTGCCAGCAAAGCCCAAAGGCTCTGGTGCCTGCGCATCAAATGAGTTTGCTGTCAAGAGTTTGACACCAAGACACTTCGATCTGCCTGCTGCGGATCTGCAACTTTCAGGGTACTGCGATTTCATAATCATGCGTTCCAAGTAAAAAGAAGGTCGTACCGCTGCAGGGCTGACTGATGAGCTGGGTGCCGCGCCGGAAAGCGTCACGATGCAGGACTTGCCGTTGATGTCTCGCCTGCAGCAGGAAGCAGCACCGTCATCAGCTGCTTCAGTGGCGATGGCTGGGCCAGGCAAATCGCTGCCCCTCCCTGACGCCGCAAGTCGGCATACGATGCAGCACATGATGCAGCAACGTGCGTCTTCAGCCTGACAGCACATACACCGACCCGCTGAGGGCGCCCTTGCAGCGCTCGGCCGCGCCCACGTCTGCAAAGTGCACCCGCGCGTAGCCCTTCGACCGCCCGGTGACCTTGTCCTCAGTGAAATGCACCGCCGACACAGGGCCGAACTCCGCGCACGCGGCCTCCAGCTCGACGTCTGTGGTCCACCATTGCAGGTTGCCGACAAACACCGCCGAGCCGCCGTCCTGCTGCAGCTGGCCGGCTGGCGCCGGCGGCAACGGCGCTGCCGGTGGCCGCGGCGGCGCAGGCTGCGCGGCTGACACTGACTGGCCGGCCTGCTGGGACGCTTGCTGCTGGCTGGGCTCCTGCTTCTGCTGCTGCGGCGCGGCCGGCTGCTGCGACGTCGGCGCGGAAGCTGCAGCGCCGCCGCCGCCGGCGTCTGTCGTCGCCGCCAGCGTCTCATGGATGTCGCCGTAGAGGTCGAGCTCTGCCCCCAGGTCGTCTGCTGGCGGCAGCGATGCCGGCGCCGCCTGTGCAGCTGCTGCTGCAGCTGGTTGCGCAGCAGTGGCGGCGCTGCGGCTCGGCTGCTGCTGCTGTGCGGGTGCCGGTTGCTCAGCTGGCTCATCTCCTGCGAGTGGAAGAGCAAGATTGTATCCTTCAGCGACTGACGCGCGCCCGTGGATCTGCGGCGCACCGAGCATGAGCACGAGGCATGCGCGCGGCCTCACCTCCAAGACCAAAGTCTTCGTCATCGCCGAAATCGTCGTCCATGGTGTCGGGCTGTTGCTACCTGCTGGCGTGATCTGTCAGGTTCTGTCCGAAAGCCGATGACGCCTGGCGTTCTCCTGTGCACGCAGGTGCGAAGAAAATGGCGGGTTGTCGGAAGGTAGCAAAGCACAGCGCTGCACCAGGCAGAGAGTAGATGTTGGCCTGTAGAATCAAAACGAGAGCTGCAGAATAGCCGCTCCTCCTGGCACTGCTGCCCAATGTTGCTGGACTTATCTTGCTGACCCTGGGTCATTTGACTTGGCGCAGTAGACAGCTGCAGTACTCACATAACGAATGCAGCACTGCCTCGGATTGCGCACCCGACTTGAACACTGCATGTCTTCCTGCTGAGCCTGCTCAACGCGCACCCGGGGGCTGCACCTCCAACGGAACCATCGCTTGATTTCGCACGATCGAAAAACAACACCGCTAGATTCTTTCTGCTGCGCCAGCGTTCGACAGCAGCTTCCCAACTGATCTTGCAACACATCAAGTGCATCTCAACTCGCGTCCAGGACGACACACGCCCTGCAAGCAAGCTTCAGTCACTGAGTTGAGTGAAGCCCAACGCTGCAGGCAGCAGCTGATGTTTAAGGAGCCGCACACGCGAGTCTGATGGCAGACGGCCAGGAGGCGGAAGATTCCCGCCTGAGGGCCGCAAGAGATTGGCCCTATGCGCAGCGCCTGGCGGACAGGAACTGGAAAATCCGCCGAGACGGCTATGAAGACGCCAAGGCCGCATGCAGCCGAGGCCACTCGCCTGACGACAGCCTCGGCGAGTGCTGCAAATCATTTTGCTGCACAATTTTGTCAATCAACATTCCTGTGCATTCACCCTGTATGACCAGACGGCCTGCCTGCCGGCAACGCGCGCCGCTGCACACATATGCGGCGCAACGCTGAGCTTCCTTTGCATGCACGCAGGGCCGTTGCTAGCGAAGGGTCTGGGCGACGCCAACGCAGCCTGCCAGGATGGTGCTTTGGAGGCCATGCTGGCATACCTCGCAGCCGGCGATGAGGCGCAGGCGGCAAGGTGACAGCCGGACAAAGCGACTGATTTGCGTTATTGGTTCTCCTCATTGCCTCATACATACCTGCCAGCCGCTGCCACCAGTGTTCTTCGACGCAGGGCCCACCGGCCCGCTGGCAGTGACATAACCTGTCTCAGTGCGCCTGAAGGGGCTGACACTCGAGCGTTTTTTTACACTGCATGATTCACCGCCGTGCAGGATTGCGGAGCCGGCGTGCGCGGCAATCGCCAAGTCGGTGCTGAAGCAGCGGGTGCACACGGTGGCGAAGGCCACAGACGTCTGCCTGTCGTTCATCGAGCTGGAGCAGGGCGTTGTCGTCATGGTGCGTGTTGGATTACTGTCCTCTGGACAGTTACCTGGACAGCAAACAGTGCGACTGGGTTGGCATTGACGACGCCCATCATGCAGCAGTCCCTAGTCGTGCTGGCAGCGGTCCCCATGGAGCGCAAACCTTTCAAGTGCGAACCAGCATGAGGCGGCATGATGTGGGGTGCAGGATGCGATCACGATGGCATTTGGGGACAAGGTGCCCAAAACCGTGCAGGCCGCGGCAACTCTGGCTGAGAAAGCCGTCAGGTGAGCGCTGCTTGAAGCTGTGCTCTGACTGCCTTCATGTCTACCAATGCATGGCACAAACAACCTGTCCTGAGACAGAGACGCACAGTATCGTTTGGCATGATCCGGAAGAACTGATGACATGCTGCGCCTTGGCATGCAGCTCGTTTGGGCTGAAGGTCATCCCGCCAAAGCCGCTGATTGGGGCGCTGCCAAAGCTGTTCGACTCCAAGCAGGGGCCCGTGCGGGATGCCGCAAAGTCCATCACGGTATGTGATCTGCATGCTTAGCCTGCAGCGAGTGATCTGCACACCTTGCCTGCACGCTGCGCTGACGAAATCTTCTTTTGATACTCTATTCGTTGATAAGCAATTCATTCGCTTTCAGTGGCATGCAGCTGGCCTTTGCAGAATAGCGTCCTTTCGTGGACTGCACCGGGCAGACATCTACTGCACCAGGCTTGCGTGACGCCTGCAGGTGCTGGCGTGCCAGTGGCTGGGTACGTGCGCGGTAGACTCGGCGCTGCTGTCCAAGATGTCGGACATCATGCGGAAGGACGTGGAGAAGGCGGTGGCGGAGGCGCCTGCCCGCCCCGAGCCGCAGGTGCTGCTCCCATAACCGTAGATTGCTGGGCTCGGCACTTGCGTGGTTCGGGTGTGACGGCGCCTCTGTGACGCGATGACACGAACTCATCGGCTGCAAGGAGCAGAGTTCATATGGGGCTCCCTGTCTGCAGCTGCTGTGTGCTGGGAGGAGACCATACCCACCGACCACGGCAAACCATCGCCAATGGTGCATTGTCTCGTGTGCTGCAGCGCTTCACGCGGAAGGAGGCGGCCAGGCGTGCAGCGGCAGCGGCCGTGCAGCAGGAAACCATCACCGCGGCTGTCCCCGGCACGCCTGGCGCTGCCGTTGCTGCTCCTGCGGCCGAGGAGGGCGAAGAGGTGGGTCGCAAACTTTACCCCAATGCATGTGCTGCCGCAATGACCATGTTCATGGTGACGGTGTCAGAACAATGCTGGTGTTTTAGGGTTCGGGTTCTGATTGCTGAATAGGGTTCACTGCTGGCAGTCTTGGAGGACGCAATCGAGCTCAGCGATTCGGTGGACATCCTGCAGGAGGCTGCATGCGTCCTTCAGCAATGCCTGCCAGACTGATGTGCTTCCATAATTCGTGCAGGAGGTAAACGCGTACGACCTGAACGACTCGGTGGCTGTGCGCCACGTTTTAAGCCAAGATCAATGTTGAGTCTGTTGGAAAGCCATCGATATGTTTTGTTGGCGATCTATTGCAGGAGGTGGATGCGTACGACTTGAGCGACCCAGTGGACATCACGCCGGAGCTGCGGGGCTGGGACGAGGAGGTGGCGGCCACTGTGAAGTGGTCGCTGCGGCGCGACCTGCTCATCAAGCTAAAGACGCTGGCAGGCAGGTTTTTCTTTCTTAGGGGCCTGGCGCGCCGCACAGCCATGCTGCCTCCAGGCAGACTTGATAGACAGCCTCGGTTCTGTGCCAGGCCTGTGCAGCTGTGTCTTGCATTGGATGTGGGCGCGAAGATCTCAAGATGTCGGGATTGGCGTCTGACATGTGCGTGATCCGGCGGCAGGGGCGCCGCACCTGGCGCCGGCCGACTTTGGCGACGTGCTGCGCCGCCTGAAGCTGGTCATCACCAAGGACAGCAACGTGGTGTGCGTCGCCGAGGCAATCGCCTGCGCCGGCGCCCTCGCCAAGGTGCGGCTCTGATGTGCGTGCCCTGTTGCCATACATGGAGACGCTCTATGGCAGAGGCCATATCTGCAGCCAGTGCGTGCTCGCTTGTGACTGCACAACTCGCTTGTGACTGCACAACTCGCTTGTGACTGCACCATGCAGGTACGCCAACTGATGCCCCGAGTCGCAATTGCTGGTGTGAAAAGCCCGCTCACAATGTCTTGCAGGGCCTGCGGCGGGACTTCCACAGTTCAGCCAAGAACTTTGCGCCGGTGCTCCTGGACAAGTTCAAGGAAAAGAACCCGGTGGTGTGCCGCAACGTCACGGACGCCCTGAACAACATGCACAAGTGAGCGTCCCGCAAATTCAGCAAGGAGCAGTGAACGCCGGCGGTCGTCTCCTCAGCCTGGCTGCATGAGTGTATATGAGGGCAGCATGGGGCACGACCTCTCATGCACAAGACACAGCTATGGCACTTTGCACGGCGACTCCATGCTGTGTTCTGTTACACACACCGTCTCATCCATCTACACAGGTACTGCTTTGCGCTGGGCGATGTCGCAGAGGACTACGCCGCCGTGGCGGCCGGCAAGCTGCCCAAGCCCAAGGTGGGGGCGCTGGCGGTGCTGCGGGACGCGATCGCGGGCGCTCCGCCCAAGGAGGCGGCCAAGGTACAGGCGCTGCTGGCGCCGCCGCTGGCCAAGGCCGCGATGGAGCCGGCGCCCGACGTGCGGGAGGCCGCCCTGCAGGTGAAGACGAATCGCCCGGCAGCGCTGTTGCTTTGAGTGAAGACCCAGCGAGCGCCAGCCTCACCTGCGGTCTGGCGGGCCTCGTGAATCGAACATAGTGGAGCTGTGCCTCGAATACAGAGGCGTTGCAGGGGTCATGCATGTCACAGCTAGCAGAAGTGTCGAAACAGCAGGAACAGTCTGGGAGCAGCTCTCATGCTCAGCGGACCCAGCCCAGCCCACCTCGTTGCGCAGGTGCTGGTGGCGTTCGCGACGGTGGCCAAAGAGCCCAAGGGCCTGGCCAAGGCGACGGACAAGGTGCTGGACGAGAAGCGGCGCAAGCTGCTGGCAGACATGGTGGCGGCCGCCTCGGGCGGCGGTGGCGCGTCGGCGGCCGCTCCTGCGCCAGCGCCCTTACCCGCGGCCTCCAGGCGAGCGTCTTTTGTCGGTCGGCCTGCAGCGATGCCTGCAGCCCTGCAGTGACAGCCCAGGAGGTGCAGGCACTGCGGCCGAAAGCACAGCGCTGGTGCCATCGGTGAGGTTTTGGCTGCAAAGAAGGAATGGCTAACTGACTGGTTTCCTCAAAGGGGTTGCCCTCTTGTTCCCTACAGGGCATCGAGCCGGCCGTCCTCGCAGCCAAACTCGCTGCCCACGTCGCCGCGATCCAGTGCAACAGGCGCGCCGCCCGCCGCCGCGCCAGCGCCCCGGCCGCGCTCCAGGACGGTTGGGCCATCCTCTGCAGCTGCTGCCGCAGCAGCGGGCCCGGCGGACGACGATGACGCCTCGCTGTCGGCTGGCAGCATGGATCGCGCACAGGTGCTGCATTTTCCCCACTGTTTCAAGCTCTCCATTGGCATTCTTTCCTGCTCATCATTTTCCCCGATGCATGCTCCTAGCCGCTTCAAGGCCGAGCACCAAATTTGAACAAGGCGTCAAAAGGTCAATGTCTCTGCCAGGCTTTGTTGACTGGCAGGCGTTTAAGTCTGACAGATTCAAACCCACCGCAGGCAGAGGAGCGGCTGAACGCCGCCTTTGGCGACACGACGGTGCCCAGCCTCGTGGCGGCCGCCTGGAAGGAGCGCCTCGAGTCTATGACCTACATCCTGGACAAGGTGTGCTGCATTAAGCCAAGCAGATCTTAATCCTTACACAGCTTTTGTTGGTGCCTTGTTCGTTTTGTTTCTCAAGAGCTATGCTGCTCCAAGGCTATGCAGCTGTGTGCTCTCACCAGTGAACGGCAAATATGTCAGATGGTCCGGTATTTTTGCGAGTTGCTGAAGGCTCTCGTGTCATTGTGCCAGGTCAACGAGCAGCCGAGCCTGTGCGAACCGGCGCTCATACACTGCATGTCCTTCTTCCCTGGCTGGGGCGAGAAGAACTTCCAGGTGAGCGTCAGATCTGCCCTTTCAGCTGATTGCCTCTGTAGCAGTTTCCACTCTCCAAAGCAGCAGCTGCCGGCCTTGTTGCGGTGTCTTGGGCGATGCATGTGCAGCTTGACTCACATAACATGCTTTCAACAATCGCAGGTGTTCGGCAAAACCATCCAGGTCATCACCTCTGTGGCGCAAAACTGCGCCAGCCTCAGCAAGCGCGACGCCTTCGTCGCCACCAGCGGCCTGGTAGGAGCATTATGCCCTCGGGCTTTTTCCATGTCACATTGACTTCAAAGACGCCGCAGCCATCTGCCATCTGCGCATCTGATTCTTTTGGTGCAAGTCGCTCCTGCTATTTCTGTCCTTGCCGAGCAGTCAAAAGTGGTCTTGCACACGTTTCCTCTATGCCGATGCCCGGTGATGTTAAAAACGCAATAGAGGGTCGCTTCCTCTTGGTTGGAGCCGGCTGGCGTTCGCAACCTCGAACGGTTTCCATCCCCACACCATTCCTGCCCAGTTGCCGCCAACCCGGCAGACCATTCCACCGCACCCGTCACGGCCGCTCGAGGGGGCGGGCGTCGGCCGGTGGCTAACAGACCGGCGACCTGATGAACATTTGATTATGAGAGCTGAGGGCATCGGCTTTGCTTGTGATCTGCGATGTATGTACTGGTATCTACTTTTCATACCGTTTGCCGCTGCGATCTGGGTTGTAGTCACGTCCCCTGCTGAAGATCGTGCAGGCACAGGTTTGCTTGCTTCTTATGGCGAGACTGACAGCGTGCATGGCTGTGAGCTGCAGTGAAACAGTCGCAGTCAAATGATGTTTGTGCGTATCCGCAGGTGGACAAAGTGTCAGACCCAAAGCTCAAGGGCGCAGCCGGGGAGGCGCTGACGGCGCTGTCAGAGTCCGTTGGCCCGCAGTTCGTGTGCACGCAGCTGCACAAGAAGGCCGCCGCGCACAAGAGCCCGAAGGTGCTCCCCATTATATGAATGGCCTGGGCATCTTTCAGCATCTGATGACGGCGCGCTCAGCAGGGGCAACCTGTTCTGGACACAATCTTGATTATCGTCACGAAAAAGTGCAGGGCTGTCTCATGGCACTGGGCACTCATGCTCAACCTTACAGGCTCGACATGGCTCTGATCACCTCCACAAGTCCCTCTCAGCCAACAGTAGAATTTGATGCACTGCTTCCGGACAGGTTCTGGCAGAGGCGCTGGGCTGGATGGCGGCGACGGTGGAGGAGTTTGGCCTCGCGACGCTGGACGTGCGCAAGCTGATCGAGTGGACGGTGGCCGATCTGGGCTCCCGCGACGCAGGTGCTGCATGCACGATGTGCTATACTGCTGTACCCCTCTGCAAATTGCCTCCGTTTGCAAATAGCTACTTCGTACCTGCCATCACGAAAACCTCGCTGCAGGAATTCGGCACATACCTGTCCTGTGCCACCACCAATATATATCTGTCCTTGGAGCTTCGCAGCCCGCATTGGTCATCCAGACTGTTGCGCTCGCAGGCGCTCGCAACGCGGCGGTTGCGCTGCTGGCGGCGGCGCACCGGCAGCTGGGCCCGGGGCTGGCGGACATGGTGCGCCAGAATGTGAAGCCGGCACTGATGGCGACGCTGGAGGAGGCCTTTGCCGCCAACCCGCTGCAGCAGGCAAGCCGTCTGCGCATGTCAGAAAGCCATGGTCTCATAGCATGGCTTTAAGAGTTCACAGAGCCGCTGCCACTGTCATTGCCTGCGATACCTGCGATTCTGTCATTGCGTTTCAGACGTCAAGCCAGCACATCGGCATGTGTCCTGGAGGCTGTTGAAGAGGGCATGGCCGCTTCAGATGCCGCCAGCCAGCGTGCGGCCCGTGGCCTGTTGCAAATACAGCAACTTCCGCAAGCGCAGGTGGTACCCACGCGGCGGATGCGGGGCGCGCCCGCGGCGGTCGCGGGCGGCAAGGGTGACAGGGGCGGAGCCGCCGCCGCGTCCGCCGCCGTCGCGGACGATCGGTCCACCGTGCCCGCGGACCTGACAGACCTGCTGCCGCGCACCGACATCAGCGGCCAGGTCACTGAGGAGCTCATCCGGCGGCTCGGCAGCGCCAACTGGAAGGCATGTCGTTGCCCCATCCAATCTTGCCACATGTCCATCATGTACTGTTCAGAGCGTGCCGCGCACGGACAGCAGGCAACCAGGTTTTGCGGAGGAGCTGGGCAGCGCCAATTGGAAGGCGCGCAGCCTATTATGCTATTGAAGTCAAGGTTTTTCCGTCGTGATGGAAGTCGGTTGTGTGTCCGTGGAATGCTTGGCGAATGTCCTGTCAGGGGTCGTGTGTTTGTGCTGCCCTCGCAAGTTGGCGCCATTTCGTCATGCTTGTGCGACTTCGCAATACGCAGGCTGTCGTGCCCAAATTCGACGGGTCAGGCACAGCTCTGGGCAAACCTATGTTCCCATGCCGACGCTGTTTGCAATCAATGGGTTTGCGCAGGAGCGTGCCGCGGGGCTGGAGGCGGTGGACGGGCTGCTGGTGGCGGCCAGCGGCCGCATCACGCCCAACGTCGGCGACCTCATGGGCGCCCTCAAGGTACTGTCCCGGCGCCTGCGCCATGCCAGTTGGGGCCTGACACATTTCAGATGCCCTTTACTGCCACCAAGTGTCGATCCGTGTTCTTGACAATGTGCCACGCGTCTGCCGACACGAACACAGCGAGGCAAACCGAACTGGCTCTCTGCCCTGAGGCCAGGTGCCGAAAGAGCATCTGTCACGGCGCCACGCACACTTCAATTTGTGTTGCATTATCTGATCTGGCGACGCCAACAGCAACCTGGGCGTGCGCACGCTGTTGCGTCAAGCAACGAAACGGTCGAGACATTGATTCTTACCTGCTTTGTTTGGTTTGTCGAAGGGGCGGCTGGCGGACGCCAACCGCAACCTGGGCGTGCGCACGCTGCTACTGCTGGGCGAGCTGGGCAAGGCCATGGGGCCGCCCATCGAGCGCGCCGCCCGGCCGTGCCTTGGCCCCGCCCTCCAGTGCCTCGCCGACAAGAAGAAGCCCGTGCGCCGCGCTCGGGGCCCTGACAAACCTATGAACCGACACCTGTGCTGCTTCCTGTGCACTGCAGGGCACGCACGTCATTGCTCATTCCCCGTTCCATTGGCTTAATTTGTCAAATTCACTCCCAGGTGCTTGCAACAGGCACGCGCAGTCGAGATGCTCATGTGATGTGATGCAACTTTCGAATCCGTTGACACGTGCAGGACACGGTTACAACACTAGACGACTGGATCGAGGAGCGCGGCCACGTGCTGCTGGAGCGCCTCCACATAGAACACCTTGCTGCTGCAACAAAGTCTCTATCCCACAATACACTTTTCCTTTGCACACAGGTGCAGCACGCGGTGATTGCGATGCGGGACGACTGGGTTGGCGAGCAGCTGCGTGTCGGACAATTTTTTGTGAAATATGTTATCACAATATGTTGCATGCAACACAGGTGCGGGACGCGGTGATCACGATGCTGGACGACTGGATCGGCGAGCGCGGGCGCGTGCCGCTGGAGCGGCTGGCGCCGACGGTGCACGACGCCGCGGTCGCGCCCAAAGTGAGCCCCGAGGGCCGCGTTGCCGCCGTCGCCTGGCTTGGCGCCGCCCTCGCCTCCGAGCAGGTGGGCCGTGACGCCTAAGTTGTGGATGTCACATGCAATGCCCTAGGTGAGCCCCGAGGGCCGCGTTGCCGCCGTCGCCTGGCTCGGCGCCGCCCTCGCCTCCGAGCAGGTAGGCTGCAATGCCTTGACAATCAATATTCTCAATTCAAGACGAGCCTCGATGGCCGCGTTGCCGCGGTGGCTTGGCTCGGCGCCGCCCTCGCCTCCGAGCAGGTGGGCCTCAAAACCTAGACATTCAAATGGGCTCCGACGGCCGCATCGCCGCAGTCGCCTGGCTGGGCTCTGCCCTTGCCTCGGACCAGGTGGTCAATGGTTGTTGCTGTGCGGTTGCAGTAGCCCAGGGTCGCTGCAGTTCTGCGAGTCGTTGCTTGAACGATTTGTGTCACTGTCAAGAGTGCGAGTCGTCAGCTTGAACCGCCGCAGGGCGCAAAGTCCCTGGATGTGGGCGCCCGCACCGCCAGCTTTGCGGCCGCCGACAAGAGCGGCGGAGTGCGCGAGGCGGGCAACGCCCTCATCAAGCAGATGCTGGAGGTGGGGCCCGTCCCTTGCGCTGCCTTACCTGGTCTGCCCGCTTTGACAGTCAGTGAGCACAGGTGGTCACTGTTTCAGTATTAGGATCACAGGCCATGTGGCATCGAAACCTGGTTGACATCTCGTTGTCTGATAAGCCTCATGGCTACTGGGAGCTGGTGGCCATGCACTTGCAGATCGAGATGTCAACTACTGCACAACATTCATCAGCAGCCTCACGCTGCCTACAGTGCAGCCGGACTTCTGTCACATCATGAGCTTTCACTTGCGGCAGGCGCACGGGGACGCCGCGGTGCTCAAGGCGGCCCAGTCGCTCGGCAGCAAGGACCGCACGCCCGCTGTGCAGCTGCTGGCGAAGCACGGCGTGCAGCCCAGCTCGGTGGCGGCAGCCGCCGCCGCTCAGGCGTCCGCCCAGGCAGCCGCGGCGCCTGCTGTGCCCTCCCCAGGTGCTCACCACGCTGCTGGTTGGTTGCTTTTGTATTGATCACTTTGGTATGGAGGGCTACAATGAGAGCGCCGTGGAGACAGTGGTGCTTTGGCAAAGGCTTGCACAGGTCCTGAAACTCTTGTGTATGTGGCGCAGGGCGGGCAGGCGCAGGGGGAGCATCAGCGCCAAACTCGCCAGCTGGCGGCAGCCGGCCTGCAACGGGCCTCCTGCGGCGGCCGGCCACCGCTTTCCCCAACGCGCCGGTGCGTCTGCACAGTATACTCTGCCAGACGACAAGCGCTGTGCCTGCATCGGGACCTCGTCTTCAGCACCTCACGAGGCACCTCACAGCCTGAGACATGGCCACTGGCACTCGGGCATCATCAGCCGCAATCCTATTCCAGAATCCCAGCATTTTCGTGCACCGCAGCCGGCGCCGCTGCTGCAGGTCAGCACCACGAAGGCGGCGGCGTCTGCGGGGCATGCACTTCGACATCATTACCTGCAATCCTAGAATGCTTCCTGTTGCTGGACCGCAGCCGGCGCCGGCAGCGGAGGAGGCGGCGCCGCTGCTGCAGGTCAGCACCAAGAAGGAAGCGCGGCTGCGGGGCATGCACTTCCGGCTCGGCGGCAAGTTCGAACCGCCGCGGCACGACGAGGAGGAGGCCCTCAAGGCAGACCTGCTGCCGCTTGCCTCCCCCGCCCTGGGGTGAGAATTTCATATACATTATACATATATTTTCATATACATATATACATTTTTTTCCAAAGCTTGTGATGCAAGGAAGCACCGTGACATTCGCCCACGACCTTGCCGGACTCCGGCGGCATCGACCTGTAATGAATGTCACCTTGCTAAAGCGGCTGTAGTAGGCAATGAGTAGGCAGTGGTCATTTTTCTGATTACCAAAACGTTGATGAACGCGCACTGCCTGTGCGCGCAGCGCCGCGCTGTTCGGCAAGGACTTCACGCGCCACACGGCGGCGGCGGACATGCTGCAGTCTGCAGTGTCCGACGACTTTGACGCAGTGCTGGCGGCGCTGGACCTGGTGTTCCGCTGGCTGGTGCTACGCATGTGCGAGGGCAACACGCAGGTGGGTCCTTGCTGTTTCAAATCAAGCACCTTTGCGACTCCTGAGTGGCACCTGAGCCCTGCTTTGTGAGCCCGAGATGCGATGCCTTGACGCGGCAATGCGATGTGTGCAGGCGCTGATCAAGGTGTGCGAGCTAACGCGGGCGCTGCTGGACGCCCTGTACGAGCATGTGCGCTTTCTGCTTCCCAAAACCCCTGGAATCCCGGCCTCTTCTTGGCCTGCGACATTTTCACATGGGCGCATCACCGAGTAATCACGGGCGTCTGATCAAAGGCTTGCAAATGCGCCGCTGCGGGTCATGTGCGCCTGTTGGCCCCTGTCCTTCTGATAAGCACCGGCTCAGCGCATGGCCTGCCTCGCGCAGGGCTACAAGCTGGCAGACGCCGAGGCCAACACGCTGCTGCCCTGCCTGGTGGAGAAGTCCGGCCACAGCCAGGTGCGACCTCCCTCAAAGCCATATCGAAATTTCCAGAGCAGCACTGCGCTCATTTCGCTTGCATCCTGGAGCGGGAACTGCGTCCCAGACAACAGACGCCTCAAGACCGAGGTTGCTGTACAGTCTTTGGTGAGCCAATAGTTCTGCTGCGAGGATTGGCACCAGCCACCGCCATACCCTGGTCAATCGCAAATGGCCTGGCCTGGTGCAGGAGCGGATACGGGCGCTGCACCGGGAGCTGATGAAGCAGACGTGCGGCGTGTTCGAGTCGCAGCGCGTGTGCGAGTTCCTGGTGCTGGGCCTGGGCTCCAAGAACAACAAGACGCGCATCGAGGCCATCGAGGTGGGTGGTCTGGCACCGCGTCGGCACCCGCCTTGCTGCGGGGCAGACTGCACGCAAATCTCCCCCGGGAGCCTTATGCACCCCAGCTGTGGAAGAGCCCACAACCGTGAGACACATGTGAGACGGCGCCAGCAACGCTCGCAGTGCTCATTGTTATGTGACAGCTGTCCACCTGCAAAATTTCTGTCTGACTGGTAACCTGCTCTGCACAGCTGTCGGATTGGGGTTGAATTTATTCGACCCGCCGCAGGTGCTGGGGGAGCTGATCGAGCAGGAGGGCATCATCGTGTACCAGGGCGCTCGCTACAAGCCGCTGCCCGCCATCGCGCAGGCGCGGCGCCCCGCAGACGCGTCTGCTCGGACTTGCTGCCATGCCGCCGCTCAGTGCCGCATAACTGACAGCACGCTTGTGCCAACTTTTGAGCACTGCGTTGAGGACACTGTTGAGCCTGCCCTGGGGAGCCAGACGCAGCAGCATCAAGGAATCTACAGCTGTGACCTCTCTTTGGAGGACCTGCCTGATATTTTTCACACCCTGGCCGTCGTGACGGAACGGAACAAGGGGGTGCGGGTGGCGGCGCTGGGCATTATGGAGGTGGCGCACAGTGCGCAGACTTCTGCCCTCGTCATTCCATATCCTCAGAGACCACTCATCGCGATTTTATCCTGCACTTTCGCAGCTGGTGACGGACCGAGACAAGGGGGTGCGGGCGGCGGCGCTGGGCGTCATGGAGGTGGCGTACAGGCAGGAGGGCCCCGCCGCGCTGTGGAAGCTGCTCGGCCGCGTGTCCGACCAGCAGCGCAGCCTCATCGAGGAGCGCCTCAAGTACACCGATAAGCAGGCCTCCGCGCAGGTGGGGCGCCCGCATTCGAGCGCGACAACATTGTCTCATTAGTGTGTTTTGATCGCCGGACCAGCGTGCTGAGGGCAGAAGGGTTTTTGTCACAGCTCACAGGGTGAACCGCTCGTGGGTGCACACATGATTGTGCTCAATGCAGCTGCAGCGGACTGGCCCACCATCTGCCTGATGGACCCAGAAATGCAAAACACTGGCCCGTGCTCGGAGCCTGGACCTGCAGCACATTGTGACGTGCGGTGCGTGATGCAGGGCCTGGAAATCGGGTACCGGCGAGCGGAGCGGCTGGGGCGCACCTGCTCCGAGTATGGTGACGACTCTGCGGAGCCCTCCGAGGCCGGGTGAGCTGAATGAGGCGCTGCTCTCAAAGGCGGAAGGGGTTTCCTGCTTGTTGCTTGCGGGCTCAACGCCTGCTCCTGTTGCTGAGATGCGTGCCTCCAAGATGCCTGCACACTTACCCGCCGCATTCCCCACCGACTGCAGGCAGAGGAACCCCTGCTCAGTAGCCAGAAACCCTCTGCGCCGCTGTCACCCAGGTACTCTGCCGACTACGGGAACGGGCACGCCGCGAGGGGGCACCATGGCGGCGCCGCAGAGCCGTCGCACCTGCCGCAGCCGCCGCACTTCGACGCCTACCCGCCGCCGCACAAGCCGGCGAGCCACCAGTATGAGTCGGCGGCGGCGTCATACCAGCAGGCGCCCTACGAGCCGCCGCCGCCGTTCTACCATGGCGAGGAGACAGCGCTGCCGCCGGACAGCCGGTACGCTGCCCAACCTCGTACATTCAATTTGATTGTGCTCGCCTTGTTGCTGCCTGTTGCAGCACAGCGCTGCAGCTGGCAACGGTTGTCGAGTCGCAGTCCTGGCAGCACAGCCGATTGTGAGCGGAGCCACATTAAGACAGAACCACTATTCTGCGTAGAACCATTCACACAGAATCTGACCCGGTCATTCCCTTGCAGGCCGCCGTCATATGCCGACACGCCGCTGCGCGCGACGCAGCCGCCGCCGTACTCGTACGCGCCGACGCCCGGGCCGTCGCAGCACGCCATCGCGACGCCGGTGCCGGCCGCGACGCCTGCAGTGTACCAGGAGGCTTATGAGCCAGGTGATTGGTGTGATCTTGCTGTGCATGCTCCGCGCGTGCTGCTGTTTGCCAGAGTGTGAAGGTGACGACGGACAGAAACCCAGAACTTCTGTTCTGCTAGTGTAAGGAGCATGGCGGAACAATGCAGACGCATGCTCGCATGCAACAGTCATCAGGGGAAAGCGTCTGCATCCCGGATTATCTCCCTCGGGCCGCCTTGCAGAGGTGATGCGGCCGGATGAGGAGGTGGAGGCGGCGTGGGAGGAGGGCCTCGCGCTGCTCAACCACAGCAAGTCCGACAAGCAGGCGCGTACACATTGAAGCGACCGGAAACACATTGACCTTCGTCTGCTGTGCCACACATCTTTCACGCATGCGTCGATCCTGCTCAGCAAGAGCGCCTGCAGAAATGGCGGGAACAAACACGTAGGGATCACGAAGTGGGTATATCAAATGCAGCTCGCTTGCCCTGCTTCATGCATCGTCCTGCACTTGTTACCCACGATTCCACTGTCTCGATGCGAGATGACATCGTTTCGACCAGAAGACGATGGAAGCTGACGACCTTCTGGTCAACATGGCTCTGATGAGCATAGATTGCACATGCGCAGGTGGAGGGCATCAAGAATCTGGGCGGCGAGCTGTCGGAGATGATGGAAACTGAACCGCATATCTGTGCATAAACGAGGGTAACTTTCGTTTTCTGTTTTAAATACGCAGGTGGAGGGTATCAAGAACCTGGGCGGCGAGCTGTCGGAGATGATGGAGGGGCGGGTGTCGGGCGTCATGGAGGCCCGCTTCGCCCAGGACGCCAACCAGCTGGTCGCCACCCTCTCCCGCCGCCTGCGCGCGGTACGCTGCACATTCCACCCCCTACTTGAAGTTCCATGTTGCCCTCTTTCCAATTCGACATATCCAATATCAAGCAGCTGGTGGGCAAGCTGATTGCGCGGTCTGCCCCCCATCCTTTACCCGCATTCTGCTATGTGCTGCTGATTGCCATACCTCCCTGCTTCTCCGCCATCAACAACCCCTGATATTCATCCAGTGCGACCAAGGTCCTGCACAGGCTTCACCGTCCATCTGCCGTCGCGTGGACCCGCGTCAAGTGCTGCTGGCAGTCTGCTGGAGATGTGCACGAAAGCAGGCAAGCAGCACAGCCTGACCGTCCCTTCATCCCTCACGCGCAGATGTTCGCGGAGGCGTTTGTGATCTGGGAGCGCACCAAGCGGCCCGCGCCGCACCGCAAGTGCAAGTACACGGTCAGCCTGCTGATGCGGGTGTTCAGCGTGCCGCTGCTAGCGCGCTCTATTGCGTCCGACACTCTGCGCGACTTCGTGTCGTCCATGCTGCTCACGCTCATCGACGCCCGGGTGCTGGAGATCCAGGAGGGCGGCAACCTCATGAAGGTGCGCCAGCTTGTCTTGCATTCCAAACTGTCATTAAGCTCTGTCAATAACAAGCTTTCGCACATAGTGTTTGCGGCTACGTGCTGGAGAGCTAAAAGGGCAGCAACCTCATGAAGGGGGTCCCGTTTTCCTGCTTCATCTTCTGTTCAGCACCACAGGAGGTTGCGCCAGAAGTGCGCGGGCAGGAAGAGGGAACATGAGAGGGACTTCGCGCCATTGCGGTGCAGTTGTGAGGGTCGCATGCCACCATTTGTAACACCACCACCGAAACGAAAAGCCCCTTGCTGCCAAACGCAGGCGCTGAACGTGCTGATGCTGAAGACGCTGGAGAATTCCAACCGGACGTACGCCTTCACGGCGCTGCTGCTGCTGACGCGCGAGCCGCCGCCGGAGCTGCGCCACAAGCCAGACGCCGCCGGCAAGTTCTTCGACCTCGCCGTCAAGTGCCTCATCAAGATCAGCAAGGCGCTCTCCGACGACCTGCAGGTGTGCTGTTCATTACACCTTCTCCCGCCCCTCCTTTTTGATTGACATTGGACATCTGCTGCAGTGAGCCTTGTTGTGATCGAGGTCAGGTCACAGTCCAATGCCCACACCCATAGCTATGTGCTGTGCTCTTGTCAGGGATGCGCACCGGCTCTCGTGGACGTCACTCCCCTTAGGCGCCCGCCTATCGAGCCCTTGCTTGGGTTTCCTGTGACTTGACGGCGTCGCGCGGGAGATTGAGTGCTCTATGGCGGTGGACGAATTCCAGCGTGAACACACAAGAAGGGCAAGCCATAACAAACTCAAGCATCAGACTCATATATTTCACAGGAGATCGAGTGCTCCACGGTGCTGCTGGCGGTGGACGAGTTCTTCCGGCAGCTGGGTCTGGCGGAGATCCGCGTCCGCAGCAGCCGCGACGACAAGCCGCTGCGCATGGTCAAGACGCTGCTGCACGAGCTGTGCAAGAAGAAGGTGCGCGTGTGCATGTATGCGATGCGGAGGAGCAGCTGCGAACGGTCTCTCAGATCTAGATTGGCCATGCCGTCAGGTGCACCTGTCCGCCAGCTGCAAGAGCTGGGCGGCACTTTCGGTTGCACAAGCATTGCTGCAGCCAACTTCCCACACAAGACCACAGGGGCTCGTTCCCACGACTGGTCTGGTCGCCTCTCAAGGGCAACGGACTTGAGCATGCATTGACACAGACAGGTCCTGACTGCAATGTATCGAACTCAAACGGCGACTTTCAAATGTTTTCAACCCTTGGCTGGCGCAGGGCATGGCCATCCTGGAGGACATGCGGGCCATATCGGAGGAGGAGCCGCTGCCCATCATCCGCGCCTACATCGACCTCAACCTGCTGACGCTGCACCAGGTGTCCAGGGTTTAGGGTTTTGTCTGGTGTGCTTCCCGCACCATATTGCTGTTTGCAGCATGTGCGGCGCAGCGTGTGCGGAATCAGGCTCACATCTCATGTTTGTTGCGACACGCTCTTTGTGCAACCCTGTCTTGACGCCTCGTCCGCTACTCCGTAGGCGAACCTGATCTCGGGGGCGCTGCCGCCGCGCATCGCCCGCCGCGTGCAGAGCATCACATGTGAGGCCCACTCTGTTGTCACAGGCATGTCTGTGCATGACGGTACCTCAAAATGTCTTTGGAGTCCATCAGAAGCACTGTGTGTGTGGTGATCAAGAGCCAGCGCACTGACAAAGGCTGATGACAGCTATCTCCTGCCTAGCCAACTCGGGGCCGGCGCTGTCGGCGGGCTCGACGGAGTCGCCTGCCATGCAGCATCAGCCGCAGCGGCAAGGCGGCAATGGCCTCGTGACGCCTGCCGGCGCGGCGCAGCCGCGGCTGTCCACCCCCGGCAGCGCTCTGTCGCCCGTCGAGCAGGTGTATGTCAACAGTTGATCTCGCCATTATTGAGTGCCTACATGCGAATATGGATAACACCATCAGATAGTGCTCTATTTTAAGGTTTCTGTATTCCTGATGGCCTGCCCTTTCGTATTCGCCTACCTTTCCTACATGCTTCGGGACTCAGAAGCCGACTGTTGCGCTGGTGCAGGAGCTCAAGCAGCGGCTGGTTGCGGCACTCGACCAGCTGGGCCAGCGGCCGGCAGGGCTCGAGGTGGGTCCTGCCTCGTGCAGTTGCTCCTGGTTGGTCGCCGTCTGCCGCCCTGACCTTCGCCTCCTGTTGAGAGCGATGTTGTTGCTGCGCCTCACAGTGTCACGTCTTGCAGCAACTCTGCAGATGCTGATGCAGCTTGACATGCACCAGCTGGGCACACGAAATGAGCCGAGGTTGTGTCTGAAATCCAAATTGCTGAATGTTGCTGGTGGCACAGGGCATGGAGGCGCTGCACGACTTCCTGCAGCAGCACCCGGGCCAGAACATCGACCCCTTCCTCGCCGGCGCCAACGACCGCCTGCGCACGTACTTTTACGAGGTGCAGCGCTCGCTGCCACCTTGCCCGGGGCCCCTGTTCGTGTTGCCAAACCGGCTGCGAATCTCGAGGTCACATGTACTGACCTGACCCATGACCGCCTCCAGTATCAGCCAATGAATCAGCAGCCGCTAGCTCCTCACGTCTGCCGCATGTTCCTGTGCAGGAGCTGAGGCAGGTGGCAGCTCGCCGCCAGGGCGACCGCGAGGGCTATGCCGGTGAGCCCTTGCACTTGTACCTCTGCCACGCCCTGCCATTCCGCCTGTTGACCTGTTGCTGTTTGGAAGCATCCTTGCTGCAAGTTGTGTGCGCTCACAGGGCCCCCTCATTCGCAGACGGTCGCCACGAAACGTTTCAAGTTGGCCAGTGTGCTAACTGTCTGGCTGCAGAGGACCGGCCGGACTATCGGACGCCAGAGGCGCGGCAGCCGGGCACCACGGGCGCGGCGATGCCGTGCGCCGCCGACCTGCAGGTGGACGCACACGCCGAGCCGGCGGCGGCGTCCGGCAAGCTCAATAGCGTCGACGTGCTGAAGTGAGCCTGCTGTCCTATGACAAATCTCTCGATCGCCGAGATGCAGCTCACTTCATCTCAGCCATCTGCGATGTCATCTTAGACATCTCATGACGTTGCCATGTTTCAAGCTTCAGCCCCCGAGGAGCTCCCTGCTCCTTGTAGCTGCGGCCGACTCCTTCGAACTGACGAACAAGCCTGCTGCACGCAGGCAGCGTCTGAACCGGCTACCCCTGCAGCCCGCGCAGCAGCCTGCCGCGCTCATCACTCGGGACGTTACTCCGCTGCGCTTCCAGCCCTACACACCATGACCAGCCCGCTGACGCTCCGCTGGAGCTGCACACCAACGATAGCGCCTGGAAACTGTACTACGTGATGCATTTCAGAGGGAGACGTAACTCCTACACATGTGGCGCCTCCCAGAAACGCGGATTTCTGCATACTTGCTGCAGTCACTTGCTGCGGTGCGCTTGCTGTGCGTGCATTGCTTTTGCGGCAGACAGGCTCAACACGAGATCCAGATTAGTTCGCAACCGGTCACTGCTTGTTTTCATTCAGGCGCCGTTAGAGCAGAACAATGAGGCTGGGCAATTGCCTGATGGACTGCGGAAGACTCACAGAGCTTCCAAGTCTAGATGCCTCAGGGTTTTGATGAGCGCATTCGAAATTCTACCAGAATTCTATCGGCGCCGCCGCCTCTGCGAGCCAACCGCGACTTTGTGGACTGATCAGACAGCGAAGTGGCTCTGCAGTATCAGTGCCAAACCCCGCCTTCCAATAAAGTATATTGCGGCCACCACGTATGCAGGCGGCGGCTCAAATGGCCATGGCTGCAGCCCGCTGCGGTCACCGTTCGGGATGACAGTTCGCTGCGCCTTCAGCCCAACTCGCGATCAGCAAGCTGAAATTCCCAGTTTTATACCCGTGTGCCCCACACATCGTTTGGACTGCTGGAGTGTGCTTGCCACAGCGTTATTGGTTTTGCCACCAGGGGCACGTGTGCCGGTGTGCGCAGCACAAGGTAATGCTAGCCATACAAGAATTCGCAGATTGATCATTGTAGCTGACATATCGGCTATGTCCAGCTAGAATAGCAAGCTTGGATAGTACAATCTGGTGCAAGAGAGCAGCTGTGGTCTGAGTTCATGACTCAACCGGGAGCAAGTATCCGAGCCTAATCTTCGGTGAATAGAAAGTGTGACACTAATCACGTTTCAGCGGTTGACGGCGGGGGTGGACGAGCCAACAGGGACTCCAGCACCTGTCTGAATTTAGCTAACCCCCGGGGCAGTTGACCGATGTTTTGGCGAATGTTGCCCGCGACGGGACTGGAGCTGTCTGACTCCTTCGAGCTGACTGACCGGTCCGGTGACCGATTCTTTGCCGCAGGACTCCAGCTGGCCTGTGACGCACTTAGCTGACCAGGCCGGTGGTCCGCCGATCCTGGGAACGGGACGCAGCAGCGGAGCCTGCGACTGCATTTAGCTAACCCACCGGACAGTTCACCG
>JAABUL010003595.1_pt1 | contig 22677 bp, 47 predicted proteins | sample 5559151 | NCBI WGS metagenome assembly JAABUL01 (sample SAMN10711876, study PRJNA513368) | rock metagenome | isolation source: Antarctica rocks | place: Antarctica: Victoria Land, Pudding Butte sud | reverse complement strand
CTGCGGGGGTTTCCCCCCCCCCCCCCCCCCCCCCCCCTCCCCCCCGCGCGATGTAACTTCCGGCAGGTGTGCCGGCCGCCAACATTGGCCAGTGCAAAAGGCGCTGGCAGTACATCCGTTGCCACGGCATTGCTCACCCGCACGTGCACATGGCCGCTGCCTTCAAGGCCAGACTCACCCCGCCGTGCCCCATGCGGCAGCTGCGCAGCGCGTGGGCCATCGCGCAGACGCTGGGGCGGGCGCTGGTGTTCCCCAAAATGTGGGCGGGGCTGGACCGGTGGTGGGCGCCGCACGACGGCATCATCCCCGGCTCCAACCTGGTGCTGCCCTACATCGCGCCCTTCGACCACGTCATGGACCTGGAGGGGTGCGCCTCTGTTCCCCGAGTATTCTCATCTGCAAGTCATCTGTGTTTCGGTGCCTGCAGCCATGCCGCGGCCTGACGTCCGCCCCGGCAGCGCCTGTATATTCAGCCAGCTGGCAGCCAGCTGTAACAGCCAGCTCGTGGCAGGCGGCCCTGCCCGAGCCAGCGCCATGCGTCTGTATTTGGCATTGCTCTGTGTCAAAAGCATGCACTGAGCGCCACTGGCCCACCTGGGACAGCGACCCTGTCTCGCCGCCCCACAGGATGGTGGTTCCGCGGCCAGAGGAGGAGTTTGGACCCATGATCGACTTCCGGGAGTACTCCTTTCTGGACAACCCGCGGCTGCCGGAGGAAGTGAACAACTCGCGGGTGCACGTTCAAATCTGTGCGGCGGACGACACGTCGGCAGGCTGCGCAGACGGCAGCGCCGCAGCGGCCGAGGCAAACGGAGTCGTGCGCCTCAAGCCGGGGCTGTCGGACACGCAGCTAAAGACGGCGCTGCAGGCGAGTCGGGCTGCCCTTCGAACTGGCGTTCAAGCGCAGATGATCCTTTCAGCGGAGACCGCGCACGCCTAATGCATCGCAGGAAAGGCGTATCAACCACGTGACATTCCCCCAAACTGCGTGGTGCACCCTGCCGCGTGCTTTGGAAGCATGTTGTCGTGCACCGTCAGGGTCCGGAGCACAGAACCTTGACATTGCAATCGCAGGGACTGGCGGACCGCAAGGTGCTGTATTTTGACACGATGCACGGCGCCTTTGGCGGATTTGCGGAGCCGCGCGACGCCGAGAAGTTCCAAAACCGCCTGAAGATGTACTCCACAATCTGGTGCTGCGTCAACCAGCACCCAGGTATGACCACGTGATGCAGCCGCTTCGCCATCTATCGCGGCGCCGTTCACACACGGGTTGCACCTTTACCTGCAATGCACCCTTGTCTGGCAATTTGATGCAGCACGGCGCGGCGCCGTTCATACACACACACGCTGCACAGCATCTGCAACGCAACCTTATCTGGCAAATTCATGCAGCCTTGAGTTAGTAGTTTGAAGGCTGCCTGATGTGAAGCTGAAGATGTGCTGTTGACATTCTCACAGGTCATGTTTTCTACGACATGTTCTTCGACACAACACCCAGGACAGGTGACGCGCCGCACGGTGCCGTCTGCAATCTGCACTGCTCCTATGCAATCGTGAATTATGTGTGCAGATAAGTCGTCCTCACTGCTTGCAGATCGGTTTGATCGAGCCTGGAGCGAGCCATGGAAGCCTGTGTGCGGTCCCTGAGCTGCTGTTTGCTTTTGTTTGACAGACTCGGTGCTGCATGAGGTTGAAACCAAGTGAGATCAGTGTGTTATGAGTCATAACAGAATTCGAATTCGCTACGACGTTCGAATTCGAATTCGAATTCGACAAGTAAGACGTCTACACCGGTCGCCAATGATACGTGTTCCCTGCTGCGGCGTGCAACTCACACCATCGATTGTCTGCCAGTCTGTTCCCTGAGACATGATTGCACAGCAACAATAGATAGGTGTCACGCTCATGTGCCCACGCACCCATATTGCACTCGTGATACCTATTTAGCACCTTGAAACCCAGCGCCATGCATGTGCATACAGCTGCCACCTGTGCTGGCTGCTCAGACCATCCTGCCGCGGGACACGCAGTGCATCTTGACGCCTTGCGCATGGTGCAGCGTCAGATTCATGTACTCGTTGGCGCGCATCATCTCGGGTCCTCCCATCTGCGGCAAGAGAACATGTTTCAGCCACGCGCATCAGCAGCCACCTGTATTGGCACCGGTGTGCGCCTGGTGCATCTGGCGTGTACAGTGATCACGAACAACTTGACGCATCATGGCAGGCATCGGTCGTGGCCCGCACCTCGTCCGCGAGGCGGAAGGTGAAGTGCGAGAACAGCTTCGCGATGGTGGTGGTGTAGTTCATGTGTGCCAGGCCGCGCCCAACGCAGTTCCGGGGGCCCTGGCTGAAGGGGAAGAAGCGCTTCGACTTGGCGCCCTCGTTGAAGGGGTTGGGCTGCTTGCCGTATTCCGCGTCCGCGTCCAACCAGCGCTCCTGTATGAGATGATGGTGCACGGACATGCACACTCGCAGGCGCAGGCGCAGGTGCAGGCACATGCTTGTGCGTTTGCATTTGCGTTTGCATTTGTGTTCGAGTTGTTTGCATAGGGCAGCAGTAGGCGCACTGGTCGGTATTCATCAGCGGCGTCCCACTGGAGCGGGTGGTTGAAGAAGGACATGAAGGGCATCCACATGACGACGCCGGCGGGAATGGTGTGCGGCCCGAGCACCAGCTCCCGGGGGCTGATGCGCAGCGTGCCGTCTGACGACACCGGCAGTACCCGCATCGCCTCCTGCGTTTCGGGAACGTAGGTCTGAAGGCTACTGGTGCTGATCGACCTCTGAACCTGGATTGGGGCGATGTGCCGGCCGCGGCGCTGACGATGATGCGGAGTGCACAAATGAGCAGGACACCATCTGTTTCTAACGACCATTGCAGCAGAAAATGTCACAGGAGGTGTTGATTCTACAGTACCTTGATGGCGCAGGACAGGTAGGGCAGCTTGACCAGGTCGTTCCATTCCATCTGCCTGGGCTTGGGGCGGGCGGGCGTCACCAGCAGCCCCAGTGCGTCCAATTCCTCCAAAACCCTGGCCTCCACCTGGGGGTGCTGCGAGATCATGAACCTGCAGAGAGGCGTAGAGCGCCGAATTCGCAGCAGCTCCAGGAAGACTGCCGCCCATCTTGATGCTCTTCATTGTGCGGCGGCCATGCTCTGCTTGACGCATCATGCACATCAACGCTCACATGGCATTGCCGATCGTGTGCCCGGTGGTCTCAAAACCTGCCAGGAACATGATGGCGATCTCGGCATCCAGAGCCGGGTCGGACAGCGGCTGGCCTGTCTTCGGATCCTGCATCAGACAGCCGCATGATGACGCGCCGTAATGCGAGGTAGAGTCGTGCGTGACGAGCACGACGAGTCATGACGCTGCGTCTTGCAGGCAAGAGCGATTATGCAAGCATGCGCGAGCGGCAGACATCACCTTGATGGCCAGCAGATGCGCCGCAATGGTATCGGACCGGGGCTTGTCGGCCTTCATCTTCTCGGCCAGCTCGCGAATGACCTCGTGGTACACCCGGCAAGCCCTGATGCCGCTGCGCACTTCCTGCAGAACACATTTGAATGTTGGAACGAAGCATGTACAAGGTGTCGCATAAAGATTTCCCACGCCTCAACTCAACGTGAGCAGCAGGTCAACACACAAAACCCGCAGCACAATAGGACACGCCGCCCGAGCGACAGCGTCAGTCGCATGCTGCGCACTTCCCGCCACAGCTTCAGGAAGCGCAACGGATCCGTCGCCCGCGCCATGCCCTCCTTGATGCCTGCAGACATGACGGCGCAGACATAAGCATGTGATGCCCCGCCTGCACGCCTCCTCTTCCTTTTCATGAAGCTCCTTCCTGCCGCCAGAGGGCCTGATCGTCATCGCATGACGTAAAATCTGCAGCTCACCGCCATGCAGCGCGTCCAGCGCCCTGTTGGCGCCTGAGTTGCTGGCCATGCTGGTCGTCGCCTGGAAGTCGGTGTCGAAGCCGATGCGTCCAATGACATCCAGCGACTCGCGCTGCGCCGCATTGTCCAGGTCTATCGACCTTTCAGGCCCGATGGCCTCCATGACGCCGATCAGCTGGTCCACCACCACCAGCGTCTGCTCGAATCCCTTCCTGCGGTTTCATGAGCCGGGCTGCTTGCATTCATGGCCCGTGCTGCTGTCATGATGCACCTGCTTCGCGCGTCACTGCCTTCTCCAAGCAACCTGGCCTGTTGATCATCCAGTAGGTAGATAGAGCCAATTTTGCGGCGGCGTGGCACCTGATGTTGGCGGTGGAGAAGGCGGGCGCCACGCCCTTGCGGACCGCCTTCCAGTGCTCCGTGGTGTTGGAGGTCAGCATGCCGGAGTGGCCGCTGCCGGACAGCACCAGGTCCAGGCTGCGGATGACGGGCGACTTGTCAATGCCCTCCTTGCCCGTGTTGAGCAGCAGCTCCGACGCCATGTGCGGGTCCGTGATGATGACACCCTGTGATACGTAACCGGAAGGCAATGCAACTCATATTGCAGATGTACGTCTTGACACGCGTCCGATGAGCATATCATGTGCCCCTCTGGCCGACGCCTCACGCCCACACTCACTGCCGGTGCATCAGCAGCACGTCCGTGACGTAATATACCAAAAATCGTGGTGATATATCGAGAGAAATCAGTTTTATTCTCACGTGATGTCCGAACATTCTGTAGAAGAAGACATTGCCATAGCGGCGCGTCCAGCCAGCCACAACCCGGTGCCGGTCTGGCCGTGCAAAGTCTGGCCACCACCCCAGGATCCCGCCGCCTTGCATTTGCGGCATCGATTTACGCAGCTTCTTTGACTGCAGCATCAACCGAAATACCCTCTGGCAGATCGCAATGCACAGTAGTGCAGACATTGCCAGCGCAATTGACATTGTTGTCATTTTGCCTACACCGTTCAACTCTCTGTCAGTGTCCTCTGCAGCAGATACACACAGGCCTAATTCTCAATTCTATCTTGCTCTGAGCGCTGCAAAGGCGCAGTGCTAGCCGTGATCTCAAGTGCTTTGTAGTCTGGGAGAAGGCGAAGAGGCAATCCCCAGTCTGGGCAGAGCGTTCGCTGTGCATCGCTGCATCCCCAGTTTGTCATGCATGGGCAGGGCGTGGCAGTCGGCTACTCTCAGTGTCGCCAACCATCGTGCAGCTTACTTGGAAATAGCTGAGCTCAGAAGGTGCTTAGCCGCAAAGCTGGCAAATTGGCCAGACCTGACCCAGGGGCATCCGGGACTTGATGTTCCAGATCAAGCGTACAGTCGAGCTAACGGACGATTGGGAGAAGCTACAATCTGACACCAAGCAGGTCCTAATCGACCTGCTGCCCAGCTGGTCAGATGTGGACCCCAGCGACATTCAGGTGCACTGTGCGGCAGACCTCTTTTGCGGCAATGCATCCTCACTCAGCACCCGTTTGGAGCAACACTCTCGTTTGCATCAAGTGTCTCATTCGATCACTCTAGCGTAACACTGCAGGTCGACAAGATGTCGGGCGGCATCACCAACGTCCTGCTGAAGCTTGCGGCGCCGGAGGGCGCAGGGCTTGGGCCTGTGGCGTTGCGCGTGTTTGGCGACAACACGGACATCCTCATCGACCGGCACGAGGAGCTGGACGTGCTGCTGCGACTCAACGCCGCTGGATTTGGAGCGCCGGTAAGCACAACGTCTGTTACGCTTGTGCCATTCGCATCCCTGCTGTCCTTCCCTGCAAAGCCTGCATGGCCGCTGCTGGTGCGCGCAGCAGTTGAGGTCTGCCACTCACCGCTGCAGGTGCTGGGGACATTCTCGAATGGGCGGGTAGAGGCGTTCATACCCTACAAGCCGCTCGAGCCGCCGCAGCTGTGCGAACCGAATGCCGCCGCCGCCATCGCTGGCCGCCTGGCGCAGCTGCACGCAGTGCAGATCCCCGGCTCCGGCGAGGCTCAGATCTTCTCAAAGATCTACACCTGGTGAGCGCGTTGACGGGCGTCGCTGGCACCCACCGACGGAAACCCTCAGGCACCATTGAACACCTCTTCACCCTGCCATGAGCCGCAAGCAGGTGATTGCACCTGCTTATGATGACCAGGACACACAGGAGCTTGTGTGCCAGCATATTGCTTCATTCATAAGAGCGCAAACTTGCAGGCTCAGAGACGCGCGCCAGCTACGGCTGCCCAGCGCGGAGCAGCAGCGCCGCTTTGAGGCGGTTGACCTGGCGGCTCTGGAAGCGGAGGTGGCGGAAGTCGAGGCCGTCTGCAACGCCGTCGGCTCGCCCGTCGTGTGCAGCCACAACGACCTGCTGTCTGGCAACATCATGGTCCCGCTTGAGGTAAGTGCTTGCGTGTCGACATCACTCGCACAGTGCTGCCGCGTTGACATGTTCTGCACGGCGCCGCTGAGCCCTGGATTTTGGCGCTGCGCTGAGGACCAGAAGCCTGCGCTGAGCACCAGAATCTTGCGAATTGCCGCAGACGGACCTGAGCAGCGCAGCAGGGCAGCTGCCGACCGAGAGCATTCAGTTCATAGACTTCGAGTACAGCTGCCACATGCAGCGCGGCTTCGACTGGGTGCGCCCATGCTCGTTTCCAGTCACTGGTGCAACTTCAAATTCCAGCCCTGCACACACTGAGGTTCACTGCCACGGTCCTGCAACGGCCAAAGCCCGACACCGCCCTCAGACGCATTGCGCTCAGGCTGGTGTGCATGCGGCGCAGGGCAATCACTTCAACGAGTATGCCGGGTTCGAGTGCGAATACGGCCGATACCCGGACGCCAAAAAAGCCGCGCACTTCCTGCGGCATTACCTGACAGAGGCGAAAGGCAGCCCACCAGTGAGCGCGACTGACACTGACTGTCAATATGCCGTGTGTCGCGCTTTGCCTGTCCGTGTCATGCCATGTGCTGTTCACTGGCCTTCTACAAGGAAATTGGCTGCTTGCAGTCGGATGAGGAGGTGGAGCGGGCGGTTGCGGAGGCCAACGTGTTTGCGCTGGCGTCGCACCAGTTCTGGGGGGTGTGGGCGTTCTTTCAGGCTGCTTACTCCGCCATCGACTTCGACTATCTGGCATATGCGGACTTGCGGTGGAGTGAGTTCAGGAGACGCAAAGAGGATTTCTTGAAACCTTTCATAGGAGAGCGGAGGGCAAATCTGGTCTGCAGTTTGTGATTTGGGATGCTATGATTTTTCCATGTGGATCTTTGATCGATCTGGTGTAAATGTCAACGACTGTAAAGCTACACCGCTTCTCAATATGATAAGCGGCTGGTTTACAAAACTAAGTCAGTCCTCGAAGGCCGCTGCCAGCGAAGCAACCACCTCCACATTTGGCAGGAATGATTGCGCCCCGGACGGCTGCTGTTGCACGTGCACCAGGCGCTTCACAAAGCGCTGCAAGTCCACGATCGTCTGTGCCGTGCCGTCTACATGCAGGTCTGGGCTGAGCTGCCGCACGATAGAGGCCTTTCCATTGGCCGTGCCGCAGAACAATAACCTGCAGTCCAACACACGAGAGCCTCAGCCTCCAGATGCATGTAGCAACTGCCAGCAGTCAAGAGCATCAGGCAAGAGCCAACGGGCCATGGTTCAAACGCTGGGACGCGGCCCGGCGTGCACCTGTGCGGCCGGAGCTGGTCCCGCCCGCTGCCCAGGAGGCCCGCGGCCTCCAGCGCGCCGCGCAGCGTGGCCTCCCCCACGTCAGACTCCACATGCGCCAGCACCACGGCGCTGCCGCAGGCGCCGCAGACCTGCCGCAGCAGCCGCGCCGCCTCTGGCCGCAGCGTCGCCGAGTCCTGCAATTCGCAGGCTGCGCAGGGTGACGCGCTGTGATGGCAGCGGCTCCGTTGATCCAGCCGAATGTGCCACCTGCGCCCCGTTGTTCTGGTGAGACTGCCGGTTTGCTTGGCGTCAGGAGCAGGTTGTGCCGTGTTGACCTCACTAGCGAAGCAAAGCACGAGGCTGGCCATTGAATCTGCACCTCGAGGTCCGACGGCGAAGTCTCCTCAAGCAACACGCCGGGCGCAGAGATGCTGATGGCGCTCACGCCTGCAAGGACGTGTGGCCGTCTCCGCGCCTGCGCCCGCAGTGCATGAACATCTCAGGGCTTATTGAGCGGGACATCGGACCTCCACCATCCACAACTTGCTGAAACAATGAAACATGCTGCCTTACCCCCGCCTCTGCCTGTGTCTGTTGCTTGTCAGTTGCCGCAGGAGACACTGTCCCTGGCACCGCCGGCGGAGGGCGGCGCTCCTCCAGCTGCTTTATTCGGCCTGCATCACACAATCCTCATTCGATAACTTGGCTTCCAAACTGGGCCTCATCATGCAGGGTTTGCAGCTGCCGCAATTTGGGTCAGGAGGGCACCGCTCACCTGTGCCGAGGAGCTTCCAGAGGGTGAATATGCAGCCGGCGATGCCGAATAAGCTTGTGAGTGGGTACGGAACGAGCTGCAGCCACGTCCAGCAGGAGTCAGCAGGTGGCTTGCACCATACGTGTGTTTGCTACAAGGATTTGCTGGCACATGTCATCGCCACCGATTCCCCGCACGCACCTGTGAAATGAATCTGATGAGCCTGGCAAGACTCTCCATGCTTGTTGCCATGCCACGACGTTAGCAGGACGGATACGCAAACGGCGTGACAACTCGAAAGGGATGCCCAATTTGGTATTCGAATGGGGTGAGCTTGGTGGCTTGGAGAACTCTCAGGACTCAGCACCTTCTAGTGACGCTGCGAGAGAAGGTAAGTGTGAGTGTGGCAAAGGACGACAGCAAAGAGCACTGCCAATTGTGCCTTTCATTTGTAGAGGGCATGCAGGAAGGGCAGTGACAGTGCAAGGGAGAGCGGACACAGTAGCTCTCTCGATTAAGGGCACTGCAGAAAATCTCTTCGGACGCAAGCATTCCGGTTTGTTGAATCATACTACCCGACGACTCGGTAGGAAGAAGTAGTCGCGCTGCGCAATACAACGCAAGTCAGCTTGCATGAGTGTGTGCTCATTAGGGGCATGCGCAGGCAGATTACCAACAGGCTCGGGAAGCACCGCAAGCCGCTGGCCGGCGGCGCGCGCACCATCCTCTTGTTGATGCCCCGCTGCGAGGGCTCGCCTGGCCTGCGTGGCCTGGGGGTTTGCCGTCGCCTCCCAGTACTCAGCCAGTGTCTCCGGAGGCATTCGCTTCTGCTTGTTGCCGCCGCCGCCGGGCTTTGTTCCGGCAGCTGCATTGCTGCGCGTTGGCGCCATGGTAGCGCACAGCGCCTGCAGCTGGTGCAGGAGACTCACTCAGGATCCTACTGGACTGGCAAGCGAGGCACAGTGGTAGGCAGGTAGAGGCCATGCACATCCGCATCGGCAGCCGATGAGAATGACCACAAACACGGCGTCGGCGGCATAAGCTGCTGCAGCGAGAGCAGCCGAGCTGCAGTGCTGAGCCGGTGGCGAGAGGATGGAGGAGTTTGAGAGTATCGGAATAAAGCCATAGCTGCGCCCGGCGAGGGCGGCGGACGCTGTCGGTGGGCGCCGCAGCGGGAATCGGCGGTGCTTCAGCAGTTGTTGCTCGGGTGACTTGGGCTTTGACCTGCGAGGACAGCAGGCAACATGTAGTAGGCTTCTCGCTGCGCCAATAAGCCAGAGACGTGGGTACGGCTGCCCTGTCTGGGCTCGATCGGCGCTTGCCGTCGTTCGGCCACCGAAATGTGCTGCTGTTGGGCGCTGCCTCACGAGAGCAAGCTCAGGCTGGCTCGATGCAGGCTGGGATGATGACCAGCGACTGGTTGGTCACAGGTCGGATACGCTCGGGCACTGCAGACAGTGCCGCCGCAGCATGCCCCACCAATGTGCAGAAAAGCTGGCAGGTGCTCCAGGCTGCTACAAAGCCTGGCTATGCTGACAGAGGCAGCCAGGGCTGCGCCGACGGCCATTTCGCTTGGAAGCGCAGTGCAGAGGTGGCACATACTATGTAGTACAGCAGGGCGACTGGGTCGGACCTTGCCAAGCCAGCAGCAGCAGAGGCTCCGTGCAGCGCTGTTGCGGCGCTCAGGAGGAGGTTCTCCACGATGGTAGCAGCGACCGGGCCTCGTCACCGCTGCCTTGTCACACAGCACCAGGCACAGGTCGAAACCGCAGACGTCCAGAACGGGCTGTTGCCCGCCTGCTGGTGCGGCTGTGCCGGGCCACGGACCGCCTAGGAGCGTCTGTAACACTTTCAACAAGGAGCAGAGGAGCGCGGCCTCTGCTTGCCGCGCTGGCTGAGCAGGGGCCCGAAGGCTTCCGAAGGCAGGCGTGCAAGCGCAGCACGACATTTCAGCGGTGGACAGCGCACCTGGATTCGCTTGGCGAAAAGTTGAGCTCCGCTGAAGGAGCGAATATGTGCCGCAGCAGCGCCAGTTCACTGGCAATGCGTTTTGTCCTTGTTCTGGCGAAGTGCAGTTTGAACTGGCTTTGAACTGGGACCGATCACTGAATTTTGGATTTTTTTATTATTTGTACAATTTCCAAGAAAATTTTGCTATAAGATAGTTGTTTCTAGATTGTAGTCGACAGGTTCACCAGATTCTGGACTTTTTTCTTGTACAAACGCTGTATCCTCATATTTAGAGGATACAGCGTTTGTACAAGAAAAAAGTAAAATTAATTTCACATTGCACGTGGCGGGAAAATCAGCGGGGAGGTCTCGCAGCACGCATAAATTTCAAGACTCACACACTGCCATTCGCCAGCATGTGCTGCGGGGCAGTTAATTTCAACGATTCAATTCAACGGTACTCTTCAAGTCCCAATTGCAGGAAGAGGTGCAGGAAATGCGGCAGCGGCAGAAGCGTGTGGTGATGGTGCATGCAGAGAAACACACGCACAGATGTCTGAGAATGACATTCCGATCGATCGTGGCCAGAGCCTGGCCATTGTTACACATCTGTTTGTCACTGTGTGTTGCGGGCTAGGTCAAAACAGGCCAAAACTCAGTTGCTTCACAATTGACAGGTACAGAACCTTCATCTGTCGCTAGATCTGAAGAACTTCAGTGCCGTGAAACACAGGGAGCACTGCAGCGGGGACAGAGAACCGGACGCCGCACAGCTTCCTCATCGTCTGTACGTATAGCCGGCCTCCGGTTTGTGTCGCCCGGTTCGACACTCCGCCACCACATGCCGCAGACCCCAACCTTCACAGCCGTAGGATGCTGTGGGCGCTACTGTCGTCAGCGAAACGCTGCTCCCTAGAGATTCAATGTCCTCAATCCTCGATCTAGTCGCGACTTTAGTCTACCTCCTCGACAGTCGGACCGCCGCCGCCGCCGCCGCCGGAGGCGCCTGCGCCTGGGAAGCCGCCCTCCGCGCCGCCTGGGAAGCCGCCGGGGGCGCCGCCCTCTGGCGGTGCGCCGCCTGCGCCCTGGTACATCCTGCAGCAGGCAGACGAGGGCGTTGTGAGTGTGGTGCACGCATCTCCTGGAATACGTCGTGGTATGCCACATGCGAAAATGTCATGCTGAACATGGGAGACGCAGTCGGATCAAGGCAGAGCAGGGGCGCACTTGGAGATGATGGGCGAGCAGACGCCCTCCAGCTCCTTCAGCTTGTGTTCAAGCTCCTCCACCTCCGCAAGGCCGTTGGTGTCCAGCCATGAAATGGCACCCTCCACAGCCTCCTCGATGGTCTTCCTGTCATCCGGCTCCAGCTTGGACGCGATCTGCACGGCAGGGAAGGTGACCGGTCAGCTGCTGAGCAAGCACAGCAGCTCAGCAAGGGCAGGCATCCAGCTGTGCGACCTCAAAATAAGTGATGCAGACGCCGGAAACATGGCGGTTGCAGGTGACTCAGTAGATGAACAAGCTGAAGCTGTTGAAGATGTGGAACATGTGGAAGCACAGCTGTACCTTGTCGTCCTTGATGGTGTTGCGCATGTTGAAGGCGTAGTTCTCCAGCGCGTTCTTTGCCTCCACCTTCTTCACCGCCTCCTCATCCTCTGCCTGTTGTGCAGCAGGGACTTTGCTTTGAGCATGCTGCCAGACGACACGCACAGCCTGCAGGGTGCAAGCTTTCAGGAGTACACACGGCGTGGGAGAGGTGGCATTGGCATGTGAGGAAGGATCGATGCAGGGACAAAAGCAGATGGTGCAGGGACAGCAAAGCTCGCCTTGTACTTCTCTGCCTCCTGGACCATACGCTCGATGTCGTCCTTCGACAGGCGGCCCTTGTCGTTGGTGATGGTGATCTTGTTCTTTGTGCCTGCAGTTGGGCAGAGAGACGCTCAGCGTCAGAACCAGCATGTCAGCTAGTCAGTGAACCGTGCGAGCGCCACAACATGACCATACCTCAACAACACATCAGCGCATGAGGACCAATCAGGCGAGTCAAGAGCGCCAGCACACCGGTGGTCTTGTCCTCTGCCGACACGTTGAGGATGCCGTTGGCGTCGATGTCAAACACGACGTTGATCTGAGGCACGCCGCGGGGCGCGGGCGGGATGCCGGACAGCTCGAACTTGCCCAGCAAGTTGTTGTCCTTTGTGCGTGAGCGCTCACCCTCGTACACCTGGCTGCAGGCCAGAGAGGAATACTCGTGTCAGCCACCGTAAGCTTTGAGGTTTGGCTGTATGTCAAAAGCAGCATGGTATGGGACACCGCAGGCCAGAGCGTTCAAACCGCAGCCAGAAACATGCACAGCATAAGACTTTCACAGAGAAAGGACGTACATGAGCACGCCCGGTTGGTTGTCGGAGTAGGTCGAGAAGACCTGCTCCTTCTTCGTGGGAATGGTGGTGTTGCGGGCAATCAGCGTCGTCTGCGCATGGGCAAGGCGCTCGATATCAGGCTTTGGACTATCTGGGAAACATGCACAAGAGACCACTCGACAATGCAGGAGATGGGGTCCAGGACGCTGCAGAAAGTACCCGCATTCGCCCTGCATGGGCGAATGGGCAAATCGACAGAGCTTGAGAATGGAGGTCCGCAGTGGTGGAGGTGGAAGCAAACGCACCATGACGCCACCGGCAGTCTCCAGGCCCATCGACAGCGGCGCGACGTCGAGCAGCAGCAGGTCCTGCACCTTCTCGCTGCCCTCACCGCTGAGGATGGCTGCCTGCACGGCCGCGCCGTAGGCGACCGCCTCGTCGGGGTTGATGGACTTGCACAGCTCCTTGCCGTTGAAGAAGTCCTGCAGCAGTTGCTGCACCTTCGGGATACGGGTGGAGCCGCCGACCAGCACCACCTGCAGCAACACGGAATGAGCAACGTGTCTGACAATGAGCGACATCTGTGGCTTGGTTAGTTATTGTTAACAGGTGCGCAGCTGCAGCTCGAGGGGACATAATGGTCATGGACAGCAGCGAGCTCGAGCAACAGCACAACATGGTGGAGCAGGCAGAACACAAGAGGACGCACCTCGTGCACGGTGGACTTGTCCATCTTGGCGTCGCGCAGGCACTTCTCGACGGGCTCCATGCACTTGCGGAACAGGTCCATGTTGAGCTCCTCGAAGCGGGCACGGGTGATGGAGGAGTAGAAATCGACGCCCTCGTACAGCGAGTCGATCTCGATCGACGTCTGCGCGCCCGACGACAGCGTACGCTTCGCGCGCTCGCACGAGGTCCGCAGCCGCCGCAGCGCGCGCGGGTTGCCAGTGATGTCCTTCTTGAACTTGCGCTTGAACTCCTGTTGCATTCCGACAAAGCAGAGCACATCAGGGGCAGCTTCCAAAAAACAAGTAGCTACCACCAGAGGCGTCTGCGGTTCCAGTCTCAGCAGAATGGGGATTTGGTGGCTGCTCGTCAACATGTGGCGGGATCAGCACAGCACGGCCAGGCAGCATGGTTGGCACGCGGAATCAAAACGCCCTTGTGTACAGGGTACACGCATGCAGGGAGGCATGATCGAGAAGAGGAAGAGCGGCGGCACCTGTGTGAAGAAGGTGACGAGGCGGTTGTCAAAGTCCTCGCCTCCCAGGTGAGTATCACCGGCGGTGGCCTTGACCTCGAAGATGCCCTCCTCGATGGTCAGCAGCGACACATCGAAGGTGCCGCCACCCAGATCGAAGATGAGCACGTTGCGCTCGCCGACCGAGGTGGCCTTCTTGTCCAGGCCGTACGCGATGGCGGCTGCCGTCGGCTCGTTGATGATGCGCAGCACCTCCAGGCCGGCGATGACACCGGCGTCCTTGGTCGCCTGTAGGTTTGACGGCAGATTTGGGTGAGGAGACTGCTTTGCACTTGCGACTCGGTTGGTGCATGTAGCTGAGCAGCTGGCTCTCAGACACAAGGCAGACTCTCTGGCTTGCAAAGACAAAAAATGGTATGGCTGCATGCACAGGCGTGGCTGGGACACCGCTGCCCTCGGTACATTTCCCTCAAATGTCTGGAGCTGGAGCACACCTGGCGCTGGGAGTCGTTGAAGTAGGCAGGCACGGTGATGACGGCCCGCTTGACCTCGGCAGCGCCTAGGTACGACTGCGCGGTCTCCTTCATCTTCGTCAGCACCATGCTGGAAACCTCCTCCGCGCTGAACTGCTTCGTCTCGCCCTTGTACTGGACTGCAGCAGCAGAGGACACTGGTTTCAGTTCAGTTGAGTTGTGTGGCAGTGTCCCTGGAGGTGCAGTGGTGCATTGCGAGGCCCGAAGACGCATGCAAGATGTGTGGCAGAGCGAACAGCATGCCAGTATGAACCCAGCCGCCTTGTCAGTTTATGATGGCATGACTTACCCTCGATGATGGGCTTCTCAGCCGGGCCAGACTTGACGGTGAACGGCCAGTGCTTGATGTCGGACTGCACGCTGGCGTCGCCATGCTTGCGGCCGATCAGCCGCTTGGCGTCAAAGACAGTGTTGTTGGGGTTCATGGCCACCTGCAAGCGGACGAAGGCATTTTTACACGAATTCTTCACTGTACAATTTAAACACCTTACTCGGTGGATCTGCAGGCAGTACACAGCAGGCTTGCAGCAAGGCGTGGCGCTGCATGCACAACATGTGCACCTGGTTCTTGGCGGCGTCACCAATGAGCCGCTCGGAGTCTGTGAACGCCACGTACGAGGGCGTGGTGCGGTTGCCCATGTCGTTGGCGATGATCTCCACACGGTCATTCTGCCAGACACCCACGCAGCTGCAAGCAGTAATCTGAGCCGTCAGCCCCATGTGCAGACCTTCCAGACGAATGCCTGCCAGTCGATCGTTTCAGCAGATAGTCAACTTGCTCGAGCGACCGGCTCGGTATCTAGAATGCTATGAAGATTCAAGAAGCATCCATTGGTAAACGAGAAGGTTGCCGCCGGGTTGGCGGCAAGACCAGCAAGCAGGCAAGTGGACAGCCGTCGGATGGGTCCGGAAAACAGTTCGGGCATGCACGGCAGAAGGAGCTGCAAAACAGCGCTTGCCTGTAGGTTGTGCCCAGGTCAATACCTGCATGCGCAAAAGCACAAGCGCTGTCACTTTCTGGTTCTTACGGTAGCTGGCGCTCAGTTCCTGGATTGCCCTCAGAGACGGTGCATGGTGCGTGCGTGAGCAAGCCAGCTCCGACTGCATGTCATAAGATGCACGTCGGTGGTGCAAAGGTGCCATAATGCAGACCCACCAATAGCGGGAGCCTGCTTCGCCATGTTGCTGGTCCTCCTTTAGCACTGATGTGAAAAGTTCAGTCGGGCCGTGCGCGTTGCCTCTGCTTCGCTGCGATCAGAACGTGGTATGAAAACTCGTTTGTTATATTTCGGAACGTTGCTGCACAGAAACTACACAACTGCGCGCCTGATGCGTGTACGCCGTCCTTGAAAGCCGGCGTTCGCGAGAAGGTTCGTGCGGAAACTTCGAAGGCAGTCATGAGGTAGAGTCCCCCTTGTGTAAAATTTAATTGGCGGTGATGGCCATCACTGTCCTTCCGGAAACGAAAATCACCGTGCAAGCCGGGCGAAACGCACTTTTGGCGAAGGCACTCAGGCAGGCTTGGTCGAGGTGTTTCACAGCCGATTTATGTCTCAGCCGCATTTCGGGGAGAGGAAAGAGGGCTTCAACAGGTGCCTATCAATGCCGATTATTACTGCCGGCTCGCCGCACGCCGGTCAGATCTCAGGTTGTACCTACGATTGGAACTGGAAGGTGGCGCCTACGCTGAAAGGCAGCACGCTAGCCCAATCCTGACGGCTGCACGTGGCGGTTTCACCGCGCGTCACGCTGCGTGCATGCATGTGCTCCACAAACAAAGTCCAATACTATCAGATGAGGTCCGGGTCCCGCTTAGCTTCTGATGTGCCAGTGACCTATGCATGCAGTGTGTATTGCGCATTGTATTTTCAGTCATGCTCAACCATCTGACGTATGCACTGACGTATGGACTGCGGCCCTCCGCTGAAAGCATCTGACTGAAGTAAGCAAGGCATGTCAAACCACAAAGTCGTTCTAGCAGCGCTGCTCCTTCAAGCCGCCACATTGGGCACCCACATGGTGAGCGCATTGCAGGCGCTCGCCAGCAGCAGCCGGCGCGGCGCCCACTTAAGTACTGATGGCACGCCCGCGTGCCCTTGCAGCGCAGCCACCTCCTGCCCAGTGGCCGTGCTCCACACCCGCACCGCCCGATCATCACACCCTGGATCCACCAAGGATGTGTGGTGCTCGAACTTGCTTGAGAGCAGGCATTGTTTCACAAAAGTTTTACGATCATTTGTTGCTGTGCAGTCCTCACCTGAGCTGACGTACATGCCGTCTGGGCTGAAGCTGGCCTCGCAGCCGGAGCCGTCGCCGGGGGCGCCGGTGCTGAAGCGCGATACCACCGCGCCGTTGAAGGCGTCCAGCAGGTACAGCACGCCACCGGCCGCCGCCGACATGAGCTTGCCATCTGGGCTGAAGGTCACGCTGCCAAAGGGCACAGCCCCATTCATCAGCTCGGGCACCTGCGCTTCCACATAGCAATCTTCTCGCGAGGGATTCTGCCTCTGCAGACACTGGCGCTTGATCTTGCATGAATTGGCGCTGCTAGCTCATGCTGTGAAATTGGTAATGCAGCCGCAGCTCAGACGCTTGTGACCTCGCAGAAGGCGCACCGTGAAGGTGTCGAAGGGGCCCTTGTCGTACGACCTCACATCGTATAGCTTCAGGACGCCGCTGTCGCTGCCGATGCAGAATACGAGGCCCTGCTGGTCGAAGGCTGCCGTTGGGGGGCTTGGACACTGCACCAGCCCCTGGCACTGGTTGCTGCGGAGGTCCCACAACCGCACTGACAAGTCCTGCGGCGCAGAGGTCTGAAATCTCGCCGCTTGAAGCCGCAAGCAATGCCAATGCAGTCCATGCAGCGATACTGCAGCTGTGATGCTGCATGCCGGATTGCGAACATAGCCTGTGTGCACAGGCCGTTTACCAGAATCTCACCTCTGCAGCAGACATGAACAGGTCGTTTTTAGGCGACATTGCCACTGCGGTGACACGCGCGGTGTGGCCCTTCAAGTACCGCAGATACTGGTTGTCGTGCAGCGACAGGTACCGCAGCGCATGGTCATTGCCCTGCAGAGAGAACACTTTTGGGTTGAGGCCATGCCGCCAGGTCCTGTTCCATCGGAAACGTTCATGAGGTTTCATCTGAGAGCGCACAACTGCACGCCAGGCACCGGAGCATGCAGCCCAACGCACTGTACCTTATTAGAGGCGTAGACAACGGACTGGGGGTGGTGAGTGAAGCGTATGTGCGACACGCCATACTTGCGGCTGAACACTGTCTTGTCCATGGTGCCGGACTGGATGTTGTACAGGTGGACCGAGTCATCGTCGCCGGCGGTGACAAGCAGGTCCTCCCGCCGATGGAAGTCCAGCGAGTTGATGCGCCCGGCGTTGTCCTGCTGTGGAGAAGAAGAACCTCTCCAGACGGTTTCTCGCGAGTTGTTGTGAATGCTCATCCGAATGCGAATCTGCATGCTCACCATGGCGTGCGCAGGCAGCCAGTCCAGTGCTTGCAGGGCAGGCGCCAGCAGTGTATCTGGGCGCACCTTGAAGACACGGCCCATACCGAACAACTGCAGCAGGCCCTCGTCCAGCTTCATGCCCACCATGGCGTCCTGCCACGAGGGCCGCGCTGCGCGCCGCGGTCACTGCCAAAGAGTTCGCTCACATCGGGAGGGTATCACAGCGAAGCTATGTTTGGATGTCGGCCCCTCGCAGCAATATACGCTTATGAAGTTTGCTGCCCTCAAGGCGCCTGCTATGCAGGCGGGAAGATGCGAAGGCCTCAAATGCACGCGCTGTTCACGAGGCTCGAGGCGCTATGGGAATCGCAGTCTGCCTGAAAAAGGGAGAGCGATGGAATGCGCGACTTGTGATCAGCATTTAAACACTCCTGCTCGCTGGACATTCCTCAAGTCCCTCAGGCTGTGATGGCAGACCAAAGGGTTTTACTGCTGCCTAAGGGTTTCCATGAGAGTACGGTTGCTGTACGATGCTATGTTGATCATGCAGATTATCGTGGATCGGCAAGAGCAGATTTGCAGCTCGCAACAACAAAAGAGCTCTGTTGGAGTTACGCGAGTGTTCTCCTTGCGAAGACAAACCAGCGCGCAGCGCCCCCGAAGTGCCAATCATACGGTTTTGTCTGTAGAAGCACACTGTTGATTGGCAGAACATGGCTGCCGTCGTCGGCGCCGTTCAAGAGAAGGTGGAGCAGGGCATGGAGGCGCTGGGTCTCCGTCACGATGGATCAGCCACCGATGTCACGGTGCAGCATTCCGCAAGCAACCTAATTTCCCGTACAGCCTGTCACACAGTCAGCAAGTGCACTTGCACGCCGCTGGCATCGATGCAAACATGATTTCCTTCTTAATGCTGTTGCCTACGCCATGGGCATGTTCACAGCGAGTGTGCACACGGTCTGAAGCATGATTACAGACCAGGGATCAAGCAAGCGGACTGCGATCCACGGGTTGGTGCGCTTGTGCTTGCAGAAACCTGGGCTCGAGAAGTCGAGGACGAAGGCAATCAAGGCTACTGCTGAACTGGGCTCTGCACCGCTGATCTGGAACCCCATCCTGAACCTCGGTGAGCTGCCGCGCAGCAATTTCACTCAGTGGCTTGCGTCATAGAAACACATGCGCAGCAGGCACTTGCTGGGCTGCAACGAGACAATCCAAGTCATGCGCCGCAGGCACGAATTTCAGCAACTCTCAGCGGCAGGCGAAGAAGTGCGCGCCTTCCCCTTGCACCGCGTGCTCGTACGCCGATCGCCAAGGGCTGCTCGCGTTGCTGCTTCGTTGCTGACGTTCATGTCGAGCGAGATGTGACGCAAAGTTGCCGTGTCTGCAGCCTGGAGGGGCTGCTGCCGACCGTGGTCGAATCTCTGGACCTGCAAGCCGAGCGGTGCGCACTTAGCTGCCTGTGGCAAACCCTAGCCCCTTGGTAGGGTTCATCAAAGTGCAGCGGCCTTTGCGAGGATGCCGCATGGAAGCAGCGGCCAGCTACTGTTGCAAGGGGTCGGTGGATCGTGCTCAGGGCTGCACCACGCTGCAAGCGCGGACCAAACGGCTTGTCGATGCGGCTCCGAGCCAGGAATCGTGGCAAAACGCACCACATAGAGCTGCAGTATCAGACGTGCAAAGCAGCTTGCCCAGCCTGCCAGTGCGCAAGGCCACGCAAGGCCGCATCCAGACCTCTGGGACTGGCACTCAGGTGTTGCCGTCCTGGTCTCTTGGTGCAATGCGCCTTGTTTATTGCAATCGTCTTGTTACTGTCACAGGGTCACTGGCACCTGAACGATGAGTCGAGCCTGGGCACGAACATGACGTGTGCGCGTGTCTGCTGCAATGCATGATTATCTGAACTCGGAAGAAGTTACTGTCTGTTGCCACATCCACAGGGTGATGAAGCACCTGGACATGGAGGAATCCAACCTGGGCAAGTACTATGTGAGTCGTTTACTGAATCAATGCTGCCCACCTGCAAATGTCCTGGTTCAAGAAACTCACACGAATCAATACGTCTGTTTTTTCTAAGCAAAATTTAAATGACCTAAGCTCCTGTTGATGGGTCACACAAGACCAGGCGCTTTTATGGATTCTGCAGATTCTGGCGGAGCTGGCGAGCCACAACCAGACGCTGTTCTACCATGTTGTCATCTCCAACCTGGAGGCGCTCGCCCCCATCATCTACACCCCCGTCGTCGGCGAGGCGTGCACCAACTTCGATCGCATCTACAAGTGCGTCTTCCAAAGTTTAAATCTGGCATTCGTGCCCATCGTCAGCGAGGCCTGCATCAATCGCGACCGCATATACGAAAGAGACCACAAAAGTCGCAGAGCATCGAGCTCTGTCCTGAGTCTTGGTTCTAGCCCTCAAGTCAGCTGCCAGTCAGCAGCATGTGTGCACCGCAGGTTGTAAATATGCAATGTGCGCCCAGTCATGCAAAGTTGGTGCGTGCGACAGTGACGGTGTATGTCGTGTGATGGGTACCCTCGGTGCACCGCAGTGCGCCTCTGGGCATGTACTTCAGTGCGTTCCAGCACAAGGGCCGCTTCCGGCGCCTCGTCGACAACTGGCCTAACGACAATGTGCAGATCTGTGTCGTCAGTGAGAGATTCTCCCTTTTTTTTCAAAGGCCGCTGCATCCTGAGGGATGCAAGGACAGAGTGTGCTGCCCTCTGCTCTCGAAATGCCACCAGCCCAGGTTTCTGCTGAAACTTGTCACGACGAAACTCCGTGAACTGCAGCCGACGGTGGCCGCATCCTCGGCCTTGGCGACCTCGGCACCAACGGCATCGGCATCAGCATCGGCAAGGTGAGTGGCCAGGCGTGTCGGCAACCCGCTGATGTGGGTTTAGGGTCACAGCGGTGACATCCTACAGTGTGGATGTCTTATGTATGCATTGACAGGCACGTCGTGACTGCAGATCTCGTTGTACGTGGCGGGCGCCGGCTTCCACCCTGAGCACAGCCTCCCAGCAGGTGTGTCGCGACATGCTCCACATAACATCTGTTGTGCGCTGGAGCACGTAGCCGCCATCACGAGGACGCCATCACTTGGGCCAGCACTATATAGCGGCATCATGGACGAATTGTGGAGCGGCCTGTCCAACTGGGATCACTGACTACAAATGCCTTGGAAACGCCTTGGCGACCACTGTGCATCGTGTGCCATGCAGTCCTGGATGTGGGCACCGACAACTCCGACCTGCGGGAGGACAAGTTCTACTTGGTGAGTTCTGGTAGTGCTGGGCTGCGCCGTTCTGAACTAGCGCGGCAGCCCGGATCCGAGTAGGTCTGGCATTCTGACAGCTGCTTTCGTCGGGTCGTTGTGACGAGGACCTGTGTGCTCGACAATGTTCCTCCCGTCCGTGCCGCAGGGCGCCAAGAAAGACCGCATCCGCGGCGACGAGCATATGGCAATCGTCGAGTGCGCATCACCGCTCATTATCTCAGAGGCGCCTTACTGCCCTGCTCACGCCGACCTGCTGGTGGGTGCACGCTGCATGGTTGACCACGAGACAGGGCCTTGAGCATGCTCAGTTTGGAGACGGTGCTGATGCGCAGGGAGTTCTGCTATGCGGTCAAGGATAAGTACCCGTCATGCCTCATACAGTTTGAGGACTTCCAGACCGACATGGTGCGTGCTCTTGTGCCTGCACATCTCGGGAGCCCTCAGCCTCAGGCCGAGTCTTGATCACTCACTTGATACAAACCTCCTGCACCGTCCCAGTGAGCACTGGTTGTTGGCTGTCGCTGCCCCGCGCAGGCGTTTGCCATCCTGGAGCGCATGCGGAAGAAGGTGCTGTGCTTCAACGATGACATCCAGGGCACCGGCGCCGTGGTGACCACCGGGTGAGCGTCGAAATGGTAGCTCTGTGCTTGTAGCCTGCACAGCAGCAAAGCCTGCGGCGCTGACGCTGCGGGGATGCATCAGACCCATCTGTTGTCGCGCTTCTGCGTCATGGCGCCCGCTACAGTCAGCGCTGCTCCCATGCGTTCCAGGCCGAGCGCCCCCCGCCAAACATCCACTTGAGTCTGTCCAGCTGTTGTCACTAAATAGTGCCTAAATGCCACGCAGGTTCATCAACGGCATGAAGGCGCAGGGCACGGAGCTGAAGGACGCTCGCATAGTGTTCTTTGGCGCCGGCAGCTCCGCCGTGGGCGTCGCCAAGTCCATATCCTCCGTCATCGAGCTCAAGGGCGGCCTCTCTGCGGAGGAGGCCAAGAAGGTGACCTATCCAGGAATTCCCTGCAGTGCGGGTTCCCATCCGCACCACCCAGGCAGTTACTTGAGGTGGTACTGGAGACATCTCGCGGACAGCACACTTCGCAGCCAATGTCCAAGTCGCGTCACCTGCTAAGCGGTCGTGCCGCAAATCACGCGGCTCCTGCCCCAGCACGTGACATGCACAATTGAATGAACTGCAGCAGCCCAACAGGACTGACCCGTCTTCCCCGGGTAACCCTAAACCCTTCCACGGCCTGCAGGCTATCTACCTGGTGGACACCAAGGGACTGGTCACCAACACACGGGGAGACAAGCTGCCGCACCACAAGCAGTTCTTCAGCCGCACCGATGGCGCTCCTGACATGAAGGTACGCCCCTTGCCCAAGCTCGAAGGCGTCACTAGGGTTTGACATTCACTGTTGCTAGTTAGGGGTTGACATTCGTGTCTGCGAACACGGCTTTGAAGGTGCCAAGCAGAGTCAAGAAACAAGGCAATGCAGAACAGTTCGGGACCCCGCTTGCGGTTGCGAGCCCCGCCTG
>JAABUL010003594.1_pt1 | contig 22677 bp, 4 predicted proteins | sample 5559151 | NCBI WGS metagenome assembly JAABUL01 (sample SAMN10711876, study PRJNA513368) | rock metagenome | isolation source: Antarctica rocks | place: Antarctica: Victoria Land, Pudding Butte sud | reverse complement strand
AAATAAAGATCTAAAATATAATAATTTAATAAATCTAGTATTGTAAAAAAATCGTTATATATAGTTATTAATTAATATTGATATAGTTCTTTTATTAAATATAGATACAATTAAAGCTTTTGTTTTCTCTAGTATTTTTAACTTTTGTTATATATTTTTTAATAGATTTATTTTGCAACTCTATTGCTTATTTATTTTATTACTAGATAATTAAACTATTTAACAAAATTTGCAAAACTATTTAGACAACAAATTGCGACAAAACTATTTTTAACTAAATATTATTTTAACAAAGAAACAATTTACAATTAATAATATAAATTGTATAGCAAAGCTTCGCAACTATATTTATATAAAATTAAATTTCAAAAACAATTGTACAAAAATTGTATATATAATATTTCTATTATTATTGTTTTTCGAACTAAATTATATATTGTTATTTATAAATAAAATATATTATTGTTATAATACAATACAATGCAAATTTAATAAAATTTATATACTTAAAATTTTAAATAAATTGCAATAGTTTTATTAAACAATTGTTACAAAAATAGAAATTTTAGAATATCTTAAATTAAAGTATTATATATATAAGCTATACAAATACTACAAGATATCTATAAAAGTTACAATTTAATATTTAGCAAATATAACAACAATCTATCTTTAAAGTATTATAAAAGTTAGATAGAAAATTAGTAGTTTTTTGCAAACAATAGAATAATTTGTTTTGCAACAAAATTTAAAAACTAATTTTAATATATTTTATTACAACAGAATTAAATATTTAAAATATAAAATATATAGTTCAAAAATCGAATATTAAGAACAAAAACGCAAATCTAGCAAAACAAATAACAATTTTATCGATTCAAAAAAGAAATTAATTTGATACTAGAAATAGAAATTGCAAAATTAATTATTTTTAAAGAAGAAATTAGTTTTAGATTATATTAAAAATAAATAACAACTATATTATATAGAAAAGATATTTGTATTCAAAATTGTTTTTGTTAGTTAATATAAAGTTAAGTTCGAAAAGACTAGTTTTATATTGCTAATAATATATAATATTTACTTATTTTCTTTCGAATTGTATTAAATTTCTATATACTCTAGTATTAATATAGTATTTTATTATACTATTAGATATTGTAAAACGCAATAAGTTCTTTTGCAAATACAAAAAAATAATTTTGAAAAAAATTTATTAATTTGCAATTCTTTTTAAAACTAATATAATAATTTTTCTTTATTATAGATCTTAAACTATTGTATATAACAAAAATTATAAAAAATTATAATCTATGCTAGAGATACAATTAATTTGTATAATAATAGCAAAGAATCTTTTACTAACAATAATTAAACAAATAGATAGAAACAAATATTTGCTAAATATATTTTTTCGATTTTTAAATTTTTTGTATATCGAAGAATATCGAGATTAATATTTAATATTTAGTACAAAAAATTTTACAATTTTGAACAATTAAAATTTATTAAAATCTAAAATATTGCTTTCTCTTAATAGTTAAATTAAAACAAATAATTTGCTCAATATTAATTTATAATAATGCAATAATATTCTAGATTACTTGCAATTTTATACAAATTTTTATATTAATTTTGTTCAACTTCTAGCGTTTACAAATTATAATAATTTCTTTTTATATTGTTGTAACAATTTGCAATCTAGTATTTTCTCAAATTCTACAAAATTTCGAATTCGAACAAATATCGATTCTAACATTAATTTTATACAAAATTAAGAAATTGTTAGCTAGAACAACTTATATAGTAGCAATATATATTTATTTATAATTGTGTTAAATAATACTACTATTTAAACTATATTAAATATTAATTGCAATATTAATTTTGTTTACAATTAAAAAACTATAAAATATAATATTGTAATATTGTACAATTATATTAATACTATTTCTAATTTTAATATTGCTTTAACTAAAATTGTAAAAAATATTGTCGCATAATTATAAAATATAGATTTAATTTACAAGTTTTAATACAAAAATTTGTCAAAAAAAATATTAACTTTACTCGAAAATTTATAATATAGTAAAATATTAATTTGCAACTATTGCAATACTATAGATATTTTAGTTGCAATACTTAGAATTTAAAACTCTTAAAAAAAAAAAAATAAAAACTAATTAAAATAGACTAATATTATTTTGTTCTACAATTGTGCTAAACAAATACTAAAAAAGATTCTTTTAACTATAATTTCTAAACAACAATTTATTAAACAATAGTACTTAATATTGAACTCTAATATCTAAGATAAATTTAACAAAGATTGCTTGTTCGACTTACTCTAATTATTTATTGCTATTTGCTAAAAATTAAAAATATTTTTATTATATATATAAGACAACAAGTAAAGACGCTTATTAATAGAAGAAATTAGACAATTCGAAGACAATTAAGTTAACTTTTTAAAAATTGCTATATATATTAATATATATAGTCGACAAAATTAATAAGTTTCTAGCAATAAATAAATAGTCGATAGATAATAGTTAATTAACGCAAATATATTGCTATTATTAAGATTGAAATAAACAAAGTCTTTAAGCAAATATTAGAATATTGAGAGATATTAATTAGACAAATACTATATCTAATATTAATAAAAATAGACAAAATATACAAAGTTAGTATTATTGTTAAACTTGTTTCTAGATTAAATATATAGCAAAAACAAATATTAAACAAACAACAAAGAGATTACAAACTTAATATAGTATATATATTTCTAGTATTTATTATAATTAACTTAACTATATTATAAATATGCGTAACTATATTACAATATTTAACTAAATATTGTTTAATTTATTTAAATTAAGATTTGAGTTATAAAAATATAAGTTTTAAAATATATACTAGTTAATTTTAATAATAGAAATAGATACTAATATTTATTAATAGTCTACTTGTTATATCTAAGTAATTAACTATTTATATTTCGAAAATTCTAAAGACTAGATATTTTTATAATATTTAAAAAAAAATTGATATCTATAATCTCTTTCTATTTCTCTAAAAATTGTAAATTTTATATTTGCGTATTTATTAAGCTTGTCTCTAATTTTATTATCTCGACTATTATTAGTTTCAAATCTTTAACATTTTTGCACTTATATATTTTATTTGTTTAACAATTGCAAAGCATACTTTTATCTATATTAACTATTAAGATAAATTAAACTTTACAATATTGAATTTTAATTTTATTAATCTTAATATAATTTAGTCGATTAATTAATATTTGTTTATAATCTATTGTTCTATAAAAGAGACGCAAATTCTTGTATAAATAGAGAAATTTTTAAATTATCTAAAACTAGAGTATTAACAAAAAAATTATTAGTGCAACAAAAGCTATCTCTTTGCAAATTGCTTTTATCTTCTACAAAACAAGCTAATCTTTTAATATTGTTAAAATATATTTTAATAATATATCTATTTTTTTGTATACTATATAAATTTCTATAGTAATTTGAAATATTTTAATAATAAATATTACGCTAACAATCTTGAAATACTAAGTTAAGAGAATATTTTTTATTTTATTGTTTGCAATACTTTTGTATTTTTTAATTGCAAAAAGCTTTAATATATTGTTAAATACTATAATAATAGATTTTATTTAATTTAGAGATATAAACTTGTAATAAAAAGTTTACAACTTAATAAATTTTTTGTGTTTTGCTTTTTTAAGACTCGATTCTAATAATCTTGTTGCAACAAATAAAAGTCTTTCTTTATTTATTAGTATATTGCGAGTAGAAGATGCGTTTGCTAGCATATAATACTTTAGTAATCTACAATATATAATAAGCAAGAAAGAATCAATTGTTTAGAAATTATTAAATTGAATATTCTTAATTTAAGTTTCTCTTTGTTGTATATTAATATTGTTTATAATTATTTTTTAACAATTGTTATACTATATTATAATATTAAGATTTAAGCTTGATTAAAAATCTTTTTATTTTAGTTGCAAATCGATTTTTCTTTTAAGAAATTATTTTGCGTTAAATGTATTAACAATTTACAAAATTAATATAAAAAAACTAGTTTTTTATTTGCAATATATAATTATTAGATTTCTTTAATAACAAACAAATTTTACTATTACAAAACAATTTTTTTTTTTAATTTCTATTAGTTAAAAATTACAAACAACAAAATTTAATAAAAATAAATCTTGTTTTAATCTTTTTAAAATAAAATTAATACAACAAATATATAATACAACAATTTAACTACAATACAAAAAAAGAATATTGCAATAAATTCGAAATCAAAAATATACTATTTTGCAATTATAAATAGTTACAACTTGTATCTTTATAATATAATATAAGATTGTTAAAACTTAAATATTAAAAGCTATTATTCGATTCTTTAATAAAATTTATATTGTTAAACTATTTTATTTAACAAAATTATAATATTATTTTAAACTTAAATTACTTTTTATACTATTTATATATAAGCAAGCAACAAATTGTATCTACTTCAATAGAAAAAATTTATAATTTTATACAAAAAAATAGTTATTTTTGCAAAGAACTCGCGATATACAAAAATACACATATAATATTTCAAGATCTACAAGAGAAATTTAAATAAATATATTAAATATTGTATTATATATTTTAAGATCTATTTCGAAAACTAATTTAATCAAAAAAATATTTGTTAAATTACTAAAATATTAATATCGATAATACAAGTAAAAAAGTTGCGATTTTTTAATTGACAATAATATATATAGTATATATTACTTAATTTGTTTTGCTATCTTAAATTAAATATATACAATTTAGATTCTCTTTTAAACTAAATTTTAATCTAGATATTAAACTAAAAATTAAAATTTCAATTCTATAAATCTTATATTTTTTCGAATATTTTAAATAATTAATAATCTAATTTAATCTTAAACTTTGTTGTTAACAAATACTATCTCTTTATTAAAAATAAAAAACAAATAATAGTTGCAATATTTATTAGTAATAAGTAATATATTTTTATTTTTGAGCGAATTTATAGTTGCTACAAGCTTATTATTAATATAATTAATATCGATTATCTATAATCTAAAAAACTAATTAAGAACTATAAATTTTTTGTAATATTTAATTTAATTGTTTGCGCTTCTATTTGTTTTTTCTTTAAATAAATTTTTATATTTGAAATAAATAAAAATACAAAGAATTTTGTTTAAATTAGCAATTAATCTATAATAATTGTAGTTAAACTTATATAATCTTAATTAATTAGATTATTATTAAGTATTCTATTAATTATATTTATTGTATTAAGTTTGTTGTTTATATAGCTTAGTAAACTAGTTAATCTACAAATATTGTTATATATCTATATAACTAACTTGTTATATTAAGTAAATGCAACGCGTACAAATCTAGCAATAATTGAAATCAAATATTAACTTCTTTAGATAAAAAAGTTATACAACAATATTAATATCTATAACAATTATTAAAATATTGTTAAATTTATTTATAGAGACTCTATATCTATAGAGATTATTTAATTAAATTTAATAAAAATATTTCAACAAAATTTGATACTTTTTACTAGACTTTATTTAAAAGAAATTAATTTTATAAATTTTTTTAAAAAACTTTTGAGTTAAATTGTTCTATATTTCGATTAAAAAACAAAGTAACAAAAAAGTATTCTTTATTTAGTAAACAATTATATATAAGTAATTTTAAAATATTAAGCAAAGACTAAAAAATAGTATTTAGAGATTAATATATTGTTTAACTTGTATATTTTAAATACAAAAAACAATTATATCGATAAATAGAATATTTTTGCTATTATAATTGTTTTTGCTTTTCTTTAATCGAAATTTTGTTAAATTAGCTTTTTTGCTATTTTAAAATATAGAGAGATTGCAATAAAGAAATTGCAAAATTTGCAACAATATTAAGCTAGCAAAGACTATTATAAACAAATAAATTTAAATATATATTAAAAACTTTGTATTTTATATATAATGCTAGATAGTATATTAAAAGAAGATTGCAAAATTTTAATAAAATTGCAAAAACAATTTGTACAAAGAATAATATAACAATCAAATAAAGAGAAGCAACAATAATACTAGAATAACAATTGTTTATATTAAAATAAGTTGTTGCTATATTATATATAGCAAAAAACTTATTATTAATTCGAAAATCTAAATTAATAAGTTTATTAATTCTTTTGTTTTTGTTGTTGCGTTTAAATTAACATATACTATAGCAAGTATTTTAATTATAAATTTTACTAAACTATAAATATAACGCAAATTTAATAAAGATATTCTAAGAGTATTAATAAGTATACTAAGATAAACTACTATATACAAAGAAACAATATTAATTAAAAATAGATTTTCTATACAAATACTAATTTTTAATATTGTTAAAATCTTGTATAATATATAGAAGATTATAACTATTTAATAGAAAGTATATACAACTATATTAAATCTAATATATAAATTTAAAATTAGATATTAATTAAGAAAAAAAGAATAGAGAAGAATTTATAGAACAAATAAAATCAATTACTTCTATAGTTAATTTTGTAAGATAAAAAGAAATTGCAAAATAATAATAAGTACAAACAAATTGTTTGCAACAACAACAACGTAGATCTAAAAAATTTATATTAATTAATAATAATATAAAATTAAAATAAATCTTTTGCAAAATTTATAATTTATTATAACTAAATTAACTCAATTTTAGAGACAAAACGCTCTTAATATATTTGTTTAAAAATTACTATATTCTTAAAACGCAAAACAAGAATCAACTAACAATATTATTTAAAAATTAACAATATTTTTTTAATTCGACTTTATATTTATTGTTTTTTTTATTGTATTTCTTCTTTCTTGTTTGCTAGATATTAATTAATTTAATTTTTAAAATCTTTTTCTTATTTTGTATTTTGCGCAAGACTATTAGTTGTTTATATATTAGATTTTTTTAATTTTTATAAATTTAAGCAATACGAAGAACAAACTAAAGAATTTAGAAATATTTTAAAAACAAAGCAAAACAATTTTTTATAAAATTAATTAATTAGCAAGTAAATATAATGCAAGAGTCTATTGCTTGCTTTAGTATAACAACAAATTTTATTAATATATTTCGAATATTAAATCTGCATAATTGTTATTAAAAAAAAATATAATAAATTTTTAATATTTTATAGAATCTCAAAACTAATATTATTATTTAATAGTTTTTTTTTTTTTTTTAAATTTTAATAGTTTTCGAGTTTTCGAGTTTTCGAGATACTTATACTATAGATATAAAAAGAAATCTACAAATTATTAAATAGCTTAAATATAGTATATATACAATATAGTAGACAAAGATTATATTAAATTAGAAAAAAGAGAACAAGAATAAAAAAATTAGTATTTAAGATAAAATAATATTGTTCGAAATCTATATATTATTAAGTAAAACTTTACTATAGTTATAGTTTAAAACTAATAAATATTTCTTTAATATCTTGTTTATAGAAGAGATTAAATAGCAAAAAACAAATTTATATAATAGAGAAACTTAATTAAATAAGATACAACAATTGTTTAAAGTATTTAAGACAAAATTGTTATTTTCTAAAATTTAGTCTAAAATTATAACTATTAGTTTGCTATTAGTATTGCAAAATATATTTAGAAAATCTAAATTTAGTATATATAATTAAAATACTTTTAATAGATTATTATTAAAAAAAATATATATTTATTTTATATTTAAATATCGAAAGCAATTGCGACAAAATTTGCTATTACAATTAGATAATAGCAACTTTAACTAACAAAGTTCGATTACAATTTGCAATTAACAAGTTTCAAATTAATATATCTATACGCTAGAGAGTTCGAACAATTCGCAATTGCAATTTTTAAACTAATATATATATATATTAGAGAGTTCGACTTGCGAGTTTTAAACTAATATATATATGCACTAAAGCAACTATTAATAAGTATTTAGATTATTGTAGTTTGACACAATTACGTGTTGCGCTATATATTGATATATTTATTTGCTTCTTTAAACTATCTTAATTGTTTATCTATAGTATTAGCAACTATATTTAAACGTAATTATAACAAATATAATTTTATTATCTTATTTTTCTATTATTATTTATCGAAATATTTTCTCAAAATTAAGCAAGATATCTATTAGTAGCAATTTTTTTTAAATTTATAATATTAATGTTTTTAGCAATTTTACTAATAGTAAATCTTAAATCTTCTCAACTAGTCTTACTAGCAAACAAATCGATTGCGCAAATATTCTATATATTAATAAACTTTTGCTAAATATATATAATTCTTATTATAGTTACAAAATTAACTAATTAAATATTAGAAAAGTACAAAAATTCTTTTTTTAAGTATTTTTATTTAAGATAAAGCGACATAAACTTAAACTCAAATAATAGAGATTTAATTTTTGCAATATTAAAATATACTACAAAAATTAAATTTGTTTAATTAATAGAAACAAATATATAGCTAGTAGTTTTGCGCAATTGTTTGTTAACAAGTTGCAAACTATTATTGTTATTAATAGTATTAAACAATATTGCAAATTAAAAATCAAAAATTAAATACTATTTATTTTTTGTTATATTAGATTTTGTAAATATCTAAACAAAGTCGAGCAAATCTTAAAAAACAAATTAAATATTAATAGCAAATTTTTGCAAATTTTATCAAACTTTATTAAGTACTTCGAGTATATATTGCTAGCAATCGACTTTTTAAGAAAAATATTAGAATTAATATCGAAACTCTAATATTAGAAAAGAAACAATTGCAATAATAGTTTAATTATTTTTAAATTATTTTTTTAAAAGACATTAAGCAACTAGAATAGATACAAAGAAATATAATATTTTTTAGAGAAGTTCAAAAGACACTAATAAAAATATTAAAATATTAAAATATATTATATAATAAACTCGATAATGCGTTATAGACTAGAAACCGGATTGTAGCTTATCTCGAATACAGAAATTGCATTTAGGACAAGCTTATCTCGAATAGAAATTTCTATTCGAGATATACTATGTCGATACTTAGCTTATACTTAATATAGTTATTTTAAATTAGAGAAATTAATTGCAATTTTTGTTTGCAATCGAGATACAAACTTAATATATATATAGTTTATATAGAATATAAATCTTTTTATTTAGTATTAATTAAAAATTAACTCTTAAAATTTTGTTTCTTTCTAATATATACTAAATATAAATTTAATTCTTTATATTTATAGTATTTTTAGAATTGTATAAAATCTATAATGCACAATTAATTAAGTTTAAAAACAAAATTTATATATTGCAAAATTATATTTTGTTATAGTATAAATTATTTTTAGACGTAGTATAAATTTAATATAGTTTTATATTTGCGCAATTTAATTATTTGTTTTGCATATATATTATATTTAAGCTTAGTCTATATTTAATTCAAATTTTAATAACAATATATTTTTTAATAGTATTATTAATTTTTTTGTTTTTGAAATCTTTATATTTTTTAACAAAAAGAATTCTTTTATATTTAAAATTTTTGCAAATTAAGATTAATAAACAATTTTGTAATAAATAAATAGAATTAAAATTTACTTTATATTTACTATATACTAGATATTTGCTAAATATATAAACAAATTTCGAATTTTAACAATATTAATATTATTAAATTAAATACAATATTAAGTAATTAAAATATTAACAAAAATATTTCTATAAACAATTAAGAAAATTAAAATATATTAAATAATTAAAATCTTAATAGTTTTAACAAACTATTATTTATAGAATTTAAAAATATAGTTTTTTTTATATATTTTATATCTATTATATATTAAGTTAATATTTATTATATATAGAGTTTTATTAATATTAATAGAATTGCAATTATTTTTAAAAAACGCAATTAAATAGTTATATTAAAAGTGCAAAACTATTACAATATTCTAATATATTTATATATATATTTAAAGAGAATTCTTTATTTTGTATACAAAAAAAATACAATATTAGTCGAGATCTTAATTAATGTTTTTATTAAAATATTAATTAATAAATATATATTTAATATATATTTAATTTAAGTAAGATATAATTTTAATTTATATTAAAATTAAATTTAATTCTCTATTATTGCAATTAATTTTAAAATTATTTAGATTGCTTTTTTATTTTTAGAAACTAAAAAAAAAAAGTAAACAAAATTTAATATTAAAATTTTAAATATTTCGTAATTAAGTATTGCGAATATATATATTTAAATATACTATATATATATTTAAATATACTATATATATATTTAATATACAATAAAATTAAGTTTAAAAATATTAATAATTTTTAATAATATTTTATTTAAATAATATATATAATAAATATTAATATACAATTGAAATATTATACAAAAATCTAATATTATAAATTTTTTAAAAAATAGCAAAATCAATATATATATTATATATATCTTAAATCTATAACTTATATATACAAAAATTAAGAATTTGCTATATAAAAGATTTATAAAATAAACTTTTATTTTATTTATATTGTTTATAAACTAATTTTATAAATTTATTAAATTAAATATTTTTTATTTTTTAATATAAAACTATAATATACAAATCGAATTATTAATACAAATTTAGTATATATTAATATTAATTATTTTTGCGTTTTAATAAACTATAAATTATAACAATATATAAAAAATTATATTTTTATTAAATATCTAGCTTTTAGAAATTTTATTTACAATTAGTTTTATTCTAATATAAGTTTAATATATACTAAATATATACAAAATTTAATTATTTTTAGAGAAATAATAAAATTAAGATTAGTATATATAATGCGCAATTAAATATCTATATTTTTATTAATTAAAAACAATTTCTGTTCTTTATATTAATTGTATACAAAAATTATACTTATTATTTATTATATTTTATTAAAATATTTTGAGAAATTATTAACAATATAATTGCAACAATTAAATAACAAAATTTACTATTTTTAACAATATATAAACTAAGTTTATATTTAGTATATATATTGTTTATACTAAATATTTTGCAAAACGTTTTGTTATTTCTTTTATTATATTCGATTTATATACAAAATATAGCAAGATTGTTTTGTATTATATATATAATAATTTTAATATAAAAAATTGTATAACAATATTAATTTGCAAACAAAAATTTAAAAAATTTTCTATTAAAATAGTTTTAAAAAATTAATTTATATTTAATTTAAATATTATATAAATTTAGCTTATAATTTATAGAAGCTAAGCAAAAATTTGTTTTTAATTAATTGCGTTTTTTAAAAAAATAATAAATTAAAAATATTATCTATTTTAACAAAATTTTTTAACAATATATTATTATATATTATATTTATACTTAGACTAAAATCTTTATAAATTAATTATATTTTAAAATAAATTTTGTATTTAAATAGATTTAAAACAAAACAAATCTATATAGTATTTTAAATTAAAACAAAAATTATTATTGTAAATTTAATATATATATAATATATATTAAGTATATATTTAAATTATAATAGAAATTAATATCTACTATTATATATAAATTAATATAGAAATTATTAGAAATTATTATATAATATTTATTAAAATATTTAAAGTATTAAAAAAAATTGCTTATTAAATTATTTAAATTTCTTATATTAATTGTAAAAACAAAGAATTGCAAACTTTTACAATAAATATAAATAAAAAACAAGCTTAAAACATATTTAGTATATACTAGAATTATATAAATATTACTAATATTTTATCTAGAATTTAAAGAATATTTTTACAATTTTAATAATTTTTAAGAGTAATTTAAATATCTCAAATATATATTAATTTTTTGTTAAATATATTTTAAGTATAATTTTCGAAAATATTATTTTAATTATTTGACAATTTATTTTATTAATTAATTTTAAAAGATTAAAACTATTAACAAACTACTACAATATATAAATAATATAAATATATTATATTTTAAACTTAAAATATAAATTAAATATTAAAAAACAAAATAGATTTTTGTCAAACTATATAAAAAGAAATTAAAAATTTCTTTGTATTAATAGATACTAGCTTGCAATTATATTAATATAGAAAAAAGCAATTATTTTTAAAATAATAAATTTGCAAAATAAAAACTATTATTATTTGTTTTTATATTTAGATAGAATCTATATTTATTCTAAATTATATTTATACTAATTATATATTAAAATAAGAAAATACACTATTAAGATATTTAAAAAGAACAATTTTAAAACAAAAAAAGATATTCTATTTATTTAATATAATTGCAATAAATTTAATTGTATTGTTGTTTAACTAATTAAAAAAGATATATACAATTAATTTATATTTAATTTGATTTAATAATTAATTAAATTATAGATAAAAAAAATTAAAAAGTTGCAAAACATTATTAATAATATTTATATTTTTTTTTTAATTTAGAAAATTCTTATATAATATTCTTTTTTAATAGATTTAATTCTAAGTATAAATCTAATATAAATTTAATATCTAAATTTAATAGCAAGATTTTTTATATATTTTAAAATTGCAACTTAAGAATTACTTATTTAATAAAAAATTAATATCGAGTATTAATTCGATATATATTAGATAAAAATTTTAAAACGTTTTTTTTAATATAGCAATATACAAAAATACTATCTAGAAAAGACAAATATTAAATATCGATTTAATATATATTAGATAAAAATTCTAAAATATCTTTTTTAATATAATAATATATAGAAATACTATTTAGAAAAAATAGATATTAAGTATCGATTCAATATATATTAGATAAAAATTCTAAAATATCTTCTTTAATATAATAATATACAAAGATATTATTTAAAAAAGACAAATATTAAGTATCGACTTAATATATATTAAATAAAAATTCTAAAATATTTTCTCTAATATAACAATATACAAAAATATTATTTAGAAAAGATAAATATTAGATATCGATTCAATATATATTTAATAAAAATTCTAAAATATTTTCTTTAATATAACAATATATAGAAATACTATTTAGAAAAGACAAATATTAAATATTAATTTAATATATATTATTGTTTAACTCGAATAAATATAAATTAGATTTAAATTTTATAAACAATATATTAAAATTGAGCAAAAAATACAAAGCAATATTATTAAAATATTAAATTAAAAATTAAGTGCAAAAATAGTATATACAATATATATATCAAAAATGTAACAAATTTCTACAAAAAAAAGAGAAAAAATTAACAAAAAAAGTTGTCGAGTTAAAGAAATTTAATATTATTAACAATATAAAAAATATTTTAAATATAATTTTATTATAAACAAATTAACAATATCTATTAAGCAATTAAAACAATAACAAAGATAAACTAATTTATAAATTTATATCTTTGTTTTACAAATATTATATAATATTAATAGTTTAAAAATTTTTGTCTAAATTTGAAAGACTATATATAAATCTAATATATATTAAGTTTATATTAAATATTAATTTAAAAAAAGATTTACTACTTTATTAAAAAATTCGAAATAAAAAAAAACAATTAAAGACAAAATTATATATAAGATATTTATATTATTTGTAAAACTAACAAATATAATAACGCAACAAACTATTATAATTGCTTGTTTAATTTTATTTTATAAAAAATAATATTTAGAATAGAAAAAATAAATATAAGATTAAAATAATAAATAGAATAAGTATATAGCAAATATAGACAAGATACAAACTCAATATATATTTAAATATAGTTAAAAGAGAAATCTTAATTTAAAATTAAAGAAAATATAGAAAGATTTTATATTAAATATAAATTGTATTTTATTTTAAATTAATTTGCAAAAAAAAAATTTCTATTAAAATATAGTTGTTGCAACAATTATATAGAAGCAAAATATATAATAAATATTAATTTATTTTATTAAATTGAAATCGAAAAAACAAATATTTGATTATCTATATTGTATATACTAGATACAATCGAAAGTATACAATTAATCAAAATAAATTAGAGTACTATATATAGTATATATTAAATTTAAAATTTAGTTAAACAATTTTAAAAACTTTTTGTTATTAATTTGTTCTAATTTATATTTAATATATATCTAATATATATAATAGAAAGCAATTTAATTTTTGTTTTTTTTAGTTATAAATATAACAATAGTTTTTGTAGCAACTATATTAGCTAAATATAAATTTAATATAATTTTAGTATAAATAGAAAAGTAGTTGTATTAATTCTTGTTATTAATAGAAATAAATCTATCTAAAAAAAATTAACTATATATAAACTTAGTATAAATATATTATAGAAATAATATAAAATTGTAGATAGTATTTTATTTTTTTTGTTATTAGAATATTAATTAGAACAAAAATATTTATTAAATATAAAATTAGTATAATTTTAGTATAGTAAATTAGCAAATAAGACTTGTTTTTATTTAAATTAAAAAAAAAATTATAATTCTTTTCTATATATATAGTAAGTATAAATATAATATATACAAGTCTTAGACTCTTTTACTAGAGTCGATTATTGTATTTAATTTTTTACTATTATAAATAACTTTTTTTTGTCAATTATATATATATTAAATATAAATAAAATATAAATTTTTAAAGATTTTCGAGATTTTAAATATATTATTACTACAAAATTTTTTTGCTTTTTTATATTTTTTTAGTACTAGTATATATTTAGTATAGACTAAATCTAGAATATAATTAAATAATCTACTCGAAAATTCGATATTTGTAATAGATATATTAATCTATATATAGTTTAAGTATATATTAAATACAAATTAATACAATAAAATATACAAAAAAAAAATTTCGATTAAAATACTAGTATAATACTAAAAGTAAATTAGTATAAACTCAATATATTTTAAAACTAAATTAAAAATATATTTTTTGCAAATATTTTTTAAATTAAAAAACAAATATTCGAAAAAAAATAACAAATAATAATTAATTAATAACTCTAAAAATTGTATTAGTACAAATCTAATATTAATTAAGTCTATATATAATTAATATATTGTTAAAATCTTAAATTACAAAATAAATATTTGTATATATAGTATAAAAATAGAAAAAATAAAAAATAAATTAAGTATATAAGAAGTATAAAATAAATTTATTTTGCAATAAAAATATATATCGAAAACAATTGTAAATTCTTAATTATAACAACTATTTTATATAAATTTAGTATATACTTAATATTAATCTAGCTTATATAATATATTTTATATTGTTTGTATATTAATAGATAATTGTATTAATTATATATTTGTATCTATATAAAATATAAACTTAGTTTAAACAAAATATATAAAAATTATATTTCAACTCTATAGAGTAGTTTGTATTTTGCTATTTTTTAAATTTAATTTAAAGTTTTATAGTACTAAATTAATATAAACTAGATATATATTAAATATAAAAAAAAAATATACTTTTTTTCGAGATAATATATATTTGAAGAAATATTTTTTGTATCTAAATTTGCAATTGTATATACTTAGTATATATATTATGTATAATTAATTAAAATATTTGTTTACTTGTTTTAGCATAATATGTTTTTTAATAATAATATAACTTAATTTTAATCTCGACTTAATATATATTAAATATAAATAAAACTATAGCTTTATATACAAATAGCTAGCAATTAAAAACAATAAAAGTTATTTTATATATTTAATTAATTAATACTATTGTATAATTATATCTACTAATATTTAGTATATATAGAATTGCAACTAAGTTTATGCAACTTATATATTTATATTAAAAAAACAATTTAAGTTTTAGAATTTAATACAACTAATAATATTTAGTATATATTAAATTTAAATTAAGTCTATATATAGATTATCTATTATTTTTTAAAAATTTAATAACAAATATTGCTAATATTTAGTATAAATTAAATTGCAATAAGAAATATCTTTTTATTAGATTTGCTATCTATTTAGTTAAATCTTATATATACTAAATATAGACTCAATATATATCTAATATAGAATTGTACTATAGTTAAATACTTATATTTAATTACAAAATCGAAATTCAAATTAAAGAAAAATTCTTAAATATATAATCAATATATACTAGATAAAAGCGTCGTATATACTATATTTATTATAGTAATATTTTAGAAAAAACAAGTTTTGCGTATTTGTTATATTAAAATTGTTGTAATATACTTTAATATTAGCAAACTAAATTGCAACAATATTTATATTAAATAGATATTAAAATAATAGAAGCAATAAAATTAGAGAATATATTAGACTTATACTATAGATCTATTAATAAAATTAGAAATATATATTATAATAATATAGATAGTTAGAAAAGATAAAGATAAAAAACGCAACAATTGTATTTTAATTTTACAAAATATACTAGAAACTTAATGCGCGACTTGCACAATTTTATTTATTCTTAATATATATTACAACAATATTAAATCTATATTTAAATTGTATTTTGTATAGACGCGTCGAAATTATATATTTAAAATCGAGATAATAGTTTTTCTTTTAACAATTATAGACTATATTAAATATATATTTAGTTTATTTTAAGTTTTAGAAATTAAACAAAATTATAATTAATTAATATATTAAAATAATCAATTTCTATATTCAATATATACTAGATATATATATTTTTTTAATATATTTTTAAACTTTTAATCTTTCTATTTAATTTAGTACAATATATATAAAATATAGATTCGATATAAATAAAGTTTATTTCAAATATAGATTTTTTATTCGAAATAAGCTTTAAAATAACAAGATTATAGATCTAGTATATATTTGATATATACAACTTGCAATAAATATGTTTTTTTAAACTTATAATCTTTGCTTTATTTAGTATACTCTATATTAAGTATAGACTAAGTATAGATAGAGTTTACTCCAAGTAGAAATTCTTACCCAAGATAAGCTTGTTCCGGATAGAAAATCTGCATCCGGGATAAGTTATATGTTTACTAGAAACAAATAATAAATAAAATTTGTGCAAAATATTAAAATTAGAAATTAGAGACTAATAGAGATACAAAGAAGTTTAATTTGTACAAAACAAAAATTACAAAAATTAAAATTAAATTATCGAAATATTGCTACTATCTAGATATTATCTTTTCTATTTTAACTACAATTTAATTTTTTCTTCTTTTGCTATTGTTACTATTGTTATCTTAATTGCTTTTAAGTATTGCTCTAATATTTGCATATTATTTGATTTTGTAAATAAATTTAAAAGCAAATATATTTTGTCTCTATTTTAAAATTTTGTAAAACAAGTGCAAAAATTAAAATACAATAAACAAAATATAACAAACAAAACAAAATAAGCAATTTTTAATATTTTTAAGATCTAGTTAATAGTTTTAGACTCGAAATTATTATTAAAAATCTTTTAATCTACGTAAGAACTTAGTTTTATTAGTAATATTAAAATTGTCTTATTAGAAATGTTATAAAATTTACGTTGCTCAATTATTTTAATCTCTCTTTTTCTTATTATTTTTTTTATATAAGACTAAGAATCTAAAGTTTTTGCAACAAAATTTAATTTAATTATTAACAAATTTGCAAATTGTTACTAATAGTTGTGTAGTATTAATTTAACTTGTAAAAGTACAAGTTGTATTTTTGTTTATTTAAATTCTATATATATATTTTTTTTTACTTTTTGTTTGTTTAATTTTTTTTTTCTTAAGTCTTTTAGTTATAACAAATAATATTTTTTGCAAAAGTATAAAGCAATTTATATTAATTGATAACTTTTTAACTATTAACAATTTCGCGAGTTGTTGCTAATAGTTGTGCAATATTAATTCGATTTATAAAATTGCAAGTTGTATTTCTATTTGCTTAAGTTCTATATATATCTTCTTTTTATACTATATCTACTTTATATTCTTCTTGAATTTTTTAGTTACAATAAACAATATTTCTAGCAAAAACGTAAAGAGATTTACTTACGTTGTTTAATAATCTATTAATTTGCTATATATTCGACAATAATATATTGTTTGAGAACTTAGCTATTATAATTACGTTTTCTCTACTAAAATACAAAAATAACAATATCTTTTTTGTTTGTTAAAAATTCGACAACAATACGTTGCTTAAAAGTTTAACTATTATAATTATACTTTCTATATTATTTGAAAATAATAACAAATTAATGGTTTTTAATGGTTTTTAATATTTAATAATCTATTGTTATCGATATAGAATCTAGAAAATTAAGACAAAATTCGAATAGACTAGAACTATTATTAAGCAAGTTTTAATTTACAATTAACAATAAATCTTTTTCTTTGTTTGTAGATTATTTTTGAAGTACTATAGTCGATTAAAATTGTTGCGTTGCTTCGAAGATATCAAATAGACTAAAATAATTGTTTAATAATTTGTCGATTAATATAGTATTGTTAAATATTTTGTTTGCAAATTTAATACTTTAATCTATTGTTAAATATAAATTCTAATCTTAAATAAAATTACTAAAATCTTATATAGAGTTTTGCTATTAAATATTATTGTTTGTTTGTTTGTCTATATTATATTTTAAATCTAAAATTGCAATTTTTACTTCTAAGATTAAGCTAGTATTAAAGAAGATACAAAATATAGTATAATAAATATAATAATAGATTATATATTATCTATTAACTAAATAGCTATTATAGATTTACTAGATATAGAGAGATTTGCGAATTTTGTTCTAAGAAGTTTTGTAGAGATATTTATATCTATAACAAAGATTAATATTAATTTTATTATCGACAATTAGTAATTTTTTGTTGTCGAATTCTATATCTTGTTTTGTTATAATTGTGTATCAAAATTGTCGCATTAATTGCTCTATTAGCTTTCGATTAAAAATATATTTTGTAATAGATATTATAAAGTTTTAAAGCAAGTTTTTAAGTTTCTTTTTAAATCTTAGTTGCAAAAGTAAATCTAATATAAAGTTTAAATCTAGCGCAAATTGCGCAAAACAATATTAAATAATAGAATTTAATTTTTTAATAATAAGTTTGTCTCTATTTAATTCTTTTTTAGATACAATATTTATTAGTTTTGAAAAATATTAATGCGCGAATATTTAAAGCTATCTATAGCAATGCTTAAAACAATTATTTGTATATTTTTGCAAAAATTAATTAAAGAGAGTGCGCATAATACTACGCATAATATTTTTTAAATTTAATTTAAGAAGTTGCTTTATAGTATTAACGCAAAATTTAAAATATTTAATATTTTTACAATATTAATTGCTATTGTTTTAAAATATTAATTAAAAGATTTCTTTGTACTAATAGATTAATAATTGTATTAAAAATCGATTTGTTGTTTATACAAACACTAATAGTTTGTATATTTTTATTTGAATTGCTCGAAACGCGTAGCTCTAAATATTTAACAATAATTTTGTCTATTAATTTTATAATAGTAAGATTATTGTCAACAATTTTTAATTAAACTTTGTAGATAAGATTTAGATAATTAGCTAGTTTCTTAATAAGTTAGTATAGTAATACAAATAACAAAAAGCAAACAAATTTTATAATATTTTAATAGAAAATAACATTGTATTGTATCTATATAGAATATAGATTAAAATTCTATAATTTCTAAAAATTAATTAAAGATCTCTTTAAGACTTTGTATATTAAAAATATACTTAAAAATTTTAAATTTGTTTTTAGTAAAATGCGTCTATTATTTTCTCTTTTAAAATATATTTTTGTCTCTTTTGTAAAATTAAATATATTTGAAAATTTCTCTATTGAAAAAATTTGCTATATTAAAATATTTCTTGCAAAGATTTTTGCAAAGCTTAATATTAATATTTGTTATAAATATTAAAAATACTTTAAATAATAGTAAACTAAAACTATAAATTAATTATCTAGATATAAGTTTATTGTTTATTAGATATTTTTTTTAGTAAAAAATTTATAGACAATCTAGATACAATAGCAATTGTAAAAATAAACAAGTAATTCAAATAGCAATTGCAGTTTTGAAAATTTTTTGTCTATACTATAAAGCAACGCACTTTAAGTAATACTTAAACAATAGATTGTAGCTTCTAAATTCTCTTAAGATATTAATATTGAAATATAGTTTTTTGCAACAAAATGTCGACAGCTCTTTGTAACAAAAATTCTATATAATTTTTTTATATTTTTTAATTGTAAAAATTGCTTTTGTGTTGTTCAAATCTAATTTGTTTGCAAGAAAAAAAGTTAAATTTGAGCAATATTTCGAAATTGAGTTTAATATATTTACTAGAGTTAGTTGTACTTTATTTCTATCTACAAAAAAAGTAATTAATTGATATTTATTGTTAATAAAGAGATAATTCGAGTAATATAATAAGAGTATTATATAATATAATAATACAAAATTAACGTTTTCGAATAATCGATTTTAGAATCTATTCTTTATTAAATAATAGAATATATATACAAGAACAATAGCAAATTAATTTTATTTAAAAAAATTTAGAAATTAAAATTATTAATTTTAAAAGCAAAAACAAAGTTTTTTTTCGATTTAAATTGTTTTCTCTTTTTATTTGTTTTAATTCTTTTACTACTATTAAAAATCGAAGACAAATTAATTAATCTTCGATCTTTAAAGTAAAGATCGAATTAATTGTAATATATTTTAATTCTTAATATTTAGTTTGTTTTTACTATTGTTATTTAGATAATATTGATTATTGTTTTTTCTTATTAGTTTCAAATATAAAAGTTGTTTTGCAATAATTCTAATTGCTTGTTTGACAAGCTATTAATTTTATTCAAATTATAAATAACTTATATATATTAATTCTAGTTTTTTTTGAGTTAAAAATTGTTTTTGAGATTTCTATATTAAATAAAAAGATTAAGAGTAATATTATTAAAGATTCTCTTAATATTGTTATTAATACTATATTATTAGTATTAAACTTTAAAAGATAACACAATTAATTTATTTAATATTGTAGTTATCTTTATCTATAATAATAGCAATTGATAGTAGATATTTAACAAAATAATCTATTATTTTAGATAAATTCTATATTAGTGTCAAAAATTCTAATTAAAATATTTAGTATATATTTGCTCTAATTAATTTGTAATTATAATATAGATATTTTCTAATCTTTAGATTAAGCTATAATGTTGCAACTTTCTTGAATAACAACAACAAAATAAAAAATATAATAGTATTTAAGTAAAACAAGTAGATAGTATTAAATTCTTAAACGCGTAAAATATAGCTATCTCTAGATAAGATAAAGTTATAGTTTATTTATAAAAAAAACTATAGATTTTTAGTCTAAAATGCGATTAGAAGATTAATAGATAATATATTTTTTAAAACAAATATAAAAAGCTTGTTTGTTTAATTTATTTAAATTGTTGCAAATTACAAAACAAAGATTATTAAATTTTGCGCAATTATTAAGCAAGCAAAAGTGCTCGAATTATATATAATTAACTTCAAAACTTTTCGAATTTTAAATAGATAAATTTCTATCAAATTACAAAATATATTTAACTCGAAAATTGTATTATATAACAACAAAGCAATTCTTTTCTTGCAAAAGCTTAGTATAATATATTAATTAAAATATTCGAATAAACTTGCAAAATACTATTTTTCGAATAGTAAATCTAGACAATTTAGTAATATAGTCAATAATATAGTTAATAATATAATTAGAGACACAAGTCTTGTTAATTTAAGTTTGTGCTTAAGAAATATTAAGATTATAGTTAGCGTTATTGTAATATAATCTTTTGTAATATATTTTGTAAAATAGAAATCTTTTATTAAACAAAAAGTACGCAATATATTTAATAAACATTTAGATATTTTTATACTAAGTCTAGAAATAAATATATAATAATATTGCTAATATTAATATACGTATTTATAAGTTATAGTATTCTATTATATATATTATAGTGTATAGAAGATTCTTTTGTTACAATTTATAGTAGCAAATTAAAATCGATTTACAACAATCTTTTAAAAGTTTTTTTTCTTAATATATTTAGTCTAATATATAATTGTCTTTTCTTTTTAGCTATTAAGAATTTCTATTTATTGAGCAAAAAATATATATATTTATGCTTAGATTAGACAAAAGAGATATCTTATAAATATATTTTAATTACTTAACTACAAAGCGATATTTGCATATTAGTAATCTAGAAGTTCTTAATATTAGATAGTAATATATATATTTAATCGACAAATTGCAAAGCGAATTTGGAATTGTTTTTTATTCGAAAACAAATTTAAGTCGATAATAGATTTAATCGAAAATTATAAAATTTAGTAAATATAATATATAAAATAAAAAGATTTGCTAAAGAAGCTACAAAAGATTATTAGCAATA
>JAABUL010003593.1_pt1 | contig 22688 bp, 1 predicted proteins | sample 5559151 | NCBI WGS metagenome assembly JAABUL01 (sample SAMN10711876, study PRJNA513368) | rock metagenome | isolation source: Antarctica rocks | place: Antarctica: Victoria Land, Pudding Butte sud | reverse complement strand
TATAATAATACTTATATTAAGAGAATTAAATACCTTTAACTAGTTATAAAAGCTTTTTATCTTATTAAATATTCTTAACTATTTTAATAAGTAGTTGTAACTATTTATAGATCTAAATACCTCTAAAGAATTTAATTATAAAGTAGTTATCTATTATATAATTAAAGATATAAAGTATCTTAATTTAGTATTTATAATATTAATAGCTATAAAAGATTTCCTAAAGTAGAAGTTATAATAATTAATCCTATTCCTTAACTATTTACTTAATAATACTAAGACTAGGTACTAGCCTACTAAACTTAAGGTAGTAGGCCTTATTTAAGTTATTAAGAAGATATAATATATAATTAAAATAACTTACAAGCTAATAATAATAATCTATACTAATTATTTAATAGTAATTTTAATTATAAGGTAAACTAGCCTAAATATAATTTTAATTAAAAAGCTTAACCTCTAACTTATTAAGGTATTAAAATATTTATAATAGTTTTATCTTAATATTTATTATAAGCCTAGTAAGGTAAATATTATACTTAATACCTTATTAAAGCTAATAAGTTATAAGTACTATCCTAATTAAGATTTAAAAGGCGAACTTAATACCTTATTTATAAAATACTTCCTAGTTAGCTTTATAAAAATAAGCTAACCCTTTTATCAATACCTTATTAATAGATATTAAGAGCCTTAATAAGCCTAAGTTATAAAAATAGTTAAGGATAATAAAGACCTTAATAAGATTATAGTAAAACTAGTATATAAAATTATTAATAAAATTCTATATTTAAAGGATAATAAATTTAGCCTATAGCTATATATATTATTTATTATAAAAGTAGATGTATTTAAGCTTATATATAATAAGATAAGGTATCTAGGCTATACCTATATATATAAGAGGTTAATAGAAGGTCTATATATTTATAATATATCTAAGAAGCTCTATAAATTTATTTAATATTATCCTTACTATTAGTTAAATTAAACGCTGTAATATTAGTTATATAGCTTATTATAATTAATCCTAATACTTACTTACCTATTTTTTATTATTACTATTAATTTTTATCTTAGTACTACTTATAACTATTAAAGGCTTTAATTATATTATATTAATAATATATAAGCTATTAAAGGTAGTTATACTTATTTTAAGTAAGTTAATATAGAATTTTAAAGGCTAGGTAATTAAGTTACTTAATAAGCTTACTAAGATTAATTAGGACTTACCTTATATAATAATATTAAATTATTATTATAAGTTTATTAATAAGTTATAGTAGTAAATATTTAACTATCTAAAGATTAATTTACTCTACTTAATAGCCTAGTATACTTAAATAAATAGGTAGTTAGAATAAACTAATTAAATTACTAAAATTATCCTAAGATACTATATTACTACTATTAAGTATAAGAACTAGTAGCTATTAGTTCTCCTTAGAATAACTATTATATTAAATAACTCTACGAAATATAGTTTAATAAATAAGACTCCTATAGAAGTCTTATATAGTTTTAGAATATAGGAGGTACTAGATCTACTAAAGCCTTCTAATAGTAAACTAATTAAGGTAAATAACTTATAAGTAAATATTATAAAGACCTTATTATAGATTATTTCCTTATACGCTATATTAGTAGCTCCTACTACTACTAAAGTATAATTAATAGGCTTACTTACTTAAAGGAAATATAATCCTTATAACTTATAAATAGTTAATAGGTTAATACTATTAATAAGTAGGAAAACTAGGGAAATATACTTATTATCCTTTATAAATTAATAATATTATAAGGAGGTTACCTTTAATATAATTAGGATAGCTATTTATTATATTATTTTAAGTATACCTTAATTAAAGAAGTAAACCCTAGTAATAAATTAAAAGAAAGGAGTATTTAAGTTTAAATAATTTAATAATATTATTAATATCTACCCCTGATATTAATAATAAATAATAGTAGATAAGAGATAAAATTAAAGATTAATTAAAATATAATTAACTTTAATTTCAATTAAGGATAATCTTTAAAGTAAAGGATCTAACTTAATAAATATTAATAAAAGTTAACTAGATTAATAAGTTAAAGTTAAAAAAGGAATTAATAAACCTTTTATTATCCCTTGATAATATTAGAAATAAAAGTAATTATTTAAGGAAGAAATAATAATAAAAGCTTTACTTAAATATTAACCTTAAGATTATAAGATCTTACTTAAATTAAATAAAGAATTAATATTTAAATTAATTTATATATTTTTTAGAAAAAGAACTTTTAATATTATATAACTATATTAAAAAGAATCTAAAAAAGGGATTTATTTAAGAATTTAAATTATTAATAAATTATTTAATCCTTTTTATATTAAAGAAGGATAAAAAATTAAGGTTATATATTAATTATTAAAAATTTAATAGTATTATAATTAAGAATAAATATCCTTTATTAAATATTAATAAATTATAAGATAAACTTAAGAAAGTAAAGGTATTTATAAAGTTAAACCTTTAAGGAGCTTATAATTTAATTTAAATAAAAGATAATAAAAAATAAAAGATAGTATTTAAGATATATTATAATTATTATAAGTATCTAATAATACTATTTAAACTTATTAATATATTAGTAATTTACTAAATATTAATTAATAATATCTTATAAGTATATTTAGATAAAATAATTATTATATACTTTAATAATATATTAATTTACTTTAAAGATAAAGATATTTATATTTAATATATATAAGAGGTTTTATTATACCTTACTTATATTAAATTATATCTTAACCTAGAAAAATATAAGTTTTATAAGGAATTAATAGAATTCCTAGGATTTATAATTAATATAAAAGGTATTCAAATAAACCTTAAGAAAGTTAAGGTAATACTTAAATAACTTATATTATATAATATTAAAGGTATTTAAACTTTCCTATAATTTATAATTTATAATTATAAATTTATAAAAGATTATTTTAAGAAAGTAATCCTACTTATAAATATTACAAAAAAAATATTAAATTTAAATAAAATTTTAATTAAAAAAAGTATTTAAATTATTTAAATAATCTTATATAAATTTATTAATACTTTATACCTTTTAAGTTAATTAATTAGCTTAGATTAAAATAGATACTTTAAATCTTATATTAAGAGCTTATTTATATTAAATAATAAATAAAAAGTAATACTTAATTACTTACTTTTCTAAGAAAATAATAAGAGTTAAATAGAATTATAATATATATAATAAAGAATTACTTATAATAATATATATACTTTAATATTAAAGAGTATATATTAAGAGTTATTTTAAATTAATTATCTTTATAAATTATAAGAATTTTATTAACTTTATAGTAATAAAAGAGTTAAATTAATAATAAATTTATTAAGTAGAATTATTAAAATAATATCAATTTCAAATTATATATATACCTAGAAAGGATAATAGTTAAGTAGATAGGAAGATTATATAAAAGATAAAGATATTATAAAAAGATTAATTTTAAAATAAGAAAATAATAAATTACTTATATTAATAAGAATTTTAATAGTAATTATATATATCTAAGCCCTTAAAATTTTAAATAATATTTAAAAGGATTATAAGATTAATAGTCTAACTAAGATATTAAGAAATTAATAACTAAATATAAAACTCTTATAATATAAAGATAGAATTTACCTATTAAGATTATATATTAGAAAAGTTATAAGAAATTATTATAATAACCTATTATAAGGGTACCTTAAAGTTATAAAAATATTAGAACTCCTAGGAAGAATATATATTATACTAGGATTATCTCTTTACTATAATAGAAAATCCGGATATTAGGATCCTAAATGTAAGCGAGCTAATATATTCTAAGATAAGTCCTACAGGTTCCTATTTAGGCCTTAGTACGAATATTAAAACTAGACTCTATTTACGTATTACTACTATATATACACCTAGCTATATAATATTATTCTATTAAGACGAGAAGATACACGTTATCTTTAGGTATCTAACGTACTAAAAATTATGTAAATCGAGTGATTAGTATAAAAGATATATGTAAGATAATAAGTTTATATACTAAAATCCATGCGATAAAGCTATACTAAGATGTTACTAGAATACTTAAGTATACTACTATTTTACTAACTAATTAACGTCTACCTATTATAATATATATTCAAATAGTGTAAATAATACGTATAGGCTTACAGAGTACATGTATCCTAAAATAACGTTAATCGGCTAATTAGTAATAAAGATATAACTGATTCCATTAATTATGTATTAAATCTATGTATCTGACTACGCTAAGATGTTACTAGTATACCTAAGTATACTACCTTGCTAATTAATTAACGTCTACTTATTATAATATATATTCAAATAGTATATATAATACGTATATACCTACGGAGTATATATACCCTAAAATGATATTAATTAGCCTGTTAGCGATAAAGATATAACTAATTCTATAAGTTTACCTACTAAATCTATATGTCTTAGTACTAATTTATCTACTATACCTATACCTTAATATACTAACTAATTAACATCTACTATATATAATATATATACAAATGGTGTAAATAATACGTATAAGCCTATAGAGTATATATAACCTAAAATAATATTAATTAGCTTATTAGTAATAAAGATATAACTAATTCTATTAATTTACCTACTAAATTTAAATGTCTTAGCACTGATTTACCTGCTATACCTATACTTAATTATACCTTAACATATTAACTGATTAGCGTCCACTATATATAATGTATATATAAATAGTATAAATGATACGTGTAGGCCTGAAAGAGTAAATATATCCTAAAATTATATCAATTAGCCTATTAGTAACAAAGATATAACTGATTCTATTAGTCCCCCTACTAAAATCCATGTATCTAATAAGGATCCTAACTCTTATCGCTAGGTAGTAAGGGTAAAATACTTAACTCCCGTAAAAATCTAGATTTTTATAGGTATTTTCTAGTAAGTATATATTAAGAAATATATTAAGAAATATATAGCCTACTAATAAAATAAGGTAGTATATTATATAAAATATAAATAAATATAATTCACCTTGATACTAAAATTATTATAAAAAGATATTATAATAAATTTTATAATTAAGTTATTAAAGTTAGGAGACCTAATTATAAAGGAGGTTTATAACTTAATTATAATTATTATTAATAAGTTATTAAAGTATACTATTATAATTCCCTTTAAAGAAATTTATAATATGAAATAAATTAGGTTTTATCTTTATTAATAGATTAATTAGGGATTATAATATATTAAGATTAATAATATTTAATAAGGATAAGCTATTTATATCTAACTATTAAAAGATGTTAATATAAATAATTAAAATAAAATTATAAATATTAATAGTATATTACCTATAAATATATAAATATATAAATTATATAAATTAAATTATAAAAATATACCTAAGGTATTATATAAATATAAAGTAAAATAATTAGATTTTACTACTTCTAATAATATAATTAATATATAATAATAAATAATTATAAATAACTAGGCTATTATTATTCTTTATAAATTATAATTAATATATAAATCTCTTCTTAAATCCTAGGCCTAGGCTAGAAGTTAATAAAGTATTAATTCTATTATCTAATATAAAGGTATTATATAAAGATATATAGGTAAGATTAAAGAAATAAATATAAGAACTTAATAATATATTAATAAGAAAAGAAAAATATATCCTTAATTAAAAGAAAGGAATAAAGTTTATCTCTTTATTAAAGATTTTAAGTTAAAGAGATAAAATTAAAAATAAAGTAAGAAGCTTAAATTTATTAAAGTTAAATTATTTTCTATTTAAAAGATAAAAGGATTAATAAATTATAAATTAAACCTTTTATTAAATATTAAAGTATTTCTAATATTTTATATCTTTAAATTAAGATTAATAGACTTAAATATATCCTTATAAAAAACCTTTTATTATATTATAAAAGAAAAAATTAAATATAAGGTTAAAAGAATCTTAAATTAACAAAGTTAATAATATCTTATTAAATAAAAAAATTATAATAATTTTAAGAATACCTAAGAGTTAATTAAGAATTTAATAAATTAATAAAATCTCTTAAAATAGTTTTATTAAAGCTAAGGATTAATTAATTAATTATATTAAAAATATTAAATTTATTAAAAGGATTATTAAATAGTAATAGAGAAGTAGAAGTCTTTATAAGACTATTATTCTATTTATCTTCCTTAATCTTTAATATATTAATAGATTCCTTATTACTTAAATCCTTTAATTATTTTAATTAAAATTTCCTTTATTTCTTTAAGTAAATAAGCTTTAAATAAATTTTAAGGATCTTATTATTTAACTTCTTAAATTCTTAAATTACGTTATTTATATCCTTAAAATTAGGGGTTAAATTATATTAATAATTATAATAAAAATACTTCTTATACTTAAATTATTATTAAGTTATATAATAAGGAAGGCCTTATAAGTAATAAGACTTATAAGGATATATTATTATATAAGATTAATAGAATTTATGATTAGCTATTAAGTTATAATAATAAGTATTAGAATATAAATATAATATATTAATATATTAAGAAGTTAAGTTACCTTTTTAAAATAAAGGCTTAAAGAGGAGACCTATATCTATAAATTTCAAACCTACTTGAAGCTTTAGCGTTAGCTCTAGTTACTAAATATATTTCTTATAACTCCTAAGTAATATTACTAATATCTTATTACTTAGAAGTTATTAGCTTATTATTTAGTAGTTATAAGTATATATCTATAACCTTATATAATATATATATAATATCTAACTAATATATTAATAAGTCTATTATATTATTTAATAATTATCTAATATCTATATATTAGTAAGATATATTATTATTAATAGCTCTCCCCTAATACTTTATCTAAGTTAGCTCTATATTATTCTAACTTAGAGAACTAAGTTTTAAAGAATCCTATTTACTAGATTTCACCTCTATTTAAATAGCTTTAATATATATCCTAGAAAACCTTTAAAGGTTATCCTAATTAACTATAATAGCTACTATTATTAATATTACTCTAGGTATATATCCTATTAAGTATTACTACTAAAGGTATTCTCTTTCTATCTTAAAGCTAGCGCTCTTTCTCCTTAAACTTATATAAGGTACTATTATTTATTAAATATCCTTTAATTCCTTTTATATTACTACCTATATAATCTCTATCTTAATATATATAAACAGCGCCTTTAAATAGTAAGTAGAAAGTAATTAAATATAAGGGATATAATTATATTAAGGAATATACGGCTTTAAGGCGAGGAAGTAATAATAAATAATAGTAGGTAATACTTATAACCTTTAATCCTTATATAAGTTAAACTTCTATTACTTATAATTAATATTCTAGTAGTAGGATTCCTTTATTAATAGCTTTTAAATATTATATTATAAATACTAGGAATATATAGCTTTAAGGTAAGAATATAATAGTAAGTAGTAATAAATAATACTTATAATCTTTAATCTTTATATAAGTTAAGCTTTTATTACTTATAATTAGTTATTTTAATAGTAATATTTACTATTAATAGTTCTAGAATATAGTACCTCTTATTCTATTTATTAAATTAATAATTTATACTTATATATCTTTTACTAGATATATATATTATAGGTTATTATATTTCTTTATTATAATTCCTTATTTATATTAATTATACTTATATATAAGCCTACTTTATATACTACTTTAATCTACTCTTATTTATAAAGGATATAATTATTTTTTAAATTAGGTAAAGTAGATCTAACTTAGATAATAGAACTTTACTATTTACTTACTACCTTATTAAATCCTTATTTCTCCTTTTTCTTATATATTAATTCTTCTCCTTCTCGCCTCTTATTATCCTTTTATTATAATAGTAGTAGCTATAATAATAGATTATATAATAAAGCCTTTAAATTAGATTATTAGCTATCTAGAGGTAGTTATAAAGTGTACTTTAAATAAGCTTATACCTACTTTAGATAAAGCTAGATAGATTCTTAGAGCTAACTTAGTCTTTTATAATTTATATTTTACATCTAATAAGGTATTATTAGCTACTTAAGGTTAACTATTATATTAGAATTATTTATATCTATCTATTAATATCTTATAAAGGATCCTTATTAATAGTAAGATTAAGAGTAGAATTATTAGAATTATCCTATTAAATATTATTAAGTATAAAAGATTAAATACTCTAGTCCTAATCCTTATAACTCTTACTTTATTAAGTTTAATATATAATCCTTTAATTATATTAATACCTTTCATAAGCCTTTAATCTTAATTAGTAGTAGCTAATAATCTAATTCTTTATATCTTATTTAGATTATACTTAGCTTAAACCTTATCCTTAGAGGCTACTCTAGAGGAAATCTTATACTAAATAGGTATCTCCTTTTTATAAGGATAAGACCTTATCTAGTTATTAATATAATAGGCTTTTATTAACCTATTAATTAATTAATATTATATAACTTTATTATTAAACTAACTCTTTAGGATATAAGAGGTAAATAATTATATCTTACTATTAAATAACTTCCTACTTTATAAGTTCTTATATATATAATCTTAAGAAGGCTCTACGCGAGTCTATTTTTATATAATTATAAGTATATTCTCTACTCTTATTATTATATTAATTAAATATTTATATATAATATTAATAGGTATTAATCCTTTATCTTTAACTTATAAGGATTTTTACTCCTTACTTTAAGGTTCTATATTAAATTCTCTTTTTAATATACTTAACCCTCTCCTTTAAATAGTAATAGAAATCTATTATATTAATTTATCTCTAGGCTTAATACCTAAATATAGTAGGATAACTTTAAATATTACTCTTATAATATAACCTTATATACCTTAAGAATTATTAATAAAGTAGTAAAGAATTATTATATTATTATCCCTCTTAAATAAGCTTACTTTATATAATATATAAAGAGAGACTCTAGTTCTTAAAGAAGTAAAGTATAAGATTAAAGACCTAGATTTAGATTTTAATATTAGAAGTAATCTTAATAAAGATAAAGAGGATAATAACTTTATACCTAATATTATAAATAATAATTTAAAGGAAAATCTAGAGGTATTAAAGGTATTATAATAGAAGATATAAATTTCTATAATTTTATTATCTTTTATATTACTTATATTTCTCCCTTTTAGCTTAAACTAGATATTAAATAGTCTAATAGTAAAATATATAATAGATCTAGGAATATAATATATATATTATTATCTTATTAATATTAATTTAATATTATTAATTATTAAAGTTAATATCTAGATTCTTAGAATCTATTATCCTATTAATTAATATTAATTTTCTACTATTATCCTATTCTATTTATAAGTTAGAGCGAAAAATAGGGGATATCTTACTAATAGGATAAGAGTTAGGAAGGTAAGATATAACTTAAACCTTACCTAGATTATTATATATTAATTTAAGATAATTAATAGATACTCAAAGGCTTTCTTATCCTTATATTAAAGGTCTTATTTAAGTATAACTTTAATTAAGTTATCTATTATAAAGCTTCCTTAAATATAGCTAATTACTTAAAGTATATTAATATAAATAATAAAGATAAATATACTAGCGCCCCTTAATTCTTTTTATAATATTATTATAATATATTATTAGACCTAAGTAGATACTTCTAATTAAAGCACGGGTATACTTTTATATTTACTATTAAACCTATTATCCTAATCTAGAAGATTATATAAATAAAATTCTATTAATTTAAAGATAATCTAAATATAAAGTTCTTAGTCTTATATACTTAATATAGTATTAATAAATAGGCTATAAATCTATATAATTTTAAGAACCTATAATATATATATCTAAAAAGATACCTTCTTAATTCCTTAGTATAGTTATTTAAAAAGGTAAGTAAGAGTAATTAACTAGGTTATAAAACTATTATAAAGTAAAGTAGTTAATATATACTTATTATTATATTATAATTATATAAATAGTTAGTTATATTAGACCCCCTAGTATTTAGATCTAGTAGTAGGTCCTATCTAAGTTTTACTACCTCCTAGGTACTAGTACTCTTCCTAGTATAGATTCTTATTAATAAGTTTTATATATTAAAGTCCCTTATTAAAAATACTAGGCCTTAAGCGTTAATATAAGAATTATATAAATATAGGATAATAATTCTATTATTAATAGCTATTAGTAGTACTTTAATCTTAATAGGACCCTTAGATATTATAAGACCTCTAATATACTTTATTAATTATTCCGCTCCTTAGCTACTAAGAATACCTTAAAAAGGTAAGGCTAGATATAATATATTCTTTAATACTAAGATATTAAAAGAAATTAAATTTAACTTTTATAAAGCTTCTAGCTATAAATCTAAAAGGAGAGAAGATAGACTAATTAATTATAGATTTTACCTATTACTATTAACTAATAATCCTACGTAGGACTAAGGTAAGTTAGTAAGACTTAGAAATAATTATAGAGTTATTATTATATAACTACTTTATATATAATATAGCTTTCTTAAAATATTATTATATATAGCTTAATAGATTCTAGAATATAATAGTAAGTATAACTACTAGTATTAATAGCTCTTATAAATAAAAGGCCTTAGCCTATACTATAACTTTAATATAATAATAGCTCTTAATATTAACTATTCCTTAGCTAGTAAATTTCTAGACGCGCTTAAAATTAAATTATAAGGAGCGCTTCCTAGTAATAGATTATATAAATATATTCCTTTATAATAATAGTAATTAATTATTAATATACTTATTAATAGATTATAAGAATTAATATAATAAAGATAAGATATTACCTAAATTTAATATACTTAATAAAGTCTTTTAAAAGGTGAAATAGTATAATAAAAAGCTATTAAATTTTTTATAATATATTATCCTTATTTCCTTTATATAGGATATAAGTAGTCCTATTTCCTTATATCTTATAATATTCTATTATTAATTCTCTTACTTAGAATATTTTCTTTTAAGTTCCTAGCTAATTATTTAATAATATATTATAAATTATCCTTAATATATTATAAAGACTAGGCTATAATATACTAGCCTATTAATAGATAAGAAGGAGGACTTATAAGAATTATTTTAGGATATAAAAGTAGGGGATAAGAGGGTATAAGTATTATATAACATATAAAGTATAATAGGAATTAATATAAACCTATTTATAATTAATTATATTATCTTTCTTAAATTATATAGCTAATCTAGCTAAATATAATAAGCCCTTAAGAGGGCCTATTAAAGGGGCGCTAAATATAATAGTTATTTTATATATAAGATTACTTATATTAATAATATAGATAGTATATAAGCTAAAAGGCTCCTATTAAAGAAGGTTAACACGTATAAGTTATTTATTAATAGTATTTTTAAGAATACTAGAATTAATAGGATAGAGTTAGATAATAATAATAATATATAAGAGGAGGATTAATCTTAATAACATAAAGTCTTATAATAAAGTTTATCTTAATAATACTTTATTTAGTCCCTTTATTATAAATACTTTATAATAGATATAGATCTAGTACTCTAAGCTCTAATATATAAGTTAAGTCTAACTTAATATCTAATTTAACTTTAGCTTTATTATAATAATAAATAGCTTAAGATAATTATATTTAATATATATAAATCTAGCTATATATTTAATTTTATTTAAATCTAGGTATTCTTTATATCCTATTATAAACTAATTTTAGTATTACTTATAAGATAAGTTAGAAGTAATCTAGAGTCTAACTTAAATTTAGTATAATAATAACTAGCCTTATAATATAAGCTAAGGGTAAATTATAATTTTATAAATAGAATTAATTTCTATTCTTCCTTCTAATATACGCGCTAAAGGAGGTAACTATCTAGAATATTATTTATTTATAATTATTTATAATTATCTCTATTTAAATAAAGTAGCTATTATTACTAATATTACTTTAAGTATATATCCTATTAAGTACTATTATTAGGGGTATTATCTTCTTATCCTAAAGCTAGCGCTTTTTCTCCTTAAACCTATATAATATACTACCCTTTATTAAATATTATTTAATTCCTTATATATTACTACTTATATAATCCTTACTCTAATATATATAAATAGCGCTTTTAGGTAGTAGGTAGAAAATAATTAGATAAATAAGATATAATTATATTAAGGAATATATAGCTTTAAGGTAAGGATATAATAATAAGTAATAGTAGGTAATACTTATAATCTTTAATCCTCTTATAAGTTAAGCTTTTATTACTTATAATTAATATTTTAGTAGTAAGATTCCTCTATTAATAGATTTTAAGTATTATATTATAAATACTAAGAATATATAACTTTAAGGTAAAGTTATAATATTAAGTAATAATAAGTAATACTTATAATCTTTAACCTTTATATAAGTTAAGCTTCCTTTATTTATAATTAATTATTTTAATAACAACGTTTATTTATTAATAGTTATTAAAAATTATATTATAGATACTAGGAATATATAACTTTAAGGTAAGGATATAGTAATAAGTAATATATACTATCTTTATACCTTATATATATATAAGCTCCTCCTTTCTATATCTATTTACCTTAATAGTAAGGTTTTAGATTAGTATTTATAAATATTCTACTTCTTTCCTCCTTTATTATATAATATATAGAAGCCGCTATTATTAATATTATAATAAAATATTATTAAGTTATTATTATTCTTTTAATATCTAAATTAAATTAGGTAGATTTAAATTAAATTACTAGTCTAATATTTACTTTTTTATATATTAGATTCCTACTTCTTTACTCTCCCCCTTTATTAACTCCTTTATTATATTATAATATCCTTATACTTAATTATATTATCCTTAGCTTATTTTATTCTTATATATAAGATTAAGGTACTTAATTAGCTTCTTAACTTTATTAAGAGAGTATTAATACCTCCCTTAAATAAGTATTTATATCTCTAATTATCCTTTATAACTATATTACTTCTTTATCTTTATAATATTAATTATAATATTAATTATAATATATATTAATTAGGAGATTAAGCCTTATAATTAAATAATTAACCTCCTAGAAAGAGATCTAAAGTATATTTTAAATAAGATCTTAAGTATATCTTAAGTTCTATAATTTATATAATAAACCTAATAAGATACTACTAGTAACTTAAGAGTAATACCTTTAATAGGATTATTATTAGCTATTTATTAATATATTCTAAGGTACTTATATTAATTATAAGATTAATATAAGAATTATTAGAATGATTTTACTTACTATTATTAAGAATTAGAGATTATAGCCTTTAGCTCCTATTTTATTAACTCCTACCTCCTTAACTCTAATATATATTCTATTAGTTACTCTAATATCTTTTATAAAACCTTAATTTTAATTAATATTAGTTTAAGGACCTAATTCTTAATATTTAACTTAAATAATAGTTAATTATAACCTCCTTAAAGGTTACTAATTATAGAGGAGCTCTTATAAGAGATAGGATATCTCCTTCTTATTAGAATATAACCTTATTTAATTATTTATATAGTAGGCTTTAGTAGATATATTAATTTAAGAATATTATATAGAATTATTATTAAATTAGCTTATTTATATATAAGGGGTAGAAACTACGCCGTACTTATTAATAACTTCTAATTCTATAAGTTCTTACGTAGCTAAGCTTAAGAATACTCTACTTATATATAATTCTAGGTATATTCTCTACTCTTACTATTACTCTAATAAAATATTTATATTTAATATTAATAGAATTATATACTTTACTTATAATCTATAATTATATATATAGCTTACCTTAAGCTTTAATAGAATATCCTTCTTTTAATCTACTTATACCTCTTATTCTATTACGGCTATTTATCTTATTTAGTAGATTATAATAATAAGTTATACTATAATAGCTAGGATAAATATTAGAAGACCTATTCTACTTACGCCTTAAACCTTCCCTTAAATTAGGTATAAATACCTATTAGCCTAGGCTATCTTTGAAGAAGTATTATAAGAAAGCTTTAAATATTACTCTTAGATTATAACCTTATATATTATAACTATTATTAATAAAGTGTTTTAAATTATCTAGGTTATTATTCCTTCTAAATATACTTATTATATATAGCTTATAAGGAGGGAATCTAGTATTTGTAAAAATAGAGTATAAGATAAAGGACCTAGATTTAGATATTACTATTAGAAGTAATAATAAAGAAGATAGTAAAAATAATTACTACTTATTTATAATAATAGATAGTAGTTTCTAAGCGGATATAAAGGCTTAAATAGTATTATAATAAAAGATATTAGTTTCTCCTATTTTCCTATTATTTATAATACTTATATTATTCTCTTCTAGTCTAGACTAGTAAATAAATAGCCTTATAATAGAATATATAATAGGCCTAGTAATATAGTAATTCTACTACTATATTATTAGCCTTAATCTTATAATACCTACTATTAAAGCCTATATTTATATCCTTAAAATCTAGCTCCTAGTTAACTAGTTTTAATTTTATACTAATATCCTCTTTTATTACTAGCGTAGAGATAGTAAAAATAGTAGATATCTTATAAATAATATAAGAGTTAGAAAGGTTAGATCTAGCTTAAATCTTACTTAAATTATTATATATTAATTTAGGATAACTAGTAGATACGCTAAGACCTTATTATTCTTACCTTAAAAGTCTTATTTAAGTATAATTTTAATAAAGTAGCCTAATATAAAGCTTTCTTAAACCTAGTTAAACGCGCTAAGTACTTTAATATAAATAGTAAGGGGAAATATACTAGTACTCTTTAATCCTTTAAGTAGTATTATTATAATATATTATTAAACCTTAATAAATACCTTTAATTAAAGCGTAGGTATAAACTTATCTTTACTATTAAACTTATTATCTTAATTTAGAAGGTAGTATAAGATAAGTTTTATTAACTTAATAATAATTTAAATATTAAGTTCTTAATCTTATATAATTAATATAATTTAGGTAAGTAGGCGTTAAATATAATTAATCTTAAGAATCTATAATATATCTATTTAAAAAGGTCTTTTCTTAAACTTATAACGTAGTTATTTAAGAAGATAGATAATAATAATTAAATAAATAAATAAATAATTCCTATTTAAGTAGATTAATATATCTTACCTATAATATTATAATTATATAAGGGATAATTATATAATAAGGTCTTTTATAAATACTACTAGTCTACTTAATCTAACCCCTTAAATATCTAGACCTAGTAGTAGGGAATTCTTATAATTACTACCTTCCTAATCTTAGTTATTATCCTAGTTTAAGTTATTACTAATAATACTATATATTTAAATTACTAAGTAAGAATACTAGGTATTAGGTATTAATATAAGAAATATATATATATAAGAATATAATCTTATTATTAGTAGTAATTACTAGGATTCTAATTTTAACTAGGCTATTAGATATTATAAGACTTTTATTATATTTTATTAATAATTACGCTCCTCTATTAAAAGTATCTTAAAAAGGTAAAACTAGGTATAATTTATTCCTTAATATTAAAATTATAAAAGAGAATAATATAACCTTTATATAACTTTTATTTAAATATCTTATAAGTAAGAAGATAAGTTAACTAATTAAATATATTAGGCGCTAATATTAGCTAAGGGCCTTATATAAGACTAATAAAAGCTAATAAAGCCTTAAAGAAAATATATCTTTACTATCCTATAAGTATTAGAAATATAATATTCCCTTTTAAATCCTATATTATAAGTAGCTTATAAACCTCTATAATATAATAATAAATATAGCTAATAGTATAAGTAGGACTTAAAAATAGAAGGTAATATCTTATATTAAGATTACTACCTATTAAAAGCTCTTATATTAATAATTACTTACTTAATAGGCTTCTAAATATATTTTAAAATATATTATAAGGGGCGTTATCTTCTTATAAAGTATATAAGAAGGTTCTTTAATAGTAATAGTAGTTAGCTATCTAGAGACCTAATAATAATATATAAGACTTATTATAATTAAAATAGTCTACTATTAAAGTTTAATAGGATAGATAATATAAATTAAGGAGTAAAAAAGTATAATAAGAAGCTATTAGATTATTAGAATTTAGTATTCTTATATCCTTTATATAAGATATAAGTAGTCCTACTTTTTTATATCTTACTATATATAATTATTAATTATCTTACTTAGAAGAATACCCTTTAGGCTAATTATTAACTAATAAATAGTATATTTCCTATTATCCTCGCTATATTATAGTATCTATATTATAATATAGTAATATACCTCCTAATAAGAAATATATTTATAAACTAAAGTCTAGGAGTATAAAGTAAAGGACTAGGAAGTATAGGTATTATATAGAATATAAGGTATAATATTACTAGATATATAACCTATTACCTTATTATCCTTAAATCCTATATTTAATTAATATAAATATAGTAAGTATTTTAGAGAGCCTATTAAAGGGGTATAGAGGTTAATTAATATATAATATATAATATTACCTACGCTTATAATAATAATAATATATAAGCTAAAAGACTCCTATTATTAAAGGCTAATACTTATAAGCTATTCACGAATAATAGTTAAAAAGATAATATTATATATACTTTAATATTAGAGGTTAGTAGTAAGGTTAAGAAGGGGATTTAATCTTATAAGTATATAATTTTATAATACTTATAATTATATTAATGCTTTATTAGAACGCTTTATTATAAATCTTTTATATTAGATCCTATTACTACGCCCTAAGCTATTATATATAGCTTATATCTAATTTATACTAACTTAGTATCTAAATTAGCTTTTTAAAAAAAGGTTATAAGAAGGGCGTAATTAATATTAACCTAATTTTAAATTAAAATCTAAATTAGACTATTAAATCTATTATATAAAAGGAATTAAATTATAAGGTATTTATATATAAAGTATAATATTATAACTTATCTATAATTATAGGATAATTATAAAGACCTATTCTAAATTTATATACTACTATTACTAGGGATATACTAGATTTTAAGAATTTATATATATAGAGCCTAAAGAAATTAGTAACTAAAAATAATTCGCGTTATTTATAAACTATAAGGCCGCGCTTTATAGAGTTAATAATTATAATATTATACTAGCTAGGACTAAAGATCTATATATAAGTATATTACCTAGTAATATAGAATATATACTAAATAACCTTAGCTTTTTAATAGGCGAGGCCCTTTTATATAAAATCAAGTAAGTATATTAATAGAAATATAAGAGGATAGCTATACTAATATTATAAGGATAATAAGTAGAGTCTTATTATTAATTATAAAGTTACCTTACTTAACCTTATTTTAGCTTCATTATTACTAAGAATAGAAATATTTATAAAGGTAATAAATAGGGCTACTAGCTTACTAGTATATAAGTAAATAATATTATAAGAACTTAATTAATTAAAGGTAATCTAATAGTTATTTACTTCCTTAAAGGAGGATAAGGTATATTATCTATTTAAGAGCTTTAAAGACTATAATTATAACTAATAATTCCTATAAAATAAGATTAGTAAAGAATAAATTAATAGCTACCTTAAGAGTCCTTATATAAATCCTCTTCTTATAAATCCTTCTTAGAAGCCTTACTTTACTTATACTAATATAAAAGAGTAGTAGATATAAGTAGACTATATACTATTTAATATTAAGGATAATTAATAGTAATATATAGGTTTTTAGGTCTAAAGTAATATTAAAGGTATTACTAGTATTAAATATACTATTTATTATTATAATATATTTAATATACTATAATTTCTACTTAGTTATAGTCTATTCTAGGAAAACCTAATATATATACTAGTTTAAGTATTTAACCTTATAGGAGAGAGGATCTTTATAGAAAAGTATATAAGGGATTAATAGTAATCTATATAAGAAAATATCTAATTAGGTAGTATAATTATACCTATACTTATTAATAATAATAAATTATTATAGAGATTATTTAATATAGCTAATCTATATAATAATAGGTAATCTTAGTATAAACGCTATTAGGAGCTAAAATTATCTAGCCCTACTCCTCTTAAATTTAATACTAATAATAAAGGTAGATATTAAAGGAGGCTTTCCTAAAATAATTATATTAAACCTTTATTATATAGTAATAGATATAATATTAAAGCGTATATATAAATAAGTTAGCTAAGTAAAATATTAATTAATTAATAATAGGTAGGTCTTTAATTATTAATATAAATAGGTATTAATATTTATTATATAAATAGCTAATTCAGGTAATACTATCCTATCTTAAATAGGATAATAGTAGATTATCCTAAATAAGTCCTTATTATTAAGGTTAAAAGCGGCTAGTACTATCCTATCTACTTAATACCTCCTAATAAAAGGGGAAATATAATATAGTAGTACCCCTTTTATACTTATAAGTATATAAGGTAGAAAATATAAGACTAATTAAAGGATTAAAGTAAATATAGGAAGGAAATAGATATATTTTATATTTAGAATTTTACCTAGAACTACTATCTTATTAATATCTATTTTATTATAATAATTAATATACTTTATTAATTATTAAAAGGGATTATAATAACCTTAATTAATTAGATTTAATACCTTATTAAGGATACTATCCCGCTATTAAGATTAAAGAAGAGATAAGAGTATATAATAACTTAAGTAGCTATTATATTCTAATTAAATAATTATTTTACTTAAATTCTAAGCTTTATAAACTTAAAGCCGTTTCCTAACTTTAATAAAATATTCTAATAGATAGGAGATAAATAAAAGGTATTAGTAAAATAACTAATAATTATAATTATCCTACTTCTATATAATAGAGTTTTAGATATAATTTAATATAGCTATATTATACTTAACTAGACTAACCGCGTCGAGTCGGTACTTCGAACTCGAGCCGGGTACCCGACTCGAGTCTTAGCGATTTAATACCTAAAAGAGGTATCGAGTATTTTAGTCGATTCCATAAGTAGGTATCAAGTATTCGAGTTAATACCTAACTAGGAATCGAGTATTAACTCGAAAGTATTAACTCGAATCGCTAAGACTATTAGTTATCATATTTTTAATTATATTTTTAATAATTTTAGTACTATTACCTAGGTAATACATAAAGGTAATATATATTTATAAGACTTTTATAGATAGACTAAATTAATAAGACTAATATATATAATATATTACTAAAACTAGTACTATATATAGTACTAATAATACTATTCATAGTACTATTCATAATAATATTACTAATATTTTTAGTACTATTTTCTAGGTAACGTAAAAAGGTATAATATACGCTTAAGAACTAAAGACTAGGTTAGTAAGACTAATGTATATAATATATTACTAAAAACAGTACTATATTTAGTACTATTAATACTATTTTTAGTACTATTCATAATAATATTACTAATATATTTAGCACTTTTTCTAGGTAATGCAAAAAGGTAATGTATATTCCCTAGAATAAGAAACAGGATTAGTAATAGAAAATTTAGGCCTAAGATTTTTTATAAAAATAAACTAAAATTTTACTATTTTTAGAACTTTTTGTTAGCCCGTACTAATTTTCGGTACCTTGGCGATTCGAGTCGTTACCTAAAAGAGGTGCCGAGTATTTAGGACTTTCGAGTCGGTACCTAAAGTAGGTACCGAGTATTCAAGTCGATACCAATAGTAGGTACCAAGTATTCGGTCGATTCCAAAAGTAGGTATTAAAACCTGACTTAACAGTTAGTCTATACTTAACTTTATTATATTAATATTATATAGGTCTTATAATAAAGGGATATTAAGCTATATATATTAGATAATTTAAAGGATTAATAAATTTAAGTATATTTTTAAAAGATATAAATTAATAGTAGTAGTAACCTATATAAAAGGGAATAATAAAAGGGAAGCCTAATTTAATATACTAAAGCTATATATTATTATATATTATAAAGAGTTTATTTAATTATATAGATACGCGCCTTATTTTAATTCTTACTATAATAAGGCTATTTATAAGTTCCTTCTTAAAGAGTTCTATAAGAAGACTAATAAGAATAAGGATTTTAAGTTATAAATATTAGAATATAATATCTAATAGGTTAAATTAAAAGTTATAAATAATCTCCTAACCTTTTATTATAATTATAAACGTGTTATTAATAAAGAAATACTAAATATATATATTATATAACTATTAAAAATAAAGAAAATATTTCTATTCTTTAAGTCTAGGCTTAATATTAAAGCTATAACTAGATATAATTTAAACCTAAGAATATAATAATTAATAAGATAGATATTTAATTTAAATAACTTTAACTCTTATAACTTTATTAACGCCCTTACTATCTACGTCTAAGAAAAATATAGAAGGTTAGATAGTATAATATATAATAATATAAATAAAATTTATAAGGAGATAGAACTAGTATAGGTAGAGGATTTATATATTACTATTTATAAATTAATAGCCTATTAGGTACCTAATAATAAATATAATAATAATATCAAATACTTAATTAAAATAATAGTAAGATATATCCTAGATTAATAAAAGTTAGATAAATAGCGCTAAGATTATATCTAGATCCTAAATAACCTACTAAGTAATAGTTAATTAGGAAGGGAAAAGGAAGAGATAGAGAGAAAGATTAAATAATTAAAGTTAATTATATTAATTATAAACTATAAATATTCTTAATAGTATTATAAGTTAATAGTATATATAACTACCTTTATTAAGAGGCTATATTAGTAGAAAGATAGTAAAGTTAACCTAATATATAATATATTTAAAATCAAATATATACTTCTAAGTAAGATATATTATCTAGTATCTTAATAGTTATTATTTCTATAATACATAATATATTTTATAAAGCGCCTATATAATACTAATAAATAGAGCGGAGGAGGTTTTCTTTATAAATAATTTTATAAATTAAGATTAATATAATATAATATTTAATAAAGACTTTATAAGTAAAGGCCTCTAAATAACTACTATATTTTAAGGTAAATAAAAATAAGGATTAAATAATTAAGATAATAACAATTAAGAGTATTTAAGGCCTAAGACTAATTATAAGTTAGACTACTAATTATAATAAATTAAATCTAATTTATAACTAAGTTAAATATTTAATATAAAGTAATCTTATAATTATAAAATACCTTACTTTATAACTTAGATTTAAAGACTATTATAAATATAATAGGTAATAAATATTAACTTATATTTAAGAGGATAATAAGCCTAGTTTACTACTTATTATATAAGAGGGATATTATATTTATAACCTAGTAAGAGGTTAATATAGTCCTCTATTACTATAAATAAATTAATAAATTAATAAGTAAAGGAGAAGTTTATCTTTAAAGTAAGATTCTAGACTCTAAAGATAATAATACCTTATTATAAGATAACTTAAATACTTTAAATTTTAAATTTTAAATAGATAAATAAAACTATTTACTCCTTATAAATATAGAATTACTACTTATATAAAATAGTAGATTAGCGTTTATAAATCTAAATATATAAGACTCTTCTTATATACCTATACCTCTACCTAGTCTAATATAATTAGAAGAGATAGGAGAAGAATATAATTAAAGAACTTATCCTTACTATTTATTACTACTATATCTAATTTATTAGTTAAGGTAGTAGGAAGATATACCTATTAACTAAATACTTATAATATAAGAGATTATATAAGAAGATAGAAGAATATTAAAATATAATCCTATATTTCTATCCTATATAATAATAATAGATTTATAATTTATAAATATAAGCTTACCCCTAATAAGCCTATAATACTTAGTCCTAGGTAATAAGGGTAGCGCCTTATAATTATTAACATTAATAGGGGTTAAATTACTTAGGATTAAGGGTATTAAATAGTTATTAATTTATAAGTATTTGACTAAGTATAAACTCTACTTAGAAAGCCTTATAAAAGATTCTAACTACCTAAAACTACTAATATTATAAGACGCGCTAGATAAGGTATAGGGTTTATTATAATTACTAAGTTATAAGCTATTAATTATAAGTTAAATACTCCTTATAAACTTAATAAATAATAAGTCTTTTTTATTATTACCTAATAATTATAATTCTAAGCTATTATTACTAGGATTCCTATAACCTTTAAGTAATACTAATCCTACTAGGATTACTAAGGATAAATATAATTTAGAATTAACCTAGGAAAGTATATAATCCTTAATATTATAATTAATATATATACTATCTTTAAATTAATTATAAGGGAGTAATAATAGTATAGGGTTTCCGCCTATTACTCCTTCCTTAATCCCTTTTAATAAAGGGAATATCTTATATAAAGCTTTTAAAATACTTATAAGATTAGGGTTAATAAAGGTACTAAGAAGGTAATAAGAGCTTTATAAAAACTTAAATAAATAAAAAGGAAGGAAGAAGA
>JAABUL010003592.1_pt1 | contig 22688 bp, 45 predicted proteins | sample 5559151 | NCBI WGS metagenome assembly JAABUL01 (sample SAMN10711876, study PRJNA513368) | rock metagenome | isolation source: Antarctica rocks | place: Antarctica: Victoria Land, Pudding Butte sud | reverse complement strand
TGTGTGACCAGCCGCCGGACAGCCTGCACCACCAGCTGCTCCTGGATGCCCAGACCGAGGCGTTGCTGGCTGGCACCAGAAACTGGTTGTGGGGCCTTCGGCAGGCTTGCCAGCGGCTGGTTTATCAGTTGGTGCTCAGCACACGCCGGGCGCAGCGGGTGGATGTGCGGCATGTCATGGATCTGGAGGCGGCACAGCGGCGACGGGCATGGAAGGCTCTCAGCGTATGCCCACGGACATGCCAGAGCGAGGGCGCAGCCAAGTGCACATACTGGAGGTGGTTTGCACGCACGCCGCGGCAACAGGAACGCTTGCAGATTATCCGCCAGCGGCACTCACCACGGCGTATTGGCAACTATCTACGATTTCGGCTTGGGTGCAGCACTCTGCCGGTGGTGATGGGCAGGCGTGACAGTACACCTAGGCACCTGCGGCATTGCCAGCAGCGCGGCACCGCGGCGGTCGGGGACGAAAGGCATCTGGTTTTCGAGTGCCCAGCAGTGCAGCACATTCGCGACTATCATTGGGACTTGTTCTGGGACGGCCAGTCCATGCGCGAGTTCGTTAACCAGACAGATCAGGCTGCTGTGATGGACTTCATCGTTGCTTGTTTCGGGGGGTTAGCATCAGCGCAGCTATGTGCTAACCCGCCCAGTGCCTAGTGGAGGAGGGTTTAGTGCTGCCTGTGTCCTTGCACGAACATTGGTACCTGCAGCTTTTTTGTTGGTGCTCCGGCCGTGGGTGGGTGCTCCAGTACTTAGCCCATAGCAGTGCCGGTCTGCATACCTCTTGTAGCTTTGGATTGGTGTGGGGTGGTGGTGGTGGCGGCAGCGCCGCGCCACAGAAGCATGGAGCTACACCTTGAACCGAGCTGATTGAACGTGATTTGTGGTGAACGTCGATGGCGGATGATTGATCTGCCGAGTTTGTTTTGATTGATGTGACCACATGCCTGAGTTTGGGAGCCAGAGTGCCCAACTGTCCACTTTAATCTCCTGCAGACGACGATACGTAGCACAGCGACAGTTTCATTCAGTCTGATCAGCTTAGCAGTGAGGGGTTCCAACCCCGTGGCTGGCACCCTTTTAGCCCTTCAGGGCTTGCGCCATGGTGTAACATCTAGCTCTCTCTCTTGCCCAGAGTCGCCGATCGCCCGACCCAGAGCTGCGCCGCTACCCTCATGCACCATGCAGCTCCGGTCCCCCTGTAATTGCAAGGTCCCAGTTGTACTGCCACCTGCTTTTGCGCAAGCCGCCGCTTGAGTCTTGCCCGGCGCGTACCGACCACTGCGGTGGTGACGTCCGCTCGGTGACGGCCAGCTGCCGGGCGGCAAATAATGCATGGCATGACTGTGTGCTGCCAGGGCCGCGACCTGCCCTGCAAGGCTGCTGGAAGGCAGGGTCGCCCCTGGCATGTGGCACGGGCCGCCAACCCAACGGCCTGCGGGACGACGGGGTCGGTGATAATGCAAGGGCGGGACACTCAGCACGGTAACGGGAGTCTGAGAGGGTTCAAAATCAAATGCCCGGACGATTGCCACTCTCACTTCTCCTTCTCTCTCCTCGTGTACCCTGCCTCCGCGACCCCGACCCGCCCCCCATTGGTGTACGTACCTCCAGTCGCAGCAGCCATGGCGACCGCAGCTGCCAGTCAGCCGGCCCAGACCGCCCGTACGCCCCAGGTTCGTGGGCCATCAAGTTTGAGCCTTGACTCCCTGCGACCAGCGCTGCACCAGTGCTGCAGCCTGCATTGACAGCCTGCGACAGCCACTGCATAGTCGCCGCAGCGGCCTGGCTGCAGGCGTCCGTGATTGTCCCGGCCTGTCGAGCGTGCTTCCTCGGTTCTTCAGCCTTGCTCAGCTGCCCTGTGCTAGAGGAAACCACTCTCCGTCAGAAGTGTCTCACTTGGGTCTGTTATCAGCAGCGCACCCTGTGGTTTGATGGTTTTGATCAGTGCACCCTGCGGCATACATCAGCTCTTCCTGTGACATCGGATATCCGGGCTCTTTCTCACACAGCATGCATCAATCTGCCGGCCCTTCACTAGACAATTTCAGCAGAACCTACCGCCCTTGCACCCGCTCATTCAAACTGCTGAATTGTCATTCCAACATACAATATCCTGGCTGACACCTCCAACAGCAATTCATTTACCTTCAGCTCCCAAACATTTTCGTTTGTGCGGTGTCACACCCTGCAAAATGCATTATCATGCTTCATCATCCTTATGCCATCATCTTGGTGCAAAAGTCGACGGCCTGATCGGTGTCTAGTCCAAAGTCGTGCGGGCGGGCGCCAAAGGCCACCGCCGCGGCTGCCACCGACCGAAACTCCAGCGGATTTTGCACGCACGACTTGGCCAGCTGTCCGTTGAGCTCCGCCAGCTGCTTGTAGGCCGCCTCCCACACGTGGTCCTGCGGCAGGAGGATATAGGTTAGGGGTTTTGCAGTGAGAGGCAGAAATGGTCATGATCGTCCGCTGGCGCAGCTACTACTTGATGCCTGTGCATCATGCATCATTGGAAACACAGTGCAAGTTCATGCTGCCGGCGCCAACAGCCATCAATCCACCGACTGCCTTCCAGCCCGTACGCTCATGTGCTGGCGTTCAAGGCATCCGAAGCACATGACAGCCTCCGCAGCCTACGAGTGCATTCGTTCAGTCTCACCTGCAGCGGGACGCCAGTCGGGGCCACCGACGCCTGCGTGCTGCCGCCCTTGGCGGCGCTGTCTGCGGCGTCAGCCCCGCTTGCACTTTCGGGTTCCCCGGCGGCAGCTGCCAGCGGGCCGCGGGCGAAGGAGATGCCGTAGGTGTCGTGGCTTGCCGTCAGCGGCAGCCGCATGCCGGGCGCCACGGCCACCTCCTCCATCCACTGCACCGCCTGCTGCCAGGTGTTGCCCTGCAGGCGATGTCCTCAGCGCTGTGATGTGTGGAGCACGTTGCAGAGCGGCTGTAATCGTCTGCCTTGCTCCCCTCGTCATGTGCCCACACCCTTCACCTTCAGCCCAGGGACTGTCACTGCACTGAGGGCAGGCCCATTCACCTGCTGCATGCATGCGCTGGTGAGATGCACACAAGATGCACAGTGCGCGCTGCCTTGTGGAGCAACCTTGTAATCGTTGTGTATGATGCACATCATGCTGCACCTTGTCGCAGTAGGGGCTGGTGTCCAGGCTGGTCTCCTCGTCCAGCTGCAGCTGGAACCAGAAGGCGACGGAGTTCCACACGCCGGTCTCGGTAAATCGCGCAGTCAGCTCCACCAAGGCGGGCGCCATGTTGGCCTCGGCGGCGTAAAAGTCGAAGCCCATGACCTCCATGACCGGCCCCAGCGCCGTCCACTCGTCCCTGCGCCATCCTCTTTTGAAGACTTGGATACGAGACTTTCGACTATCAATCCGGCAGCAGGCAAGTCGAGTCCCATGACCTCCGTGACCGGCCCCAGCGCTGTCCACTAGTCCCTGTACAAGTACAGAAGTATACGATCTCTCAAAACAACACAATAATCCGATTGGTGGCGTGCTCTTCATTGGCGGGTTCCCGTGCAGATCAATGCGCTGTCCTCCATGACTGCCCCCAGCATGCCGGTCATGGACAGCCAACAGAAAGGTGTTCAGCATTATATTGCACGCTATGTTCCAGCACGTTCTGCATGGTGCTCAGTAGCGTCAGCAGGCGGCGAAGCCGCTTAGCACAGGAACAACAGAGGATGGCAGCCAGCAGAAGGCAAGGTGAAGCCAGCGTCAGCCAGCAGACCCCATCAGTCCGCGGCAGAGTCGCACCTGCAGAGGCCCAGCTCCAAGCCCTCGTAGTCGGGCCGCCAGTGCCACCGGTTGGCGGGAGACACGTCAAAGCCTCTGACTCGTCCGTGCCGCCGCAGCTGCAGCGGCTGCGCGTAGACGGTGGCGGCGGCCGGCACCATGAGCGCGTCCGGCGCCAGCAGCTTTTGTTTTGCGGCAAAAACCGAATGCAGCGCGCCCTCGCCGATCAGCCCCGAGTCGAACACCTGTAGGCAATGTCAGCGCAACCACTGAAAGTTGCTAAGATTCAGAAAGCAATATGTGCAGATGGCAGCAGAGTCCGGCGCCAGCAGCTTTTCGTTTGCTGCAGAAACTGAGTGCAGCGCGCCCTCGCCATTTAGCTTAGAGTCATGTATCTGGAGGCAGGCATCGCAGGGTGAGTTCCGGAAAGGAACATGGGAGACTGTGTTCCAGGAAGGAATGTGTGGCAGATGACAGCAGCGGTTTTCGGGGCCTCGAACAGTGTCGTCGAAGCAGCCAAAGAAGGCTTCTGTGCAGCTACTGCAGGTACGCCGCGCAAAGAGCCCACCTCGATATTGCAAAACCTGAGTTTCGGATGTGCAGTCACATGTCCTCACCTCGTAAACGAGGATGTCGGCTTTCCGCTCCATGTCGGGCGGCGTGCCGTCCGGCTTGCGCACCTGCACAGAAATAACATGTGAGCTGATGAATGAACAGGTGCGCGAATGAACAGGTGCGCCCTTTTCAGTCGCTCAAACTCGAACTCCCTCATCAAGTGGCGCTGCCGTGGCCCTAGTGACACCCTGGAGCAGCTGACTCCAAATGCTATTATGGAGAGGAGCATCACCGGAGAATCGAAAGTACAGAGGGGGCTGTTGAGGCATCATGCCACATGCTGCTCACCACGTCCATGCGGCGGGCGTCCTTGTCGATCATCATGATGCGGGTGCCCAAGCCGTTGGCGGCCACCACCTCGCCGCCCGTGTCCGCCATGTGGCCACTCATCTCCGCCGCCACTACCTGGTCCGCGCCCGCCCTGCAGCGGCACGCGATGGAGCTGTAGTAATGTTCCCTGACAAACTCACATTCTTTGCAGCAGCAAGGGCTGGCAGCTGATAAAGGAGCGAGGCTTTTGCGCCAACTCAAGGCTCCTGGATCACAGCTGGACAGCTGGAACACATGATGCAGTACGTCGAATTCCAGCGCCAAAATGCGGCCACCAGACAACTGACATCTACAACACAAACCGTTTCGATACTGCACGTCATCTCATTGTAACCAGGCGCACCTGGCGGCCATCATGGACAGCAGGCCGGAGCCGGCGCCGATGTCAAGGGCTAGGATGTGGCCGCAGCCAGCTGCCCGCTTCAGCGCAACCTGCATGTGCACACTGCATCATGCTGGAGGGTGAGGTGCAAGAACAGATCCCAACAGATCATGGTATTGACCTCAAGAAATGGTGTGTCAATGATGCAAACAGGACCTCGCGTGCAAAGGGCAGCCCTGTACAGCCTGCTTCGGCCGCTGTCCGGCCAGCCAGGGACAGATCTCTAGAGGAGCAGGCTCTTCAGCAGCGCACAGTCTATGCAGACGTTGCTTTGGCCGACAAAGCAACATCCAGCAGCTGTGTCGGCACATTATAGCCCGGTGCCCGAGACTCACCGCGCGCTCGATGGCGGCCTGGTAGGCGCCGTTGCGCTGGACGTCGCCCAGCATGTCGAAGTGCCAGCGCGGCAGGGAGGCGTGGCGCGGCCGCCGCGCCGGCGGGACGCCCGCAAAGTGCAGCTGCCCCGCGTCCTGCCGCACCCGCACCTCCACGGTCGCGCCCTGCAGTGAAGAAGATTCCGAATGGTGACTCAACTGTGTCATCTGTCAGCCAGATGATGTTCTGCATGAGACTTGAAATGCATGCAGAAGGCAATGCATGACGATTGATTCATGCCCTCACACGGCCAAATTCCCCAGAGGAAATCGAGATTCACACGCAATACAATTTGGGATTCATGCGGCACCTACAAGCAGAAGGGCCCCTCAAGAACACAACTGCCCACCTCCTGCACCGTCATTCCGTCCAGGTACTGCACGCTCTGCTGCCAGCTGGCGCCGACACTCCTGCTATTGCCGTCCCCAACCGCGTCACAGTCCGCCGCAGCACCCTGTGCAGCCTCCGGCCCCCGCCAGCTGCTGAGGGTCACTCCGCTGCCGGCCCCCATGTCCAGGTCGAACCAGAAGGCCACGGCGTTCCAGTAGCCGCCCGCCTCGATGCGGATGTCCAGCGTCTCGTCGTGCTGCCACTCCGCCGCGTGGCGCAGCTTTGCGTCAAAGGGCGCCAGCTGCCTGCAGCCGGCGTCGGCCGCCCTGCCGCTCGGGCAGGTGGTGGAGGCTTCACAGGCTGCAGTGGCGTCGGCCGCAGCGGCATCGCCGTAGGCTGTGACTGCTGCCAGCCGCTGCTGCAGGTCGAGAGTGTGCGCCAGGAAGGGCTGCGACAGCCGCCGGTGCGGCATCCTGCAAGCAAGGGGTACCTACAGGTGCTACATTGCGCGTTGACCTGGATTTCGTCTCGACAGCAGGTATGCACCAGCATGAGCTGCTGTGGCGCATGGTTGATGACAGCATTTCTGCCGGCACACAACCGCAGGCTCGACATGGCAAAATGCAGATGGTGCGGTTTTGTAGGTGTGAAAACCTTGTAACTGGCAAGCGGTACCTGTCCAGCTGGATGCGCTCGATGTGGGGGTGCCACCGGTAGGTGTTCATGCACGACAGGTCGAAGCCCGCCACCTCCCCGATGCGCAGCTCGATCAGCATCGCATATACCTGCGCATCGACATATGATGGTACGCTGAAGCCGCGACCTGCTTTGATGACCGACCACCCTCATGACGCTTGATATGAAGGATGGCATACCCATGCACGAACTGTACATTCATTCAGTCCTGGCTTGCATGTCAATTGTCCTGTCATCTTGGTGCACGCCTTCTCGATCCCTGGCCAGCATTCGTGACTGCACATGCTCAGTTGGGTGCGTCAGGGGCTCACCTGGACCCTGGCGGGCACCATGACGGCGCCAGGCGCCAGCAGCCGCGTCGCAGCATAGTCCACAGCCGGCAGCAGCCCCAACCCCAGGACGCTGCAGCGCGCACACATTTGCCTTCATCAAGAATCGAGCGAGAGGCACATTATTTGCACACGCCCTGTCACCGAGGCGTGCACAGGAGGCAATGCAACAAGAGGCAACACAACAACATGCAACACAACAAGAGGCAGGAGCTCTCGTCCCACACCTTGCAGCGACTGTCCTGGAGGACCAGGCATGAAAGCTTGACAGTGCGTCTGACCTGTGGTCAAACAGGTCCGTGAAGAGGACGTCCGCGCGGCTCGGCAGCACCGCCGCAGCCTCCAGCAGCGCCGCAGCGTCCCGGGCCTCGATGCACGGCTGCTGAGGTTCTGTGCACGTTGCGGAGCCGCTTGCTGCTGGCGTTTCTTCTGCCCCTGCAGCTGTAATTTCGTTGGCCTCTGAGAGGGGAGCAGAAGACTTTACTGCCATGGCGTCAGCTGCTGCGGCATCGTGGTGCGGCGTGTAGGCGCCAGCTGGCTGCATCGGCGCAGACTGGTCTGCAGCGTCAGCCGAAGGCGCCGCCGCCGCACCTTGCTGCCGCAGTGAAGATGTGTGCCTTCTGTCGTGCTGGCTGCGTGCTGCCAGCTCCCTCGCCGCCTGTTCGATGTCTGGCGGCAGCCGCTCGCCTGCAGTCAGGACAGGGCGTCAAAAGCGATCGTGAAATTGCCCTGTTTTGGTTGTCGCTTTGCGTGGCTGGCGCAAGCTTGAGCTACTCAGGAGAAGAAGATTTCTCTTGGCGATGGCAATGCAGTAGGGGTGGCGTACTTGCAACGCCAACAGCCTGCAGCTTGCGGTCGACCAGGTGGATGCGTTCGGCGTTCGGCGCTGCAGTGTTGGCGTTCAGGACCTGCACCCCGGATTCGGAAAAGTTCGTACACCCCACAGTTTCGGTGCGCCCACAGCTGACGCCACAAGTTGCTCACGCACGTGCAGAGCAAACAAGTTCAAAGCAGAGCAAGGCAACATGGACCGCAGAGACAGCGAGGAGGAATGCTTAGATCCCCTGAAAGTCCAGCACCTGGCGCGCCATGCGGTACAGCATGCGGGAGCGCTCCACGGCGGTCACGCGACGTGCGCCGGCGGCCGCCGCCATGAGCGCCAGCAGCCCGCCGCCCGCGCCCAGAACCAGCACATGCGCGTCTGCACGGCACACGAGAACACTGTTTTTTGCATTTAATATCCGACCTGGTTATACTTGCCCAGCCACGGGACGGCAGGCAGCCGGGGGTTGTGAAGTCTTGCTGGCTGCATGCTGTACAGCTGCTGCTCTAGATATGCTTGAATGGCCAACAAATGACGGGTAGAGACAGACAGCGCTACTCGTGACAGACCTGGCTTTTGCCGCAGCGCCGCCGCGATGCCGGCGTCAAAGGCGTCCAGGCGCGGCGCGTCCGCCAGGGCCGCCAGCGCCTTCTTCGGCGCCGCCAGGTCCGCCAGCGCCTGGACACAGCCCAGATTCCCTCATTTAGAGATTGTCAATGGAAGGGATTGTCAATTGAAGGCTTTGTGTGCGCTTGTCAGCTCTTAGTCCAACGCTGCTCTTCTGGACTGCCTTTGGCGCAGCAGGGAATGACAGCGACTAACAGCGGTGAATGTACCTGGATGTAGCCGGCCAGCGCGGCGCGGCGGCCGGCGGCCTCGGGCGTCCGCGCAGGCTGGTGCGCCAGCTTCATGCTGGGCCGGAACGTCGGCCGCCTGCGTGATTGTGCATTGACGATATTCAAGCGGTCTCAGGGTGTTGCGGTCACGTGCGGGAGGGATCTGGTCGTGCCCTTGCTTAGAGATACACATATCACGGAGACGGCAGAGCCTGAACTGCCGAGCGCCATCCCCGCCAGCTGTGCACCAAATTCTCACAGGGTCATGCACACCAGCAAATGCGCAGGCGCACCACTCGAAGTCGTCCAGCTCCCAGTCGGGTGCCGCCATGCTCTGCTTGACCTGGTTCAGCTGCGCCAGCAGCGCATCCGCTCGCCGCCCCCCTCGCAGCCGTACCTGCGCAAATGGCAAGGGCAATCGCTTGAGACTCTGAAATGATAACGAAAGCAGCAAGAGCGTGGCACAGGAGCAGCATGTCACAGCATATCGTGCAGCGTGTCGCAGCAGCAACAGCATGTCACAGCAAGAGCAAGAGCAACAGCAGTCGGCATCTGCTGGAAGAAGTGATTAGAAGGGTTGCATCGAGGATCTCGCACCGCAAGGTCACGCCGCGCCATGCCCTGCTGTGCGCGGCGAGCCGCTGCCTCCTTTGCTTCGTGCTGCTGCGCATCCTGAAGCTTGGAGCTCTGAACAATGGCACACAAGCTGTCGGCAGCAGCGGCTGGGGCACCGAGAACCTGCGTCATACATGAATGCCGGCACACAAGACCAAGTGCGCTCGGGTTAGTCCAGCGCAGCGGCCGGAAGTTGGCATCATTCAATCAACAGCTTGCACAGTCTGCAGCCCTGCTTGAATAAGACGCACCATGCCCTTGTTGCCGGGGGCCAGCGCGAGGCCGGTGGCAAAAGCCGCAGATGCGGCGGTCCATTCCCCCACCGCCAGGCGGGCGCAGCCGAGCCTGCAGGGGCGCAAAAGCTTACGTGACTCCTCGAATCCCGAACAACACATCAGCATTGGCGGCGCGACGCCTCTAATCGCATCTTCATTCTGTGACTGACATAGACCACTATTTTGTCATCGTACAGACCTGTATTGCCCCTTGGGCCATGTGGAGTCCAGCTCGATGCTCCGCTGCGCATCCGCAGCGGCTTCCTGGTAAAGGCCCAGAGCCAGGTGCGCCGCCGAGCGGTTTCCAAACAAGCTGCAGTCCTTCGGTGACCCGGCGATGACCTGATCGTAAAGCCTGACCGCCTCTGCATGTAGAGTTCATAACAATTGTGATGTGATGATGCGCGCATTGCTGGCTCTGTACAGATTGCATGGATGCCGCAGACATGCTGCAACACTAGAAATCTAGCACGTCAGCATGGTTCAAAGCTTTCAACAGACTTCTTCTCATACCTCTGAACCTCTTCTTTTGAAAGGCCTCGTTGCCCGATGCCTTGAGACGGGCGACGACGAATGCCAGCTGCTGTGGGTCTGCACACGCCAGCGCTGCGGCGACTGGATGGGCTGTCGCATCTTCCAGCTTCAGTGACTCGAATGAAGGGTTGTGTATCTCCTCCACCAGCTCGACTGTCATTATGCGGTCACTGCTGCTGCGTCCCGGGCTCTGCTAGAGCTGCATGCCGATCGAGTGCGGCGCCTGCAGCGGCCAGGCACTTAGGTTGCGCTGTAAGTTAGCTAGGCAACGAACTGGAATGTAAAGTCAGGCCTGGCTTGCGAACCAGACCAGAAGCAGGTACTGAGGTTTGCTGGACCGAAGTGCGAGAGGTTGCAGCCGATCGCCCGAAAATCTTTGGTGGTCACAAGCACAGGGAAGTTTGCGTTATGTTGCAGGATGATCGAATGCAACTTGAAGTGATATTCTCAGAACCGCAGCGATCAGGAAGATCGTATGAACCGTTTGCATGTGCAACAGCAACGTTTCAGCTCCCCAGCTGGAAGCAGGACGTTCCGGAGTTTTGGTGCGCGTCGGTGGGCCTGGTCGAAAAGACTTCACTTTCACCAAGCGACCACACAACGACAGCAGACGACTATTTTCGGTCCCTAATCCATGACGGGGCTTGACGAAGCCGATCGCGCCGTCGGACTCGAGACACAGGTGGGATGCATTTGAAACTTGCTGCGGGCGTCTTGCAATTCACCTGGTTGAATGACAGAGACGCTGTTGCGCTGCAGGACGTCTGGTGCAAGCCACTGCTGTCTGGGGACAAAGTCGAGGAGACGCGTCGATACACGCTCCCCGAGGAGTTCATTGGTGCGCTCCGAGCCAGAGTGCGGTTTTCACTCTGATGCCATGTGCATGTCGCGCCGCGGCCTTGGAACTTGGTTGTGATCCCTGTGGTATCATGTCAAGCTCCGATCGCGCATGCCATACACGCTGCCATACAGGCATGCGCGTGTGGCTGCTGGCCAGCTCGGGCGAGGCTGGGGCGGCTGTGGATACCGGCAGCCCAGCTGCTCACATTGTGCGCACCTGACTGTCCGTCTGCAGTGTAGCTCGATATGGACGTGTGCACTGGCAATAAAACGCCTGTGCATATCTGCGCCGACAACTCTGGCGCGCAAGCATGAGCGCGTCTTTCACCGTCCAGGTGGGCTGGGTGCGATTTTCGGGCGTCAGGCACTACACAGACCGACAGACGTGGGCGGCAGCGCAACACAGTCACCTGGTGCCGGACAGCGACGGCCCATACGGATGGATGGAAGGCGCGCTGGCGATGCCGCATCTCTTTTTGCACACGCGCCCTTATGCAACGCTCGCGTTGGACACATGAGGCAGATACTGTAATTAAAGGACCGTACCAGCGAATTGTGTGCTTGCAGGTGATGCAATTGGGATCTTCGGTTGGGTGGTCAGCGAGAGGAGCACCCTGGCAAAGCCTCTGCCAATGGTCGCAGCGTCGCGTGTGAAGCGCTCGCTGTACCTGCTGAAGGTCTCCGATGCCGAGCTACTGGCGGCAGGAGCGGCACCGGTGGCAGATTCGGGCAGCTGACGACCTACTGCCGACTCGTGGTATTCTGGGGCCAAGCAATTGTGCTGGGTTTAGGCGATCGATCAGTTCGTGTTTTACAAGTTTCGAAATGCAGAATTATGTACAACGTTTATTGCTCACCGCCCTCATCGAGTCTAGGTGGCACACTCCGCATTGTGCAGGGGCTGCACTCAGGAAGACCAGCCCAAGAGAGAGTCTCGCCCGCCACTTCTACCCGAAGCTAGCTAGCACATGTCGGACCTCCTTTGCAGTCTTCCGCGACAGCGGCATGTCAACGGGTCTGCGGAAGTGTCGCGCCCAGCGCCTCCACCGTGGACGCGAGCCAGTGGTACACCAGCAGGAACTCCCGGAATGACAGCGTTGCCAGGCCGTCATTGCCGAGCACCTGCGTCAGAATGATCACGCCAGATTGGCTACACAAATTTTAAATCCAATCCTCAAGTGGCGACGCAGTACAGTTGTCGAAACTTGGCTCGACCGGACACTTCAGGTAGGTGACTGACGGTGAGGGCATTACGCGGCAGGAATATCAAGTTGGGCACATCGTAAGCGCGCACCTCCTTCAGGCCGCTGAGCACCGTCACCACGTTCTTCTCATTCAGCCCGGCCTTGTGCAGGAACTCCTGCGAGGCCACGACACATCGCTGTCAGCAGATGGGGACGATGGCCTTGTACAGCGCAGCCTTTACGTGCCTGACGCCGCGACATTCACGCGCGCTTGGCAGCAGGACAAACAGGGTCCAGTCTGTCCAAGCAGTAAAGATAGCATCATCATGCGATACGCAAAGGCGGTCTGCAGGATGTATAGTAGGACTGTCAGGGTGTTAGGCGACGTACCCGCAGCTCGACCATGGTGAGCTCGCCCTTGCCGGGCGTGCGCATCGCGATGTTGTACACCTTGAAGGCCGCCTGCACCCCCTTCACCTTCTTCGCCTGCACAGAGCAGGCTGCGGCTCAGGGCAGGGCAAACAATATTTTCTGCGAGAGCTCTCTGGCAGAGCGTTCATGCAGGGCATCCACTTACAGCTCGCTGAGCACCCAGCCGGCATGATCTAGTTGATACACAGGCCAGCGGCCGCGAACTAAACCCCACTGCCCCAACTTGACTAAAGCCATGTCAATGTTGTCGTTGTGCTTGAGCTTGAGAGCTTCGCGAAGCTTCCATGCACATCGCCACATCAAGTGTATCTGAACACCAAGGCTGTCGGTAAGATGACCATTCCACCTGGAGGCGGGACAGCCCCAGATCCCCAGACAGCTCCTCGTCGCCGAGTTGGAGCACGTCGCCGCCGGTGATGGCGTTCTCCTTGAACGCCGATGCCGCCTCGTCCGGGAAGCCCAGCTCCCGCATCAGCTGCGCCACCTCCCGCACGCTGTACCTGTTTGAATTCAGGAGCAAAACATGTCAAGGACACAGATTCAGCATGAGCTGCGCCACCCCTACATCTGTACCTGTTGTGCACCATGGACTTGGTCTAGACCGTCAGCCGTCTTGGCGCCTTTGGCCTGTCACCCTATGAAAGCCTGAGTTGTGACACGCGCACGCACCTGGTGAAACACATGGGCCCCGCATTGGCGGTCTTGCCTTGCACAACCGAGTCAGCAGCTATACTTGTTTTGAAATCAAAATCGAAGCAGACCGGCCAACATGTGCACCTGGTGAAGGGGATGGGCCCCGCGTCCGCGTTCTCGGCGGCGGCGGCCTCCACCACTGCGTCGGCGCGCGCGATCGCGGCGTCCACAGCCGCCGCCATGCGCGCCTCCTTGTACCTGCAGACTTGAACATGATGACACAGTAGGTGCCCATCCGTCTCTGGCTCGCAGTGTACCGCAGTGTATGTCAGAGCATTCGCACCGACAAGTGAGGCGCACAGCAAGGATTCGGGTGCGTGTCCTCAACGAGAACGCGCACCGGAAGGCCTCCAAGATGGCGTTGCGCTCCTTGTCTGTCACCTGCAGCGACCGTAGCGCCTGCTCCGCCGCGTGCGCCACCTGTTGCAGAGTAGAACAGCAGCACGCATTCATCAAACAATATAGCAGATAGATGTCCGCTGTGGGGTGCTGTCCTAGTCCGTGACCGGCCGCGTCCGCGTCGCCTACTCCACAACGTGCGCCACCTGCTCGGCTCAAGTCAAAACTCAGTGATCATTCTATCAGGTCAGCACCCGGATATAGGGCCCCGGGCTGGAGATGCACTCCCTGTCGTTTGCACTGGTCTGGTGAGACGGGCAGCGTAAAGTGACTTTGGCCTGGCCCGGCTTGCGTGCAGCAGGTCGGCGACCGCAACTCCAAGTGACGACTGAGATCGTCACATGCCTTGCCAGTGGCGAGGCCTGCTGCACCAGCGATGCAGGACCATTTCGATTCGTCATCTCTCGAACAGCTGACTTACCATTCCCTCGGACAACCTCTGAGGGGACACGAACCTGGGGCGTCGGCTGCTGCATAAGGAGCGCGACGAGGGGCGGATGCCGCCGGTGAGGCGGCGGATGCCCGGGACAGCATTGCATCAGGTCGCCTGTAGTGTGCCAGTATCCCTTTCCCTCGTGACACATGCACCTGGGGCGTGGGCTGCTCCATGAGCAGGGCGACGAGCGGCGGGATGCCGCCGGCGAGGCGGCGAATGCCAGCGACAGCAATATATCAGGTCGCCTACAGTCTGCCAGTGTCTCTTTGCACTCGAGCGAGACGCGCACCTGGGGCGTGGGCTGCTCCACGAGGAGCGCGACGAGGGGCGGGATGCCGCCGGCGAGGCGGATCCCCGTGCGGTTGTTGGGCGCGCTGCCCAGGTTGGCCAGGCTCTTGGCCGCGATCTCCGTCACGCGTGCCGTCGCACCGCCGTCCAGCAGGCCCACCTGAGGTCACACGCGACCCATCTGAATACATCAGTGGTAGCCTTAGTTTGGTGCTGAATTCAATTGCAATCTCCGTCATGTGCGCCGTCGTGTCGCCGTTCAGCAGGCCCATTCACGTCACCAAGTTCAGGTGTCAAAACATCGCATCCGCTCCAGCAACACCAATGTGACATCGAGACATGCGCTGACATTGCCACGTCTTTCCCTGACATGGTGGAAGGTGATCCACGATATCGTTTGGCTGTGGCCTGGTGCTCAAGCACGGCATCCTCTGTTCCAGCACAGCTGAAAGCCAGTACAGCACACATAAGGACGCGGGCGTACCAGGCGCTGCAGGGCGCCGGCCTCGCGCAGCGCGCCAAAGTACTCGGAGCTGGTGGACAGGTTGCCCACAACCGCCACTGCCCGCTCCGTGACCACCTGCACAGCCGGGTCACGCCCTCAGCCCGCTTCCAGCCTCAGGTGCAGCGCCCAAGCTCTTGCATGCATCATGCAATCTGCAGCAAGCGACTGCCGGCAATCTGATGATGGATGATTGGTGCTTACAGGTCCATCAGTGCAGATCCTGCATGCTATGTGATGATGCCCGATGCTGGCAGCCTGTCAAATGGGTGGACCTGCACACGATTGACGCTATGGCAGCACGTCGACGCGCAGGTCGTCACGGGCGCCTCACCGCGGTGGGCTCGAGGAGGAGGCGCATGAGGCCGGGCAGCGCGATGGGGATCTCCACCAGGGCGCGCTTGTTGGCGTCGTTGCCCGTGGTGATGATGCGCAGGCAGTCCACCGCCTTCTCCACCACCTCCGTCTTCTCCTGTTGAATCGGAAAGGAGTCCATAAGAGAACCTCTCGCCTGAAACGTGCACGAGTGCCGTGTCAATAATTGCTGCGCCAGGCAAACTACCGCCTTCTCCAACACCTCCGTCTCCTCCTGCGGCCGGAATTCGGATTCCAGTTCTGAAGGTGCCAGGGGATGAAGCGAAGTGTGGCGTTTATATATGTCGTGACTGCGTGTCAGGCGCACCGCCTGCTCTGCCCCCTTCCCTTGTGCGTGGGGTGTACAGGATCTCGGGTGATCGGTGCTCGGGTGATCAGTGTGATTGAAGCCCACGCCTGCGCCTGCCGCTCTGAGACATCACGGCAGCTTGTGTTTGTGCTTGAAAACACCCTAGCTGTCAATGGCCTCGAACCCTTTGCTCCTGCATGCCTCACTGCTTGCAGCAGCCAGCAAGCCTGGGCAGTGACGTAGGGGTCATTGCAGCCATGCTCGAAAAGTTTGTAGCGCAAAGCAGAGGGCTACATCAACAGCATTGTCGCCACCGGCAAGACTGCTGGGAAATGGCTATGCCGTCCGCTCACCTCGCTGCCGATGAGCTTGACGAGCTGCGGCACGAGCCAGCAGCTGGCGGCGGCCGCCTTGTTGTCATCGTTGTTCATGGACGCCGCGCGCAGCGCATCCAGCGCCGCCGCGATCACGCCCTGCGCAGACGCCATCTCCAGCAGCCGCACCAGTGGCTTCAGGCCATCAATCGTCCTGCACAAGGTAATACAAGACACTTGAGAACCAAAGGACATATTGCTGGAAGCGCAATCTTGCAACCTCGCCCTGTGCGGACGCCATCTCCAGCAGCCGCACCAGCGGCTTCAGGCCATCGATCGTCCTGTGCAAACACAAAGTAACAGATATCGATCGATGATATTTGGCAAACAGGTCCAGGCGGATGAGTGAATGGCACGTGTGCATCCCCTGTTCCTTTGTGCGACCTCTGTTCATGCCGCAGTGCAGCCATTCGCCTTGGCAGTCATCATGATACAAGAGCACTTGGGCAGATGACAGTACTTTGCCTGCAAAGTCAACACACCGGATGTAGTCCTGATTGGTGCGGTTGTTGATGACGAGCATGGTGAGGGCGCGCGTCACCGTCTCCAGCACCATCTCCCGCTGGTTCTCCATCTGCAGGTCAGAACACCGGGGACGGCATCAGCCGCCACACTCAAGACGACACTTGCTGAGACGGCTTCAGTCATGTGCTAGCATGTGGCTACCAAGGGAAACGCCTGCACTGATCGCTGGATGTGCCATATCGAGTGCCTGGCTGGGCCGCAGGTCCGGAATACTGCTTACCTTGAGGTGTCGGACCAGGGCGAGGAGGCCGCCGGCGTCCCGGATCGCAGTTTTGAGCGCCTCCGCGTGCGCCAGCTGCCCCACCAGCTCCGTCGCAAACCGCGTGCTCAGCTGCAGGTGACATGGAGTTGAATGATCACGACACGATGAAAGAAGTACTGAAGCAGTGCAGCAAGCCCGTGCTCAGCTTCGGACATGCACAAGGCGATTCAGCGACCGACGATCATGCCGCCCACAGTGCGCAGAGGAGACGAAGTAGGCAGGCGGTCGTGTCGACAACTTTTGACATATCAAGGCTTTAGTGTAGGTTAAGGATCCTGCAGGGCTTGTGCAGGGCGCAAAGAGCTCACGGCGTCAGGGGGGCCGTCGTCCATGAGTTTGATGAGGAGGGGCACGCCGCCGGCCTCCTGCACCGCCAGCCGCCCGGCGTCGTCCGCCGCCACCGACGCCACCGCCTGCGCGCCGCAGCGGCATCACAGCGGTTGACGCACGCGAGCCGTAATGTCAGCAGTGAAGTGGTTTCCATAGCTAAAGCTTCCACACCTAAAGCTTGTAGTAAGGTGACTGACCAGGCTGGCAATTCGCCAAGTGAGTGACAGCCCATGTGAGGTTTTGACGCACAGCCATGCAACCACTGCCGAGGCCCCTGTTTGTGCTTGTCAAATCGACGCCTCACCTGAAGGATGGCCTCTCGCAGGGGCTCCTCCACCCGCTCCTGCCCGTGGATGAGCGTCCCTACCAGCAGCCCCACTGCCGCCCCTTGCCTGCGGATCCGAAAACTCAGCTGCTTGACACCGCAGCTGTTTCACATAACCAAGCTGCGAGGAAGGCGCTCCTCACACACGATCATTTGCAGCTGGATCCAGTTGCTGTGCTTCCAAGGTAGAAAGCGCAGGGGCGCTGTGCGGGACACAGCAGGCATTGGGGCTGCAGGTGTGTGTGCCATTGCAAACAGGCGGCGGACCGCACGACGGCGCGGCAGGAGGGCGTGGACGCGATGCGCCCAGCGCCTGCACCATAGACTTGTTTTGCTTTCTTTCTTTGCAGCCTTAGAAAGCGACTTCTTACCGAACGGCGGCGCGGCAGGAGGGGGTGGAGGCGATGTGGCCCAGCGCCTGCGCCACGTACAGCGTGACCGGTTTCTCCGGTGCGTCCAGCAGCGCCACCAGCGACGCCAGGCCGCCCAGCGCGACGAGCGCCTCCCGGTACCCCGTCTTTGCCGCCATGAGATCCCTGCGATGATCAAAACAAGAGATACTGGAGCAGCACATGGTGGAATGGCAGGCCACTCAGCGCAACAAGCGCCTCCAGGTACCCGCCTCCGCCGCCATGAGATCCCTGCGGCAGACATGTGTTGTCTCGGATGACATATTGTGGCAAAGCCAAACAGTAGCGCGGCGAGCACTTTTGGTGCCAGCCTGTCCCTGCGGCGTAACATTCACCATAGAAAGTGCGATGATGAGCCAGCCGTGAGCTGGCCAGGTCTTGCTGACGCTCCGGGATTGCGCAGCCTGCACGGCGTGTAGCGCTGCATGCTGCTGCTCATGCAACGCTGCACGCTGCCGCTGAGCAAACCCACCACCGCCATGTCACCCTGAGGCAGATCTCTACGGTGCAACATACATGGCAAATCAGGCAGAGGAAATGCACCATTCCAGCCTCATGCAAGCATGTTCACCTGATCTGCTCGGCAGCAACCTCCTGCACATTGGCGCTGCCGGTGACGATCTCCTGCATGAGCTGGTGCACCACCTCCTCGTCCACGCCCATCGCGCGCTGCCGCTGCGGCAGCTCCGGCGGCGGCGGCGGCGCGGCCGCCTGCTGCGCTGCGGCCGCCTGCTGCGGCAGCTGCAGGGGCGGCACTGGCGGCTGCGCCTCGATCTCCGAGTCGCTGGGGGTGCCGCCAGTGCCGCTAGGCGTGCTGCCCGCGGCGGCGGCCGCCGCCTCCAGCTGCTGAGATGTCACTGAGGCTGCAGACATCGCGGAGTCGGGCGTCGCGGGCTGCAATGGCGGCTGCGGCGGCTGCGCGGCTGGCGCAGCCGACTCGAACGCCGCAAAGTCGTGCTGGGATGCTGCCGCCGGAGCCTGCGGCTCTGAAGGCTCCGCAAAGTCAGCCTCGAAGGGAGAAGGCTGCGTCTGCTCCGGGGACCCCATGTCCTCCGAGTCCGTGTCTGCAGGAGCATCACATACCATGCTTCGTGCAATGCTCTTGAATAGGAACCGCTCTTGGATAAGATCAAGGTGCTCTTGGAGACGTGTTTGCATCTGAGCCGCCGTGACATATGATTGGATGTCCAAATAGTCAGCTGTCCACGTTTCAAGACCGAGGTGTCATAGGCTCGAAGACTGTCTTGCAGGGAAAAAACTACACCCACCTGAGTCTGGCACGAGCGCACGCGCGTGCGTGCTCAGCGGCAGCGCAGGCGCCTCATTGGGCTGCGGCGCCTCTGGCACCGCCGCCGCAGCGCCGCCATCATCCAGTACGCCCCCGCCGGCTCGCGCGCCGTCGTCGTCGTCGCTGTCCGATATCGCCACGGCATGGGTGCCGACGCCGTTGGGCGGCAGCGGCGGCTCCGCAGGGACGGCGCCGTCTGAGGCGCTCCCAAAGAAGCCCTGGCGCCCGCCCGCCGGGCTGCCGTCCGCCTTGACGGGCGTGCCGGTGTCCGGCGTCCCCGGGCTGCCGTCCGACAGCGCCGCGCTGCTGGGCTCGCCTGCGGGTCATCAAGCGGGCCTGCGCTGATATCGAAATCGCTGCAATGGGCCGCTGCGCGGGTGCCGCAGGAGGTAGCGCTCTGGTGGTGGCGCCACCGGTGCTGCCGCACGATGTGGATATGGCAACACCGCCGCACATGCGCGCCTGGCGTCATGGCTGCTGCAAGTTGCATGCGTTTGGATGAGCATCCTGCTACACCGCCAGCTGGCTATTGGCTCAGCGCTGATCGTGTCCAAAAATGGGTTCATTCAGCAACGACCTGGCCATCAGGGACTAACTAAACATGCATGTGACTGTAAATACACGACATGTGATCGACTGGCGCTCTGCTCGCAGCATCCGAGAGTGCACCAGCCAGATCAAAAGGCGTAGTCCCCAGTGAACATGGTGAAAGACGGCAGCAGTCACGGACAGGCGGAACCTCTTTTCTGCTGCTCTGTCGCATTGTTGGATAGGCTCACCCATGATGCTGTCTGCGAGCGCGCTCTAGGCGCTGGCCAACATTCCTGTGTGACTATCGAGACGTCTCAACTGCCGCCGTGCCCGGTGCGCGACCTTCTCCCGAGCCAACTGCAGTCCAGTCAACACTAGAGCAATGTCGTTCTGACTCTGAGGCAGCGCGAGGCCGAAGGAGCGGCTCACGCTGCAGCAGGGGTGGAGGAATCGAGAAGCGAGGTGTGCAACTTCTAGGACTCTATATGCAGTCCGGGTCCGGGACGCTGTTAAACCCTAGCCTCGGCCAGTGCACTGCAGTGCACTGAAGCCAGTGCAGTGCACTGCCCAGCCCCACTGCCCACTGAGCTGAGATCCACGGACCAGCGACACCTCTTCGGACCCAAAATACGGTGAGGATCCGGACTGGGCTCCGTGCCCGCCGTCACTGGGTCGTCTGTTGGAGTCGTTGCGCCTTTTCACGGCCCAGTTTCGTGTGCAGCGGCTCGTATCCTCGGGGAGCTGGTCTCGGTGTTGCCCTGCTCGCCACAGCAGGGAGGCTACTTGTGCGGCTGCAGCTGTGCCTCCTGGTTTGTTGGACCGTTCTGGCGGCTCCGAGCTTCGTCTGCGAACCTCGCGGCGCCCTCGGATGACGCGGTGCCGCGCGGAAGCGCCTGATTGTGACCACCGTGCTCGCTGCTTGCAGGAGTAAGCGACCTCCACTTCCTGCAACCATGCCGCCCAAGGGAGCCGTAAGCAAGCCGAAGGCCGCCAAGAAGCCAAAGGCCAAGAAGGACGTGAGTTTGCCGGCCTGCGTGCCTTCGTGCGTCGCATTTTCCGATACCAGTTCAAACTGATCGAAACTTTGTGAACTCGAATGTCCTGCTTTTCGCAGCCCAACGCGCCAAAAAAGCCCAGCGGCGCGTACATCTGGTTCTGCAACGAGCACCGGGGGAAGATCAAGGGCGAGCACAATGACTGGGGCGTGGCAGAGATCGGCAAGGAGCTGGGAGCTCTGTGGAAGACGCAGACCGACGAGGATAAGAAGGTGGGCGGAATGCCTTTTTGCCTCCTCGAAGAATGAGTACCAGCTTCGGTTGCTACCATCAGCTGCAGCTTTGCTGATCGAAATGCTCACCCTCATCACACGCAGCCCGGCGGTCGCTGACACTGCTGTGCTGGACTTGCAGCCGTTCTTCGCGAAGGCCGAGAAGGACAAGGTCCGGTACCAGAAGGCTCTCGAGGAGTGCGTCCCTGCCCCTCAATGTGTTCTACTGATAGAGCGGTTCAGGACTGTGTTGAATCTGGCGCGCCTGCTGAGGGAAGATGAGCTGCATGTTTGGCATCGAGCCTGGCTGGTGACGTGCCTTAACAAGAGAGGATACTGGCTATCGCCCAAGGGCACAGGAGAACTGGCAGCCAGCGCCTGCGTCTCAACGATGCACTGGACTGCCGTGCTCTAGCCATGCGCCAATTTCAAACCTGCGATCACCTTCGACTACATGATGCGAGTGCCCCAACTGTGCGCAGGTACAACGATACGAAGAAGGACGAGCCGGAGGATGATGACGAGGAGGAGGAGGAGGCGCCCAAGCCCAAGCGGAAGCCGCGGGCCGCCAAGCCGAAGAAGAAGGTGACCACATGTTTACAACTGATCACTCTCTTATGACTGATCTTTCCACTCTCACGCTGGGATCTGTGTGCCCAAGCCGCGGGCTGCTAAGCCGAAGAAGAAGGTACTATACATAACATCTCCCACCAACCTCACAAAACATCCCCTGCTATCACCTCATGAACATGATATCCCGCTTTAGCGCTCGGTTGCGTGCTGCACCTTGGTATCTCATTCAGTAGTATGACCCTCACCCTCAAGGTGCTTGCGACTGCACGGGACACTCGCCCCTGCCCCTGCGCACGAGGAGCTCAACGGCGCGCTGCATGCACCTGCATGCACCTGGCAGCGTAGTGCAGATTTCTGGTGTTGTGGTCAGCTGCTGTGCTCATCCGTTTGTTGAAAATGTGCATTCGCCGCAGGCGGTGTCGGAGGATGAGGAGGATGACATCGCGGACGACGATGACGATGACGAGTGATTCGTGGCTTGTGGAATTGGCTTCCGAATGGAAGTGGCGGGAGGCCGGGGCAGCAACAGAAGTGAAATAACCAGGACGGTGGGCGGCGATGCGTGCTGCACACACAGCCCAGAAAAAGTCGGGCCAGAAGGCATGAAAATTTCGTTGAGGGACCGCTTTGGTGCGGCAGCGGCGGTGACGGGTTATGGTGGGAAGCTGCCCGGGGGAGCACCGCCTAGCGGGTTGACACCTCAACCGGGCGCCCGCTAGTGACGGTTGATCTCAAACGGCGCTCTGATTCCCAGATTGTGCGTCGCCTGCTGTGCCCCAGAGCCGTCGCCCCTCCCGCCCATGGCTCCCTTTCTGCTGCACATGCTGGACAGCACCAGAAACAATGAACTTTTTCGCTCACGATATCTCGTACATCTGCCGTACAAGTGCTGGTGACCTGGTTTTGGTTTCCCCATGATTGTTCTCTAGATCTGTAATGACGCTGTGCAGCAGCGCTTGTGTACCGTAGTCACGGGCATGATTCGCGCAAAAATAATTCGGCGGCCGCTGCGCGAAGCAATTTCGCGTGGGTTTTCAGCACTGCGCGAAATCCGCGCGAAAGGTGGATAATAATTCCAGCAGTGCTGCGCGAAACGGCCGGATATTCGAAAATTACAGTCATTTGAACTGTAAATTAAGAAACGCGCCCGTCTCCGGGCGCAAACGAGCCCAGCATCGTCATCAAGAAGCCTCACTGCCCTAGGGCCCTAGGGCCGAGCCCGTGATGTCGCTGCTGCAGCGCGCGGTGAGACAGGTCGATGCAGAGGGCTATTTCATCGATGCAGAGGGCGATCGTGTGGATGATCTCGACCAGATTTCGTCTCCGAGTAGGTAGGAGGCTCGGGAGGAAAGGGGCACAGCACAGTCGAATTGGCATGCCAGGAAAGTTCGAGTTTGTAAAGCCTCGCAGAAACATCGAATCAACTGCTCATTCATGAAGCTCACCGCACAAACGGTCAAGCAGTGCA
>JAABUL010003591.1_pt1 | contig 22692 bp, 6 predicted proteins | sample 5559151 | NCBI WGS metagenome assembly JAABUL01 (sample SAMN10711876, study PRJNA513368) | rock metagenome | isolation source: Antarctica rocks | place: Antarctica: Victoria Land, Pudding Butte sud | reverse complement strand
ACGCTCATTCCGCTTTATAGAGACTTGAATCCATGCCGCAATTCTTTCTTTCAATACAACAGTAATTACTATCCATAAGGCGCAGAGCTCGTTTACAAGGACGCAAGGCACGATCTACGAATGGAATCTCATACTAAAAGACATACTATGTGCGGATTGGATCATACACTGGAACGAGCTGTTAAACTAGCAGCGCTGCTATTTACATTATGCAGACCGAACAGTGGCGGTTCGAGATCGGTCTTTGGATGGGCTTCGCTGATGGCTACTCATGCTTCTTGTAGCGTAAGACATTCACTCGCACATGGCCAACCGAAAAAGACCTACACTATAAAAATACTCTAGTTCCACCTCACCCATCATCCAAGACATTCCACAACGACAAAAGCATACTCCCACGTTCAAAAACAGTAAAAACATACAGCAAACAGGATTCGCTGGTCGTCACCGACCCAACTACTAATTGTTCGATCTAAAGCTTGTCAATGGCAGAACGGACGGGATGCCGAGTATTCTTTAGTCTGTGGCAGTATGTGGAAGAATGGCCCCTATTTAGCCATATAGCACCAATTTTTTGCACACTCAACAAGCCATGAGACAAGGTCGAGAGCGCAGCGCTGTCTGCTATCTCGGTCAAGCAACGAACCACCTTTCGAAAGCGATCTTCAGCAGTCGATGGACTAGCCTGCTAAAACGACACGCGAGTGGGGGACGCTGCGATCGTTTGGATTTCTCGAAATGTATCTTTGGACGACGACTGATGTGGGTCATCTAGAGACCACCACACAGCTCATCGACCTGCGACACATCGAGTCTATATACACGATTCTTCTGCTTTCGATGATGATTGCGACACGTATTTTTGAAGAGATCAATAATGTGAAGAAAATCTGGGTGAGCTTTGCGAGTTGCTGAAATTGAATGGATGTGTCATAGCCGATCGCATTAAACTGATCATTTTCCGGCCGTCCTTGTTTCCTCAGTTGTATAGCCTCGCGCTTGAAAGGAGGGTTAATGAGGAACCGGATGGAGAATGAGATGAACGAGGCACCGACATTATTGACATTGTTGGCTCAAAACGATGCAGGTACAATGGGCAAAGCAGATCAAGACTCAAACCGACTGCAGGAAATCTTTCATTCAGACGCACTCTCGACTTATACGAGTGCTAGGCATAGCCCTGGCATATTCCGAAATAAATCCGCTACCATCAACCACAGCATCCACCACTTCCCCCTCCTGCCCCCTATCTCTCAGATAAATCATTGCATCCTGCTCTCAACCATGATACTCTTCGCCGCCCCTAAATCCTTAACACACCTCATACCTGATGCGGTATCGCTCTGCTCAACGTATCCCGCGTTGCTAAGCCCGCCGAGGATATACTTGCACCCATCATCAACAAAAAAAGAGACTACTTCGATATGATCGTCGCCGGAACCGTAATTGATGCCTACCCAGGCCATACCCGGTGTGGGCGTGAACTTGATGCAGTGGTCCACTAGAGTGTCGTGGACGACGTTGGGGCCCACAGGGCCGCTGCAGGCGGCGTTGGCGTAGGAGCCGAGCCAGCTCGGTTTGGTGCGTTTGTGGAGGGAGGGTGTGGTGGTGTTCTGGGGGAGGGTGGGGAGGGTGGCGTCGGAGGTCGTGGGGAGGGCGAGAGTGGCGCTGGTGATTAGGGAGAGGAGGATGGGAAGGGTGAGATACATGTTTTCGGTTGAGCAGGATTGTTTAATGAGTGGGTCGCTTTGGCTTTGCGAAAGTTCGATCGTAGGTTTGAATTCTGGTAGGAATTATTCGTGGATTTTGGTGGTTCTTAGGTATGTAGAGCGAGGTCAAGCATTCTTGTATAGACAAAGGGTCAAGTCGCACGAGATTGTGAAACAAGGAGGTGTCTTGTGGACAATGAAGTCTAACAAAGAAGTCCAGTACTCGCATTCCTTTGCGACAAAGGGGGTTCTTGCCTGCTCAAATCTATTACGGCTTTGTACCAATGAAGTAATCGTTGGTCTGCGCAAGCACATCGAGCTATACCTGTCCGGCCACTCATGCACTCGTACAGCGTCCGTGAGAGCGCTACCAAGGAGCCAGGAGTCATGGTCGCTCGGAGACGCTCGATCATTTTTAACTCCGCCTTGAATGCATTACACGTTTGAGATGGCGGCTAGAAGCTCTGGAACTGCCACAAAGATATCATGTTTGAGAAGCCTCCCCTACATATCCATACTCAAAAGGTGTATTTACAAAGCACAAGAGAGAGGCTGCAACTTCGATATGCGTCGCGGAGTGCGTATCAGAATTGAAATAGATGCCAGACCACTGCAACGTGATCATGTGCAGCTTGGGAATGTTGCGGATTACCTACATGAGTGGCTGGCGGGGAAGAAGCAGCACCTCTCGGGGGTTTCATGTTGTTTCCATTCTTAGGAAGAGCTCCATTTTTGGATCCCTCCAGTCTTCTTAATTTAGTCTAAACGCATGACATTAATCTATTCCTAGAATGCCATGACACTGTCACGGTACGACTCAGGGTCACGTCACTGAGTCTTGGCATGGATGCTTGGCACGCACATACATTGCCCGCAACCACGGACTGTTGTACATTAGACAAAGATCATCATATTATATTATCATACTTCCACGTATCCACGTCCTTGTCTTTGACAGATATTTTACTTATTAGGGTAAGGACCTCGGAAGCTTCTATGAAGTAGCTTACGTTAGCTAATCTATGCTATCTATATAATACTATAACTGTTTAAGGTTTAGTTAGCTATCGTATACCGCTAAGTAATCTATATTATATAATAGAACTTTTCTTTTTCTCTATATACGTGTCCTATTTATATTATTCTACCTTTATACGCGTTTTATTCTATCTTTTATTTATCTATATCTTATTTATATATATTTATATATATATATTATAATAGACCTATATAAGGTACACGTATACTAAGCCTATTACTAACTTCTTTATCCCTAATTAATTTATATTAAGGCTTTACTTATATTATTAAGTATTACTAATCCTTACTACTTTATCCCTTTTTATACTAATCTTCCTTAAGTCCCTTAATAAAAAAGACCTACTTTATAAGAAGTTAATTTAAATATAATCTTATAATTAAATTATTAATTTGAATATTAATATATAATTATTAAATAGTTACTTTTTACTTTAAGACCTACTATTTTACTACGTACTTAATAGTATAATCCTCCTCCTCTATTATAAAGCCCTTTATCTTATTTATAATATCCTCCTCCTAGTCTTATACCTAACTATACGCGTTTAAAAGGCCTAATATCTAATTATAAGGTAAAAATATATACTTTAAGGCTTATAATAGAATAATACTTAACCTATTCTACTTTATATTAGAAGGAAGAGTATAAGATTAGTCCTATACTATTTATAATATACTATTTATAGGGTAATAGCGTACTTCCTCCTCTACTTAAGCCCTTAAAGCTATTGAAAGAGCTATTTTAAGGAAGTATATTATATTCTAAGTATTTTTTAAACTATATTTATAGATATAATAATACTCTTACCTTTATATCTTATAAATATTAATAAGATACCTAATTATAAGGTTAAGCTAGAATCTAATCCTTTATAATTTATAGGGAATTTTATTATTTATAAGGCCTCTTATAACCTAGTCCTTACTTTATTCTATCTTTGATTTAGTTATACTTTTATAATCCCGCCTTTATAATAACTTCTTAATTATCCTATTATTTAGATCTTTAGTAATCCCTCCTTAAAGAACTTAATAGAATAATATAAGCTTATAATAATCGATTTATTATTATATACGCTATTATATATAAGTAAATTAAATAAGTACGGGCTATTACAGGGCTTATATAAGTAGTTTTAAACCCTTACTTATAATTAATTATAAAGGCTAGATCTGATAAGAGGTATATGAATCTATTAACTACTTTAAAGGTTACTACCTTTATTCTAGATAAATATAAGAACTATTACTTTTATAATATTATTATTATAAAATATTATAAGGATAATAAAGAGTCCCTCTTTTATATAATAAATTATAATAATACTATATACTTCTTATTATATTATATCCTCCTTTTCTTATAATATAATCTAGGCTAGTACTAAGCCCTATAGTTATATAATAATAATAATTATTATATTATTATTATTTATTATTCTAAGCGTATATAAGTACGCTATTACCTCTTTTAATATCTTAATTAATACTTAACTATACTTTATAATAAGAAGCTATTCTAATAGTATATTATTAATTACTTTATTATAATTAATTAATAATAACTTAATTTCCTTTATATATATTAAGTTACTATTTATAACGAGTTATATTAAGGGGTAGAAGATATAATATTAGTTAGTAATAATTATATAAATACTCTTAGATATTATACTATTCTACCTTCTAACTTTAATAGCGGTAATTAGGCTATAATATAGAATTATAAGGACTCCCTAGCTATTTAATATTATTACGGGAAGCTTATACTCTTTATAATAATAATTATAAACTTATATTAACCTAAAATTAATACTACTATCTTTAAGAATTAAATTACTAATAATAGGTAGATATTATTATATAAGTCTTTTATATAAAGAAAAAGGCTTTATTATAAGATCTTAAGGATTAGTTTAACTATTATTTAAGGACTATCTAAATTATTAAGTATTAAAAAAGAGGTTTTTTTATATATTTATATCCTTCTTTTTCTATATTAGGATAATAACTTCTTAGCTTATTATTATATTAATAATCTAATTTATATAGAACTACCTAATCCTATTATAAATCTAAATAGCTCTTTATATTAAATTATTTAAGAGTAAATAACTTATAACCTTTATAAGTATTAGAATCTTAAGGCCTTATATATAATAAAGAACCCGCGTAGATCTAGGTAAATTTATTTAAAGTATTTTCTAAGGAAATTTTTGCCTAAACTATCTATTATAAAAGATAGTTATCTTATATACTACTATTATAATAATAGCTGTATATAGATAAAATAGGTATATAAATAGGAAGTTAAGATAAATAACTATTAAGTAGTCTTATATAATCCTTAGTTAATTTATAAATATATTATATATATTAATATTAAGGTTTACACCTCTATTAGTATTATTAAATATATATATAAGTATATTTATAAGGATATTAACTATGTAACGTTAAAGCTAGTAAATAACTAGGATAAGATTATATATTACTTAAATAGTTATTATATTAGTTTATACTAGGTTATATAAAATCTTTTTAAATTTTATAATTATAATAAAGATCCTCCTATTATATAGTTTACTTTATACCTTCCTAGTTAATAATAAGTATAATTCTATAAAGATAAGAGTAACCTTTTATAAATACTTAATAGGATAGAGATAATACTTATATACTTCTTATAATATAATATTAAAAATTTTAATAGCTATTACCTATTATATTATAATTTTCTAGAGTATTATATCTATTATAGTAAGAAAGGGGAGTAATAGTAGATACCTTAAAAAAAGGGGGTATATAATTAGGCGTATATATAATTATAGAGTTATATAAGGTAAGAGGTTCTATTTATAAGTCTTATTTATTATTATATATAGGCCTTCTAGCTTTAGAGTAATTTATACTATTAATAATATTTTATATCTAATCTTCTAGGTTATATATATTACTTTAAGGCTCCTTAATAATAATAGTAAGTAATTTATATACTTTAAAGAATCTAGATATTACTCTTCTAATTACTCCTTATATACTTTATTTATATTTATACTTCTTTATAATAATATAAGCGAGCCCCTTAAACTTTAAGAAAAGTTCTATTATAATAATTATAATAATTTAATATATTATATTATTAAGGACTTTCCGCCTATTCCTATTAATATTATAAATATATATCTTAATTATAAGTTATTCTTAATTATAGAATAGTTATAATTTTAAGGTAAAAGACTTAAGGACTTTAATTTACTTATATCTCTCCTTATATATTCTTAATAGAATTACCCTCTTCCAATTATATTTAAATTAAAATATAATATTAAGGAGTCAATAACCTTATATAATATTATTTTTTTAAAGTGCAATATAGATTAATACTCTACTTATAATATTATCCTTATAATTATTACTATCTTACTATAAACCGCGTACTTCTTTATATATAATATTATAAATATTAGTAAGACCTTCCTCTATAAAGCTCTTTATTATTATTTCTATATATAAAGATATATTATTTTATATATTACTTTTATCAATATTATATTAATATTACTACCTAGTAGTTATTTATCCTACTCTACTTTTAAGATCCTATTTATTTATAATAATATATTAACCTATTATATCTTTATATAATCTAATATTATAAAGTTACTCTATTATATAATCCTAACTATATAATATAAGATACTTATATAGAATAAGAATAATTTTATTATAGTTAATATAATATTATATAATATTTATAAGAGTAATAACCTATTTAATAGGCTCCTAGTAATTATAAGGGGTAACTTTATATAAATAACTCCTATTATTTAAAGAGGGAATTAAATTATATAGGTTAATACTAGCCTTTATAGCTCCTAGATCTAGCTAAAGCTAAATATACTCTAGCTATATTAAAATATATAGCTCTATATTAAATCTAATAATTAGGCGTTTATAAGGTAGATAGATTAGATATTATATAATATATTATTATATAAGATAGTAGCTCTTCCCCCTAAGGTTAAAAATTAGGATATAAATAGATATACCTTTATAGAATATATCTTCTTAAGTACCTCCCTTATATAATAGTTATTACCGCTAGATTTTTTTAAGAGTAAAGCTATATTATTATTATAAAATAACTCTATTATAATATTAAATAATAAGATCTTAATATATTTATATAGAATTATATAATACCTTTTATTAGCTAATAAGTTATTATTTAATAGTAATAAGAATAGATTTAACTTAGAGTTCTTATAATTCTTAAAGTTATTTAAATTCTCCTCTTCTTAATTATAGTTAAAGGTTAGGGCCCTAATTATATTATTATAGAACCTATACTTAAATAAGAGTATATAGAATAGTACGCGCCTAATTATTACGTATCTATTTTAATAATATATTTAAGGTTAGATCTTTAATAGAAAGTAGGATAAAGGGATATACTTAATTACTTAAATTAAATTAATTAGTAAGGAAGGTAACTTCCCTTTCCTCTTTATATATAAGTAGTTTCTAATTTAGCTCTATTTTATAATAACTATTAATAAGTTATAAGGTTAGTTACTTTCTACTATTAGGATAGATTTACTTTTATTATATTTAAATTATAATTAGCTTTATATTATACTATTATATATATAAGATATATAGAGACTTTCAGTCCTCTTACTAATATATATAAAGGGGCGTATAAATAATATTATATATCTAGAGGTTCTTTTAGATAATATATAATTTAGACTTATTTAGACTTATTTATTTATTTATTAATTTATTAATTTATTGATTTATTGATTTATTTAGCTATTTATTTTTTTATTTTTTTATTTATTATTATTTAACTTAGTAACTTAATAGTTATTTAACTATTTAATAGTTTAACTATTTAACTATTTAATTTAATAACTTAATAATTTAATTATTTAATAATTTAATAACTTTTTATCTATTTATCTATTTATCTATTTATCTATTTATCTATTTATCTATTTATCTATTTATCTATTTATCTATTTATCTATTTATCTATTTATCTATTTATCTATTTATCTATTTATCTATTTATCTATTTATCTATTTATAATAGTAATTATAAATACTTTATCTTAAAACTTTATCAGTATTTTCTAGATTTATATATACCTATATAGGGCTATAAGGACTAGGAGTAAGGTATTTTATTTATATTCTAGAGCTATATAGCTATTTATAGATCTTAAAGACCTATATAGCCTCTAATAGGCTATATACCCCCGTATAATTACTATATAGCTATTATACAGCTATTATATAACTACTATATACCTACTTATTACCTTTATTTCTATCTACCTAATTCTCCAGATCTATAAAGGCCCCGTATAAAGTTATAAGACTAATATACATCTTTATAAGGCCTGCGTACACCTTCTTAATAGCCTTAAATAGTTTTACATTATTTAGTTTAAAAAGGTCTATAGCCTTATACTTCTTAATAGGAGCTATATAGGTTAGTATATATTATTAGAAGTAGTACAGGTTTATATATACTTCTAATACTAAATATAATAGTCTTTACGCGGGTATATACTAGCTTAATAGATTTTTTATAAATTAATATTAATTATATAAGACTAGTACTAATCTATATTAATTAGATATAAATAAGTACGCTTTAATTTTATCTCTATTAGCTAGATAGTTACTATATATACTATTATACTACCTAGCTAGGATTTTATAAGAAGTAAAAGGCCTATTCTCTTTCTTATAACTCTTACACGCCTTTATACTAGAATATAAGGTATTTATATAAGAGTATATAATAATAGCTTCTAATATATAATTATACTTAAAGTTCTATATAGCTTAGTAATAAATTATATAATTATATAGATCTTTACTAACTAAATTACCAACTTTCTTATCTATTTTAAAGTATATATTCTAATAAATAGGCTTATACGAGACTTTATAAGTAAATACGGGGTATTTCTTACCTTTATATAACTTTTCAGCTATAACTAATTATATATACTTAGTTTAATTCTTTTTCATATTTATATTAGGTACTCCTTTATTTAAATTAGTATATTTAGAAAGGGTTTCATCCTATCTAAATCCTTTATCTTTTAAATTAAATACTATTACTTATATAGGTATATGTAATTATTATAAATTTTTAATAATAATTTAAAAATAACTATATAGAAGGGATACGTTTCATAGAATAACTTAGTTATATAACTAAGTCTTAGCATAGATACTTAGTACGTATATACCTTACCTATAACTACGTAGATAGATATTATCATTAATATTATTATCTACTATATAATATATCTACGTCTTTATTTATAATAAATGGTAGTAATATTAGATAATCTAGTCTAAGCGTTATTATTAATTCTATTTAGTACGCTTAACACCTAAGGTTTAGGCTATTACTTAGAAGGATAGAAACCTACTATAAGAGGTTATAATAGGTACTCTTTATTAATATTAATAAGCGATCCTTTTAATAGGCTAGTCGCTATACTAAAGAAAGCTGAAAAATAATAGGTGATAGTAGAAGAAGAAAGCCCGCCGGCGTCTATATTAGGATAGGTAGAAGGTAGTAAAGAAGGTAGCGGAGAAATAGGCGGAGAACTTATCCCTAGTATATAATATACTAGCTAAGGTATATCCTATATCCTTAGCTTCTTTAATAACTAAATTAACAGTCTTATAATACTATTTTCAGATATATTAAACTAAAAATTAAATTAGTATTTCAGTTACAAATAGTCTATTACTATTCTTAGTATTAAGTATCCTAGTTACTTAACCTTAGTTCCTCTACTAAAATTAGGTATAAAGTAAGAGGATTAGTTATAGTAGTTTTAGGAGTAGGAGTAATACTATACTAATATTACTATTAAAAGACTAAGAGTAGAAGATATTAGTTTTTTTTTATCCTAAATATATTAATAAGAAGACTCCTAATAATTCTTAAACTATTAATATTAGAAGATATATTATATATTATAACGTTTATACGTTTATTAATAGGCTTAAGTATTTAGCCTACTCTTATAATAATATTACTATTATTTCTATTATTTCTAAGTACCTTTATAGTAGAGTATTAATCTAGTATACTAATAAACTTATAGATATTAAAGAATCAGGCTTATAAATATATAACTTAAAGCTCTATTATATTATACTTATTAATTAGTTTAAGATACGTACTATAATAGTAATAATATATCTTACTAATTAGTTCTATAGCCTCTATAATATAAAAAATTAGACGCTTAGAGTATAAATTTAGTAGATACGCTATTATATGAAAGTAGTAAATATAATATCTATATACTTTTAACTATATATTATCTAGAACTAATTAGATGTTAACTTATAATATAATATACCTAAACTATCTAAATCTATAATATTCGCTATATTTTATAGATATATTACTAGTAAGATATCTATTTAATAATGAATAGCTAATAGATAATAATCGTTTTAGTAATATTAATACTAGTTATCCTAGTAATAATAGTAAAATTCCCCTTATAATTAACCCTTATAGTAGTAAGGCCGCTAGTAATAGATAAAAGGCGGAGATAATAAGGGTTATTAGGATAGATTTCCGCCTAAGATCTCTATAGGCGATAAGTAATATACGTTATTTATAGAGGAAATACCTAATAGTAATAGTATTTATAAGGATAATAGTAGTTATAACTACTTTATTAGTATTAAGGAGGCTGAATAATAGGTATAAGCCTAATACTATTAGTCTATTTACATATATATATTCTTTTATTTAATTCTTTGGATAGTCCTTATACTACGCTGTAATAGGTATAGCGCTATAGATCTATACATTTCTAAAGATATTACTAATCGACTAGAAATCGCCTATCTAATATCTAGTTATAATTATTCCGGATTCGCTAAGACCTTTATATAGAACAGTTAAAATGTCGTCTAAGGGCTATTATATAGGTACTAGGAAGGACTATAAGTATATAGGTAATAACTCTAATTAGTTAGGATAGGTATACTATCGTTATAATATTACTATCGTATATAGATAGTAAGAACACTATTAATTTTCGATTTTAGTAGGTATATTATCATGGAACGACTTAGTTACATGACTAAGTCTTAGTATAAATACTTAGTACGTATATATCTTACCTATAACTATATAGATAGTTATTATCATTAATATTATTATCTATTATATAATATATCTACGTCTTTGTTTATAATAATACGGTTAGTATATATACTATATAGGATTATACTTATAAGTAACTCTATTATATATAAGTACTTAGGAAAGTAAGGATATATAAAGATAGAAAAGGGGGTATTTATATCTATATAAATAATTTATATAAGACTTATATATATATACCTTAGAAATATATAATTTATTAAAATTATTTTAGTAGTAGAAAGACTATAGGCTTAGTATATTATACTAAACCTAATTAGGATTCTTTATATAAGGGCTATATAGTTCTATATTAATTGATACTAATATTTATAAATCTTTATAAGGATAACTAATCTTGTACTAAGATAGTAACCCCCTTGTACTTTGAATTAAAAATAACTATTTGAATTAGATTAATATTTAGAAATAATTTACTTAATTAAAAACTACCTTAAGTAGTAAATTAGTATATATATAATCAAAACCAGTAATCTATTCGTAGGAATAGAATAGTCTGAAACCCCTAAACAATTTCTGTACGAGTATCATTGTAATATATTCATGCGGCGGTCTTAGCATTACGGGAGAAAATCGTATTAACTGTTTGACATGTCGGCATGTCGGCTTTATTAGGCCTAGCGCCTCCTTGGTATATAGATCGCGAGCCTGCTCTAGGTGACTTGTAGCCTAGTAGCGGGTCCTGTCCTTAGAGCTTAGGCCCCTTATCTACTATGTATTCAGGATGTTAATTGTTAGCGCGACAGGGATTCTTTCGGTGAGGACACTACCAAAATAATCCCTGTCGCGCTAACAACTAACTTGCTGGATACTACAGTAGGGCCTTAGGGCCGGTAGCCAACCTAGAGCTTACTTGTACGGCGCTGAGTAGCCCTAGCTGGCGCCGTCTTACCCGGGACCGACCCTAAGGTAACTAGGCTTATGACTCCCAGCGGCGACAGCGATAAAGGTAGTAGTAGTAAGTGATAAGATAGATTAGAGGGTTATATTACCTTCATTTAGTACTAAGTTTAGACTACCTAGACGTCTACTAGGCGCTTTGCGGGTATTTACAGTACTAATCATATGGAGGTTTTTTGATTTTCTCCCGCGATGCCAAGACCGCCGCATGAAACTTATACAATGGTATAGATGTGGAAACACATCTGGCACAGGTCAAAAGTCTTCCTTCGCGATGTTGTCTGTGCATTCAACGCCATGTTTCCTTTCCCAGGATGGAGAAAGCGGACGGACGATATGTGGACAGGCCGGAGAATGAGCGTTGGAATACCTTCGGGGCTGACATTCAGGCTTGGATCGTCCATTACTGATAGTCTGCTTTCCGATCTTGAACCAGTCGATGAGAAACATACAATTTTCATTTTCAAGCATTTTCTGTTAGTTCGCCAGAATATGTCATTTGCCCACCCGATCCTAAGAACGGCTCAATCCAATAGACACCCCCATTATCACTGCGAATGCAGCCGGCATAACTAGCAGGTCGTCCGATTATGCTAGCAATGTCGAGAATAGAACGATAGCATATGCATGAACGGCTATACTCTTGACCGTGAAAGTCCCGGCCAGTCGATCATGTTGCAGCGAAAAGTTCACTACCAGAATCCGGTACAGCGAGGTTCTTTGAAGGTGTAAGATAGTACAGTGATTCATATGCCTCGCTCTACCCTCGATTCTTGAGGGATGATCCCTCGCAGTCTCGATGTTTTATCGACTCGACTTGGCAATCTCCTGGATGTTGTTGAACGGTGTCATTGTAAGATCTTCTGCCGTTCTGCGTCGAATCATGTATGTGGATACTATTCTGACATCAGGCTTCCTACGATGATACATGCGAACGATCCAGGAATTCATCACAGTTTTGTTGCTTGCAACAGTAATAATAGAGGAGATGATGCAGCGTCTGAAGTGGTACAATATGGAGGGTATGTAAACGGCGATTAGGGAGACGTTGCAATCTCCACCTCGCATGGCAGAGATACCATAATGGCATTCTCTTCTTTGACAATGGCGGAAATACTCGGGTGGCCGAGACGATTGAGGATCGAAACAGTACAAGGGAATATGGCGTCTAGAAGGGAGCCGGAAAAAGGATGGAGTCATTGCCAAAGGCGTTGCTTTTGAATTGGCAACAGTCATGCAATATTTGGCGATTGGGTTTCCACACTGCAGCTAGAGTGCTGGACGTCAGTATCATTGTTCACCCTTTCCCAATTGTTCTGGCTGCAACCCGTCAGGGAGAAGGCATCTTAACGTCAGCTCTGGCTTGATTGAGAAGGCGTAACTCCCCACAGTACGGACAATTGCCAATAATTGACTTCGTTCACCTGATGGGGGTAAAAAGACTTGGCGCTTAGAGCAATATTACTTATGTAATTAGGGCCTTGGCACATGACTTCTTGGTGCACAAATTTGCAGATAAATCCTCGCATCATAGATCTAACGTGTTAAAGATCCCCTCCAGAACAATGTATATGACCTGCTACTTGATTTCCCTTCCTTCGCCTGTCATTGGTCAAGAACCCTTCCTCGTCCTTCTCGAAATTTCTATAAACGAAATGAATTCCCCAGTGTCAAGGCAGAACCAGTTGCTGGGTAGTAGCGTCCGGTCGAGTTGTCGTGCGTTTAAGGAAGATGCGTCGTTTGGAACAGGCGATTGCCAGTATCGGTGGTACCACTGCCGACGAAACTGGTGTCCGACAGGCGGAGTGCAACAAGATGAATTCCGGCATGACGTGCCAGTGCCTTTTGGAGATTGCCCTTGTTAATGTTGTCGGCTTGAACGACGCCGGCAACGACCACAATGCGAATGGTGGCATGAAGGCTGCGGATATGCTGCACGAACTCAACAATCGATTTGCCGGTATTGATCACGGAATCCACCAAGACCACTGTGAGCTGTCCCTCGAGATGATGAAGCTTGAGACCGTCAGGATCGCTGGCATGAACGAACATGGCGGAGGGAAAAGCGTCGCTAACGCCAAGGGCCATGGGTTCTCCGCCGCGCATTAGCGCCACGATCGTTGTCTGATGCTCGTGAAAAAGACGGGAGCCACTTGCTGACTGGCCCAGCACATGCCGAATGGGAGACGGTTCGAGGCCAACTATATTGGCTACGAACTCGATCGCCAGATACCATCCGGCACGGCGATGCGCTTCCCTCAGGACTGGGCCGGCGAAACCTGCATCGCGCATTGGCGTTGCAAGCAGCTTCGCCGCGTTCCTGTCTGCCGCAACAAGGAATTCAAGTTCTGGCGACGTGCGGCGGCAGAGGATAGAGTCGACAAACTCCTGGTCTGTGAGTCGGACCAGAGGAAGCTTGGTAGTATCCAGCCGTGGCGACGCGTTACCGGGCAGCACAGCTTGGCGCGCCCGAAGGCCATTATTGTCGATGGCATGAATCAATTCCTTGTCCATCGTCTTGCTCCTAGTCTGCTCCTTGCCAACAACAACAATGGCTTGATCAGCCTTGCTCAACATGTCCAAGTCCAAGGAACTGTCTCCGAATGCGTAAACATACACTCCACGGGTATTTTTCAAGTGGTCGACCAAGGAGGCTTTGACTGCAGCTGTGACAACGAAACCGTCTGCAATGCGTCCACCACCAATGACTCTCACCTTCTCGGAGAGGCCTTCTTTCTCCAGCACCATCTCCCAAATACGGCGTACCCCACACGTAACGACAACAGCACCAACATGGCTTTGATCCGCCACCACTCGCAGCAGTGACAAGAAATCGGCGTGCATAGACACTTGAGATGCCACGGCTTGGCATATCTTATCAAAGTCTTGGTCATTCGCTACCTCTTCATAGAGCAATGCAGCCTGGCGAAAGGCAGTGTACGAATATTGTAATGGGCTGGAGAAGATTGTTTCCAACGGATCTTCATCATTCTTAGACTGGCGAGCATCTGAGGCTTTCTCCCAAAACAACGCGCCAGTGTCCTCCGCGGCCAAAGTCTTATCGGCGTCAAAAACCAGCACCGTCTCAAGCTGATTTGGCGTAGTGAGAAACGTCCCGTCAAGCACTTTCAGCGCACAAGACACGTTGTGCTGCTCGCTTTGTTGCCGGAAGTCGCGCAGTAGTGACAGAACTCTACTTAGCAACATTGTCTTCGAGCTCACATTCGAGAACAGAATTAAATTTTCGTAGCAAAGACGGCGCAGCTGCGTCTTTTCGGTCTGCTGCCATTCGTGTAATTTCGGAACAGAGGTGGATGGACGAATTTTGTCCTTGTCGTTCAGCCGGCGTTGGAAGACGTCCTCGGCTGGAACGTCCAGGTAGAGTATGTGGGTGTAAGTGCTGAAGTCATTTGGAGTGTGTACTGCCTGCCCACCTTCCTTCTCCTCGGTCCAGAACATGAAATGTCCTGTGACGACTGCAACTTTTCTGCTGCTGGTGCAAGTCTTTCCAATTTTGTCGATAGCTCGCTGGCGCGCCTGCAACTTCATTGGCTCTTCCAGATTGTGGAACGCGTCGAGACCTCCGGGAACTTCGTCGGCAATCATGTTGGAGCCTTCAAAGAACGCGAATTGCTCTTCTCCGAGTCCTTGCTTCAGCTGGTCCAGTAGGAATGACTTACCAGAACCCGAAATCCCGTAAAGACCGACAACAATCGATTTCTTGTTGGAAGTACATTGAGTTCCAGGGGCTACCAACTGGTCTGGCTGAGCATCTGCTGCTGGATCTGGCATGCTGCTTGGTGCGTTCTTGCAATTGGTGGGCGTCATTGAGCTGTTTGGTCATGAAATAGTACGATAGATGACACTTGATACTCGCTGCGAAAGGTGATGATAAATCCCTGTGCCTGATGCAGAAGCTAAAAGGGGACATTGGAAGTTGGCGCAACTGTCGTTTATGAAGACACTCTATCTGTGCAATCAAATCACTCAAGGAGCAGCACCGAGACACCTCTAGGCGCGGACTCCGGCATGACTGTTGGTTTGTTGGTTTAGACTTACGGCTGCCTTGCATTGCCGTGAGTAGTTTGGGTTTGCTCGTATGCTTCTAGCCTCATTTTCAGCGGCTCGCCGCAGAGCACCAATATATGCCCAATCTTTTCTCATGACTTGACCGACTAACCAGTCATTCGATCGGAAGCTGAAGGCATGGACGGACTGGACCCACACTCAATCGGATACGTTTAGAAATCTATTTGAGAACAGGAGAAGGGCGTGATAGATCATACATCCCGCTGTTTTACCTATGCCGCGTCCATTTTCTTTGTCTTTTAAAACGTGTTTGATAACAATCATCGGGCTGTGATAGCTATCGTCAGAGTAGGAAATTCTCGAGCCGAGTAGGATGCATGATGTTTCTCAAGCAGTAATCGGCCACCGCGACTATCAACTCAGTGTCCCAGATATAGACCAGAGGAGCTACCACCACATTCGTCCAATCGGGCTTTCCATCAGCTAGCGCCTCAGTCGTCAAATTGTTTGCCTCTGATTCTTTGTCTGCTTCTCTAAATGCAGCAAACCATCACATATTAAACCGTTGCCACTTGAAACTCGCCCAACAGGCGACGCGCCTTGAAATAGATACTATAGGATACAAAGTCTGACGCGGCATTCACCATCGTTCTACTACGGAGACCAAATCTGGAAAGAATACTGGATACCCCGATTCACGATTTTACCATCGTAGGAGTTAAACGAAACATCGTACGTTGTTTGTCTCTATCAATAGAGCCTTGTACAACAGTTTTCCAGTCCAGAAGCTGCAACATATATTTCATCGCTCGTCATGTTTCAGATTATGCACTCATGATGGCGAAGTACACTCGGTATTGAGGATGCTATTGGACGGTCGCTCTACTCTGCAGGCTTCCTCAGTATGACCTAGAGGGAGAGGCGGTGAGTCATAGCAAATACCACTGATCCGTCCAAGTGGCTCTCCACCATCAGATTGCTTCGGCAGCACACAGGCGAGCTGCTCGTCAAATTGGGTCTTTTCGTGTATTATCGTGGTTATTCAATCATTTTCTGCAGCATGCTATTTGCCGCTTGTGCAACCTGCGCTATCTGGAAGGTGCACATCATACGTTCTACGGCTTGAAGACCCAGTGGAATGGCAGACGATGTATCGCCGGAGTGGTGATGATGAATCAAATAGTACACCACATGCAGCTCTCACCATTGAAGTTGATCGACTTGTGAGCAGCAAGTGAAGAGTAACAAAGAAGGAGGCATGCACATTTATTCCTTGCGCCCTGCTGGTGAGACAAAAACGTCTAGGAATTTCTGATGAGTAGCTACTTGCTTGACTAAATCTACGTTACAGTAGAAGCTGAAGCGGAAACAGTCAGCCAGCCAAAGCGTGTTCCCATCTAATGTCCGGGTGTCCCATATCAATCTTGTGGACCACACATTTATCATGAACATTTCGGCGACTTGATGATACATGATTGATATTCGAGTATTTCGTAAACGATAATCACCCACAGTCTGAAACTTCCACATGACCAACAAAGACCGAATTGTAAAGTCTCCATACCGTCAAGGATGATGAATACTTCTTCAACACATCAGACAATAGAAAGAGGCTTTGAACCGGTACCTTGAGAATAGATAATCATGAGACATACCTTCCACGCATTTTGTCCCCTATTGTATACTATCTTCATAGTGACCTTCTGCACGAATGGAATTTCAAGACAGAGCTGATCATGCTACTTCCCTCTGGTCTAGCAAGAGTACTACAGCTTCCGTGTCGATGAATGTACATTGGCGCAGCATATGGATACTCCGTGAGGTGGGAAAGAAGTGCCGTTGCGTCAGTACAGAATTAGCGACACAATCTGTTTTGCACGTTGGAATAATGATTAGGTGGCTATTTCGCTTCGACACAGCGAGTTGAGTTCCCTTTCGTTCTTATAGATTTTCCTGCTCAACCTTGGTCCCTCAATATCATACCGGTACGGTGGGTTCTATCAGCTTGGGATGCAGTTTTAAATCGATACAGTGATGAACTGCGACATGAGCAATAAAAGGGACATTCTGGCCCAGATTCCGTGGATCGTAAATCGCCTGCCACGATTGTGAAATCCACGACCTTTATATCTGTCCAAGCAGATAGGAGCTCAACAGTAGCAGTAGCGGAAGTACATAACCTTCTCTCGCCCCCAAATTCTTTCTCTTCTCTCCATCTCCGCAACTCCATCTTCAATCTTTCCAAACATCGTTCAATGCTACCAACAACAGCTATGGAGATGCACGACGCTCTTATCACTTTACCACATCCTCCATTGACAGGCTTATGATACGTTGTCGACGTCGCAGTTATGTCGTGCCGGCCCGAGTCACCGATTTGTTGCAGGCTTCAGGCCCGGTTCTGTGTATGTCCCGTCCAGGTTAGCCACCCTTTGAGACCGGAGTGATGAGTCTTGACCTACAGTAGCCTGCTCATGTGCCCGCACTCCGCCAGCAGCCTCCCTCCTCCTCCTCCCCTCCTGCTGGCGCCACGCCATCCCAATTTGTCCCCTTAGCACCTGACTGCACATACCGAGACTCTATTTGCACAGACGCCCCTTATATCTCTGGTACACAAACACTCAACCCAACTCTAACACATACAGACTCCCCACCATGCCCACTCAGCCCTTTCCCACACTCGTGTACGACATTGGGCCCTGCACATGCCGAGCAACGGCCCTTCCCTCAACATCACCACTCGCTGTCAAAAAGGCACGCTTCACTTCTTCTATTCGAACTCAGACCATGCCGACTACTGAAGCCTCAAAATTCCCTCTTTCAAGTGGACATTTCAGCAACAAGAGAAACTGCACGCAACATTTATCATCGTTCGCCCAAAGAATCCTGATGAAACCAGCGTGGGCGGCTTCAAGCAAGATACTCAGATCCAAAAGGCCAGTGACAGTATCCCCTTCGTCCTACCCCTACCACGTTTTCCTATATGATTTTATACCTTTTCCTTGCGCGGTCATGCTCCCTCGATGACTCGAAGAGCAAAGTTAGTGTCATCCGTGTGAGAGCCCATTGTATCGTTATGGGTGACAGAGATCAAGACGAGAGCAAGAGGACGATACTTTTGATTTGAGGCGGCGTCCCAACACTTTTTGCCAAGCTAACTTTATATCGCCACATCACGCACTACGGCAATTACTCGCCTACCTTCGCCTCGCGATACATCGTCTACCAGCCTCCATCTTGCATCAGTTCAGCATCTCTGCGTTCTATGAAGCCATATGATGATGAATCTCGCAAAGCGGAAGGGCGAAATGGCATAGTGCCTTTGCCCCTTGCATTGGATGGATGATATGCTCACAATAAGCTACTCACCATCCCCATGTAAAGTCCGTGTCGGCTGCATATCTGCTCGTATTGGGCATCTTCGTAAGACGCTGGACTCAAAGAGGTTGCTTGACATCTCGGTCTGGTGATAAATCCGAAAACTCTGTCATCTTGGCTATTTTGGAAAGTAACCTGATTGATAAAAGGATCCGAGCTGGAGTGTTGTGTGAGTGATAAAAATCGCTAGCATCTGAAACCTGAAGGGAAAGACGATTCACTGTCTCAAGGATGGAGGCTTTGTGAAAAGGGATTGCGTCTACTGGATGGGAAAGCAGCATATTCTGTTGCCATTCCTGCGGTACCTCCAGTATCCTTCAAACCTTCTGTGAACCAACTCAAACGCCAACAGATCTCCTATCCAGCCTGTACAGCCGCAGCGAGCTGCTCCAAATCTGCCAAGCTCGTCTGGTTATAGCAACCCGTGATGCTGCCTTGGTACGTGCAGTAGCCGTAATCGAAGTAAACAGCCTCAACCCCATCCTGGGCCATGGTGTGGACCAGACTCTTGACATTTGTAGTCGCCGTTGCATCATACACAATGATGGCGCTTTGATGCAGATATGCGCTTGGCAAAGCTTTGATTGTGGTATCATTGTGATAGGTCTGCGTTGAACCCTCAAACTGAATCATAGTATCGCAGTACTGGAACAACTGGCTGGGGCCAATTTCTCCGGGGTTGAACACCACAGGCGTTATATCGGATGGCACCTGGGCGTAAGCGTAGCTCGACACATTATGATAGTAGGTCTGGGCAGCACTCGTAAACGTGGTGTTGTCAACAACATCATCGAAGAAGATGCCCGCCATGGAGATGTTGTCTTTGGTCTGGGTGTAGTATGCCCAATTGGCATAGACATTGATGTCTGAGATCACGGAAGAATAATCCCGCTTTGCATAGGCCGTGTCGACGTAGCCCAGGGTGAGTACATTGGGATAGCTATTGAGTTTCGAGATGCCGGTGACGAAGTTGGAATCAGGGTACTGGGACGGTCCGGGTCCGCTGTTGACATTGACGATTATTTGCCATTGGACTTGAGGGTAGGCTGCGATGGCAGCGGTGACGTTGCTCCAGGCGGATGCGTCAGTGCCAGGATAGACATAGAGAGGGAGGAGAATATTCATAGAGATAGCTGGCAGTGCCAACAAGAGCGGAGTTAGCACTGTGAAGGCCTTCATGTTTGCGTATATGGAGAAAAAAGATAGTAGAATGATGCGGGATTCCAAGGCGACACAACTCTTTTCATTCATAGGATTTTGTGAGCAATTTGAGTTTCAGCTCCGATGTTTTCCGTACGGCCCAGCACCGTGTTTCAGTGCATCGTGTTCCTTGATGATTTAAACCGGACTAAAGCCTTGGCCGAGTGATACCAGCCAATCGCAGGAGAATTATCCTGACAAAAGCCTGGGATACGTGCAGCAAGATGTTCCGTAAATTTGGGAATGTTGCATTTCGAGCCAAGGCCTAGGTGAGCCCAATAAGCACGGCCTGCGAGATCACCGCTTCAAGCGACCGCATCTAATCAATGAAGCAGGCCGCGCATAGACTACTCACCGAGTACCAGCACGGCCCAAGCCATGCCCAAGCATCCTTGTGAACAATTTGGCAGACAGCAAGACCCTTCGACTGGACTTGATCGAAGCCGACATTTGGTGGATGGCTTGAGGATGTCCGGAGACGGCTCTTATTCAAATACGATGGAATAGTCCACGCTAATAGGTAGGGATGAACATTGTCACATTCTACTCCAGCCGGTGGGAGGACATGTGAGCATTCGTATGCCCTGTAATTTCGTCTCGGTAGCTCTGTCTCCAGTGTCCAACATGGACACCGGTTATTGCGCGAAAATTGGGTCAGCAGAGCCTAAAACATGATGTGCAAGAATAGAAACATGCATCATCGGCTCGGCGCTGCGTCAATGATGCACCAAAATCTCAAGCTTAAGCACGTTGTTATACAAAGGAGTTTGCCGAGTTTCGTGACTTACGAATCAAACCAAGTTACATTCAACATTTTCTTTTGTTGACTTGGCCATCTATGTGAAGCTTCCTGCCCTAATACTCGGTGCTCCGCGTTCGGCCATCACCATTACAGTAGATTCTGCCGTCGACGCTGGATTTTTGGGACAACTTTATCAGTATCTGGACGATGAACGCCCAGCAGGTCCGTGGTAACATCACTACCATCAATTCCACTCCATACGGAGCAAGATAGACGGCTGCCGAATATTTATCTCCACTTCTTCGTTTGCCGCTGAAACCTTGACAGAATATGTTGGAGAAGCTCTTGCCAAACCTCGCCAAGATCAAAGTTGAATACAGATAGCTACATAACAATGAGCTCGGTAATAGCTGGCAGATAATCAAAAAAGTCAGCCGAGTATCGAAGTAATAGAGACAGATGCTACATTAACGTCTTCGATGGGAGAGGAGGGTTTGTACTGAAGCCCTGGCAACCTTTACAACCACGCCTTTCAGATACTTGGCCAGGATGGCAACTTTGGCTTTCTCGAACATTGGTATCCTGACTGACCAATCCCCTATACTGGGCTTTCACATCTTTCTCTTACTATACGGTAATACCGTTCGAGGTTCAAATCAAAGCAACAGATTTTCAAAGGACTTGTAATTCTCCTCGCTTTCTGTGAGTATTCATAACGAGCGGGAAAACTCATGAAACTTCGCGAGGATCTGCATAATGGTATGCGTTTCCCTCGTAGTAAATGGGCAGGTGCCCAGACATAACAATGAAGGCCATCACCCTCCACTGGATAGACGCAGAGAACGATGGGCCACTAATGCTTTCGGGCCTGACTCCGACTTCTTCGATAGTGAAAATCAACTACAACAGGGCGGGTAGGGTGAGACTCCTTGTATACGCAGAATACCCTTGTGATACCTTATCACATATACCTTAAGCTGAGATTGCAGCTACTCTGACTTTTGCGTAATGCCGAGAGAAAGCACGAGCCACGCTCCCACCAACATCTGACAGAGATTAAAAAGCTCACAAAAGATTGGAAGAAAGTGATGATGGGCTTCTTGTACAGCTAGAGCGCGAGTGGCTGATCGAAAGCCTTCGTATCGTGACAAAGAGCTGGTGGACAAGAGAGAGGAGCAGATTTCAAGCTACTGTCAATAGTCCAACAAAGTATATCAACAAGCCGGAGTCTCTTCATCTCTAGTCTCACCATAGGTAACTTACTCTACGCATTTAGGGCTGAAAGTCTCAGCATGTTTTGAAACCATATACCGACTTGTGACCTTCCATACTTGTTTAGGGATAGATTTTGACTACTCAAGGCATCGAACCCGAGTTCATAATCATAACGTATCTGTGTCGTAGCTACTGGCTCTTTTAAGTACTTAGTTGAGATTGCAGCTCTCCAGAGTCCATACTTTTTG
>JAABUL010003588.1_pt1 | contig 22728 bp, 13 predicted proteins | sample 5559151 | NCBI WGS metagenome assembly JAABUL01 (sample SAMN10711876, study PRJNA513368) | rock metagenome | isolation source: Antarctica rocks | place: Antarctica: Victoria Land, Pudding Butte sud | reverse complement strand
CGAGTGGCTCGACAAGCTGCCATTGGGCGTCGGTCAGGTCGGTTGAGTAGGCTTTTCGGGGGCAGGGTGACTGTTCCATGCCCATATTTTCGGAAGAAAGCCAAACTTTCTATACAGTTTCTAAGCAGCCAGGGGCCGATCTATGAAGCGCCGTCCAATCCCGCTTTAAACCTGACTGACGCTGTTACTCTGGAAGCCTGGGTCAAGGCCGACCCGATGCCGCAGGGTGGGGGGCGTATTCTGGACAAGCTGATTCCCGGCACGAACGCCAGTTTCACGCTGGACACGTACCCCGGCTGCTCCCTGCGCCTGATTGCGGGCAGCGGGCAGTGTTCTTACGATGCGCATTTGTCCGCCGATCACTGGACCCATGTGGTCGGGGTGTACAGCGCGTCGCAGAAGATCATGGCGCTTTACATGGATGGCAAGGAAGTGGCCCGCGTGCGCGACGGCTCCTTTGGGCCGCTGGAGGTTACATCCCTGCCGCTGCGTATCGGCGCAGACCCAAATGGGGACAATCGATTCCTGGGCCACATTGTGCGAGCGGCGATCTACGGGCGGGCATTGACGGCGCAGGAGATTGCGCAGCGTGCCGCGCAGCCGATGCCCCTGCCCGGTGTGGTTGGCGAATGGCGGTTTAGTGGCAATGCGGCCAAAACAATTAAGCCTGTGGCGGGCACGCTGGCGCTGCATTTAGCGGGGAATAAGGAGAGTGCTGTGACTATTCAAGGGGAAATGCCCGCGCCTGCGGAGCCGCTGGCATTGTGGTATCGGCGTCCGGCGCAGGAGTGGCTGGAGGCGCTGCCCATCGGCAACGGGCGGATTGCGGCAATGGTCTTCGGCGGCGTGGACACGGAGCGGCTTCAGCTCAACGCAGGCACTGTTTGGGCAGGCGGGCCGTACACGCCCGCCAACCCGCAGGCACTGGCCGCGCTGCCCGAAATACGGCGCCTGGTGTTTGAGGGCAAATGGGGCGAGGCGCAGGCGCTCGTGGATGCACATTTTTTGGGCATTCCTGCGCGGGAGCTGCAATACCAGACCGTCGGCAGCCTTGTGCTGAGCTTCCCTGCCCCAGACACCGTTTCGCATTATTGCCGGGAGCTGGATTTAACGACCGCCGTCAGCCGTGTTGAGTACGCGCAAAGCGGCGTGCGCCATGTCCGCGAGGTCTTTGCCAGTGCCCCCGATCAGGCGATTGTCATGCGCCTGACGGCAGACAAGCCGGGGCAGGTTTCTTTCTCGGCATCTTATGACAGTCCACAACATACCACACCGGCAGTTCACGGCGCGGACACGCTGGCGCTGGACGGTATCAGCGGCGACGCTCAGGGCATCAAGGGCGCGGTGAAGTTCCAGGCATTGGCGCGTGCCCTGCCGGAAGGCGGCCATGCGCAGAGCAGTGGCGGCGTTTTGACCGTAAGCAACGCGAACGCGGTGACGCTGCTTATTTCCATCGGCACCAGTTACAAAAGTGACCGGGATGTGGGTGGGGATGCCTCGGCGCAGGCGCTCCTGCCTCTGAACGCCGCCGCGCGCAAGCCATATGCCGCCTTGCGCCAGGCGCACATTGCCGACTACCGGCGTTTGTTCCACCGGGTGCAGATTGATTTGGGCCATTCTGAGGCCATGAAGCTGCCCACTCCCGAACGGGTCACGGCCTTCCAGAAGGGCGGCGATCCGCACCTCGCCGCCCTGCACTTCCAGTATGGCCGCTATTTGCTGATTTCCTGCTCTCGCCCCGGCGGGCAGCCGGCGACGCTGCAGGGGTTGTGGAACGACAGCCTTTCGCCGCCCTGGGGGTCAAAATACACGGTCAACATTAATACGGAGATGAACTACTGGCCCGCCGCCCCGGCCAATCTGACCGAGTGCTATGACCCGCTCTTTGCGATGCTGGCTGAGTTATCGGAAGCCGGGCAGACCACAGCCAAAGTGCAGTATGGAGCGGGCGGGTGGGTCTGCCACCACAACACCGACGGCTGGCGGGGAACCGCGCCGGTAGACTCTTCTCTTTCGGGCATGTGGCCCACGGGCGGCGCGTGGCTGTGCAAAAGCTTCTGGGATCATTATGAGTTTACGGGCGACCGGGAGGCGCTGCGCTGGCATTATCCGCTGATGAAGGGCGCGGCCCAATTCTTTCTAGACACGCTTGTGGAAGAGCCGACCCACCACTGGCTTGTGACCAACCCGTCGGTGTCGCCTGAAAACACTCACCCTGGCGGCAATATCTGCGCCGGGCCGACCATGGACATGCAGATACTCCATGACCTGTTTGACAGTTGTGCCAAAGCCTCGGCAATGCTTGGCATGGACGCCGAGTTTCGGGACAAGGTGACGGCGGCGCGAGCGCGTCTGGCCCCCATGCAGATCGGGCACTTGGGTCAATTGCAAGAGTGGCTGGAGGACTGGGATGCGCAGGCTCCCGACCAGCACCACCGCCACGTTTCTCATCTGTACGGCCTGTTCCCCAGCAGCCAGATTACCCGGCGCGCGACCCCGGCGCTGTTCGCCGCCGCGCAGAAGTCCCTGGAACTGCGCGGGGATGAATCGACAGGATGGGCAATGGCATGGCGCATCAATCTCTGGGCACGCCTCGGGAACGGCGATCACTCTTACAAACTCGTGCAACTGCTGCTCACCCCGGAGCGAACAGCGCCAAACCTCTTTGACCTGCACCCGCCGTTCCAAATTGACGGCAACTTCGGGTACACATCGGGGGTGTGCGAGATGCTGCTGCAAAGCCACGAAGGAGAACTGCATCTGCTGCCCGCGCTGCCGTCTGCCTGGCCGTCCGGCTCGGTCAAGGGCTTGCGGGCGCGCGGCGGCTTTGAGGTTTCTTTGTCCTGGCAGGGCGGCAGTTTGATGCAGGCATCGGTCGTGTCCCACAACGGCGGCCTCTGCACCCTGCGCTTAGGCGAACAATCGCATCAGTTTCCGACAGAGCGCGGCAAACACTACACGTTTGACGGCACGCTCCGACCGTGTTAAACAAACGCGGCCTGCCAGTCGTTTCAAGGGTGTTTGTTCTCCCTGAAGCATTGTACCGAGGGGCTTGCATCGGCGTTTTATCTGTGTTGCAAGCGCATACCAACGACGGAACAGTTTCTTCCGTCGTTGGTATGCGCTGGATACGCTTGGGCACAGCCGGGGAAAGGCCGTCGCACCCAAGAAGCAGGGCGAGCGGAAAGAAACACTCTCCCTGGGCATCTGCCTCTCATGGCAGAGTGTGGCAAGGTAAGCCATCTTTTCAGGAGGCTGCCTCATGTCCCACACAGTACGCGAACACTTTGCCGACCTGCCTGGTCCCTGGTTGAACGCACGCCGCGTCACGCGCTTTATGTTTTGGCCCTTAAAGACAACGCTTCCCTAAGTCTACTTTATCAAGGGCATCACCGATGAGAGGCAGCTGCTTTGGGGCAGGAACGCTTGCGTTTGACAATCCCAGTAAAACGTGCTATTCTTGGGGCAGCCGGAGCGTCCACAGCGCTTCCATGGTCGGAGGGTCATTCACCATGCCACTAGGCACATTTTCATTTGTTCTGCACTCGCATATTCCATATGTGCTCGCCCACGGTCGTTCGCCGCACGGCACGGACTGGCTGTCCGAAGCGGCGGCGGAAACGTACCTGCCCCTGCTTCAAGTCTGCAATCGTTTGGTCGGCGAGGGCCTCTCCCCCAAGATTACGCTGGGCCTGACGCCCGTACTCGTGGAACAGCTGCGCGACCCGTCGTTCCAGGACGAGCTGTCGGACTACCTGCGCGTCAAAGTGCGGTCGGCGCGGGACAACCAGGCGCAGTTTGAAGGCGAGGGCAACTACCATATGGCCTATCTCGCCCGCTGGTGGGAAGATTGGTACGGGGCACGCCTCTCCGAGTTTGAAGAAACATATGGGCGGGACATTGTCGGTGGGTTCAAGGCCTTGCAGGACGCAGGGCATATTGAAATTATTACGTCGTCAGCCACGCACGGCTACTCGGCCCTTCTGTCGCAGGATGCGAGTATTCAGGCGCAGGTCAAGCAGGGAGTGCAGGCCTACGAGCAGCATTTTGGGCGCAGGCCGCGCGGCTACTGGCTGCCGGAATGCTCGTACCGGCCTCGCTACCATTGGAAGCCCCCAATCACCGTTCCCGACCAGAGCGATGTGCCGTATCTGCGCAAAGGCGTAGACGAGTTTCTGGACGAGAACGGCATTGAGTTCTTCTTTGTGGAGGGCGCATTGCTGCACGGCGGCGAGAACGTGGGCGTCTATGCCGACAAGTTTGGGCCGCTCAAAGAGCTGTACAAGCAGTTTCAGTCTGAAACCGTGGAAGTCAAATACCGGCCTTACACGCCGTATCAGCCGTATTTGGTAGACTCTTCGGGACTGAAAGCCTCACCCACTCTTGCGGTACTCGGTCGGGACAACGCGACCGGGCAGCAGGTGTGGAGCGGCGAGCACGGCTACCCTGGCGACGAGTGGTATTTAGAGTTCCACAAGAAGTACGTCTCCGCCACCGACAAGAGCCTCGGCCTGCGCTACTGGCGCATCAGCCAGAACAAAGCCGACATCGGCAGCAAGGGCCTCTATGAACCGCATCATGCCGCGCAGCAGGCCGCAAGCCACGCCGCCCATTTCGTGCCCTTAGTCAAAGACGTCTTCCGGGCGCAGCAGGACCCGACCGGCGCGCGCCCGCCGATTATGTGCAGCGTGTACGACACCGAGCTGTACGGGCACTGGTGGTTTGAAGGGCCGCAATGGCTCTACCATGTGCTCAAAGCGATGGCGCAAGACCCCGATATTGAACTTCAAACCGTGCCCGAATATCTCAGCGCCCACCCCGCCACCCTGCCGATAGACCTGCCGGAAGGCAGTTGGGGCGAAGGCGGCTTCCACTATATCTGGCTGAATGAAGAGACAGCCTGGTCATGGAAACTCGTGTATGAGACCGAGCGGGCCATGATTGAGCTTGCCCAGAAGTACGGCGACAACGAGGCCGCCGCGCCCATTCTCAAGCAGGCCGCGCGCGAGGCACTCTTGCTGATGGCCTCGGACTGGCAGTTCTGCATCTCCACGGGCGGGGCTAAAGACTACTCGGAAGTGCGCCTGCGCAACCATTACGACAGCTTCCAGGCGCTCGCGGGCTTGGTCAAGCGGGCAGCGGGCGAGGGGCTGCCCCTGTCCGTGGGGGACTGGAAGAACGTGGACGAATGCGCCGCCCGCGACAGTGTCTACCCGGACACCGACCCACAGTGGTTCGCCCGCGTGGAGCATCCGGCGGTGGAGTGATAGGGGAAAGATGTGTCGGGATTGTTTGCTATTGGGGGCGTTGTTGGGCCGTATTGGGGGCAGCGGGGGCACGGTATCAACCCGGTGTTAAGACGTACACAGTGCAGTTCTATCGCTGAACCTGTCAACCTAATAAGGAATGGAAATGGAACTAACGACGGGTCTGCTGACACAGGAACAAATGCAAGCAGAGTTGAACGCTATCCTATCCCTAGTGGCTGACAGCCAGAGCCGTGACGTGGAGATTATATACGGCTTTAGTTGTGACGTGGAAGAGACGTATCAGTCCATCAGTGTCTCGGTCTCTGCGTTGCCTACCTTTATTAGCCAGGGATGGGACGAAGGTATATGGCAGTTGGGTAAGGATGACTTTTATATTACTACTCTCGCTCCAAGTGTGCAGTACCTGCTCTGCCACGAGAGCGACGTACACATTACCACTGCCGTCCCACAGGTTCTGCATTACTTCACATCGCGCTGGATAGATAAATGCTACAAACCATACCGTAGGATAAACGAGCATTGGGAGCCACTGGTGCAAAGCGAGCCATTGCCTTCACAGTAGACCAATGACAAAGGCTTTGCGGATGCTTGGTCTGGCGAGGCAGCGAGGCCATGTTGGGCGCTGCCGGGAGACGGTATACAAACAGTGTTGAGACGTCCGCCATGCAGTGCGGCTCGCTGTGGCTCGAAGCCTTTGCAAAGGTTTGTTAAAGGTTAAGTAAAGGCGAATGCCCTGCGGAGGCATGGGCCGCGCACAGAGATGTGATAAACCCGCACGCAAGATGGGAATAGAGAAAGTAAGAGTTTTCCCCATGAGGGGAAGGAGAGACACACTATGAAAGCCGTCGTCATGGCAGGCGGGGAAGGGACGCGGCTGCGTCCACTGACTTCCAACCGGCCCAAGCCTTTGGTTCCGATCTTGAACAAGCCGTGCATGCAGCACACGATTGAGCTGCTCAAGCGTGCTGGTGTGACCGACATTGTGGTGACGCTGTATTATCTCGCCGATGAGATTCAGGGTTACTTTGGCGATGGGTCGGAGCTTGGGGTCAACCTCATCTATACGATTGAAGATACGCCGCTGGGCACGGCAGGCAGCGTCAAAAAGGCCGAAGAGTATCTCAAGGACGACACGTTTATTATTGTGTCGGGGGATGCACTCACCGACCTGGATGTAGACAAGGCTTTGGCGTACCATCGCGAAAAGCAGTCTCAGGCAACGCTGGTGCTTCAGCATGTGGATAACCCATTGGAGTTTGGGGTGGTCATCACTGCTGAGGATGGGCGTATTCGGCGCTTTTTGGAAAAGCCGTCGTGGGGCGAAGTGTTCTCGGATACGGTCAATACGGGGATGTATATTCTGGAACCGTCGGTTTTTGCCTATATGGAGCCCGACAAAAGCTATGACTGGTCTCAGGATATCTTCCCGCAGTTGCTCAAAGAAGAGCAGCCGATGTTTGGCTACGTCATGGAGGAATACTGGACCGATGTCGGGTCGCTGTCGCAGTACCGGCAGGCGCAGTATGAGATGCTGAGCGGCAAAACGCAATTGCCTATTGAGGGACGCCGCGAGGGCGGGGATATCTGGATCGGTGAAGGGACCGAGATTGACCCATCGGCGCAGATTGTTGGGCCCGTCCTGATTGGTAAAAACTGCCGCATCAAAGCGGGCGCGCATATCGGGCCGGAGAGCGTGATCGGGGATAGCTGCCTGCTGGAAGAGGGCGTGATCATTCAGCGGTCTATTCTTTGGGGCAGCGCGTATATCGGTAAGAATACGCAGCTCACTGGGTGCACGGTCTGCTATCGCTGCACGATCAAGGACGATGTGACTATTCAAGAAGGAGCTGTCGTCGGCGATAGGTGTCATATTGAGGAAGGCAGCACCATTCGGCCATTGATTAAGCTGTGGCCGGACAAGGCGATTGAAGCTGGGTCGGTAGTGACGATGTCGCTGATCTGGGGTTCCAAGTGGCAGGGAGCGCTGTTCCGCAATCTGGGCGTGCAGGGCATTGCCAACGTGGAAATGACGCCTGACTTTGCGACGAAGCTGGGCGCGTCTTATGGCGCGTTCCTGAAGAAGGGCGCGACCGTGATTACATCGCGCGACGATACTCTGGTGTGCCGCATGCTCAAGCGGGCATTGATCGCGGGCCTGGTTTCGGTGGGTGTCAATGTGCTGGACAATGAAGGTATGACCCTGCCTGTTTCGCGCCATTCCATTCGTGCCAACAATGCCGTGGGCGGTATCCATATCCGCCTCGCCCCGGAGCAGCCGAACCTCGCGAGTGTGGAGTTCTTCGACAAGGACGGCATCTATCTGTCTACCAATGGGCAGCGCAAGATAGAGACGATCTTTTATCGTGAAGATTATGGGCGCACTTCGCCGGATGAAGTTGGGCATATCAACTATGTGCCGCGTGCGATTGAGCGTTATAGCCAGGACTTCTTTCGCCTGCTGAACACGGAAGCCGTCGTGAAGCGCAGCTTCAAGGTGGTTGTGGATTATGGCTACGGGCGTTTGTCGGGTGTGCTGCCGCAGATGCTGGGGCAGATGGAAACGGATACCATTGCCCTGAATGCTTACACGGATGCCAAGCGCGCGCCGCATAATCGTCAGGATAGGCAGGCTTTGCTGCACAATTTATCCAACATTGTGACGACGCTCAAGGCTGATTTGGGCGTGCTGCTGTGGGATGACGGCGAGCGTTTGTCCGTGGTGGATGAGACGGGGCATGTGCTGTCCGGCAACGATCTGCTGGCGGTGTTTGCATCCCTGGTGGCGAAAAGTCAGCCGGGCGCGCAGGTGGCGGTGCCGGTGACGGCTCCGGGCACAATCGAGCAGATATTGTCTGCAAACGGCGGCACGGTGACGCGCACCAAGACCGAAGTGCGGGCGCTGATGGCGACCGCAGCAGAAGGCAGAGGCAGCATGATGCTGGCTGCCGACAGCGACGGCGGCTTTATCTTTCCCGACTTTCACCCGGCGTTTGATGCGCTGTTTTCCTTTGCCAAGTTATTGGAGATGCTGGCCTTGCAGGATGTCTCGCTGGGGGCGGCGCGTGCCGCCGTGCCGGAATATCATCTGGCCTCGGAAACTGTGTCGTGCCCGTGGGAGATTAAAGGGCGCATTATGCGCGAGCTGATGCTGGAAACGGATGAAGCGAATGCCGAGCTGCTGGATGGCATCAAGGTGCATCACAACGATGGGGCTTGGACATTGATCCTGCCGGATGCGTCCGAGCCTCTGTTTCGCGTGTATGCCGAGGCGGGGACACAGGACAAGGCGAATGAGCTTGTCCATCGTTCGGTGCTGCGTATCAGTGCGCTGAAGCGGGGGTAGGAAGGCAGCTTATGCTTTATCTGCTGGCTCGGGTTGGAATGGCAATTGTCGGTCTTGTGTCAGGGCTGATGCTTGGGTGGATGGGAGCCTCCTGGTCAATAGAGAGGTTTGCTTTAGAATACAAACCGACAACAGCCGGTTTGGTGTTTCCGTTGATTGGGTTGGGAATTGTGGGGGGCAGTATCATTGGTTTGACAGCCGGGATAGTGCTGCCGTACCTTTGGAGGAGGCATAATTTAACCCAGCGTACTAGGGCATTGAATTTGTTTGCGACGTTTCTGCTTGGGGTCGTCATAGTATTCCCGCTGTTGCTGCTTATTCATGTTGGCTTTAATGCGATAAGCATGGAGCCTACTCCTATCAGATGGCGGCACACGTTGGCTGATGCCTGTTTGCAAACCCTCAGCCTAATGGGATTTTCGGTCTTGCTCAAGTGGCTAGGGTTATCCAAGCCTGCTGCGGTGTAACAGTCACTGTAATAGACCCTGCATTTGGGTTCTCAGCAAGAAGCCGTGGTAGAGACTGCCCCCGAACCGTAATGGTTCGGGGGCTTTTTTGCGTTTGCTTAGGCGGCTTTTTGCAGTTCGTGGTCGCCGGTGAGGACGACGGCGACGGGGGCATCGACGATGGCTTGGAGGAGCATGGGTGCGCCGCGCAGGCCGGTTTGGGAGACGGGAACGATCTGGACGGCGATTTGCGCACCGGAGGTGGGCATGCCGAACTTGGCGAGGTACAGGTCGGCGATGTTGACGCCGCCGGGGGGAATGCTGTCGAGCGCGCCAAGCAGGACAAAGCCGCTGCCGGGGCGGACGGGTTTGTTGGCAAGGGAAGGTTTGGTGCTGTAAACCTGGCAATAGGCGGGATACGGGCTGGTCCTGAGCATGAGGGCGAAGGTGCCAAAGCCGTTCTGGCCGGAAGCGGGCGTGGTGGTGGCTTCAAGCGCGAGGTTGAGAGGCAAAGCAGCGGCAGGGACAAGAGTTTGTGGTGCGGAGGCGAGTGGATTTATGCCGCAGGAGAGGAGTATGCGGTTGAGGAAAACGTAGGTGCTGTAGGCGGTCAGGGACTTTCTGCCGGTGCGTTTGTCGCGGATGTTGATCTGCTGGGCGGTTTGCTGCCAGCCGTTCTTGGTGAGAGTGGTGCTCTCAGACCAAAGCTGCCCAAGCATTGCGGTGTTTTGACGGTTGCGGGACTGGGCGGGGCTGACGATGGGGTTCAGCCGTGGGGTTGTCGTGAGGGTGAGTTTTGTGTTGTCTGCGTTTTTCATGTGTGCTCGTTTCCTCCGTTCGGAGTCGTTCTGGAGTTATTATCGGCAGGGAAGCGTGCAGACTGGAGAAAGTGTTTATTTGGCGGAATGCGGGGGCGTGTTGCCTGCGCGGATGAGAGCGGCGATTTCGGAAGAGTGGTTTTGCAAAGCGATGTCAAGGGCGGTCTTGCCGGAGGTGTTTGTGGCGGTGGTGTCTGCGCCACGGGCGAGCAGCAGGGCAACGATTTCTTTGCTGCCAGTTTGGGCGGCGAGCATCAGCGGCGTGTTGTGCTGGTAGTCGTCTTCGGCGGTGCTGGGGTTTGCGCCGTGGTCAAGCAGCAGGCGCAGAAGCGGGAGGGCGTGCATTTGTACCGCACGGATGACAGGGGTTTGGGTGCGGTTCCACGTGCGGATGTTGGGGTCGGCTCCCGCGTTGAGCAGCAGTGCGGTGATGGTAAGTTCGTTGGCGGCGCGGACATCGCTGCCGCCGTTGTAGCTGCTGGGCAGGGTGAGTTCCAGCGGGGTTTGCTTTGGCTGATTGAGGGCGGTCAGGGAGGCATGATGGGCGAGCAGGACTGCAACGGTGGGTGCTGCGCCCAGGTACACGGCGATGTGGAGCGGCGTATCGCCCCGGATATCGGCGGCGTTGGGGTCGGCGTGGCGGGCGAGCAGCCAGGCGGCCATGGGCGTGCCTTCCTGCATGCGGGCGGCATAGTGCAGGGGCGTTTGCTTTTGAGCGTCGCGGCTGTTGATGCTTGCGCCGTGCTTTAGGAGCAGGGCGGCACTTTGCGGCGCGTTCCACAGGGCGGCGACATGGAGGGGAGACGCGCCGGTGGCGACGCGGGCGGATGCGAGCAGTGGGGATGCGTCAAGCAGGCGGCGCAGGGTGGGCACGTTGTTTTGGGCGGTGGCTTCCAGAAAGGCGGTTTGCGTGTCTGTCGCAGGGTGATGCTGGAGAAGGACAGCGTGGGTGATTTTGTCCCTGTTCAGCAAAGAGCAGAGAAGGGGCGAAAGGCCCTGTGAGTCGCACGTGTTGATTTGCGCGCCATGGTCAATCAGCAGTTCTTCCATGGCGGCTTTGGGGGCATCTGCACCGGTGATGCTGCCAGCCTCGTATCGCGAAGCGTTCATGGCGGCATGCAGGGGCGTGTCGCCTGCGCGGTTGCGGGCATTTACTTGCGCGCCGTTGCTGAGGAGAAAAGCGGCGACAGCGAGATTGTGGGCGGCGGCGGCGATGTGCAGAGGCGTGTCGCCGTTTTGACTCTGGGTGTTGATGCTCATGCCGTGGGCGAGAAAGCGCTGGACAGCAAGGAGGTTGCCGTTGTTAACGGCGGTGTGCAGGGGCGTTAAGCCGTCGTGGTCAAAGGCGTGGACGTTTGCCCCATGCGCGAGCAGCAAGTCCAGCAAAGCGAGGTCTGCATAGACAGATTGTGCGCTGACATTGTGCAGCGGTGTTCGTCCAAAGCTGTCGGCGGCATTGATATCCGCGCCGTGGGCAATCAGCAGCTCGGCCATGTCAGTGTGGCCGGACTGAACCACGCTTTGAAGCGGAGTATAGTTGTAGGGGGCTGCCCGGTTGATGAGTGCGGGGTTGACGCGCAGCAAGGCAAGGACGGCGGCTGTGTCGCTTTGGGCGAGGGCTGCGTCGAGCGCCTCGCGTTCGACCGTTTCCGGCGGCAATGTTGGCGTCGCGGAGGGTAACCTTGCGCCGGGGGCTGTGGGAGACACTAAGGGCCACCGAAGAGGAAAACCTCGCGGGAATTGCGCGTGGGCCGGTTGGGTCAGCGCGGCGAGGGCAAGGACAAGCAGGGGGCGGGGAGGAAAATGTTTCATGAGCGGCTGCCTTTCGCGGGGCCTTCTGAGATTACATTTTAGCGCATTTGCTGCGCGAACAGTGGGTGCGCCTTGTCAAATTCGCTGAGTTTTTTGGAGGGTTTCTGTATCTGTTCTGTATCTGCGCTGTATCTAGCCGTGCTTGATTGGCAGGGTTTCTGTATCTGCGCTGTATCTCGCGGACATTTGAGGGGGATTTTGCGTGACAGTTAGGCCGGTGCTGCGTGGAGTTGTAAGTATTCGTGCAACTGTTCCCACTGACTAAACTCAAACGTGGGGCCAAGGGCACGCAGGGTGGCGAAGTCGTAGAACTTGGCGTGGCCGGGGGGCAGAAAGAGGGCGGTGTGTGTTCCCGCCTCTTGCCCCGCACGGATATCGGCCAAATAGTCCCCAATGAACAGAGTATGCGCGGGCTGCCGACTGAGCTTTTCTAATGCGCTGAGGACGGGTTCGGGGTGGGGCTTGAGGTGCGTGACATCGCTGCCGGTGACGATGGTTTGGAAGCTGTCTGCGATGCCGAGCTGGGCGAGGGCGTGTTCGACTTGGGGGCGCGGCGAGGATGTGACGAGGGCGGTGGGAAGGTTTTGGGCGCGGCACCAGTGCAGCACAGTGCGGACGCCGGGGTAAAGCTGCACGGTGCCGAATGCCTGCATCAGCCCGTCATGAACATGCGCACCGAAGTTTGCCGCTGACCCGAGGTGAAACTCGCGTGCGACATCGCTGAAGTCCCGATAAAAGAAGCGTTCCAGGATGCTCTTTTCGGGAACAGTGCGCCCAATTTTGCCCAGGGCATATTGGAATGAACCCAGCCAAAGTTCCAGGGACGGGACGAGGGTGCCATCGAAGTCAAACAAGAGTGTGTCATACATGGGCCTTCATTATGGCACAAAACAGGACGCGGCGTGTCTGCCGCTTCTTCTTAGGGCAGGCTTAGAATGCTTCTTCGTCGAACCAAGGGAGCGTGCAAGGTTTTCGTTGTTCACACGTCAAGAACACCACGCCTGCCCCATGCGTAACTAACCTTCACGATTTATGCAACAAAGTCCCCCAGAACACTCATAACATCGGTAAAACACTGGCCTGATACTGGTAAAATACTCATAGAACACTATCAAGCAAAGGCTTCCCTCTCCTGTGGGTCTTCAGCCCAAAGACGCTTGCTGCGCCCTAAGCGCCGGCCCCGCAACTGAGGCCGCAAAGCCGATTGTCAATCTTATGAGCGAACTTGAAGATGAAATCCGGCATCGCATCCTGGCCGAGCGTGCGGCGGAGCGAAACGAATTAGGGCCGGTCGCGCCTGGCAGCGGCTTGCCCTCGCCTGCCCAGCCGCAGGAGCAGCCCTACTACGTCCCGCCGCCACCGCCCGCCAATCCATCATTCTTACAGCGCAAGCAGCAGAAGGGCGGCATTGCCGGGGCTATCGCCACGGCTTTGCTGGTGCTGGCAAAGGTCGGCGCGCCCCTGTTTGCCATCCTCGCCAAACTGAAGTTCCTGCTGGTGGGCCTCAAGCTGCTGACATTCGGCAAGGTGCTGCTGACATTCAGCACCATGCTGCTGAGCATGTGGGCGTATGCGCACTTCTTCGGCTGGCCGTTTGGGGTCGGCATGGTGCTGCTGATCTTTATCCATGAGTGTGGGCACGCGTTGGCCGCGCGTCTGCGGGGCATCCCGTCTTCACTCATGGTGTTTGTGCCGTTTATGGGGGCAGCGGTCTTTACCAAGCGCTACGGCAAGAACATTGCCGAAGATGCCTTTATCGGCATCATGGGGCCGGTTGTCGGCACTGTGGGAGCACTGGCCTGCGTGGCAGGCTATGGCGTGACCGGCGCACCGTTCTGGCTTGCGCTGGCCGAGTGGGGCTTTCTGGTCAATTTGTTTAATCTCACGCCCACGGTGCCGCTGGACGGCGGGTGGATCGCGCCTTTGTTCTCGCCTAAGCTGCTGGCTTTTGGGGTGGTGCTGCTGCTGTTTGTCGGCTGGCGCAATCCCCTCATTCTCGTGCTGGCCGCCCTGAGCATTCCACGCATTATCGGCGGCTGGCGCGCAGACCCCAAGACGCAGCCGTACTACCGGGCGAGCGCCTCAGAGCGATGGCGCTTCGGCTTTGCCTACTTCGGACTGGCGGCGTTCCTCGGCGTGGGGTATCTGCTGCTGCGCGCTTTTCTGCGGGTTCACCATCCAGTTCTTGCCTAGACGCGCCCTGAAACTTGCCGTGAAAGAGAATACACTATGTCTGATACTTGCTATTATCATCCCGACCAATCAGCGACCGCAGCGTGCGTTCAATGCGGCATGCCAATTTGTGAGCAGTGCCGTGACATCGTGGCTGACAAGACTGTCTGCAATCATTGTGTCGGGCAGATGCGCGCGCGGGTGGAGCGTGAACTTGCCGCCAACCCTGTGTCGGGTATGCCCCAAATACAAATGGGGCAGCAGGCTCCGGCTGCGCCCGGCGTGTGGCCTCCGCCGCCGATGGCAGGTGCAGCCTCTGTCCCAGCACTGCCTCTTGCCGCGCCGGGCATCGGGCGGATACTGGCAGGCGTCGGCCTTGCTGTCGTGCTGGGCCTGATTGGAACGGCCCTCTGGGTCGCCATCACCGTGTTTGCGCATTTTGAGCTGTCCCTGGTGGCGATTGGGGTGGGCTGGCTGTGCGGATGGGGCGCGCTTCAGGGCTGCGGGCAAGGTGGTAAAACAGCGGCGATCATCGGCGCGGTGTCTGCTTTGGGGACAACGCTGATCGGGGCGTCCATCATCGGCGGCGGCAGGCCAGGATTGTTTGAGTGGTTCTGCGTGGCGGTGGGCGTGTATGAAGGGTATATTGTGCCGATGCGGGCGGTCCGCCGCCGCTAGGCTGTGTCAAAACAAAGCCCCGCGTGCCGAACGGCACGCTAGGCTTTGTTTATGCTTTTTGTTTGCAGCTCAGACAGCGCGCGGCATGGGCGCGTTCGGCAGGTTGATGCGCTGGTCGCCCAGGTCTTCCACGCCTTCTTCCCGCAATGCTTGGAGCAGGGTTTCCACGGTGCTGATCGCCAGGCCGATGCGCGTATCGGCGGCTCCGTAGTACATAAACAGCTTGCCGTCCATTTCCACAGTGCCCGTCGGAAACACGACGCCGGGGATAAAGCCGCTGCTTTCGTAGCTTTCCTTGGGGCCGAATATCCAGCGCGGCATGCGTTTGAGCACTTTGCGCGGGTTCTCCAAGTCCAGCAACGCCAGCCCGACACGGTAGATAGGGCCATGCGAAGTGGACTTGACGCCGTGGTAGATCAGCAGCCAGCCTTCGGGTGTTTCTATAGGGACCGGCCCGGTGCCGACCCGGTCGCCGTCCCACCACGGCCCGCCGCGCTCTTCAATAATACACCAGGGCTTGCCCCAATGGATCAAGTCTTCGCTTTCGGTCAGCCAGATATGCTCCTGCCCGCCGAGCATTGGGCGGTGCAGCATCCAGTACTTCCCGCCGATCTTGCGCGGGAAGATGGCGGCGTCTTTGTTGTTCGGGGCGATCACCAACCCATAGCGCTTGACCTTGCGAAAGTCCTTGGTGGTCGCCAGGCAGATGCCTGCGCCGCGCGGCGAGTAGCCGGTGTAGGCGATCACATATTCGCCGCGCTCTTCCAAATAGGTCAGGCGGGCATCTTCGCAGCCCCAGGACTCATACGGCTGTTCTTCGTCGCCTTCTTCGTGCAGGCCCGGCGCGAGAATAGGGATGTATTCTATGCGCCAGTTGTCCACGCCGTTTTTGGAGCGGGCGACGGTGATATGGGATGACCCTTCCTGGTCCAGCACGCGCAGCAGCAGCAGCACTTCGCCGTCTACAATGTGTGCCCCAGGGTTGCACACGCAGTCGCACGGGTAGGGCAGGTCGTGCGGATTGATGATTGGGTTCTGGGGGTGGCGTTCAAATAGTTCGTGTTCCAGCAAAGAGGGCGGCCCTTTCAATTTCAATTACAGGTCAGCCTGAGAGTGACGACGTTATACCCGATACGCGCGCAAAAAGCCTCCGCCCACGCGGAGGCTTTTGCATGGCTGTTACCGTGGTGTGATCAGCCTTCCAGCAGCAGCGTTTCCGGGTCTTCAATTAACTCTTTAATCTTTACCAAAAAGCGTACGGCCTCGCTGCCGTCCACAATCCGGTGGTCATACGACAGGGCAAGGTACATCATGGGACGCGCCACAATCTCGCCCTTCACGACCATCGCCCGCTCCTGAATCTTGTGCAGGCCCAGAATACCTACCTGCGGGGCATTGAGGATCGGCGTGGACATCAGCGACCCAAACACGCCGCCGTTGGTAATGGTGAATGTGCCGCCCTGAAGTTCCGGCAAAGTCAGGGTGTTTTCGCGGGCGCGCTTGGCAAGCCCCGCAATGCCCTGCTCAATCTGCGCAAAGGTCTTCTGGTCGGCATCCCGCAGCACGGGAACCACCAACCCTTCTTCCGCGCCGACAGCGATGCCGATGTCATAGTACAGCTTCTTAACAATGTCCGTGCCTTGAATCTCGGCGTTGAGCAGGGGAAAGGCTCTGAGCGCACCGACCGTGGCCTTGGTAAAGAACGACATAAAGCCCAGGCCGATGCCGTTTTTCTCTTTGAACGAATCTTTGCGGCGGGCGCGGATTTCCATAATCGCCCCCATGTCTACCTCGTTGAACGTGGTCAGCATGGCGGCGTTGTGCTGCGCGTCCACCAGGCGCGTGGCGATGGTCTGGCGGCGGCGGCTCATGCGCATGCGCTCTTCCGGCCTGCCGCCCGGTTGTGTAGGAGCGGGCGCGGGCATAGACGCCGTCGGGGCAGGCTTAGATGCGGCGGCGGCAGGGGCAGGACTTGCGGGAGTAGGCACTGCGGGCGGGGCTGGGGGCGGCGCAGATTGGCCCAGGTAAGAAGTGACATCATCTTTGGTGACACGTCCGCCCGGCCCGCTGCCAACCACCTTTTGCAAGTCCAACTTGTTGTCTTCGGCAAGGCGCGCGGCGAGAGGAGTCACGGGCTGCCCCGCGCCGCCCGACGCCGTGCGTCCATTGGCTGGCTGCGCGGCGGGAGGAGGGCCGGATGCTGCCGCAGGTTCGTTTGCAGAAGCGGCAACGACGGGGGCGGACGCGCTGGATGTCGCGCCATCGCCGACTGTCGCCAGCAATGCCCCGACGTTCACAGTCGCGCCTTCCGGTTCGGCGATGGATTGCAAAATGCCCGCGGTTTCGGCGGGGACTTCTACATTGACTTTGTCGGTCTCAAGCTCGACGATGGCTTCGCCTGCCGAAACGCTGTCGCCTTCTTTTTTCAGCCAGCGCGCAATGGTCGCTTCCACGACGGACTCGCCCATTTGGGGCACTCGGATTTCAACGGGCATGGGTGGCTCCGCTCCTTTGTTCTACGGGTTCAGTTTGCTGGGGCGCGCCGGAGCCGTTGCGCTTGCCGTTTTTAGGGTGCGCGGGCAGTGTCGGCACACCGGATAGGGCCGCCGATAGGACACGGCTTTGCTCGGCTTCATAGCGCATCCCTGACCCTTCGGCGGGGCTTGCCGACTCGGGGCGACCGACATACATCACTTCCACGCTCGGCGTCACCAACGCGCGCAGGCGCGACGACATAAACTTCCAGGCACCCATGTTGCGCGGCTCCTCTTGCAGCCACACCAACTCGCGGACATGAGGATACTGGCCCAGCACGGCGCGCAGCTCGGTTTCGGGGAACGGATACATCTCTTCCACGCGGGCGACTGCGACGCGCTCGGCGCTTTCCATGCCTTTGCTTGCGGCGAGGTCTACGGCGACTTTGCCGGAGCACAAAATAAGGCGCGTCACTTTCGCCGCCGTTTCCTGGTCAGGGGCAGTGTGCAGCACGGGCTGGAATGCGCCCTCCGAGAGGTCTTGCAGCGACGACCCTGCGCGGGGATTGCGTAGCAGGCTCTTGGGCGTCATGATAATCAGCGGACGCGGCATCGTCTCTAAAAGCGCCGTTTGGCGGCGCAGCACATGAAAATACTGCGCCGCTGTGGTGCAGTTGACAATGCGCACGTTGTTGTTGGCGGCGAGCTGCAAATACCGCTCCAGGCGCGCGCTGCTATGCTCTGGCCCCTGGCCTTCCGCCCCATGCGGCAGCAGCATGACTAACGACGGCGTTTGCTGCCACTTGGCATTGCCCGACACTAAAAACTGGTCAACAATCACCTGCGCGCCGTTGGCGAAGTCGCCGAACTGCGCCTCCCACAACACCAAAGCGCGGACAGCATGCATGCTGTAGCCGTACTCAAACCCCAGCACGGCATTCTCAGACAAAGGGCTGTTGTAGACGCCGAACGATGCCCGTGCTTGGGGCAGGGCCTGCAAAGCCGTGTAAGTCTCGCCGGTCGCCACGTCATGCAGAACGCTGTGCCGCGAGCCGAATGTGGCCCGCTGACTGTCCTGTCCGCTGAGCCGGATGGGCTTGCCGTCTTCTAGAATGCTGGCGAAGGCCAGCGCCTCGGCGTGTCCCCAATCAATGCCCTGGCTTTCGTCCAATGCCCCGCGCCTGCGCAGCAGGATGCGCTCCACTTTGGAGTTGGGCGTGAAGCCTTCGGGACGCACTAAAAGCGCTTCATTCAATCGCCGCAGACGCTCGGCGGGCACCGCTGTTTTGAGCGGCTCGCCAAACAACGGGACTGCCATCGCGTCTTTGCCCTTTTGACCTGCGTAGCTCGGCTGTGCTGTGCGCGCTTTTTCCAGTTTTTCCTGCACGCGGACGACCATCGCTTCGGCCTCGTCGCGCGTGACAATGCCTTCCTGCTCCAATTGACGCGCCCACAAAGCGCGGGCCGTCGGATGCGCGGCTATCTTTTCGTACAGGCGGGGCTGCGTAAACGCCGGTTCATCCCCTTCGTTGTGCCCGTTGCGCCGGTAGCCGATCAGATCAATCAGAAAATCTTTGCCGAACCGCTCCCGATACGCATGCGCCATCCGTGCGGCGGCGATACACGCCGTTGGGTCGTCCGCATTGACATGGACAATGGGGATCTCAAAGCCCTTTGCCAAATCACTGGCATACAAGGTCGAGCGCGACGCTTCCGGCAGCGTCGTAAACCCAATCTGATTATTGACGATGATATGAATAGACCCGCCGACCGTGTAGCCGGGCAGCGCGGACATGTTCAGCGTTTCCGCCACGATGCCCTGGCCGGGAAACGCCGCATCGCCGTGAATTTGTATGGCGAGAGACGCTTTCGGGTTGTGCCGGGGCGCGCCCGCATGAGAGCGGTCGTCCTGCGCCGCCCGTGCGCGCCCGGTGACCACCGGGTTGACAAACTCCAGGTGGCTGGGGTTGGGGGTCAGCGTGATCGGCATGTCCCGCATGCCGTCTTCCGTGTAAGTGCGGCGCGCGCCCAGATGGTACTTCACGTCCCCGCTGTAGCCGTCCGTGCCACCGCCGGAGAACGCATTGGCATCATCCACCTTGACATGCTGGAAGCCTTCCAGAATCGCGGCGTAGGGCTTGCCCAGAATATGCGCCAGAACGTTCAACCGGCCCCGATGCGCCATGCCCATGACCACTTCCTGCGTCCCCACTTGCGCGGCCTCATGGATCACAGAATCTAGCATCGGCACGAGCATGTCCGTGCCTTCAATCCCGAAGCGCTTGACCTTGCCGAACGCTTTATCAATAAACCGCTCAAATCCTTCCACTTCGGTCAGCCGCTCCAGCACTTCCCGCTTCTGCGCCGGGCCGAAGCCTTGAAAGAAACGCCTGCTTTCAATCGCCTGCACCAGCCATTGACGCTCTTCGGCCACTTGAATATGATCGTCTTCATATCCAATCGGCCCGGAATACGCCTGCCGCAGCTTGCCCAACGCTTCCAGGGCGTTCTGCGCCCCTTCCGCCAGCGGTCCGCCGACTACGGACGCCGGCAGGGCCGCCAGGTCGTTGGTAGTGACTCCATGCGTTTCCAGCTCCAGCCCAGGGTCGCCCGGCGGCGGACTGCCCAGGGGGTCAATATGGGCCGTCAGGTGCCCCAGCTCCCGCACCATGCGGGTCACGCGCGCCGCCCCGACGATCTTATCCACATTCGGAACAGGGAGAGACGCGGCTGCCGCCGGAGGGGCCGTTTGAGCGCTAGGAGCGGGCGATACGGCATCTTCGGGCGTCCACCCCGCGAACAGCGCCTGCGTCTCTGCATCCACAGAATGGGGGTCTTGACGAAACCGGTCGTAGAGGTCGAGGACATACCCGGCATTGGGTCCGTAAAAGTCTTCAAGATGAGTCATCGCGATTGTACCTTCGCTAAATGGTCGCGTCCAAAAAGAGGTTGGGGGGCGCTTGTGCCGCCTGCGGGGGCAGGCCGCTTAAAATCTAGTATTTATTGTACCCAAATTAGGCGCGTTCCGCCACGCTTTTACGAAGGCGTAGGTCTGGAAGATGAGAGGGCCGATCCCTGCTTTATTTCACCAGGCAGGACTTTCGCCCGCCGACGGCTAATCTCTCACCCTCTATGGCAAGGCAAAAATTACAGAAAATCACCCCGCGCGCGATGCTGGAGCTGCAAATGCCCGGCGAGGTGCAGGTCGCCTCGGACAACACGCGGATTGCGTACACGCTCAGCGAGACGGATTGGGACGAGGGGCGTGTCACGTCCCATATCCATGTGGTCACCACGGCGGACGATGGCGAGGCGCGGCAGGTCACGCGCGGGGTCAATGGCGAGTCGTTCCCCGTATGGTCGCCGGACGGCAAATGGCTGGCGTTTTATACGGTGCGCGATGATGCGGATGTGAGTGATGACGACGCCGGGCCGGATGACGATCCCAAGCAGCAGGTTTATCTGCTGCCGATGGACGGCGGGGGCGGCGAGGCGGAGAAGTGGACGGATGCGCCGGAAGGGGTCGCCGCGTTTGAGTGGCTGCCGGACTCATCGGGCATCGTGTATCTGGCGCAGGAGCCGCGCCGCGCGCCCTTGCAGGCGGCGCGGGACGACAAGCAGGAGCGCAAAGACGATGCCGTGGTGGAGCGGGAAGAAAAGTTCCGGGTGCAGATATGGCGCATCGGGCGGGCGGACAAAAAGGCGAAGCTGGCGCATCCCGGCGACTGGGGCGTGGGCGAGATTGCGGTCTCGCCCGACGGCAACTCGGTCGCGTATGTGACCAACTACACGGGCGAAGTCAACGATTATCACAAGGCCGACGTGTGGGTGCTGGCTTTGGAAACAGGCGAAACGCGGCAGCTCACCGACGGGCCGGGCGGCAAGTTCCACCCGGTCTGGACGCCGAACAGCCAAAGCATCCTGTTTACGCAGCCCGAAGACCCCGCACTCTCCTACTCGCAGGAGAACTTGTACTCGGTTTGTGTTGAGAACGGCGCGTTGGAATGGGTGACGGAACACTTCGCCCACGACCTGACAGGCTGGCGGGCAGTCTGGTTTGACGGCGCGGAGACTCTGCACATCGGCGCGGCTGTCGGGACGACGACCACCGTGTTCAAGCGCATAGGCACCGGTTTTGTCCCTGTCTTGAGCGGCGACGAGACAATGCACGACTTCCATGTCGGGCCGGGCGGCGGGGTCGCCTATGTCGCGAGCAGCTCCACCGACGTTCCCGAGGTGCTGTGGCTCGCCCCCGATGCCGCCGAGCCTGTTACCCTGACCGACCACAACGAAGACTGGCAGGACAAATACCGTATAGAGCCGACCGAGCTTGTTCGCTGGCAGTCCACCGAGGGCCTGGAGATTGAGAGCCTTCTCACGCTGCCTGCCGATTATCAACCGGAACACTCTTACCCGCTTGTTGTTAATCTGCACGGCGGCCCGCACGGACGCGCCACGCAGTCCTTGACGCCATACAGCGAGGCGCAGGTGTATGCCGCGCGCGGATACGCTGTCCTTTCCCCAAACTACCGGGGCAGCGAGGGGTACGGGAATGCATTTTCCACGGCCAGCAAAGGGGACTTCGGCGGCGGGGACTTTCGCGACGTAATGGCCGGGGTGGATTGGGCCATCGCAGAGGGGATTGCCGACCCGCAAAAGCTGGCCGTGATGGGGGCCTCCTACGGCGGCTACCTGACCAACTGGTGTGTCGGGCACACGGACCGGTTCGCGGCTGCGGTGTCCAAGTTCGGCATCTTCAGCCTGACCACCGACTTCTCAAACTCCCAGGCGCCCCGGTGGGAGCAGGAGTACCTGGGCGGCTTTCCCTGGGAGCGCCCCGATGACTATGCTCGCCTTTCCCCGGCCTCTTATGTCGCCAATATGCACACGCCGATGCTGATTTTGCACGGCGAGGGCGACGGTAACACGTTTATCGCCAACTCCCAGGAATTGTACACCGCCCTGCGCCTGCTGGGACGTCCCGTGCAGTACGCGCATTACCCGCGCGAGGGCCACGGCTTTGCCGAGCCGCAGCACCGCCTGGATGAGTTCCAGCGCTGCCTCGCCTGGTTCGACCGCTATCTGACCACAGAGAAGCAGCCGCGTGCCTACCGCACCGGCGACAAGATTGTCCAAAGTGACTGGGAGCTGACCGTGACGAGCGCAGCGCTGCAAACCTACGCCGGGCGCGGGGAAGAGGGGAACGCGCGCTACATAGAAATCGCGTTGGTGCTCCGCGACCTCTCGCCAACGCCCCGCACTCTCACCTTCGGCCCCGGCGATGTTTCTTTGACGCGCCTAGGACAGCAATCCACGCGCCGCGTGCGTCCTGTCGGCCTGCCGATTGATGTGCTGGGGGAAAAAGTGCTGGCCGAGGGCACCGGCTGGAAGTTCCGCTTTACGCCCCCGGCTCCCGACGACGCGAAAGGCGAGCACGGCCTTGCTGTTCCTATGGCCGTCACGTTTCGCATCGGGAGCGCAGGCGGCACGCATGCCTTGACCGTCAAAGACTTCCCGCCCGTGCTTTTGGAAGTCCCTGCCGCCGATGTAAAGCCCAAAGAAAAGAAAGCCGACGGCTGAAGAGGCCATTTACCATAAGAGCCGTAAGGCCCCGCAATTTATTGCTGGGGATATAAGGCTCCGTGCCTTTCCGAAGGCATGATATTCCTGCCGTTCGGGTATAATGTTTGCAATCGTTTCTGCTCACTTAAAAAC
>JAABUL010003587.1_pt1 | contig 22729 bp, 23 predicted proteins | sample 5559151 | NCBI WGS metagenome assembly JAABUL01 (sample SAMN10711876, study PRJNA513368) | rock metagenome | isolation source: Antarctica rocks | place: Antarctica: Victoria Land, Pudding Butte sud | reverse complement strand
GACTATGCGCCATGTTTAAGGCTTAAAGATGCAGCTGCCAAAGCGAGACCGCAGGACACGAAGCGTCGTATCATAGGTACTACCTTATGTATGTTGTAGTTCACCGGCTATGGGCGGGTGAATCTGGAGTCGCAGAATCATACTCCGTAAAGTAAAGGACATTTGCTTCGGGCGCTAGAACTGCTGCTCAGATAGAGCTAGTGTTCCCCTCCTCCCCGCCACCTCGATGTATCGATCTGGCAAGTGCATAAGGCCAACGAATCCCAGAAGAGTCCAGAGATCCACTCCTAGACTCCCCACGATTGATGTTGGAGCGGTAAGCTAAGCCACAACTACCCGAACGATTGCATGGGAGCTACAGCCGGATATCCTGACCCTTCGCAAGACGGGGGCTTCACCTCAACATGTACAACCATAACTGACTTTGGGGGATCAATGATCATTCACTCGATACGATGCCCGCAGGTTTCCAGGTTCCAGGATGGTCAACCATTGACTCCGACAGATGGGGAGTCCCAGCTCATCCGCATACTTCATGCATCGGACCACCAGCAGCTGGTTGCTTCGAGCATGAGACTGTAAGCTTATTCGACCGGCAGAGATCTACTGCCGGGATGGAGATGACGGTTATGTCCATTGAAACAAGTCATGCAGGAGCAAAGACCGGGAAAGCCTTGAGGGAATTGATGGCTTGCACACATGAATCGTCGTCGGCGTAAGGTCGCGAGTCAAAGTCAGTGTGCAGCCACTGGATCATGCCCTCCAACCATTTCCGTTGTAGCAATCGTCCTCTCGTGACGTCGATGCATGCAAGCACGCAGTCAGCATGCCAATGCATGATATGCAACCACCGTCGGTTGTGCTGCAGAAGTTCCATGGTTGAAGCTGAGCGCTCCGGCAAAACCTCGGAGATAGTCTTGTTCTATCGCAGAGGGGGGACTTTTGATGCTTTCGACACCCGACAAACACAGAAATCATAGACTCGGCTCACTTGACTTTGATGAAGGGCCGATCGCGCGCGTACTAGTCTGACGAATACGATGGCTGACGTTACCCATCCCCAGCTCGACTTCATCAATTTTCCTAGTCCTGATGCCAAAGTACATGGAGATGAGGTACATCTTTCGGAAACCCACCGAGCGGTAGAGCAGGAAGCTGACCAACGGAAGGCTCGCAGCGAATCGAGCGCCAGTGAATCGGAGCTTCAACACGCTCTTGAGGTCTGCAAATCCTACCGCACCAATCGAGGCCGGAGCTGAGGTGCCACAAGTAGGTAGTATTCGACGCAGATAATGCCCACCGCCGGAGATCCTCTCTCGTAGCCGACAAGAACCTCGATTGGGCCAAAAACTCGGCAGAAAGACGGCAGGATACAGCATGTTTTGTACACTCCCTACTCGAGAAGCAACGGAACGTCCGACACCCCAAAGAAAGGAATTTACAAAACATCAACGAAGATAACATTGACACCAAAGCGGATAAGGCGGCTGCCACTGCGAATGACCATGCAACCCGTTCGCGCCTCCTCACAAAGAGGCAGTTGTCCGACATGGCTTTGGGAGTCCGAGAATTGTCGAAGAGGTTGGGTAGTGTGCGGCTGAAGCTGAAGGTCAAAACGGTGTTCTTGTTGACCAAGGCGCATGACGAGGGACTCATTGGCTATACGAGCGAGGTGGTGGAATGGTTACTCTCGAAGGATCAGGATGTGCCCTACATTGTGTACGTGCACTGTAAGAATGTAAGAACCGAAGCAGGGAATCCAGGCTGATGAAGCGTAGATACGTTGAAGACACCCTAGAACACAACCGCACGTTTGACGCAAAGAGCATCGTTGCCAAAGACCCGTCAAGGGAAGGTCGCCTGAAATACTGGAACAATGAGCTTTGCAGGAAGCATCCCCTCACCTTCGACTTCGCTGTCACGGTAGTGTCCCTTAGGTGTCCGTTCTTGATAGCCCAGCTAACGTAAACAACAGCTCGGAGGTGATGGCACCCTCCTATACGCGAGTTGGCTCTTCCAGCGCATCGTCCCTCCGGTTCTCTCCTTTGCCCTCGGCTCCTTAGGCTTCCTCACCAAATTCGACTATTCTGGCTTCCGGGAAACCTTGACGAAAGCGTTCAATGAAGGCGTGACCGTGAGCTTACGGCTCAGATTCGAGGGCACGGTTATGCGATCGCAGACCAAGGGTGCACACCGAGACTTGGTAGAGGAGCTGATAGGAGAGGAGGCTGAGAGTGATTATACGCACAAGCCTGATGGTTCCTACGAGATCTTGAACGATATTGTTGTCGATAGAGGGCCCAACCCAAGTGGGTGATCCTTGGCGCCGTATCCAGCAGCGAGCTTACGTGTAAACAGCCATGTCTGCCATTGAGATCTTTGGCGACGACGAGCATTTCACAACAGTACAAGCGGATGGTGTCTGCGTTGCAACGCCCACCGGATCAACGGCATACAATCTCGCCGCAGGAGGATCTCTATGCCATCCCGAAAATCCAGTCATACTCGTCACGGCCATATGCGCCCATACGCTCTCGTTCAGACCCATCATCCTCCCGGATACGATCGTGCTGCGGGTAGGCGTGCCATACGACGCTCGAACGTCGTCTTGGACCAGCTTCGACGGAAGAGAGAGGTATGGCTACCAACATGCACTTTTTATCTCGCGCCCGCGATGCTAATCCCATCTTCTTGACAGGGTAGAACTGTGTCCGGGCGATTACGTGACGATCTCAGCATCACGGTATCCTTTTGCCAACGTGATGCAGCCGGGACGCCGGAGCGAAGACTGGGTCAACAGCATCTCACGGACGCTGAATTGGAATTCGAGACAGAAGCAGAAGAGTTTCAAGGAGTGGCAGAGGGATGACGAGGATGGCAATAATGAGAAAGGGCAGTCATTGGCGGTTGGATAGGAGATGTTGGAATCAAATGGCCACATCCGATCTGCTTGCACTCAAGAATTCATCGATGATCAACTCCAAGACTAGGCCTTGTGCATGTCCCATATCGGATCAGTCAAGGCTGCTTTGGTCTTGAACTCACGCAGGTATCTTGGAGAGAATAATCAAACAGCAAAGCGCAGGCCTCAGCCCAACCCACCCACCCTGCCTCTCTCCCTCCCACTCACAATAATATCTCCACCAATCTGAATGACCCTTTCCTCAACAGCCCTCATACACATCCCAACACCCTACCCCCACACACCCTCCTCAGAACCTTCCATCGCAGCCCCTCCATCAATACGCCGCCTCTCTCTCTCTCTCCAGCAATACCCCCTCCCCTCCATCCCAGACGCCACACCTCATCCCCTCAAACGCTCATACCCCCACCAGAACAAACAAACCAGACTCCCTTCTCTACTCTCGAATGAGAAAGCACAGTCCATACCTAGGCCTGGATACTTACTAATAAGATCGTGTGTTGCCCACACTGTATGATAATAAGTGTGAGGAGGATTACTTTTAAGATGTAGGGTTGATGATGGGGATGTTAGGGGTGGGGTTAGGGTGGTGTAGGGTTTGGAAATTGGTTATGTTGGAGTGCGTTGAATTTGTAGCCTGCGATGGATTAGTGTTGTAGTATTTGACAAGATTCCTGCACGAATGTTTGGAGTGGGTTATATCATACCTACGAACGCGGTCTGAAATATTCGTGGTCGGATAGGATAGGGCAGGCTTAGGTTTGGCGAGTGGTGCTGAGATTGATTGTTGAGGAGATTGTGGAGACGAGCCAGCATGATAGGATTGATTAGAGATTAGTTGTGCGATTTGCGCAGAAGAGAGGGATTGAGTGGTTTGTAGAGACGTGATGTTCACGCATGGATTCTAGGCCTGATCGATCGTGTTGGAGTGATGGTATCAAGGAGGATGGGGGGATTGAGGTCATTGGATAATGGTCTGTGATGGAAGACATCTTTTCGTTAAGTAAGATGCTGGAAACGAAGTATGTGTATGTACTACCGCCTTCGAGAACGAGGCTTCTGTAATATGTGACAGGATTGTTGTCTTGATTCCAGTATAGGTTGCCTGGAATACCTCCAGCGTCAGCCTAGCAGAGAGACGGAAACGACGTTGATGCAGCGATTTTGCCATCTTCTGGACTGGATATGACTGGCTGGTGACTGTCCGGGTCGCAGGGTGAACAGATACGGCCTGGCTGTTTTGGTCAAGATCTGTCAAGACGCAGAAACTAGATGAAGATCCCGACCCTACAACCCAGGCCCAACATCGCCATTTTGGGCTCCAAATTTCAAAGGTCGTTTGGAGACGCTCCGGGGGGACGCTGCTAGGTTTACCGTCCGCCACAAAAACTGAAGTTTTAGATGGTCAACTCGGCCCGTGTCTTGGTCGCACTCGATCATTCTCCTTGGTACAGTAGAGCCATTCTCATTTAGGGTTGCTCCAATGGCTAAGAGGGGAGACTGACCGTCGGCTGAAGGAATTCATGGCTGGTGCGTGTACGAGATTAGGCTGGATCCAAGGGTAGAGTCATGGTCTGGAATACAGTATGGATTTCCCTGAATCGGTACCAATAGGGATCGCTGTTAGCTCCTTTAGTTGGGTAGCTCTCTTGGTAAGCATTGGGATTGGGAACTTGAGTGAGTTCGGATAGGCATTAACGCACACAACCCTGAACCCGGTATGTTGGGTGGCTTGCTCTTGAACCCTTTCTCTTCTCGTTGCGTGAAAGACGGCGAATTAGGCAGAATGGCGATCAAAGATCGGAGGAGAGTTCTGCGAGCGTGACTTCGTTGTAGAGCCAAATCTAGCAATCACGACCACGATTGAGTCCAGGGGAATCGTCTGAGCGTGCCGGAGTCGCCGAGCTGCTCGTAAACCATGCAGTAGCAGCTGACGAAGAGCCTTGGGTGACACCGTTCGTGCTGCTGTTGGGTAAAAGTATCTGAGTGATTGTCTTTGGATCATCGTGCTTAGGTGTTGTTCCTGAAGAAATCGCAGAACTTGCTTGGGGGGAAAGGGTAAAGTAGCAGTGGTAGCGCTCGATGTGGGCAACGACGGGGATGGTGATGTGACTGAAGCATCTATGGCAACGCATTTGGCATGGTACTTGTGTAATTCAGGCATTCGACACCCATTTTTACTTGTGTGTTTCCGACGGCATGGACTAGAAGTGGTTGGACGAAGTGGAGGAAAACCAGGTTTCTGTGAATCCTTGAGCGCAGAGCCCCTCATAATGATCTTTCGGATTTCTTTGGAGAATATGCAGTGTTTCCAGAAGAGGGACAGTAGAAACGCGTTCTGTGTATCACATGCAGCCAGCTTCAGCCTTGTTCCCCCAATTCTCATAGCTTTCCTTGGATTGATGGCGTGGACAATGGTTCATCATACTACGTTAGTGATTGTTCCAACCGGCCTCCACATTGAGAAATATAAGGCTTTGCTCTATGTCGATCGTGACGTGACGGCTATGGCTACGCATGTGCGCCCAAGGTGTTTTTTTGGCCAGCAGTATCCTGCCTGACTGAGTATTGCATGTCTGATTAGACATCAAATTGGAGACGATAAAACAAATGCGAGGAGGGACAATGAAAGGGTGTACGTGCAAGTGATATCTGAAGAGCCTCGTATCTGCCTCATTGTAGGTCCAGCTCCGCCCATGTAGTCGTGCCTGAGGTCAGTAGACGGCGGACTTCAGCTTTCACACCATATGATGGTAACATAGATTATACTAGGATTAATTGTGGGTATTGGCTTCTTTTACTTTATGGTTAGCACTTTAGGAATCAACCGCTCGATTGCGGGACTTAACGCTCGTAATGAGGAGCATGCATCATTCGCACCCTTGCCTCGGTCCTTACAGGCATGCTTCATCTAGGCAGCATCCTTACTCACCTAGTAAGGCCGCCGGTCCTAACGATTGAGGCGAGATAATGCCTAAACCCGAGATCATGGGAGGGGATGATCGATCCGGGGTTGATGGCATGGAGCGCGCCCTGCCTATCAGAACTTTCCGTCAACGACAACGAAACCGTCAGAATGTCAGCTAGATCAGGAATTATGGAACGTGGGCCGCGCGACGACCATAGACCGATGTTCGTGATCTTTCTATTCAATTTCCCTCCTACCTTGGCTTGCTTTTGGATCTTGGAACATGTCCCCGGTTCGACCTCTCAGATTCGTGTCAGATTGCACTGTTCTTCCACAATAGAGTCAAACATTGACTACACGAACCATTCATTTTTCGAACACTGACTACCAGTAAAGACATCAGAGAGATATTCTCGGCAAGTGCTTCTTAACTTGCGTTACTGCTCTCCTTCACGTACAACAAGTACGTAGTCTCCTGGTGACCACTAGCATGGATTTTATGTTCATAGATCATTTGTCCGGGACACTCCAGTCTTAGAAGATCTTCTCAACATCGTCTCCCAACTTGCTTTTGAGATAAGTGCCAAATGCTGATTCTAAGACCTTCATAGCCATTGCCCAGAAACCCGAGAGTTTCTTGGAGCAACATATAAGCTCAAGGTTGACAGCCGAGGCCTTGAAATCCTGTCCCCAGAAGTAATACCCCTTTTACCAATTAACACGACGGTATTCATGAAACCGCTCGTACTAGCAATTGAAGGATTTCCTCTTGATGGCAATTGAGATTGAGACGAGGATCAAAGCTACACATGGAACATCTTTGTTCGACAAATGCTGCAGAATGGGAAACCTCCTCCCAGGAACAGTAGAAGATCCGGCCGCAGTCGTCTTTCCTCGATGGTCGAATGGCCCAAGCACAGCATCAGGTCAACATCGGTATTCAACATTCTGCAGTATAGAGACCCTTTAAGCACAATAAACGACATCCTTCTATTGACCTCCACCCTAACGAAAGCTTAGAGAAGGTAACAGTAATCGTTACTGATGGTAGCCAATATATCGAAAAGATTGCTTGGCTGACGCCAGGATTGTATGTCATTCGAAGGATTGGTCGAGACAATGAAGTGCTTGACCTAGTGATCCACGAAATTGAGACTATTGCCGACCTTCATGATGCGGTTCGGACGACGAACGCTATCACTCACAAATTGAGTGCCTAAGACCTTGTTGAAGTGAAATCGTGAAATTCTTTTTGCGAAAACCTCAGCCGACCCCATCTGTTCCAATGAGTTCCAAGGCTCGGGGCAAAGTATCGAGAAACGTAGCTCTTAGCTGATCACGCCCGGGAGCCCAATGACCTAGACTGCCTCGATCGTAACGATGACCACACTCGCCGGGGGGGGAGCAACGCCAGCATTCGTCGTAGACATTAGCCTGTGTACGGTGTCTTTGTATCGTCAAGGAGTCGTGCTCACTCCTTACTCTCAAGCCTGGAACCACAGCAGCGAGAGACGTTCATCTACGTTGAAGGCGAAGCCTTGGAAACGCCAAGACAAATGGCGATCAGCCGAGCCGTGGACCCCTAGATATCAACATCGAACGCGCAATTGCCGGTCCCATCGTGCCTATGTTGTACGAGCTGTGATGACTGAGGGTGTCCAGATTGTCTGGACGCCCTGGAGAAACCGTGCGGAATTGCTACAAAATCGCACCTGGCTCTTCCCAGCTTCGGCTGTCCACGATGAAAGCGGGCCATTGGAGATGAGGAGGAAAGCTTGCGATCAAGTAGGGACCTCAATTATACGTCTCTTGCCCATGGGACCTTCCATAACATACGGTTGACGCTGCTCCCTAGATATCCGCATGGGAACTCCGCGGCAAACTTCCCCACGCCATCGAGTCGACCTGGCTTCTCACCGAATCTGTTTTGGCCGACGAGGTTCCAGCCGAACGTATGCCTATGTTTGCCGTGAAAGCTGCGTATATCACAGCAATCTCTCGGTCAAAGCCCCCTTCTCCGACCTCCTCCCAACCGACAATCCTTCTAACACATATCAGCTTCGTCACCGGCCTATTAGACTCCCAGCAAGAGTCTAAATACAAAGTGTCAATGTACGCCAAAGCGCAGCAGATAGGCTTGCCGGCACTCTTTGTGGACCTGCGACATGAATCGACCCATGGCGATATGCCTTCGTTGACGAATCTAAGGAGTGCGGCTCAGAGGGCACTGCAGTGGTTGTGGGATGATTACTGGAGCAAGCTTGGGGGAGAGACAATAGTGCGAGCCAAGGAAAGCTTGGCTGGCTCGGCGGACAGCGGTACAGGTCCAAATGTCATCGAGTTATTGAGTTCCATGGACGACAAGGCCAAGGAAGGTTCTGGGAGACATGGCAATGATGCATCTGATCCTATTCCAGAGGTTGCAAGCTGGAGTAAATGGCAGGGTCATTGGATTGCGAGGCCCATTGGAATTATCGATACATAGTAGTAAATTATAGGTCGTACAGGCTATGTTCTCCATTAGACAACATCAATTCATGGCGGAGTATTAATGCCATCATCATGAGAAGCTGCCCAACAGTAAAGTAGCCGGCTCCCATTGGCTTGAGAAGCGAGCCAATTACAGTAGGGATCTCAATCTCTGGACCCCTCACCCGCATTGCTTGGCAAGATCTCAGATCTCAGATCTTTGCAGTGAATTCTGCATCTCATTGAAGCAAGAAGAACTGTATCCTCTGCAACTCGATCTTATCGTGTTCAAAGGCAGTCAATAACACCCTGAGATCTTGGAACGCCAACAATGCTTTTCTGGTAACGAATCACGGCGCATCCCGGGCTCAGAGTCTAGTCCCAAGGACCAAGCACAGCGTAGGAGGCTTGGTCCCCGCGCTTTTGCCGCCTTTGGGGAAGAATGTCTAGCCTGCCCGTGCATCCAGGTCACGAGGGCTTCGTGCAGCCTTCGTCCTACTTACGTCCGAGGGGGCAATCACAGCCAATGCCTCATGCTGAGACAGAGAGCGCAATCGATCGAGACCAGAGGATTGGCCTGGTATGTTCCCCTAGCCTTCTTGCTATTGTCGCTGCCACCTCCAATGTGACTGCTTGAGCCTAGCCTATCGGAGAAATTAACACCAGATGCTGACCATACGACTGATACATCGGCGTAGCAACGGATTAGGGATTTCTTGAGAGTCAGGACAAGCTATGATGTATTGCCATTGAGCTTCCGCCTAATCATCTTCGACACGGCCTTATTGGTCAAGAAGAGTCTCACCATCCTGATACAGAACGGTAAGCAGCTCTGTAAAGTGTTAGAATCATCCACATATCAGCGTTGACCGGTCTCTGTGACAGGCATCATCTCCGCACCATTATGGGACTCCAAAACATCATCTTTCGCAGGACTTCTTACAACTTCCGACTACCTCAATCTCATCCAGTACTACTGGCAGAACCCTGAGGCTGTGAACCGTATCGATCAATTCAAGCTTAATAGCTTAAGAGGTGAGCCACGAGAGCTAAGTCCACACTCCGGGACCTGCTAACAGAGCGAGATATCGAGAAATCGCTCGGCGTTCAGCCCCTCGAAACTGTATCCATACATCCCGATCGACCTTTGTACGATGCTTGTCGGAAGATGCTCGAGTCACGGTCTCGGCGAATGCCTCTGATCGATGTTGACGACGAGACCAAGCGGGCAATGGTGGTCAGCGTTGTCACTCAGTACCGGATTCTAAAATTCGTTGCTGTCAATGTTTCTGACACTCAGCTATTGCGGAAACCGTTGAAGCATCTCAAATTAGGTACTTACAAGAACCTCGAGACAGCAAGGATGGAGTCTTCAGTGTTTGAGGTCATCCACCAGTTGGTGAACAACTCGATCTCAAGTGTGCCAATTTTGAACAGCGACGGCATCGTCACCAATGTTTTTGAAGCCGTAGATGTAATCATGCTCATCAAAGGTGGCGTTTACGATGACCTCAACCTCAACGTCGGCGAGGCACTTCAGAAGCGAAGCGAGGTATGTACTCTATGAGACACTATTCTTGCAACAACGCGTTGACAATGATCTAGGATTTCCCTGGTATTTATACGTGCTCTATCGACGATCGGTTGGATACCATATTCGATACGGTAAGGAGGTCACGGGTGCACCGACTGGTAGTCGTCGATGAAGACAATCGGCTAGTTGGGATCCTGACATTGAGTGATATTCTTGAGTACATACTCCTCGAAGGGGAAGGGGACGATGGCAAGTCTGGGTGATTGGGTTGCGATTGGGTCGGTCATAATTTCTACGTATGCATTTACTTGGTGTTTGATATCCCCACACAGCGCGAAGAAGACCGCTGTAAGTTGAAACATTACGGCCGAACGTGACGAGGTAAATAGATGAAACCTGATATAGGGCTGCAGGTAACGAATCATACGCGATGCTACTATTGTGTTGAAGCTCCGATATCTTTCCGGTCGCAAAGGATATTGCTATTGTTGTGACGTTTCACCCAATTTTGGGCAGGAGCACTCCCTTCACTTTTTCAGCTAAGATCTCAATCTTGGAGCGGAGGTCGGCCCTATAGAGATTCAGTGTTGATTCTTGCTATTGTGAGCAGGAGCATTCCTTATACTTACCAAAAGAGTAGTACCAACATGTCTTCCGTCAACATGCCTCTCCTAGCTCTCACCATGCAGCATACATACGGGCATCAATATGCAGAAATCGAAGAGCATCAACTCGTTTGCGCCCACGTCGGAGCATACTGAGTTTTCTCGAGGATCAAGGTCTCAACGCCGGTCATCTCTCGACACCTTCGTCATACCCGGCCGTACACGTCTTCCATCGAGCCAGTCCAGTCAAAACGCCACAGACATACAGGTTGCACAAGCACTACTCAATCACAACCTTGGGCAACGTTCTATCAAAATGGCTGCCAGAGGGGCCCAGGGTAGGAAGGCTCTTGCTCAAGAACACTCATCCACGCCAATAACATACGCGAATCTGCTTCAATCGGCACAAGGGGGATCGGACGTCAACACAAGGCTGCCGCCGTCACGGGGCAGTGGGCTAGAAGTTCTCGTTGTTCCTCCTCACCGCCGTCATAGAACTGAGGTATCTCAAGTAACGCCCCAGCTCTTCGTAGCAACCACAACGGCAGCAAACACCGACCCTGTCTACGGAAAGACATATGACGGCGCCAATGATAGCAACCAGATAGGGCATGTATCTCGCATGACGAGCATGACATGGAGCACTGTCAGCCAGCGAGTCTTCTCAGAGTCCTCGGGGAGTTCCCGTGCCTCTAGAGTTTCGGAGTTCAAAAAAGAATACAACGAGTTGGCTGAGAAGCATGGGTTACCTACTCTTACAGGCGAATCTGAGGGTGCGTCGTGTCATTGTTCAGTGACTTTAGACAGGATCACTGATAATAATTTGATACATAGATGAGGGAGATAATTCAAGTCAAACAAAGATGACGCAGAAGTCTCATCACCATGGCTGGCTTGCTCGCAAATTCTTTCGCCGATCCTCATCCACCTACACACTCAAGGCCAAGACTACATATAAGCCCATCACACGGAAGAAGAGTTTTGGTGGTGTCCGTTTGCTTTCAGATGATGCGCCCACGAACATTCTATCGGGCAGGAGCCTCGAGGAACTCTGTCGCCTGGGCGGAATCGGTATCTTGGTGCTTCCACCCGACTTTGCTGCAGATAGCCTTCATTTACCGACATGTCTTTCCGCGACTGGTGCTTATCTGCTTGACAATGGTACGTCATCTTCGAAACCTAAGCCTCGCCGTTAAGCTGATGGGCAAATAGGATGTAATGCACCGGGCATCTTCCGTGTCTCTGGTACTGCAACTACTATCAATGAGCTGTATAAATACTTTGATCATCGGTTCTCCGACGCAGGAAGCCCATCCAAGGTCGAAGCCACTGTAGGAACAGGCTTGCTTCCAAGCGAACCAGAGTACACACTGGCTGACATAGCCTCCCTGTTCAAGAAGATCATCATTGGCCTACCTGGTGGTTTACTTGGTTCGCTGGAGCTGTTCGAGGCCCTTCGTGGTATCATTCTTACTTGGACACCGGATCCCAAGTTGTCAGCTGCAGAACCAACCCGGCTGCGAGCCAAGATGATTGCACTTGCAATCAAGAGCGTTAATTCTGCGTATCGAGCGTACCTGATCCAGGCCGTGCTGGGTCTTGTTGCGTGCTTTGGATTCGAAGCCGACAAAGTCCAAGCGGCAGAGAGAGTTGCCACGGAAGGCCGGCCCAGACAGGACCAATCAGGGTCAGAGCTAATGGGCTACCAGTCTTTGGGAAAGGTACTCGGGCCTTTGCTGTTGGGAAATCTGAATGACAGCATCGAAGTCGGTGGGGTCTCTGAGACCCATGATGATTCATTGAATGCTCGCAAGTCGGCAGAGCTTCACCAGGTGAACACAAAGAAGTCTAAAAAGCAGAAACGAAACTCGATACCGAACAAACTTGAGAAGGATGCGAATCTGACTGCTCACGTCGACCGAGCCAACCTTGCTTCAGAAGTCATGTATCTGCTTCTATTGAATTGGAGAGAGGTTGTCAAGCAGCTCCGACTCCTCAATGGCCTAAGTAGCTTCTTGCAGCCATCGAAAAGTATGACTCAGATCAAGAAGCTGTCGAGTCCGATCGCCACTAGGCACTTGACAAACACCTCGGACGACAATAGGCAGCTCCTAGATATTTTACGAGGACGTTCGTTACCAGACGAATTTGAGCAATTCAGGGGGCCCGTCAAGATGAAGCGAAAAGTCAGGATCACTAGTCGATCACCCATGGGCCGCGGTGCCATCAAAGCTTTCGAGGGTAGGGATGAAGGTCATATCTGGGAACCAGGAGCCAGCGAAGGACAGGCTGACGAAAGCCTATCCGGGAGTAATGCTGTGATCTCTGGAGCTCAGGGAGGTCGATCAGCTATCAGGACCGGATCCTTCACCCAAGATGTTTCAAGACTTGCTGGTGACAAGCGGACCAAATCGGATCTTGCAATGGACCAGATGGCGATGGGGACAATCTTGACGCCTCTCAAAGACTCATACGTCTCTCCTACAGAAACGCCTCACAGACAACTACGTAAACGATCATCAAGTGACGCACCCAACACTGCAGTCAGAGTAGCGCCACATCCAGCGCAACGCACGGCGTCAGCCCATCTTGTACATCAGTCTTCGATAGACAAACCATTGCCTCCCATCGGTGACGCTCAAAAGGCCGAATCCATGAACGGACACTCGTCCGAGTATTCTCCCCCTACTACGCTTAACGAAGAAGAATCTAGGAAATTGCATGAGAGGATCATGTCAAGTCGTAGGTCTCGCCGGTCTCGTGCATCGGCGGACAGTTTTCCTTTTGCAACTCGCCAGGCAACACCAAGAACTTTATTCCCTAGTCGTTCGTCAGGACATTGGACTCCACCTGAGATTCCATCAGCGCCTTCGGCGGAAGCAGAGGCCACGTATCCCCCACGGCAGTCGTCTTTACCATTGGAGCAGGGTTCTTCAATAAGGCCCATCGATCCTCTTCCGACTTTTGAAAGCATGGCAGAATACAAAGCGTGGTGCGAATTGCACCCTTCGTCTCCTACTTTACCTCCTGAGTCACGCAAGACGAGCAACACTCAATCTGCTGACGATGAGGAAAAGGACAGATCGAAGCGGGGCAGCTCTGGTAGCGTGAAGTTTCTTGCTCAGAAGTTCGCCGAAGCCTCAAGAGTCACTCGCAATGACGAGCAGGCTCGAAAAGCTGCAAAGGATGGGGACATACCAACAGTCTATGCATACGTTCATCCAATTCGGCAACCACTATCTCCTCTCTTTGACCCCTTTCTTTCCACACCGAGCCCTGCTTTAGACAAAAATTCCAGCCCGGGCAAAGACACTTTGATTCCAAAACCAATCCAGGAAGTTGGTCGTGGCCGGAGTGCAGAGGTTCCCCGTCTCCCTACTTCGACTTCGACTTCACCGAAGCGGACTACTGCGCCAATACCTAAAGAACGATTGGGCAAACGGATCTCAATATTCAATATTGTGCGGGACCAGGACGCCGAGATCGTCAAGTCCAATGTCAGAGGCGACGATAGTGTTTACTCTGATGCACACAGCACGGTTGCCGTCGAAAACATGTCACAAGATATCTCACCGGAGCCTAGACGCCGAGTTGGACCCACTAGGCTTGACTCTTCTTACCAAGCAAACTCCCAAGAGTCCAATGTTTCACCCAGTCGTCCTTTTTCCTATGAATCTATTCGTCGTCTACAATCCGGTCCTGAGCGCCCTGAGACCTGGCATAGTCCACGGCTCTTGCCCATTGGCCGCCTTTTATCGACCAGCCAACCAGAAGAACCAGCTCCTGAGAAAGGCTGCCTTACGCCAAGCGCCCCCAGCCGCATCAACACCTACCGGAGCACTAGCGACGCTCTGAAGAAGCTCGAGCGCCACGGTTCTATCAACGCCACCCTGTACGGAGAGATAATACGGCTACAACAACAACTCGAACATAGAGGAGAAGAGGTCCAAGCTGTGAGAAGGAGCTTGGATGCTGTGAGAGAAGCTCGCGATGCTAGAGACGCCAGTTCGAACAAATTCAGCCCGAGGAACAGTTGGAGTAAGGGAACAATGAACGCTGAGATCAAAGAGGCGATTAGGGGGTTGAGCTTTTGGAAGAGGAGGGCCGAAGAGGCGGAGAGAAGATTGGCTGATGTCGAAGGACTAAGTGGGAAGTGTGCCGAGAAGGGTGGCCTCAATGTCGACGTGCTCTTAGAGAGACGTGGGGAAAATTCCGCTGAGAGACAAGGCATTGATGTCGAGGTCCTGGTTGAAAGGGATGGACAAGAACGCGAGGAGGTAGCCCAGCTCTACGTGGATGAGGGCTGGGGAGGTGATGCGTTGAAATTGAGCAGCGAACACGATTATCTGACGTCCGAGGAGAAATAAGGGTGGCCTTTCAATTGGATGCTGAGCCGAGATGTCGACAAAGATTGGTTATTGCACCAACCTATTGGGTATTCTCCTTGGTTTCAACGGTCGTTGGAAAGCGAGAAAAGGAAGATTGATAGCTGTTTTTGCAGTCTTCGGAAATCCTCCGTCGGGAAGAAGGGTTGCGTTTTCCGATTTTTGTTTGGCGCATGCTTGATGGTTGTAGGATAGAGAGGACAATTGAGTACGGTTTTACTAGGAGCAGAGAGCAGTGTTAGATCAGTATAGAGATAATTGAACATTTCAGAGGTCGTTTGAAGCGGTTTCATCGTTTGTGAGGACGTGGGACCTTGTGCGAAGAAGAGGAATCATATTGGAGTGGAATCACACATCATTCTCCGGTCTTGGTTGGTCAATGTTCGGCTCCTTACGAGGTTGGGCGCTTGTGGGTGGTTGAGCATTGTTGATGAGAATCTTGATGTTTTCTTGTGAGATCGAGTCATTCATTCAGGGTCTTGGAGCAAGATGTTGATTTGCCTGGTTTTGTGAGATGTCAGACCCTTGCGAAGGATGATCATACAATCTGCACAGCTCTATAGCGGGCATGTATCCTTGACAGACTTTGGGGAATGGGAGGAGAGATTCATGGGAAATGCATCGATGAGATTTCGCGTCAGGCTACATTCCTAGCCTGTTATTCTGCGAACTAGCCGTACGCCTCTAGTCACGCAATATCGCTGCATCTTGATTGCGTTTGTAGTTCCACCATGCTCATATTTCCAGTTTTTCGATAAGCATACCACTCCCCCTCCATCTCCGACAATTCCATCACAGGCCCAATGTATCTACCGATGCTATACCACAAATCCCACGTCAGCCTATATTCACTCAAGCCCAGATACCCCTTCCCATTCCTCCTTTTCCGCTCATATAGCACCCTAAGGCTGCGGGAAAAGAGATACAAACCCACCTTTGTAAACCCGATATCCTGACTCTTCTCCCTAAAGCACTGACGGCAGATATTGAGGCCGTACTTGCGGATCAGACCTGCTTTGTGGGTGCAGACGCGGCTGGCGGGATGGATATGTTAGCCCTTTCTTTCTTTCTTTTTTTGGCATTCGCTGTGCTGGTATTGTTTTGGAAGAGGGGGAGTTGGATGGGGGGTGGGTGGTACCATGCTCGTGCGCCCTTGCCGTAGCCTCGGGGGCGCGAATACCAGACTGATTCGTGGGACATGGTTGTGGTTTTTTTGGATGTTGGGCCTTGTGCTGGGATGCGGTTAGTGGGTTAAGGAGATCGATCTGTAGGGGGCACCTGGGAGGCGGGAGGCAGCGTACTGTGCTGGCGGCGTTATGTTAGGCGATCAATCCGTTGCTGTCGTTGTCGCGCGGAGTGGTGGGATGGGGTTCGAATGTGGCCGCCAAGAGTTGAAGGGATTACCGAGGCGCTAGTTGGGGCTAGTGCTGTGAGGATTTTTCTGACGATTTTAGTTTCAGATTCTTGGGATCCATGATTTCATCTGCCTGTAGATTGGAAAGGCAAACACGATTTGTATACCAAAGCTACAACTCCTTGTTAGGGAACAATTGAGCCTACAACTAAGTCTTTCAAATTATCGAGTAACACCTTGATGTGAAGACCCAGATCCACACATGTCCTCACCTCTGCATTGATTATAATTTCATTTCATGGATTTGTACTTTACTTCCTTCCTTATTGGGTAGAGTAGCTTCTAAATTTGCTAGAGCCTGCCGCCTCCACTCCCAGGGCGCGCAAGTGTGGACAGTGAAGCAAGAATAACACGCACCTTTGCACATCCCTTCAGATTGCAAGGCTCCTAAAGCCCCTGCTCGGCCCTTCATTGGGTGTGACGTCTCGCTTCTGGCTTGATAGAGGGGAGTTGGAGGATACATAAGATACGCGGATCCTGTGTGAACAGAGCTGATACTTGGATCAATGGAAAGATAGGGAACCAAGGAGAAACGCTGATGGTCGAGATGAGAAGGAATTCTGGTTTTCATACATCTCTCAAAATGGACGTGTCCTTGCTAGCCGTGCCTACTAGCTTCTATTTCTCAGCTTCGGTGGGTGTGGGACCTTTCGACGCATGCCACATGCTGTCCGCATCTATGCCAATCTTGTCAGCGTAATCTTCAAACCAGTCGTTTAAAAGAAAGACACACCTCCATCAATCGTGGGCTCCTGAATATACTTCCGCTTCTGTGCCTTTTGCTTCCGGTCGACCCCATATTTCTTGTCCCGACCATCTACTAACTCATCAAAACCTGGAGGCCTCTGACTGGGCTCGGTGAGGCTCATCATCAACTGCGGTTCTCCCAACGGCAACTTATCGCCCCTGTCCACCTGCCAGAAATGATACGTTTTGCCATATAAGCCCACAACATCCTCCATCTCTTTCGTCTCTGCCTGTTCCCAGATCCCGGTGGGCAGACCATCAGGGCCGGGCATGATGAGCATGCCGCTCTTGACCTCGAAAACGTGGGAATGCCAGAGCTTGCGTTCAGAGTGTTCGAGGGTCTTGTAGAGGGTGGCTGAGATCATGTATTCCACACCGATGAGGCGGGCGTTTTTGTCCGCGGTGTCATAGATGAGGCATTGGCGGACATCTAGGGAGGATATGTGTCAGCAGCTGGATTGAGCACAGAAGAAGTGGAATTGTACCTTCATTGAGATGGGTGCAGTAATGATTTGATTCCACGCAGCGTTGAGGGTCTGACGCATAGATATGGAAGGCATTAAGGTGAGCGCAGATCTGCTTGACTGGAGCAAAGTTCTTGTATGTTTTCGTCAGCAACGAGCACTTGGATCTTCGACGACAGGAGCTTGAGAGACCTGTCCAACTGCTGCTCCTGTTTCCAGCGCCTGACTCTTGGCCGAAAGAGGGTTGCCTTGAGCTCCGCTTGTGACATTTGTGGTGGGATCCATGTTGATGCTCGTGAGATGATGTATTTGAGTTGTACCCAGGACGTTGTTGTGCAACTGTGTTATTGACGAGAACCGGCCGTTCTCAAGGTATGTTAAGGTGGTCCGAAGCCGCCGAGACCGTTTGGTTTGTGGCTCGCTATAAACTTCCCTCCGAAAAGCCCGGGCAATCGAGATCCTCACAATATACGTCAATGGAGAAGGATTACACATAGAATATGCTTCGTGGTGTTTTGAATGCCGAATCCAGAGTCCTAGGACTCTGAGAGTTCAAAGAATAGCCTCAAAGCGCATTCGAACCAGCTAAAATACAACTCTTGCTCAATCATCCTTAGAACCACCTATACTGTATGCCCTTCATGCGTCAGAAACAAGCCCGACAAACTCCCTGAACCTTCTTCTTTTGACTTCAAGATTGCCTTCAGCTTGTAATCCGTACGCGTTGAAGAGAGTTGATAACGCGGGATCTATTATGATTTAGTTTAATAAACAATTTTAGTATCAAGTGTTATAACTAACTTGTCAACCGCATGAGAGCAGCGGGATTGATAGGAAATCCGTCCACGGGTACATTCTGGCGGTTGTGCAGTACCTTGAGCGATGTTTCACGACTAGTAATGTGCGAGTTGTATAGCCTAGCTTCATGGTTTTCGGCGCTGTAAAGTAATGTTAGTATAATACGTGAGGGAAAAGTGAAGATAATCTAACTCTGCATTCATTCGATCCTCAAGCTTGCTAAACCGGCGTTCAATAGTGGCTTCGAGAGTAGTGAACTTGGCTTCGAGAGTAGTGAACTTGGCTTCGAGAGTAGCGAACTTGGCTTCGAAAGTGGTGAACTTGCTTTCAATAGTTGTAGTTAAGCCATTGATTGCTTCGAAGAGACGTTGTCCTTCATTAAAAGTAGGAACATTTGGGATGCGAGCTATTTCACGAAAGGCAGTATCAAACAGGGTAGAAGTAGTGATAAACACTTCAGAAAGCTGTTTGAAATCAGGCTGAGAGTCGATATCTAGCGACAAGAGAGGTAGACAGCAGTTGTTGATGTTGATGTTGAAGTTTTGTTTATGTGAGTAAATATTCCGAGGAAGGTAGCAACTACACCTCGGGCCGAAGTGGATGCCGGAACACCGGAAAGTAAATTACACGGCGAAATCACCAGACAGCTGTTGACGTCATGAGGGGTTACGTGTGCATGTGTGAAAGACACAGAAATATCTACATGATGTTTTGGTAATACATGTGCAGAGTATGCACACACAGGTCAGCCCTGATAATCATGGCTAGATGTACGCTCATTTCCTGCCTTCTGTGAGCTCTGAAGGCAAACAAGAGTCTGAGTAAAGTATACGGAAGTGACTGACATCACGAGTTGTTCTTCATCTCTCGGAGCGCGCCCATGACATCCACCGGCTTGGTCTTTCCCGTCGCCTTTTGTACTGTTGGATCCTGTTGCTGTATTAGCACCACCGTGCATCCTACCTTGACAAAATGGGAACGGACATCTACTTTCATGAACACGTTGTATTCCTATACCAATTAGCTCATGTTTCTGGGGTTGTAGTTCCTTTCCAAAGGCTCACCTTTTCGTCTCCAATCGTAAATTTCCCCTGCGTCTGCTCATTATTTTCGGCAAATGACTGTAATTTCTTAACAGGCTCGGTATCCAGGACAGTGACCAAGAATTTGACGTTCTGCTTCGTGTATTCGTGACCAGGCTTTACCAATCAATAGTGATCTCCTTAAGGCAGCAAAAGGGGTACTCACATATACTTTGGTGTCATTTGGTAGAGCAGCGATGGTCTCATTCAGCGCTGTGTGCATTTCCGCTGGGGTGCCCTCGAAAAAGCGCCCACAACCTGGCCGAAAATATGAGCTCTGGAGAGTGGAGCGTCAAGACAGCAATCGAACCTCCGATGAATAGTGTATCCCCGGTGAAAACTACTTTTTCCGCTCCATCCTCCATAAACCAGCAGATACTGTCTTGTGTATGACAAGGTGTGTGTAAGGCCTTGACCGAAATCGAACCGATCTTGAAAGTTTCATTGTGCCTCGGTGTTCGTGTGACGGCTTCACAATCCTTTCCACCAATCACCGGGAGGTCTTTGAACTGCGAGAGCTATTGCGAGCATGAGCGCGGAAACCGGTGAGTACGGTGAATAGTCACACCATCTTCTTGTTACCTCCTGCATGGTCCCAGTGGCTTTTGCGTCCGTATAAGCAGGTCTTCAGGCTCCGAGTCCAAACGTGCTCACTGATGTGTATTCATTATGGCCGTCAAGTTGATCTGTCCAGCATCTATCTGCTCCTTGACCACTGGTGCCACTCTGCCAACATTTGTCAGAAGTCCCTACCCTGCCATCAACATCTCCGACTCACTCGGGGGGATTGGCGGGATCGATGATAACAGCATCATTTGTCTTGTCATCCTTGACAATATATGCGTAATTATTGCTGGGACCAGTCCCTGTCCGAGAGTATGTTAGCGTATTTCTAAAACATGAATAAGGTGAATGGCCTAAGTTACACATTGGTATTGATTGTATATGCATGGCGCGTGACAAGGCAAGCTGTTAGAACTCAGCATACTCCATCACGACAGGATGTCTTGGCGGAAAGGATGCCATACACTCGCTGCTAGAGCCTTCAGTGGTCTTCCGGAAAGAGGCCTGGCCAATGCTGCGACGTTCATTGATCAAGATAGAGAAACTATGAAGAGCTGAGTGTTTACACTAGAAGGGTTCACCCCCAAACGGTCCAGCCTTATCACCCGGAGCTTGTATAGTACTAGGCCATAAGTTCCCGCACCATCCCACTTTTTAGTGAGAATACCAAGAAACCTTATATTCCCCACTACGTCCTACCTACTAACTATGACTCCTACTACTCCTAGATCTCGTACGAGGCTATAGCGGAAGTATCTTACCCCTTTTATAAGAAGGCGCATTATCGGGCGCTATTAGTTAGGTATAAGGTATAAGGTAATTTTAAAGGCTAAGATTATTATTAAATTAATAATTTATAATATTATTAAGAATTATATTACTTAATACTTATAAAAGGATAAGCTTAGATCTAATTATTTATAACTCCTAGGGGTATATACTAAGCGTAAACTCCTTTAATTAATTAAAATTAAGTTAAAAATCTATTACTTAAACCTTTAAAAAGAGCTTAAGTTATAAATTGTTAAATATATTATATAATAATAACTTTAAGAGTATAAAATTATAAATTAATTTATAATAAAGCGCCTACTTCTTTAGAAGATATATATAAAATAGTAGTTAAATTAATATAAGGATTAGAGATACTAGCGTAGAGTAGAGTAGGTATTAATTATTACGGTTCCACTTGCTCCGAGGAGGATAGACCTATGATTAGTTCTCTTAGAGAGGAGTATCAAGGATGTAGATAGATAGACTTCATTTAAACAGGTCTAGTATAAAGGATTATATTTAATACTTAAGAGATATCTAGGATTATAATATAAGTTAAGCACGAAGCTCCTATTTACTAGAAACACGTAGGCTTTATAAATATAGGAAACTCCCTTGCTTATTATACTTGTCGTTAAGTAGGATAAGCCTTACTCGTCTTACTCGTTCTTAAGTAGAGCGAGTATCACTCGCTAGGAAAGGGGCTATTATATAGATACCTATAATATATAATACCTATACTAGTATTATATATATTACTTGACTTGACTAGTTATAATATTACCCCTCCTTCCTACTATCTTCGTCCTGAAGATTCTAGTCACTTACTATGTCACGTTAGTAATGAAATCGTCTTCATCTTGTTTCTAAAATCTAGTAATATAGTACTATTATCAACTTTCCCTATAATTACTATTCATCCCTAAACAGTCTTTATATTATTATAAAAGACTCCCTGTCTTAACTAAAGTACTCTAAGTGTATTCGTGTTAAGAAGCCGTATATAAATATATTATAATAGTCCTTAAACCGTACTTATAAGGAAATATCTTCTAAGGTAGCGGAAGATGAAAAGGTACTAATAACAGTCATAACCAGGCTACTACGTAATAAGAAAATTCTGAAAGAGATTGATTTAAAGGCGTGACGGAAGACATAGTATCTACTATCTAAGGTAGAGGCGGAGGAGGACTCTGATTCCCTTAATTATCCTACGGCGGATATACTCGTTAGGTTATCCCTAACTATCTAGTCGTTAATAGCTATATTAGACGACTTTTCTAGCTTTAACGACGTTACTACTAAGCCTCCTAAGTCTAGTAGAATTGGCGCAGAAGCGTCTAGTAATTCTAAAGGTATCTAATAGGCTCCTAGGTACTTTCTAATTCATCGTAATCTTTCTACTTAATGAAGTATTCTTGACCTCTCTACCTTAGGATCTCCCTGACTTCGTATTCTTCGGTCTTAGCCTTAAACTTCTAGTCTTCTTAAAGTAGTATTTTAGAGTCGGCTAGTTCTAGTAGGGAGATATAGAATACTAGATATACCTTAATGTTAGGTAGTAATTATAACTTATAATTAATAGCTCCCTTTGATTACTTAATTAAAAATGGTCTAACCTTAATATAATTCAGTTTCTTACTTAGTCTCTTACTTTTTAGGTTTTTTATATGGAGGTAAACCTTATCCCGCTTCTTTAGTTAAGGATACATTTTTCTTTTCTTATTTATCCTGGTTTAGGTCTTCTTATTAACCTTATTAATTATTTATTATATTTCGCTATATAATCTTTTTATATTAGAAGCTAGCATTATTACTTTTTCTACTTTCGAACTTTCTCGTAGCTATAGAAATAGGTTCGCGTGTTATCTATAATTCATAAAGAATAGTAATAGCTATATAGTATCTAATCTTTTATTATTAAATGCTAACTATACTATTAGGAGTAATAAGACCCAGTTATTTTATTTATAATTAATATAGTATCTTAGGTATACTTCTATTATTTAGTTCGTACGTTCTATCTAACTATCTATTTCTAGGTAATAGGCGGTTAATATTT
>JAABUL010003585.1_pt1 | contig 22738 bp, 28 predicted proteins | sample 5559151 | NCBI WGS metagenome assembly JAABUL01 (sample SAMN10711876, study PRJNA513368) | rock metagenome | isolation source: Antarctica rocks | place: Antarctica: Victoria Land, Pudding Butte sud | reverse complement strand
TGGAGAAGATAACTCTAGGCCTAGAACAGAACGATTTCAAGTTCAACCAGCGACGGATTGCTGAGGTGAAGTATCTGGGCGAACTGTACAATTACAAAATGGTTGACTCGCCTCTCATCTTCGATACCCTATACCGGATTGTCACTTTCGGACATCGTAAGCGTGGCTTACACGGCTTATGGCTTCGTTGCTAACGGATCTGTAGCGGGTGGTACACCTACATGGGGCAAGCTAAATTCTCTCGATATGCCAGACGACTTCTTCAGAATTCGCCTTGTATGCACATTACTGGAGACTTGTGGTGCTTGCTTCGACCGTGGTGCTGCCAAGAAGAAGCTTGACTTCTTTCTGACGTTCTTTCAGGTGCGTCGATAGGAACACATTAGGGAGTCGTTCTAACAAGCGTTGGATAGTACTACTACCATACCAAAGAGCCTCTTCCCATGGACATCGACTTCATTGTTCAGGATACTTATGCGCTAACAAGACCATTGTGGAAACTAGCTAAAGACTTTGAGGAAGCTGGTCGTGCTTTTGCCGAGTCTGTTACGCAAAATTACAAGATTACAGAAGCAGAGAAGACGATTGAGCCCGACGCGCCTGAGGATGATGCTTCTTCCGAGGATGACCCCGATGACGACGAATTGCAGGTCCCTGAAATGGAAGATGCACATTCGTCGAGCGAAGAGGCTGAAACAGAGGTCAGACTTGATTATTAAGTCTTGAAATACGCTGACTCTCTGCAGCCTATGACGAATGGCGGTGCGAAGCCAGATTCTGATTTCGAAGAGCAAATTATTGTCACTCGTCAAGAGGAAGAGCGAGACCCAGATGCTGAAGCCGATTTTGATAAAGAACTTGCCAAGATGATGTCCGAGAGTTTAGATTCTCGCAAATTCGACAGAAAGCCTATGTTTGACGTTCCATTGCCTATGCGCCGCGCGCCGAAAGATATATCTACAGCTGGCGAAGACAGCCCTAACGAGGGTACTGCGACTCCGCCAAATACCATGGCTTTCTCTTTGATGACGAAGAAAGGCAACAGACAGCAGGTACGTTACATCTCTTCGCATCGTCGAACTGAAGGGCTGAACCGTAAATTTAGACTCGGACGATCGAGATGCCTTCCGACTCTCAATTTGCCGTTGCGATGAAGAATCAGAAGGAGGCTGAGCGCGCAGAGCAGCAGCGTATCAAGAATCTTGTTTTGAACTACGATCTGCAAGACTCGAACGCAGACCAAACTGGTACAGATCATGGCCTTTACTTGAACTATTTTCCCCAACCAAACCCCAATATCCCAGTCATTTCTTCGTATATAAATACTCACAACGCTCTATCTGAAGGTTTCGGTGGAGAGAAGCATGGCACTTCTCATCACCAACACAATGCATCCCTGCATCAATCGTCGTCCGCACCCAACGCCAGCCCCCGGCCCGCCGACAAGTCTGGCACGAATCGAAGCGGCCAGCGCGCAAGGAAGTTACAACTTAGTGATGTTGACTGGTATGGACAGAAGCCCGGCTCTTCCCGGAGCCGGGGACCTAGGGATTCACGAAGAACGGCTGGCTAATCCCAACCCGATCGGGTTTATAGGACTTGAGAAACACTATTTTGCTTGCTACGGCAAGTTCAAAAACTACTACCTAATTATCAACATGGTCTAAGGTCGATTCTCTCGGATCAGAGAGCAACCTTATGCCAGCGATCATCGCTCTATCCCTTATCCGAACATGCGATAGCCACGCCTTGCAGCGATACCAACGAGACTCGTCTCCGCATCAATGACAGGCGAGTGACGTGCGGAGATAACCCTCGAGGTCGCGAACGTCTAGTCGCCTCGCACGCAATGGTAGTCGGCTGCTTGGCAGATGCGGGGAAAGTTACACTGCGCTCGTTGCCCTCCCTTCTTTCTAAAAGAGCAGCAGTTCGGAGGACAGAGTGTGGTCATTCATTCCGATTATGGTAGATTTCAGATGACGGCAGAGTTATTGTACACTACCAGAATCAATTCCCAAATAAGAAACGCCCACCTGTTTGATATGCGTGATTGTTGTGAATGTAGGAAACGTACAACTCCTTGATAGTACCACCCGCTATGGACGTTTTGCTTTGCGCAGGCAGAGCATAAAACCCCCTTCTCGGCCCATTGGGAAACCAGCAAACCCGAAAGACTTGTACCGGGAAAGGAGAAAAGGGGGGAAACCTAGGGCTGGATAGGTAGGGCACTTGCACACCGCCAAACAAACCACTAAACTAACAGCCTCCACAATGCACCACCCTCCCTTCCGGAACAGAATCGCTTTCAAGTCCCGCCCCCCCGCCCTTCTTCAATGACGCATGGGGGCGCTTTAAGCCTACAAACACACACACACCCATCACACATCCTTACCAACAACCCAGTATACCCCCCCAACCAGGTCACCCCACCCCCCACCGCAAACCCCTCCCCCAAAACGTCTCTATCCCTCCCTCCCTCCCCCCCCCCCCCACTCATCTTCCATCCCCCAACCCCTCATCCCATTCTTCCACCGTCTGCCCCCCCACGCCTCAGATCTACCATCCCCCTTGCCCCCCCTCCTCACCCAAACATGCACCGGGGTTCTCTCTATAGCATGGCTAACTAAGTCTGTGGGGGACTTGTGGGCGTGGTGTGTGTGGGGTGGGAGATGGAGATGGAGATGCTGAGGGGGGGCGGTGAGGGGTGGTGGGGGGGATATGGCTGAGGAGGGGAGAAGGTAGGGGTGGGTCAGCAGAGCAATAGAATCGGCTTTTTAGGGATGATATAGCAGCATTTTTTTTGTGAGGAGGGGTTAGTGTGTTAGTGCGATGGATGGATGGGTGGGAGTGAGGATGAGGGGGGAAGGAGGATGTTGCTGCTTTTGGGTTTCTTATGTGGGGGGTGGTGTTGATGGGTGAGGGGTGGGGAGAATGGGCGTTGGTTTTGGGATTTTGTGCTTTTTGGGGGGGTTTGATGGGTTGGTTGGTGGTTTGAGTGGTGGTTTAGAATACATAGGCGTGCTAATTGCGATGATAGATTTAGTAGTTGTGTGGTTGGGATTTGGATGTTGATGTGGGAGGAAGTTTGAAGATTCATTCAAAATTAAAGGCAAAAGCCGAAAAACAATGATAAGTCTTTGAAAAGTCTTTTCAGCTCGAATACGCACAAGCTTTCCTGATGCTACAACGATACGGACGTGACATCTTCTCTCTTGCGTTGGTTTCGACAGTTATGGTCAATCTCGTCATGGTAGCTGTAAGAAGAGGTCTACCACGAATTGGATTTGCAAGCCGTTGTCCTTGCGGTCGTTCAATATTTGACCAATGCGCCTGATTTTGCAGCTGCACTGGCGTCATCTTAGTTAGGATCGGTTATTGCCGAATAGCTGAAGGATCATCACATCGGCATCCTTCGCAGTACTGTATGGCGAAGCTGTAGCTAGCTAGAAACTATGTACAAAACGGCTGACCAATGCATCTTCTTTTTTTTCCTGATAGACAAGACATTGGTGTTGATGGGGTCTTGCCGAAAGGTCTAGCGTTTGGGTTTCGGGTGCAAATTCTCCCTCCTATAAGGAGATTCTAAAGTCCAGGCAAGATGTCATGCGCATAGACGGTGACACTCGCCCCTGCCTCGTACCGATATAGAAAGTCCCTAGGTTCCCTACCGAGAGGTCCAAGGATGTTACATTCTCTGCTGAGCGTAGCGTGCCTAAACCATGGCTCATGGATTGGCGCAGTGGGTGACTGTTAATGGAACGAATTCTCCATTGCCGTTTTGTACACGCTTAGTTACAATGCTACAGATATATGCGGATTTTCTTGTCAGGATGAATATCCAGAGTCTACGTCCCGTCGTCAGTGGGCGGAAATGTTCGTGTACGGTTATCTTACAAGATTGTAACTTGCACATTCCTGGGCTTGATCTGGGCTTAGAGGTGCAGCCCAGAAAATGACCTGCTCGCCTACCGACGAGCAAAATACCTTGCTTGGATCGCCTACGACACTTTCAAGGATTTGTCTGAAGCCATCTGTTTCATCTTTTGAGGCCCCCTTCTTGGGGAAAAGTATGTAGCTAATAGTGTTCTGAGCCAGACGCGACTGTGTAGAAGGGGGTGAAAGGCTAGAGGAAGCTTGAGAATTCGTATTGGTCGGTGGAAGAGGTGATGGAGTTGTGGGTGGCGGCATAGCGAGCTGTTCCAAGATATATTTTTTCTGCTTTGATAGAGTATGTTGGTGATGAAGTGGGAAGATAAACATATTGCGATGAAATTTAAACACCGCCGCTAGGATTTGGATCCCAGCGGCTAACACTGTTCAGTGATTGGTCAGTCTATGTGGCACAATAGGTCATTGTGGGTAGTAATCGTACACGTTATGATGTAAAGGTAAGATGGACCAGGACCCAGAGGTCTATGCCTATAGTGAAAGACCGGTCAGCTTGAACTTGCCGCAACAACCACCATGCCAGACGGGATAAGTAAAGCTACACCATTCCGAGGTATCAGGCATCAGGCATATGATCGTATGTTGTTAATATATATCTACGCTCCTTCAATTAGTACTTCGGTTTCACTGCCGTTCGAATCACGCCTTACCGGTATGTCAACAACTTCGAGGCAAACGACAGGCGGGTGCCCTGTGGCGGATAAATAATGGTGTGGAGGTCTGGTGCCCCAATTTACGTGGTGGTGGTGGATGAATTTTGATGGTGTGGAGGTGAAGAGGCTGGTAGAAGGAAATAGGATTTTCGAGGCAAAGGTGGTGGTTTTGATGGCATGGCTGAAGAATTCATTTGTTCGATTGCATAGATACTTCAGCTTAGCGAGTGTTTGTATACTGTATAACAGAACACCTACGTTTCTCGTTAACATTCATGCCATAACCTCCGTAGTCTTCCGCTAGCCAGCCCATGTTGCAGAGTTTCCAGCAAAGGGTGACTGTTCTCACCTTGCTTATTAGATGATGGAAGCTCATGTGGACAGAGTTTCAATGATAATGTTAGGGGAGGTGATACAGACCTGTATGATCCTTGTTTCAGGTTCTTTGTTTGACCGGATGGAATTGAGTACCAGTGATGAAAGAAGCAATGGAAATATATTCCGGGATGTCCTGAATCAATGCCGTTTCTAGAGCCCCACATCCTGTACATCTTCACTCTAGCACAAGGGTCCCAAGAAGAAAGCTATGGTTGAATAAGAAAAGTCATCTAGGTAGGTGTGCAGAAAGATAAGAAATAGCCGTCGGTCTGCGGTACCATAAAGATGACTAGACTACATGAATTGATATGGTTTTATTTTGGTTAAGATGGTTGGAAACCGTCAACTCGTTCTTTTCGTAATGAGAAAAACCCTCAAAACTGTCGCTTAGGCTGATTCAGAGCTTGACTATGATCATATTCTACTAAATCTCGAAATCCACAGGTAGTAAGTGCATAAGTAGGGGAGATGAATTCGAGGACTGGGGTGGTTCTAAAGTTTGCTACCTAGGTGGAACGAAAGCTGTTCGAGTTGTTCCGCATGTGCTCGAGGTTCAGATTATTACGAGCTTGGGTGTATGCGTGTTCGTTGCTGAATTTATGGGTCAGCCTGGTTTGAACCTGGCTAGCAGGATGGGGTGGAAATGGAATGATCGTCATGCTATTTAGCACGAGTAGAGGTGTGTTGAGTAGCGAGATGCGGTATTGAAGCCCCAGTATTAAAGCATTGGAGAAATATTCTAGCTCCTAGAAACATTACACAGTAATACACATTCATCTTTAATTAACATACATGATAAGAAATTGTAGACTTCCGCCGATCAACAGCGTGATAAATATAGAACCAAGACCTCAAAACTAAACCATGAAAAACCGTCGAAAACCATCGCAGCTGCTAAAAAACATAAGATACGGTGCATTGACAACATATGAACGTATACGAAACCCCAATTACAACAAGAAACCATTGCCTCCCACCGATTAACAGCGAGATATGGGACCAGGTCCCAAAATTAAATCATTGGGGGGGAAACAGCACATTAAATACCCTCAATTCTGATCAGAACTCTCTCCGTTGTATAGAACTTTGACCTCTCCATCGATTCGGGGCCGTGCCTTGCTCGAAATATAATCCTTTACATTTTGAGCTGTTTTTCCTGGCACTTGGAGCTGGCCTTGGAGTTCTGGAAGCGATAGGAAATATGCAGCAAGACCAGACACAGATCCAGTGGCTATGCGATTAATTAGTCGATATGCTTCTATAAGGGTTTTAGAAGTGAAATGTCTTACAGAACGAAGTTCCGGATTGTATTTTAGGCGAGCTACCCGTTTTCGCTGCACAGACAATGTCCACGCCAGGTCCGGATAAACTGAGAAGCGGACCCCCCTGAGAAAATTTCGCTCCTTTACCACTATTATCGGTAGCACCGACCACGATCAAGTTTGGAAAATCACGTGCAAATAGGGCAGGATAGTCATCAATGTCGGATCGCCCGTCCTTTCCCTAATTTCACAAATAGATCAGTTAAAGTTTCTCCACTTATTGGGAACACTCATGAGCGAATACGCACATTCCCATTCCCCGACGCCGTAATCACGACAACATCATCTGAAAGCAGTTCCCCAATTAGCTGTTTTGCCTGGGTAAGCGCTTCGTCATCCATGTCCCCGTGGAAACCGTAAGAGAGGTTGACAACAGCTCGCTTTTGCAAACTGTTCTCTCTGATGTCGTTCACGATCTTGGTCAACGCGTCCAATGCTGCGGCTTCAGAGCTGTCTTCCGGATTGTTATCAGCCAACTCCGGATATTTGACAATTACTACATTGGCACCCTTTGCGGTGCCGTATTTCGAACCAATGGCCATTGAGTATATGCATGAGCCGTGGCCAGTAGGATCATCATCTTCTTCTTTCAGATTAATGATATACCTATTGTCGTTGGGGTCTCCGGCGAAGATCCAACGTTTACTTCCGGGGGCTAGTTTCCATTCCTAGACCCAATCAGTCCCTATCATCGAGGCCACAGGCCGAGAAAGAGGTGCCTACATTGCTGTCCTTATTGGCACCTGAGTCATGGATGTAAATGGTGACGCCTTGCCCTGCCTCCTGTCGATACACGAAGTTCTTCAGATTTTTCACGGGGATGTTATCAGGCTGTGATACGACCTTCAGCTGATCTGGCGCACCAGATTGTCTGTTGAGTGTATCCCGCCTGTCATGATTGTTGAAGCTACGATTTTTGCCGTCTCGTCTCCGCTGTCGGGCAACGCTAGCGAAATTTTCTCTGTGGATGATTTTGTCGGGAATTATACCCATGGTCTGTATCTTACTGTTAGTATCAGAAAATTGGGTATAGTTTTCGTGAAGGGCTTACAAGGTTGTAGCTTGCACACTCTTTGGCTTGGTCTGCGGTTAGAGGTGCAGTCCAGAAGACGACCCCCAGGCCGATAGCTGACGACTCATAAATTTCGCCGGGATCGCCTACAACCTTGATGAGTAGTTTTACAAATTTTACTGTTTCATCTTTCGAGGCCCCTGTCTTGGGAAAAAGAAGGTATCGAGTAACGTTCTGTGCCGAAGGTGAAGGAGTAGGGGGCGACGATGAACTCGAAGAGGGTTGAGTGGTATTAGTGGTTGAGGGCGGAGGCGGAGGGTTCGAAGAGGATGTTGAAGGTGGAGGTGGTGGGGGCGAGGAAGAAGAAGATGGATCCTGGTGACTTGGACAATCGCCCACGGCGATGCAAGCTGTCTCTCGATTCTCTAGATCCCGACTCTGCAGTTCGACTAGATTGACCGGAGACGACCCTAGCGCCAACGCGCACAACGCGTGCGATGCACAGAGTAGAAAGAATGATATCATCTTCTGATTGAAAGAGCCACCCCCGAGGGTATATATATGATAGGAGTGGCGATTGTAAATAAATGGAGTAACTACTCGTTCTCAGATCGCCGGTTTAGTATGGAGAAAAGATTAAAGAAACACCGAATAAACCAGACGAGTAGGCTCTATATATATAGAAAGAAGAAAGCATCCCGCCTGATAAAAGCCTCTGATACCCAAGTCATTGACGGGATTCACATTGAGGCGTAGTACTTCGAATTTGGACAGGATGAGTCCTGAAACTGGCAGTGGCATACGAACATTATAGTCCAGCGTAGGAGTGTAATGAACACAAATGGAAGCGGTCGATGAGAGGAGGATTAGTTGGATAAAGTAGATGGCTGTGAATCTTCTCAAAAGAACACTGAGTATCTAAAATCTTTGGAGCTGGCGAAGGAAGAACACAGCCCCTGTAGGCACTTTAGAAATGCTAGCCAGGCATATATTAGGCAACCTTTTCAGAGGTTCGGTCCAACGGATTGTTGGTGTTGCAAGTCCACGAAAAGAGGGTCCTTTGGATGTTCCATAGTGGTCCCAGGGCCAGCAGTGGTTGAAATGACATGCAAGCAACCACAAAAACATCAAGGAGGTGGTCTAAAGCTGTGTGCTTGTGTTTCATGTGCTTCTTTTGACAGTGCGTGATCCATTGAAGGAGTGAGAATAAGCAGAAAAATGATCCCGTGCCATAGTCCAAGAGGTGCAGTAACAACGCTGAGTTTTAAGATGTGCTCGCAACCACATGGGCTGTTCCCATGTGTATTACAATGTTCGCGCCTTTCCACTTAGTAATAAGGGGATGGCGTACCAGCTCAGCAGAAGTCTCCATAAGAGCACTTCAAGTCTCGCTGCCTTCCATAGAGTTGGCTTTGCAGGGGATCTGTTACCGCGCAAGATACGCACAGTGGCATAACGGATTGTCTGGATATCCTGCCCTTTCGCTTGACACATGGGTGATTGAATGGAGCTAGGTTGGACCGTAAGAGTAACAGACTCAGCGCCATTTTTTGCTGCGGCCAGCGGCTAGGTGGTGCCACTAGGATCTGTATACAGTATGTTACATGTTCCCAAGGTTCAAAGCCGCACGATGATTTGAAAGGAAGCTCAGGACGGTAGTACATCAATGATTGTTTCATCCGGCAACCGCCGCGGTAGTCGTAAGGCTGAGATCCTACAGCTTGAAACCGGAAAAAGCATCCATGGGACTTTCGAGCACATGATGGCATCAGGCATCCATTTTATATCCCGTTTATCGATGTTCGCCTATGATTCGTGCTTTGCTCTGACCGTCGTTCATCGGTCATATTTCACATACGTGTCATCGCCACTTTTCTGCGTTCATAACCCTAGGTGGATTGACCACTCTCGAAAACAGTTACTGCGATACATAGGAATTTCTTCGACCAAACCTTAAAGATCACATTCGCACTTGTTCCATGCAACATGATGACACCAAATCTATCGTGTCTTCCCACGGAACTCCACAATGTAATCTTTGAATCGTGCGAACAGCATGACTTGCTCAGCTTGGCGCAATCCTCGAAGGCACTGTTCCTGAGCACTGTACCTCTAATATATCGTTATGTCGACCTGAGCACGCACAACCGAGAACCCGACTTCACTGGCGAAAGGGATCAATGGGCGGATGTGCATCCTCTACGCCCGCCTCCTGTCACAATGATACACCGACAACATTCCTTCCTACTTAGTTTGTTGAGGTACCCAGAACATGGAAAATATGTCCGTCATCTCACTTGGACTCTCACGTTTGCTTCCGACATCGAGCGCGAGGGCACTCGTCTGCTGGCCGAGGATACACTCCAATTTCCTGAAACGAAGATTTGGAACGCTTTCGAAAGTATGGTCAACGTTGAGAAGCTAGACTTGGCATCGTTGCACGTCCTTTGTACACCATATCTTGCCCAATGCCCATCAAGTCTCTTCTCCTCATCAGTCTCTATCCGGTTACTTGGCCGGTTCTCATTCCAACTTGCTTCCGCGATACTTCATTCCGTTGACGCTACGAAGTTGAAGCAGCTGTGTCTCGATGATGTCCAAGATTGGGGCCAGCATACAGATGGTACACCTATGCTCAGCAGCGATGGTTATGACTTGGGTGGTAGAACAGAGCACAAAAATCCAGACGGCAGCCGTGGCATTGTTTTCCCGGGACCTATGCGAGGATTACTTCCAGTACTCGAAGGCCGATGTCTCTCATTAACTTTCTTATTCCTCCGGAAGGCTGGCCAGATATGTGGTTGTCGTCCGAAAAATTTCCTCCCAACGCCAGCTGACGAAGAAGTTTACTCTGAATGGGTAGCCTTTATCGAGTCGGTGAAGTCGACCCTCAAAATCCTGATTATAGAACAAGGGACAAATACAATGATTCAACGGCCTATGTGTCTCAAAGGCGGGATCCGTAGAATGGATGCCCGTTTCAGACGTATGGTCATTCCGTGCCTCGAAAGCGGTGGGTGGTCTTCACTGCAGAGAATGGAGCTTAGAGGCACTGGAATAGAGACTCGCTCGGGGAGGAATGGAAATGTGGAAGCGGTTCAGAAAGCCATAGGACCGACTGCTGAATTGGTGGTTGGCCAATGGGCGGAAAAACCATGCCCAATGTTCCATGGCTTTGACTTTGTATCTGGGTTTTAGTCAGTAAAAGCCTCCGTCAATTCTGATTTGTACCGGTTTGTTTCTTCTGGCGGGAGAGTTAACGTCCATGACAACTCTATACGTGAATATGACGTATCTAGCTTGAGTAGCCGATCAGTTGACTTGTCCATATACATTCATTCCTAGAACAACATGCTTTAGGATTCGAACGTCAGTCAACAGCCGGTTCTCTCTAGGGCATGGGAAAACTTGAAATCTTCCGCCGTAGCAACTGTTGGCTAAAGGCTGTCAATCAAGCGACAACCTTGCCGTTTTGTTACGACTAAAGATATATCTCACTTTTACCTAGTGATGTAGCCAGTCTTGTAACTCTTGTTGATATCTTGGCAAAGTGTATTGATTAACTCGGATTCAATTGCAAAGCAGGTACGGCAGAACAAATCGAAACAAGGGACGTATCGAATGAATCAATCATGACTTGGATTGTCTCTTGTTCTGGTACCGTAGTTTGATTCACGCACGTTGCATTTCTACAAACAAGACACACTACGAAGCTAGCATAAAGTGGGCAGGCACAGGATTGAAAGACTGGGATAGAAGTCCCATGAAGAAAGTGGAAAGAGGCGACGATGAAGGCCTTGATTTTGGGAGAACAGATATCTTGATTAGGTACACACAGTACGAAGATGAAGCCTGGCCTTACCTTGGGTTTGCCTCGGGTCACGTCACCTTTCTTTAAGCGCATAAGGCGCAGAGCCCCTGAGAATGACGTTTTAGGCAATTCTTCGGCAGGTGCCGCACAGGGGGGGGTCATGGAATGATGAAAGTCTGAGAACTTATAGAGTACACAGTGAATCATACACCACTATACAATAAGGCCGAGTGAGTCTGACGGATGGGATCTGGCCTCTGTTGTGAACGCTTCGAATCTGGTACAAAGTAAGATTCCTAATCTGTGTCTCTGGCTCAGTGGGGACATTCCCACTCTTTTCTCTCTGTCTCTCCAGACTTTTCTCAGGGGCACTTAGATCCCGGATTTCGGATCGCTTGGCGCCAATGATGTGGGACCAAGTGAGCTAAGAATACACTACCTAAGGTACCTACTTATAGATAACCGGGTTAGCGTCTGTGTAGTAGCGGCTATATCATGCTCACGAGTCACGAGTAGGGTCAGGATTGTATTAAACACAGGGGTATATATAATAGCATCAATTATTTGAATGCTCCATTGCCACCTCACCGTCGACGATGCTATTCAGAAACTCCTTCAGCACCTCATCGTTTGAAGGATTTAGCCTAGCCATAGCAACTTCCTCCTGCAGCAGTCTATCTTCCATATCCAAAAGCTTCTCCTCATCGATTTCAATGCCCTGTGTATAGCGAAGATTCTGCTGACGAGTGACTTCGAACGTCATTTGACGGTGACAGTATAAGCACTTCACTGCAGAGACGATTCTGTTTGGTAGGATTATGCTCTGAAAGGCATCAATGACAGCCTGATTGCGAGGTTTGCCATCGCGTTGAGGCGGCATGGCTGATGGTAGGAAGGTCTATCTATTGCTGGCGACAGCTAGGTCAAACCCCCTGAGCTAAACCAGCTGGGTTTAGCTTGCTTATATAATATAAAACCAATAAACAAACATGAAAAAACCGCTAAGAGGTATTAAACACGTTTATTGTAGAATAAACGGTTTTTCCCTGACCCTACTCACGAGTCACATGTTCGGTTGGGAATTGGTGAAACAGCAAACGACACGACCCATCCGTCATCCTGGACCCCTGTGCACGCCCTCCACTTGTCGGCACCTCGTGTTTGAAGCGAGAGCCAACATTTCCCACCAACCAAACCTCCCTACGAGAACAATGTAGCCCTTGCCTACCACCTCCCTCCCGTACAGCCTCAACTCCTTCGATTCCTAATACTCTTCTCTCATGCCTTGATCTTCAGACTCGCCCTGAGCCTGTTTACATTCGTTTACTTCTCAATCGTTGGACTTCAACACCTATCCAGGCGGGCCGACTCGGTACTCTGAACTGCCATTCATCTTGACCGCAATACCCTGCTTCTGACACCCTCCCACGTTCAATTCTCCTCCTGAAAAGTCAACTTTTCAATATTCACTCTCTCTGCAAGCCATGGCCAACTGCGACTGATTGCCAAGCTTGGCTGCTGCGCACACAACACAACACTTCAACCTTGAAAATCCACCTGTGCACAAACTCTCCACAAAGGTGTCCTCCATTTCAAATAGCGCTTTTTGCGAATCGCCTCTTGGTACATCTTCTGGAACGCCTGTGTTGCAGGAAAACTCTGCGTAACCTACTAGGTGAGATTAGCGAACCAGCGCAGCACAGATCGTATCTCACCTTGCACCACCCCCACTTGCTTTGATCAGCTCTGCATCGAGCTGTTGGAGGCAGTATCAGACATTCCACTTCATCTCAAACAAAGTCTTGATCATTGCTGACTTGAAACCTCACTGCAGCTGGCCGCTTCCGACAAACACTTCGCGCCTAGTTTCGGGAGCTCGCATTTCGCACTGGACCGGGGCCAGGTTTGACCTGATAGCCACTGTTATCATCTCTGATTCTCTTCTTTCCATCTCCCTACGTCGTTACTTGGTATCGCTCCTTGCTCAAGATGACGGCCGACAACGGGAATGGGATACCGTCAATCACGGCCCCGTGGCCGACAAAGGACGTGAGTCAAAGGGGGCACACTGGCGGGCGATTGGAGCTCTACTGATGGATTGTAGATTGTATATGTCTCTATCATGGGTGCCGTGATGATGGCGGCATTTCTGGAGTGGTTCCTCTGGCTCGCTGCTTTCCTATACTGTTTGGCCAAAGTCTACTTAAAGGCCGAGCATTGGAGCATCAGATTACTGGCCGTTGTCATGATGATTTTGTTCACGGGCTTCAGGTGAGCTACCGATCTTCGGATTTTGTCAACCTCAAAACTCACGTTACGAATAGAGCCATCTTTCTTCCGATTATGGTCGTTACGCTACCTCTTCCCGCACGAGTTACACAGTACTATCCTAAAACCATGGTGTCGGTCCTACAATGGTTTGCGTTTTGGTCTTTTGCCGGTCTCCTCACGATTCCGTGGTTGTTTTGCGTTTACCAGCTGGTGACCAAGGGACTGGGACGTCAAAAAAGAATGAAGTTCAATTTGGATGAGACGTCAGCACCCAAAACTGTCATCGTCATGCCAGTGTACAAAGAAGAGCCCGAAGTTCTTGTCACAGCCATCGATTCGGTCGTCGACTGCGATTATCCGCCCTCATGTATTCATGTCTTTCTCTCTTTTGACGGTGACCAAGAAGACGAATTGTACCTCAAGACGATTGAAAAGCTTGGAGTACCCTTGACATTGGCGAGCTACCCCAAAAGTATTGATGTCACTTATCGACAGGCCAGAGTTACGGTCTCGCGGTTCCCCCACGGTGGGAAGCGACACTGCCAAAAATCGACATTCAAGCTGATCGATAAGATCTACACCGAGTACTTGAAACGCAACGACAATCTTTTCATTCTCTTCATCGACTCTGACTGTATTCTGGACAAATATTGTATTCAGAACTTCATGTACGAAATGGTATGTCATGCCCCACACAACCACTGTCGCCGGTCCTGAATTTGGGCTTCGGGGTCACATGTGATCCTTATGGCTAATATAAAATTACAGGAGCTCAAGCCAGGCAGTAAGCAAAACATGCTGGCCATGACCGGAATCATTACTTCTACGACTCAGAAGAACACTTTAATTACACTGTTGCAGGACATGGAGTACATTCACGGACAACTCTTCGAACGTTCGGTCGAATCCGGCTGTGGTTCCGTTACTTGTTTACCAGGAGCGCTCACTATGCTACGTTTCTCGGCTTTCAGGAAAATGGCCAAGTACTACTTCGCGGATAAGGCGGAGCAGTGTGACGATCTATTCGATTATGGCAAATGTCATCTGGGTGAGGACCGATGGCTGACCCATCTGTTTATGATTGGGGCCAAAGAACGATATCAGATTCAGCTTTGCACAGGAGCTTTCTGCAAAACAGAAGCTGTGCAAACGTATCGGAGTCTGTTGAAACAGCGACGAAGATGGTTCTTAGGCTTTATCACCAACGAAGTCTGCATGTTGACAGATATCCGATTATGGAGAAGATATCCACTTCTTTGCATTGTTCGGTTCATGACGAACACGATTCGTACTACCGCTTTGCTGTTCTTCATCATGGTTCTCTCCATCATCACGACATCCAACAAGATCCAGAACCTTCCAGTCGGCTTCATTGCTGTCTCACTCGGCTTGAATTGGCTTCTCATGCTTTACTTTGGAGCGCGACTCCGCCGATTTAAAATTTGGCTGTACCCCGTCATGTTCGTTATCAATCCTTTCTTCAATTGGGTATACATGGTCTACGGTATCTTCACCGCTGGCCAGCGGACATGGGGTGGACCTAGAGCCGATGCCGGGGCAGCTGACCCAAACACAACGCCTCAACAAGCCATTGAGCATGCCGAAGCGACCGGGGATGACCTCAATATTGTCCCAGAAACCTTCAAACCCGCTGCCGAAGCTCGCCACCCGGAAAAACAGCTTGGCGTTGTTCCTATCCAACCTTCAGAACACCTCGAAGGTCGCTTCGCGCCTGCCGAACGTCTCCCAGGCGGCTGGTACATGCAAAATAATGACTCTGGCCTTACCCTCCCCAACATGCTTCCACGCGACCCCAACGCCCCTCGCATCCCTTTGCATCCTCGTGACTCCATGGACTCCCTCATGAGCGGCGCATCAGCCACGAACTCCGTCTACATGCCCCGCCGCGTGGAGAGCTTCATGGGCGACGAGGACAGGAGAAAATACTTCTTCGCGCAGCAAGCGCAGCGAGAACCAGGAGGTGCCTATACCCAAGTCCCACAACAAGGACGTGTCTATGAAGTCAACGATGATGCGGACCCCAAAGGAAACTGGAACGACTCCGTCGAATCTCTGGGATCTGAATATGCCCCTGCCCCCACGCACGGCGGCCAAGACTACCTCCACCCCCAATCCCGTGAAGGCTCCTTCATCAGCACCGACCCCCCCGGCTCCCGCTCCCCGAATTTCCGCCCCACCCATCCTAGCCATCTCTCCACCGAACTCGGCACCCTTACCCACAACGACCTCACCGTCCCCGACGCCTCGCATGAGCGTTCCCCGTCGGCGACACGGCAGCAGCCAATCCGCACGGCGAGGAGTCCGCTAGGGAGAATGCCGCTGACGAGGACCAGGACGGGCGATGAGGCAGGCATTGAGATGGACCAGCGCGTGCGACAGAGGGAGGCGTTGATCGGGGGTGCGCAGCAGCAGCGGCAGAGGACGAGTCCGGAGGATGGGGAAGGAGGAAGAAGGGCGAGGTTGAGCAAGCCAAGGCCGTGAGAGGGGGGAGTGAGGGAGATGGGATATTCTTGAGGGCGTAGGGGAGAATTTTGGGTGGTGGTCGAATGAAGGGGTGGTGAGGTGAGGTGGGATTGTACATATGCATGACGGTGATGGACGTCGAGTTGATGGCTACTAATATCTGCGGCATTTGCTTCGGACTTTCGAGCATTACATTATGTTGGGTCCATTAGGCACCCTATTCGGGTTTTCAAACCATTTAGATGATGGCTAGATCATTTCGAAACGCGACATCTTGAAATTCTCCATACATATGCGCAACGTTCTGAAGAACCACACGAGGTAAAACCACCATGATGTGCGTAATGCCTACCTGCAGGCTCGGCAACCCTCATACTGTACATACCAAGCAGAAGTCGCCCCTCAGCTAAATTGACGGATCCCCCCCCCAGCAAAAACAAAAAAAAGGAACGCCAGCTACTCAGAAGAACGCTGAAAGTCCAACCATATGAAAAAAAATCCCTATTCTACATACCATCCCACCCCCCCCCCCAAAAAAAAACTCTCCCTCATCCTCCCATCCCGTTCTCTGTTTTTCTTTCTTCCTTCCTTCTACTGTAAATTCGCTCGTTCATCGTTTGGCTCATGCACACAACCCCTTCCCTAGCTTACCAGAATCCTTGGTATCTCCTTGCGTGTGCAAAATGTCTTGAGTTGGGATTGTTGGAAACAGGGAACAGTACTGTTACCCCTGTGTGGTTGGCAATCTCGCTTAGCCCTAGAATATAGGGCGCGGGAGTCAGAGTTTTTCACCTCCTTCCTCCCTCCGTAGTTCCTACTTTCTAGAGTAGTTCAATCAATGTATACACATGCACATACTTCTTCTGACCCTCATATACCAACACAATGTCTTGAGTTGGGATACGGAGAGGACATCCCATGAAGGTGCGGAGATAGGGGGGTTGTATTGATATTGGCGGTTGATAGCGTTTGTGTGAGGGATGGGGGGAAGATGTTGTTGGGGGGTGGGATGGATGGGGTGTGGGGCCTTGATTTGGGGGGCCCAGAGTGCGAGGGGAGGGGGGTTAAGGTGTGGATCAGGAAGAAGCCCCAAAAAAATTAATATTTGTATTATCGGTCTACGATCTATGTTGCTGTGTGTGTGTGTGTGTGTGTGTGTGTGTGTCTGTTTTGCGTTCCCCCATCATCGGATCTCGTAAAAGATGTGTGCGAACCGCTTTTCGATAATGTAACGAAAGGATGGCGGGAATCAGAAAAGGGGATTCAAAGTTTTTTCGTTTACCGCCATTGCGAGTCGAAAGGAGATTCCGGGGGGGGGGAGGGGAGTGAATTTCGAAGCGGAGGATTCCAATAGCCGGTTGAGAAGCTCCGTGTATATCGCTGCTCCCCCAGAGCAAGACTCTTTCGATAACTATCCAGCGAAATAGGTGGTCTTGAATTAAATATGGCAAATCTCGGCGGTCTGGTCTGCGGTGTGTGTCGCAGATCTCTGATTGAGAGCGAGCGAGCAAGTAAACGGGATTTGGGGCTTTATTGCTTTTTCAAACGTGGCAGTGTCTGTGGCAATATAAGTTGCTTGGGCAGTAGCCATGCGGGGGGCTTGCGGTCTTGAAGGGGGGCACTACGCTACTAAATAACACCGTTCGTTTCACTCAGTTTCGAAAATTCATCTGCGTATAATACTGATTTCAGACATTTTGTTCCATGCTACAGAAGGAGCGAGAGTGTCTTGTTAATATCGCAATAGATTCTGTATGTGTGGAGACTCGCTGTGTTGTTGGCGTGAGAGAAGATTACAAGATCTTTTATGGAGTCAGAGGTTTGAGCTGAGTAGTTGTTTTTGATAGTCCGTCTTTTTATATGAGACGAGATATCATTATGGTAATTCTTTCAAAACATGTTTGTTATATTATAATATTTCGACTTGATTGATATTATAGATGGGGAACTTTCGTGCTTCGAGGCTGCATGTTAGAACGGTTTAGAGATAAAGAAGGATAGGTTAGAGTTCTTTACATGTGTGATGTACGGGTGTAGCCTTTATCCATCGATGAAATAACCAAAATGTACTTACTACCAGTATCCGTATTTATTTCCTTTTATTCTTGGGTGAGGATCGACCTGATGAAGCTGATAAGGCGCGTTGTGCTCGTGGCGGTAAAAAGGGTGCTTGGAAGGAAGGGTGGGTGAAATGTGAGGGACACGAAATGCTTGGATGTGGAAATCAAGGCTGGGATATTATCCTTTTTGCCATCTGGTCATGTTGCACACTTTAAGACGACTTTTCTGAAGGTTTACTCTAATCCATTATTTTTAAGTCGTTGAGTGATTTAGTTTATATTAGGTTCGATTCCTAAAAGCGCTGGTACAATGGTGTTGTGGTTATCTTTCTCTTTGTTAGACCTTTTTCTTTTTCCAAAGTCTCTTGGTTTTGGTGTAAAACTAATAGTTGGACTTTATACATAAAAATGGGTCTCATGATCCGTATCGCGTTTTCCACTGCAGGAAATGTAAACCTAGGAAGTGTCAAAATGGAAGGGACTTGTTTGGCTCGGCGATTGATAATAGGCGTCCGGTTCGTTGGATTGAGAGAGACTAGCATGGTGAACAGCTTAGAGCGCAGGTTTTTGACAATAAGTCCACAGCTCCGTATTCTTTAGTTGTGAATCCAGAATCTCGCGGCTATAGAGCAACGAAGGTTTCGATTTCGCTAAAACGGAGAGCTGCCGCAACCCTCCCTGGAGTATTTCCCACCTGGTTCAAGGGCTTGAGTGCTTTTATGATAGACAGAGCAACTGCTTGGTCCGCGGCAGACACTGGGGAAGTCATCCAACCCTACTGTCCATCACTTCGAGGTATCTGCTGAGACCGGTGCTGCGTTGTATCCCACGCGGCCAGCACCACCACCAAAGAGGCTTTCGATGAAATTTGATTTCTTAAGCCGCAGCCAGCCCCCACCCGAGAGGTCGTTGGAGATAGTTGGTTTTCTGGGCTGCGACGAGCCAACACCTGCGCCGAACAAATTAGAAAGCACGTCGAGCTTCAATAGCGTAGAATACAAAAATCGACGTACTGAAAGGGACCCCAAAGATGTATTGGCCGACAGGACTGCGGAAAATGCCTTTTTCTCCGTTCAGCTCGGTATAAATCGCCCCGCCATACATGATTCGGTCCGGATAGACAACTTCTGGAGACGTAGCAACGACCGTTTTGTTTGATACAGTGTACCATGCGCCTCCAACCCCCGAGGCGTCGCTGTACTCGAGGCTTGGCTCGCCATCACTGACTACATCGCCCAAGGTGGGCCCGCCGCAAGAGTATCCCGTGCCCTGTGCCCGCCACACGCTCAGGTATAGCGAGACAGGAGGGAGATGGTTGAACTGGACAATCGTGGGGCGGAACCATCCGTGACCGAAGCCAAGAATGTTCAAGTCAAGGGGCTCACAGCATTTAGTCGCGACAATGTTACTGCAGATTTGTGCGGCCCAGAGTTGCGGGTCCCTGACAAGGTGGCTAGTGGCAATCGTGACTTTTGCTTGCAGAGTTGGATTGGGTAGGAGTAAGAGTAGAATGAAATTTAGGAGGATAAGATGCATGGTCGAGTAAGATATTCTGCAACAAAGTTCTATGAGTTATGGCAAATGCTCTGAATTCGAACAATAGATGCGCCAAGGGAAGACCTCAAATTTATCACAAAACAGCTATGACGTTCTCAGTAATGATGGCGGCTCAAGTTCCATGCGCTTGGACTGTGAGCATGAGCTGAAACATGCCAGCGTACGCAAGGTGAATAGGCATGCATAATAGAAGAATCAAGGAAATACCTAAGTAATGAGCGAATACTCGCCGGGCAGATTGAGAATTTTGGGAGAAATTTAGGCCAGGATGGCTGGCATCAAGTGGAATAACGAAGTAGGAGTCCATACCTGAGTAACCACAAAAGTCGGACCACCTGCTTTGAAGCTTCTCCAGTCCCATGGCCCCTGATCGCATCGCGGATAAAGTGCTGTCGCATGTTTGGGAACTCGAGGCACGATGCCTTGGCAATTACGGCGGAAGGACGCAGGCAATGTGTACTTACTGTTAATCTCACAGCGTAGACCTCGTCGTACCTACTAAACAGATTCACTACCGCCAACGTGGTCCCTCACACTCAAGACACCGCCACCCAATATACTAAATATCTCTCTCATCTAACCCTTCCTAGTTCGAATACTCACTCTTATCCAATCGCTAGAAACTGATCAGCGAACGCCCTGGGAACTGGATCCAATGTCATCATGCGTCTCCCAAAACCTCGTCTGCTCAAATTTTCCTCTGACTAAGCCCACAATATCGAACGGATCCAAAAGGGTGATGATGAAGGGTCGTTTGTCGTCCAGATAACCGGGTCCCTCGACCTCCGTCACGCTATCGCGCGCAAGATAAATCACATTAGACCTAGGTAAGTGGCGCAAAGGGTGAAAGACGTTAAGCAAGATGCTATTAGCGAGCATCAAGCTCGCTTCAAAAACCCAGAAAACCCATTCATGGCGGAGTGCCGGGCTCCAAGCATTTGGCGATTGTTGGTTATTGATTCCTGACGCGGCAGCAAAATAATCAACGGTGCGGTAGATTGTCCTGATAGCTATGAGGGTGCAGCTGCAATACAAAACCACGAGTACATCGCGGAGTTGGTGGTTATAGACGCCAGCGCGTTGGCAGTTGAGGTGAAATTTTGCGGCTACACCGACAAAGAGAGTCATGCAGGCAATTTGCAGCAGCAGAGCGGCTTCAAGAAGGAATTTGCCAAGGTGTTGCTGAGAGGTGCTGATGGTGCTGTCAAAAAACTTGGCGACACCGATGGCTGTCAAGGCTCCAATGACAGCGTCAAGACCAATGAAGGTGGTAACGACGCGGCCAGGGTGGATGGGGGAGTGATAAGGGACGTAATAGAGGATACGGCCAAGGATGAAGTAGTTTGCGCCTTCATAGACTGGACTGGGAGGATATCATTTAGTAGGCTAGAGGATTCTTTGTGCTTCGGATTACTCACGGTGCGAAGAGTAGCAAGAACATGCTTGCAAAGTAAATGCCGATTTGATCATAGTTGTATGCACCGACTTCTCGCAAGACAAAGCCGGCTACGAAGAGGACCGCTGCCCACGGTAAGAGACCGCTTGTTTTCCAGCTTTTGAAGTGGCTGTGAGTGGAGGTGAGCATTAGTTGATTTGTTCGGGGCCCTGTAAGATACTCACAAGCATTGCCAACAGTGGGTAGATCCCGATATGAGGAATAGAACCGCAAAAGCAATGGGAGCCCCTTTGTTGGGTGCATAGAACCATAAGCTTCCTTCCGCTGTTAAGTAGGCCTTAGCGATTGGTTTTAATGGGTATAATAAAACAGGTAGTCTACCATATCCAGACATTGTTTTCGAATGCTTGAAGAATCTCGCTTGATATTTCGATTCATTTGTGAAGCTCGAAAGGGAAGCATGGAAACACTGACTATAACTAGCCAAAACTCCAAAATAAACTTATACTATAAGTCATATCAAGAAAAGAAGAGAGGACGCTCGGTGAGCTTCTTATACGCGACTTATCACTGGAGCTGAAACGCCTTGTCATTTAGAAGATGGCATCATATCTACAAAGTAAGAGATAAGAAGAACATGGCGCCGAAACATGGGTGCAGCTGAGGATCAGTCAAGTGGCTATGAATGGACATATCTCAAGTAGGATAGCTTTGCGACTTGTGTGCAGTGGGATAGCTCTGTCGGGCCTAGCAGACAATGCATGCAGAAGGTGAAACAGGTATCGCTCAGAAACGGAAGAGCTCGAATTAAACACTTTTTCAACATCAGGACGCGCGTTCTACCTTGGATCTCTATTTCCATACCCTATTCACTGCCTTAGGAACCAAAGAAGATAATTGGGAGATCAGAAGAGCAGAGTTTATAGTCATGGTGGTAGACTCGAGCGTAGGGTATGAGGCCGACGAGCAAGAAAAACAGAAGCAGTAAGCTGAATTGAATAGAAGTTTGACGAAGCAAGACCAGCACGAGAGAGTTTTGTAAGGTTCAGGAGCGAGAAGCCTCGTATGGGGCGATGGTAGGCTACAGATCCTCTTCAAACTTTTCCTAAATAAACGACGGGAAGGTTGCGCGTCCCTATGGGTATCCGTACCCCGCCCTAAGCTCATCCATGTCCGAAAGACGACGTAGAAAAGAGCAGGTCGTAGTCGACGTCATTCACGCCCATCGTTTGCTTTGCTCCTGAACAAACGCTCGATATGCTCTCGTCGTTAGTTAAGCTTGGGCTCTGGAGGAAAAAACCAGTAGCTACTGTAAGATGACTTCATCTGCGTAGTCCAAGACCAAAAAGTCGTCCGCTTTCCCCTGACTTGACTTATCTGAAGAAAAGCAGAAAGAAAGAAGAAATAATGACCGTCAACGCCCAAGGAGGAGGGAGAGGGAGAGAGGGATTATCAGCCGGCTTGCCATCCTGCCAGTCCCGTCCTGTATTGAGTAGTCACTCATGTGCAAGTTACTACTCTCAGCCCTCAAAGCCCATTCATCCTGCTTTGTGCCTTACCTACTCTGTTTCTCCCTATATCTCTTCCTTTGTTTAGTTAGTAGAAACAAATAGTGAAAGTATTAGTCTTCGCGAGCTTAGATGCAGGTAATCATGACCTCCTTGTTGAGTGCTGCTGATGGGGGAAAGAATGGTGCAGCGCATTTCAGTGTCTCTAGAGGAGAGTGGGGTCGCGGTCGGGAAGAGATGATTTCATAAGGGTTTGGTGAAGGGAAGGACATATATACATCAGATATACTCGGAATTTTGGGCTACCAGATGACAATTTGGTCCTCCGGAGGGAGCAC